>Ga0308161_1005098_pt1 | contig 11678 bp, 10 predicted proteins | sample PhyFR2_FD_201034 | JGI IMG/M metagenome (GOLD analysis project Ga0308161, IMG submission 201034) | Phyllosphere microbial communities from UC Gill Tract Community Farm, Albany, California, United States - DLSLF.R2 | ecosystem: Host-associated > Plants > Phyllosphere > Unclassified | place: USA...
GAGTTCGGTGAGAGGAATTTGAGTGACTTCGGAGATGATATCGAGGGCCTCCTTCGCGACTTCTCGTACCGTGGCGATTTGACTGCAGGTTTCGAGGAGGAGGAGACCGCAAAGGTAGTGGAGAGAAGGAGCGGCACCTTCGAGTTGCTTGCGAAGTTCTGCCTCGTTGCAGACTCGAACGACGTGGTAGAGAGTGTCGATGACCATTTGGGAGTTCGAAGGAGCTTCTCCAGGCATGTCTTTGATGGCGAAGACGAGACCTCGAACGATTTCGACGCTATGTTTCGCAATCGTCCTAGTCGAAAGGTCGACTTTGGAAGTGAGGAGGTTGATCCCCATTGCCGCTCCAGTCTTGCGTTGCCAGGAAGAATCGTAACAGATGCAGGCGAGTCGAGTCATGAGTTTGCTGACGAGTGCTGAAGCCGAATCGAGGTCGCTGTCCGGTCGAACGCGAGAGACGAGGATCTGCAAGACTTTGAGAGTCTGCTCGGAAGCCTTCGTGAGGTCGGGTGATTCGACGTTGCAGAGGTTCTCGGTGATTCCGTCGATGAGGGCAGAGGAGAGGAGGAGTGAAGTAGTCGAGGCTTCAGGATCAGAAGGCAGGTCGACACCAGTTTCGAGATCGAAGATAAGACGAGAGATGTCGACGATGTACTTGTTCGCTTCTTCCGAGAATTCTTCGACTCGAGTCGCTTCGTAGAGACCGCGAAGAATGTTGCCGAATGCTGCAGCCGGTTCTCCAGCAGGTAAGCCCTAAGAAGAACAACGAACGTCAGCGAGGAATTGTGATGAAAGAGAATAGAGAGAGCTACTCACCTCTCGAACAAAGATCGCGATAGAGTATTTGAGGAACTGATAAGCTACCCTTCGATAATGTACGTCGCCTCGTTTGATGATCTTGAGCGCGACGTCGACGAGTGGTCCAATTCGAATTGCAGCTTCTTTGCCTTCAAACTTGAAGTTGAGGAGTGCTTCGGTATCAGAAGCTTTCCATTCGAGTTTCGGTGCTTCGAATCCTTTTCGATTCCTTCCTCCGATCTTTCCGAGAATCCTCATAGTCGTGTGAGCGTGTTGGTGGTTGAAAGGAAGAGGTCGAAGGAGTTTCCACAGTCCAACCATCACTTCGTCGATGACGGGAGCCATTAAAGGACCTAAGAACTCTTGTGTAAGGTTGTCGACGCAGAGTTCGAGAGTTCTCAATCCTTGACTGATGAGATCGGTTCCTGCTTGGAGGGCGTGAACGAGAGGTCGCATGAGGTAAGAGAGGTAAGGAAGGAGGACTGAGAGTCGAACGGGGACGGTGAGGATGAGTTCGGCGAAGAGATCTTTTCGAGATTTGTCGGCGGATTTGAGGAGTGCGTTGAGCTGTTCGAGGAGGACTTGGAGAGAGGGGAGAACTTCGTTGTAGAGGATTTCGAAGCGACCTCCACCGATCGATCGGAAGAGAGCACGGAGGAGGAGGTAGTAGGAATTAGGTTCGGCGGCTTGTTGAGCGAATTTGAGAGAGTTCATGATCAGATTCGTGAGGTGAGGGAGGAGGACCGGTTCGTTCTTTTCGGGGAAGATGGTGACAGCCATGAAAGACATCTTGTAAAGTCGGAGCATTACTGATGTGTTCTCTTTGTTGTTGTTGCCGAGGTCGGGTAGTCGATCAGAGAGGAAGCGGAAAAGGATAGCGACGAAATGTTGCGAAACTTGATCATTCGAGAGAAGAGATTGGGGAATGACGAGAAGTTCATGGTTCTGTAGGCATCGACGAGGTTCAGTTCACCGTCGACTGAAGAGTGAGTCTAGAAGTGCTCACCCTGATCAGTTCATCGAAGAAGAATCCCATCCTATTCTCGAGAACTTCTTGAAAGATGACCAATTCCGTTCCAACTAGAGTCGAACTCAACACTTCCATCACTTCCTTCTGTTCCCTCCCTCCGTCTCTCGATGAGTCGAATACGACCATGCATTTGACAGCGGCATCGAAGAATCGACACATCAATTCAGCGTCTGGACCTTGACCTCCCATTCTCGATAACGCTATACTGAGAGTCTTGAATCCGAACAAGAGATTTCGGAAGAGGAAGCGAGCATCTGTGAGTCGAACTAGCTGTATTCAGCACGTCGATCATGCGAGATGTTGAGGAAGAAAGAGTCGACTCACCTTTGACCGGATCAGGACCTGGATCTACCATAACGACAGCTTTCCTCACTGGTTTCGCTCTTTCGATATCGACATCATCCAACTCGAGTAAACTTGGTTCCTCATCCTCCTTTTCCTCTTTCACTTTCTCCACTTTCTCATCCGTCTCCATTTTTTCATCCTCCTCTTTCTGCTTCTCCTCTCCATTCACTTTCTCTTTCGATTCCTCCTCAACTTCCATCTTATCCTCCCCCTCTTCCCCTTCAGTCGCTTTACCCTTGCCCTTCTCCCTCCTCCTCTTCTCCCACTCTTTCTTCTCTTCTTCACTCTTCTTAACCTTTTCCAACGTGACCCCCAAACTTTCTCTAGGTTTACTGAATTTACCCCATTCATCTCGAATTTCTGCCATAGCTTCCATACGACTAACGAAACTCAACAAGATTCTCTGTAAAATCTTCATCGCTTCTCCAGGTTCTTTACTCGCGATTGGATCGATCAAATTCAACAAGAGTTTTGAACACATCGTTTGAATAGCCGAGGCGAGAGTTGGATCGTGAATGTTTGCGCAGTAGGTGTGAACTACTCGAGAGAGTTGAGGGAGGGTGAGGTCGGCTCGACAATGGTGAATCAAGTCGGCGAGCATCGAGTAGGCGAGAGGTCGTAGGTTCTCGTGACCTGTGACGGAATTGCCGGTGAGGACGTAGTCATCTAGGAGTGTATCGATTTGGGAGAGGAAAGCGGAACGAAGTTCGGATTGGAGAATGTGTCGAGTTGCGATGATTAGATCCTACAGATTCAAGAGAGTTGTGGTGAGCTCGATGAGAGATGGTGAGAGAGAGAAAGAAGAGGAAAGTACCCTCTTCATAGCGACTGCTTCAGAAGGACAATCTTTCATCAAACGAATCGCGATTTCCGGTAGAACGGTGAGATAAGCAGAAAGGGCGGTATTCGAGACTCGATGAACGTAAGCGAGGAAGGACATAGTCTGTCGAGGTTCTCCTGATCAACGCTATTTCGACCAACTAGAGAGTGAGACAAAGGAGCTCACCTTGATTTGAGCCATAACCATACTTTCGAAAGAAGCTCTCTTGTCCTTTGGGATCTCTGGACATACTCCAACCCAAGTTTGACCAGGTTCCATCGATGCATGTTTACGAGCTTGAGGTGCAGCTTGTAATTGAATGAACTGCATAACGAGCGCGTTCATTCAGCGAATCGAGTCAAGATTATTAAGAGGAGAGTGAGCTTACATCGAAAACGAGAGGAACAAAGATCGTGATTGCCTTGTTGACCATGGGTCTGTACGTTTGAAAGATGAAAACGATGGAAGCGGGACAATCTTGAAGTAACTTGAAACTCCTCATCGCGGGTTGGTGAACAACCGCACCCGTCACGGCACTTCCATCCGCCTCTAACGCTGGTGGACCCGCAGGTGATTGACTTGAATCTGCTCCTCCTCCTCCTCCAGTAGTTGAACTTCTCGTAGATCTAGTCGAGTTCGAAGAGGAGGAATCTTTGAAAGTTTCTTCGACGACCGAACCCATATTCTTGAACAATTCCGCCACAATCTCCAAGAATTCGTCTACGCTAGCTTCCATCTGTTGTACTGTCTGATCTGGTGGGAGGGTCGAAGGCGTTCCGTCTGGATTCGGAGGGTGAGGTGGTGGTGGTCGAGAATAGGTACGATGTAAATCAATGATCGTCTTCATGCAGAGTACGGCGTTCTCTTCGTTCTCGGTTCGCAAGAGGTGAAGGAGTAGGGAGATGAGGGAGGGAGTGTATTGTCGTAAAGGTTCGGCGTGTGGTAGTCGTAACAAAACTTCAATCAAGAGTTTACGAAATTTCTATCTCAATCTCAAGATTTAGCTCTCTATCTCGTCGTGGTAGGAAGCGAGAGAAGGTGAGACATACATTCTCTCCAGAATTTCCAATCATTGAAGGTTTCGTTTCCTTCAAGATGAAAGTCACGGTAGGGACCAATACTTCGAATAAACGAGGTAAATCGAGATCCTTTTGATGCATTTCGATCGTATCCCTCAATTCAGTCGCCAATGCATTCTTCGCTTTGATATCTACATCAAGCCAGCGAACGAGTTAAACTTAGAGAGAGGTTGAACAAGTGAGAGAGTTGAGAACTAACCAGTTTCATTCGCTTTGAGTTTATCTGCAATGGCTTGAAAGTCTTGACCTGCCAGAGTTGAACCATGACCGAATGTACCAGGTAAGGTTTGTTGATTGGTTGTTGTTGAAGATGAAGGTCCAGCAGTTGAAGTTCTTCTCCCAGAGGAACTCGTCGAAGGCGGACCTGCCATAACTTGAGAGAAAGGGACTCGGCTACTCCTTCAGTAGGTCGAGTCTCTGGAGGTGAAGAGGTGAAGTTGGATGTTCTAGGATGAAGTTGCGAGGGGAGAAAGAGAAAGTTGATTTCTCAGGCGGATTCAAGGTGAGACAACTCGCCTCTCTCCCTTCTCTCCCTTCTCCTCCCTTCATCTCGACCTGACAACCTTTGAAACTACCTGTACACTACTCAGCGGAATTGTGGCTTCGTCCTCGTTCTGGTCTCGCTCTGCCCCATGCCGTCAATCTCAATCTCGCTCATCTGGCCAAACACCACTCGACTTCTCTCTCAGCATCCCTCAGTAAGCTGTCGAAGCTGGCTAGGGATCTACAGCTATCTCTCGAGGGTCAGTCGATCCAATACATTCAGGTTAGGAGTCATATTGCTTTCGCTTCGTCGCTTTCTCTCGCTTTCTCTCTTCGCTGGTCACCCTCTCGCCTCGACACGAAGGAAAACCACAAATCGAATACAACTCAAGACTCCACAACTCAAGACACTACAACCTCCTCCGATAGCTCCCCTCTACACTCCTCTAGCTTTCACTCCCTAACCGTGAATCCCAATCCAACGAGTCACTTTTCCTCCTTCTTGCCTCCTGATCCCCCAACTAATCCCTTACACCTCTCGACAAACCCAACTCGGACACCCTTTGCGGGTACGACAACAGATTGAACGAGATCAGGAGTCCTAGTTTTGATACGAGTCAAATCGTTCAAACCTTGCTCCTCCTCTTCTTCGTGGGGACTGGAGGAGGGTTCGACTTGATCGGCAGAGGATAAGAAAGGGTCGATTTGGGAAACTCGAGTAGTAGATTCAGTTACCTATCACACTCTCATCGTACCATCAGTATTGAACCTTCGATGTGGGACAGAAGAAAGGTTGAACTCACTTTCTCACCCTTGTCTTCCTCGTTGACTACCACCTCCTTCTTCCCACAGCCCTTCGTGGAAATCCTCTTACAACCCTCCTTACACTTGAAAGGCAAACACCTAATTCCTCGACCACAACGAACGTACCATTTCTCGTCGTCGTCGGAGGGGGATGAGGAGGTGGGATCGGATTTGACTGCTGGAGTCGAGGGGGTCGGGGGAGTTGAAGAGGAGGAGGAAGGAGAAGAGGAGCGGATACACCAGATCCAGGTGGGGAGGGAACACCAGGCGCACATTTTGGTTGAAAGGTGTGAAGGGAGAATGAGGAAAGTAAGGAGGGAAGGAAGAAGAAGATGGAGGGACGAGGAAAGTCGTCTGTTTTGTTGTGATTTGAAGAGTGTGTTGATTGGGAGAGTTGGAAGGTTGGAAACGAATTCTTCACGACTAAGAAAAAAGGTTTCGTCCTTCGCGACGAAGCTCTATAAGAAAGCCCCGAGATCTCGATTAAGCTGCGCTACGGATGATCGGAAGCTTGCGTGCCTCGCATTCGTTGTAGTAGCGTGCGAGAACGGCAGCTTCGCTACAAAATCGTAAGTTGCGAAAAATGAAAGTTGTCTCTCTGCGAATCCACAGCCCGTTTCGCCGCGGCCTTGACGATCAATCTTTGACAGGCTCATACGAGATCGTATGATGGTCGTACCCCTTTAGATTCCCTGAAGAAAGCTTGCGATGTCTCCCGGCATGACTGGATTTCATTTTTTCCTTTTCATCATTTTCCTATCATCATCATACTACACCGGCCAAGTTCCCGATACCCTCTAGCTACCCTCACGAATTCCAATAAGCCTCGACATCCCTCCGGAAGCGCTCAATCAGCTCTCATCACTCAGAATTCGCTCATCAAACAAAAAGAATTTCATCGGCAATCATCCATCGACAAGAGGATCTTCTAGTCGGGAGGCAGCAGCAGAGGAAAGTCATGTCGTTCAATTTCGAATGGCCAGAGTTCAGTGAAGACTTCTACACGGATGCGAGAGATATGCTCGCTCAGGTGAGCGTTTCCCTTTCCTTTCCTCTTCCTCATTGAGGCTGTCCAGCAGGACGCTCCTTCATGCATGATGTAGAGGCTCTGAACTGATAGAGTGATGTGCTTGATTGAGTAGGCTTTGAATAAAGGTCAGAAACCTCCAATAATCGCAGATCGGATAGAAGTCAAAGAGTTGAACATGGGTACAATAGTACGTTTCACGATTCAATCTCAGTCTATGCAAGAAAACACAACTGAGGAGCCAGGTCTTTGGAACGTAGCCTCCCGAACTTGAAATTCTCGAAATTGGTGATTTATCGACAGACAGGTTCAGAGGAATCTTTCGATTGACTTATTCTGGAGATGCTTACATTGTGTTGCAAACGAAAGTACAAGTGAGTCTTCTCCCTCAACCCTTTCCCTTCTACTTGATTCTTGTTCACTCGCTCATCAATCCGCTTGAAATTTCCAAGGCGAATCCTCTCAATGTCCCTCGACCCTCTCTCGATATTCTCGGTTCCCCTCGTATCCTATTCGCAGCGGCACCTCTCGTAGTCCCCATGACACTCCGACTATCATCCCTCTCTCTCCGCGCGATCGTCGTCCTCGTCGTCTCTCGCCAAAAAGGGATCACCCTAGTCTTCAAAAACGACCCTTTGGAATCAGTCGACGTCTCTTCTTCTTTCGATGGGGTCGAATCGGTTGCTGGGTTCATTCAGAGAGAGATAGAAGCACAGTTGAGGGAAGCGTTCAGGAGTGATTTACCTAGTGTCATTCATAGATTGAGTCAGAAATGGTTGAGTGGTGAAGTGAAGAGTGCGGGAGAAGGTACGGCGAATTTGGGCAAGAAAGCGAGAGTTGGATTGGCCGGGGGGTTCGAGAAGGATGCGAAGATTGAAACGAGGACGGCTTATGTTGGTGGAGGAGAGGGAGGGGTTGCGAGTCAAGGATTGGGAGGAACGACGAGGGGAGGAAGAGGGTTCACGAGAAACATGAATGCACCTGCGAGTGAGATGGGAGAAAGTGTAGAATTGGCTTCACAACCTGATTCAACTTGGTCGACAAATCGTTCGACTAATGGAGGAGGAGGAGGTTCTTTCGGTCGATCTCCTTCGATGAGGGGCAGAGCAGGTTCAACTTCTTCACCTGCGCTCCGACATGATCAACTCGATTCAGTACCCGAATCTATCGAGGCTTATGATCCTACATATGGATTACGACCCGATTCTATTCCTCACCATGCTGGATTCGCCGATTATCAACGACTCGTCAAAGCTGGATCCTCAAAGAGAGGGTTGGGAGATGTGTTGGAAGACGAAGGAGGAGAAGCGGATGAGGCAGATCAAGGAGGAACGTATGGTCACCCTCGAACAGGGGATGGATCGTTCGATTTCGATATGATTGGGTTGAGGGATTTAGTCGAAGATGATGATCACGCTCCTTTACCGAGATGGAATGGTTCGACCACGTCAGAATACGGTCGACCTCATCTTTTACCAACGGAACCGACAATACAACAATCTCAGTTCGAAACGATTCCAGCAGTAGGAGGAGGAACGATTACTCGACCTCGAGTCTTTCACACTCAATCTCAGATGAGAATGAGAACGGATTCGACTGGGTCATTATCTGCTCACGGGAGTCCATCTTCAACTACCGCTCGAAGTGCTGGAGGAGGATCAGCAGCATCCACGGTCGGATTAGGTCGAGCCGCGAACTTTGCGAGATCGGCTTCGCTCAATCGAATGCCAACCGTCGCACTCGATGGAAGAGAAGAGTACTTTGCTGCTCCTTCAGCAATAGGAGGTGGTTCCGTCGCTTCGACACCTCGGTTCCCTTTCCCTCGCTACCCTCACGCTCCCCCTCCCGCTTACTCTGCAGGTTCAACCGCTCCTCCTTCCCTCCCTCGAAACCAATCCATGCCCAATTTCAATCGATATCAATCTCAAAACGCGATCCATCGTTCGAATCTCTCATGGCAACTCTCAGCTTCGTCAACTTCGAACGATGCAGCATCCTCCCGCTTCCCACCTCAGTACGCCTCATCCTCGACCGCATCCCCTCAAACAGCTCTCACAACCCCTATGTCCTCTCCCACTCGCAACCTGAAACCTTTACCGACAGAAGGAGATTCACTCTCTTTCACTCGACCGTCTCCCGTCGATTTGTTGTCAAGATCCCCTTCTTCCGTACTCAACACTTCATTCCTCGACGAAGAACATCTCCCAATCACTCTCAATCCAGGAGCAAACGATTCTTGTGCTCATCTGAAAACCCTCTCTTCGACGAATCAAACCTTGTCACCATTCACTAGAGAGAACGAACTCGTTATGGCTCGGAGCAGTCCACGTCCCCTCACACCCTCAGGAGGAGGAGGAGGAAGGCTAGCTCCTACAGCACCACTGGCAGCATCAGGAGGAAGAGTCTTGTTGAACGATACGAACCCTCAACCTTCCGTCGTCAAAGCCACACGAAAACGTCTTCACCGAATAGGTTCTGCTAAACCCGCCGCACCCTCCTCTGCTGCATCCTCTAAAGCACCTTCTTCGCTCTACTCTCCCTCACCAGCAATCTCTCGTCGACACTCTTATCAACCCTCACCAATTTCAGCGTCGGTTCCAAACGCTCATAGGAAAATGCCTAGTCTTTCGGGATCCGTAGGGGTTGGAGTAGGGATGATGGGGAGAGGTAGTAGAGCTCCTAGTGAGTTGAGTGACTACTTCCCGAGTAGTGGAAGTGGGGCGAGGGAGATGTTGAGTAGGTTGAAGTTATCCGGCTAATGACCTCGTGAGGCGATTGATGTACCCTTTTGTTACCCCTCTGTTGTTGCATCCATATACCTCTTGCATATCGACACTTTTGCGAGCTCTTCGAGATGGTGTGACTTTGCGAAGAGAGGCAAATCAGCGAGAAGCTTTTCTCTCCTCTCCTTTTTACTTCTCATCTCGCAATATGGCTTCGAGAACTAAGACGACTACTACAACTACTCAACAATGGATCTTGAACAAGTATTCGAGGTCTCGCACTGCTCCTGAGCCCCCAATCAAGCGACAGAAACTATCAGAGATCGAAGACAAGAACGCTTCGAAACCAGCAGGGAAACAAGATTTTGATCATTTGTAAGTCAAGCAAGAGTCTATCAAAGTGCTATGATTGACCCGATCCTTCAACCCACAGTGTTCAACCTCAATTATCGCTTCGTTTGGAAACTACTCGTTCGAAACCTCTCTCTACTGCTTCTGATGCACTCTCTACGGCCCATTCGATGCTCCTGAGTGTCTGCTATGATCTACACTATACCTCTCCCCAACGTTCACAACCAATCATCCTCGATTCATTCGAGTTAATGTCTTTCTCGACTTCTCTCATTCGCTCTCACTGTCCACCGGACGAACTCCCACTCAAAGGAGTCTTCAAAGATGAGATTGTCGGATTGAGGTATCTCTCTGTCGATGAGATGAGTGGGAAGAGTGAGTTCAAGAGAGCTCAATTCAAGTTTGAGGGGAAAGAAGAGAGGGAACGATTCATGGGCAGTGTCAAGGGGATTATTCCTTTCAAATTGGCAGAGAGTTCGACAAAGACTACTTATACGGCAAAGACGAATGTGCTACCTCCTCCTCCTCAAAGGAGGTCGAAGGGACCGACGAGAAGGAATCGAAAATCGACAACAGCGAGCAACACCCGACAGCAGATCGGATCAAACTCTGATGCTTTACATCCATTGTATACTCATCAGTCGCAACACGCGCATTACGATTCGCACTTCGATCAATCCTCTCCCTTCCTCCCTCCTGCTCCTCCTCAGGAACCATCCCAATTCCCCTCTCAATCCCTCCCACCTCTTCCTCAGCGTGCTTTCTCGACCCTCCCTCTTCCCCCTCATCTCACCTCGCATCTCCCTAGACTCGCATCAGCTCAAGCACAATCGATCGAAAGGAACGAGCGAAGTAGTCCTTCGCAAGCTTTGTTGGGAATGGATGAGCAGGAGTTCTCGGGGCTCCTGGGTGAGTGTTTGTTCGAAGAGGGGTTCGAGGAACTGATTGAGAGGGTCAAAGGCAGCCTGGAGTTGAGGTAGAATAGAAATACGGAAAAGTTGTCGAAACGAGTGAAAGGCAACGAGGTTCTGCTTCGTTTTAGGCGCTCTACCTTTCGCCGTGGACGGCTCACTGTGACGCTGCTGCTGAGAGTCACCTACGACGCGGACTCGCTCGAAAATGTCGAAACGGGCGAATAGAATACACGGATATGGGTTTCACACAACGTATTAAACTTATCTGTTCTCGAATTTCGAGCTCAAGACCCAACACTCGACCTCGACAGAGACAGAGATGCTGACATGTCGTAGCGAGATAGAGAAGCTAAGTTCGAGAGTTGTAGATTGACTGAACACACCGAACACAACCTCCATCCCGATGCCTACGTACAGTAACAACAGATGAGATCAACACCATTTACTCCAACCTCCATCGACTTTCAAGGTAGTCCCACTACAGAACGCCCCTGCCTCACTACACAAATAAACAACCGAATTCGCAATCTCCTCCGCCTCTCCTGCCCTCTTTAGATTGGATCTAGCCTCGTGGGCTCCTTTATCTGGGAAATCGTCGTAGAGAGGCGTATTGATCGGACCGGGGCAGATCGAATTGCATCTGATTCCAAGCGGTCCCACCTCTTGAGCGAGAGAAGCCATTAATCCTCTCAGAGCGAATTTTGAGGTTGTGTAAGGCGTCAATCCGGGCATACCTACTCACAAAGGAAAGTCAGATACGAAGAGAGTAGAGGGTTAAGAGAAGGAGAGCGTACCGTCCAACCCGATTTGAGAAGAGATTAGAACGATGCTACCTCCCTTCCCGTCCTCGGGGCTCTGCAACATTCCTCTCAACGAAGCTTTACAGCCCATCCAGACTCCCTTCACATTGACATCCATGACTTTATCGAATTCATCCTCGCTAGTTCTAAGAATTGATTTCGCGGGAGGACAGATTCCCGCACATTGGATCGAGATGTCGAGGCGTCCATAGAGGTCCAAGGCTTTCGAGACATAAGTCTCTGCTGCATTTGAATCGGTGACGTCGAGGGCGAGAACGTGAATCCTGTCGTGGAGGCTAGAATCCGATTGACCGTCGGCGAGAACAAGTTGATCCTTTGCATTCCGCAACGTCGGTCCTTCGAGATCAACGAGTACAATCCCAGCGATATCGGCATCGAGGAAAGCCTGTTCATACCTTTCCAATCAGCGATTTCGATCAGAGCTGTAAGAAGAGAGAGGGAGACGAACTTTTACGATTGCGAAACCAATTCCTGATGCCGCAC
>Ga0308161_1005100_pt1 | contig 11670 bp, 10 predicted proteins | sample PhyFR2_FD_201034 | JGI IMG/M metagenome (GOLD analysis project Ga0308161, IMG submission 201034) | Phyllosphere microbial communities from UC Gill Tract Community Farm, Albany, California, United States - DLSLF.R2 | ecosystem: Host-associated > Plants > Phyllosphere > Unclassified | place: USA...
CGGGCGCATCGCCAGCTCGCCATGGGTGAAGAAGTTCTTCTGCCGCTGCACGATGGCCTGGGAGACGCGCAGGATGGTGTCGAAGCGCTGCTGGATGTTCTTGATGAACCAGCGCGCCTCCTGCAGGCGCTGCTGCAGGCCCGCATGTCCTTCGCTGCCCTTGTGGCCGCGCAGCGCGTTGGCATAGATGTCATGCACGCGCAGCCGCGGCATGACGTCGGGGTTGAGCTGCACGCTGAACTGCGGCTGGCCGTCGCCACTGCTGCGCGCCAGCTTGCGCACGATCACATCGGGCACGACCAGGTTGCGCTCGACATCGGCAAAGCGCCGGCCGGGACGCGGTTCGAGCCGCGCAATCAGCGCCATGGCCGCGCGGATGCGCTCGTCGCTCGCGCCGCAGGCCTGCATCAGCCGGCGCACATCGCGGCGCGCCAGCAGGTCCATGGGCTGCTCGCAGATGCGCAGCGCGGTCTGGACGGTATCCGCGTCCACCTGCGCGTCATCGCGCGCGGCGAGGTGCCTGAGCTGCAGCGTCAGGCATTCGGCCAGGTCGCGCGCGCCCACGCCCACCGGCTCAAGCGACTGCAGCAGGCGCAGCGCCACCGTGAAGTGGTGCACCAGTTCTTCCTGCTCCTCGAGCGCATCGGCACCGGCCAGGCCCGCGGCCAGTTCCTCGAGCGGGTCCTCGAGATAGCCATGTTCGTTGAGCGATTCGATGAGAAAGCGCAGCGCCGAGCGATCGACCTCGCCCAGGCGCAGCGACAGTGCCTGGCGGTGCAGGTGGTCGGTCAGCGACTCATGGCCGTGCGCCAGATCCTGGGCTTCGGTGTCGTCCTCGGCATGGCGCGCACGCGCCTCGCCGCCCCATTCGCTGTCGTCGGGCGAGAGGTCGGCGCTGCCATCCCCTTCCCAATCGGGCGCGGCATCGGCCGGCGCCGTGACGTCGCTGCCTTCGGTATCGCTGCTGGTGGCCGTGTCGCTGCTGGCCGAACCCGTCGCGTGCTGCGCGTCATCGGCGTAATCGTCGCGCTGTGCGGGCAGATCGGCCTGTGCGACGCCAAACTCCTCGCGCTCGGCTTCCTCGGTGGTGCGCTCCAGGAACGGGTTGTCGTCGAGCATGTGCTCGACCTCCTGGCTCAGTTCCAGCGTCGAGAGCTGGAGCAGCCAGATCGATTGCTGCAACTGCGGTGTGAGGGCCAGATGTTGCGATACGCGTAGCGACAGACCCGGTTTCAACGGCGTTTCCCCTCAGACCGGCACAAGCTGATGCACATGGCTCACATCCTGAAATGCTCGCCGAGATAGACCCGGCGCACGTCGGCGTTCTCGACGATCTCGGCCGGCGTGCCCTGGGCCAGCACATGGCCGTCGCTGATGATGAACGCGTGGTCGCAGATGCCCAGCGTTTCGCGCACGTTGTGGTCGGTGATCAGCACCCCGATGCCACGCGCCTTGAGAAAACCGATGATGCGCTGGATCTCGATCACGGCAATCGGATCGATACCCGCGAATGGTTCATCCAGCAGGATGAAGCGCGGCTGCGTGGCCAGCGCGCGCGCGATCTCCACGCGCCGGCGCTCGCCGCCCGACAGCGCCAGCGCGGGCGAGGCGCGCAGATGGTCGACGCGCAGCTCCTGCAGCAGCGCCAGCAGGCGGCTTTCGATTTCATCGCGCGACAGTGGCCGGCCCTGGTCGTCGCGCTGCAATTCCAGCACGGCACGCACGTTGTCCTCGACGCTGAGCTTGCGGAAGATCGATGCCTCCTGCGGCAGGTACGACAGCCCCAGGCGCGAACGCTGGTGGATGGGCATGTTGCCCACGGCCTGGCCGTCGATGAAGATGTCGCCGGCATCGCAACGCACCAGGCCGACGATCATGTAGAACGAGGTGGTCTTGCCGGCGCCGTTCGGCCCCAGCAGACCCACGACCTCGCCTTTTTGCACTGCCAGCGACACGTCCTTGACCACCTTGCGGCTGCCATAGGACTTGGCCAGGTGCTTGGCTTCGAGGCGGCTGGATTCAGGCAGCGGTGGAGTTGGGTTCACGAAAGCGCCGCTCACTGGTTCGATTCGATGGTCGTGCTGGGCCGCAGGTTCGCAGCCGGCGCGGCGGGAGGTGCGGGCGGCTGGTCCTTGGGTGCCAGCACGGCGCGCACGCGCCCACCTGGCGCTGCGGCAGTGCCTGCGCCCGGAGTGCGGGCCTGGCCATCGACGGTGAACACATCGGTCAGGTTGTTGTAGACGATCACCGCGCCCGTGATCTCGTCGTTCAATGCCGTGCCGCGGTAGCGGCGCAGCTCGCCGCGGCGGATCAGCTTCACGTTGTCGGCCTTGCCGTCGTACTCGATGACTTCGGCCTCGCCCTCGACGAATTCGTCGGGCTGGCCTGCGAGCGTATCGCGCTTTTGCCGGAAGAACGCGCGCTTGCCCGGCTCCGCGATGACCGTACCGTACTGGTAGCCCTCGGGGTCCTGGCGCACGTCCAGCTGCGCGCCGCGCAGCACGATCGTGCCCTTGGTCATCACCACGTTGCCGGTGAAGACGCTGGTCTGCTTGAGTTCATCGTGGCGCAATGCGTCGGCCTCGATGTTCATGGGCTTGTTGCGGTCGGCCTTTTCGGCCTGCACCGCGCCGCAGGCAAGGGCCGAAAGCAAGAGAAGGGGGAGTAGGCGTTTTTTCATGGAGGGCACGAATCTTGCGACCATTGTAGGGTGTGTCACCCGCGAAACCCCGGGTACCGCCTTGAACAAGGGGGATGAATGGCCCGCGCACTGCGCCGCGCCGCCAGCTGTGCACCAACGCCGCAGGCGCAAAAAAGCCCGCGCAAGGCGGGCTTTGCAGGCGCGGCCGCAGGAGCTCAGCCCTTGCGGCTCACGGCAATCAGGTGGTCCGTGACGCGCAGCACGTTGGCCATGTTGCCCGCCATCGTGCCGTCGGTGTAGTAGCGGCCGGCCACGCCGATCGAAGGCACGCCCTCGACGTTGTAGTCCTGCTGCAGCTGCGTGGCCTTGCGCACCTGGTTCGACACGGTGAACGAGTTGTAGCTTTCCTTGAACTTGTTCACATCGACGCCCTGCTGGCCGATCCAGGCAAAGATGTCCTCGTCCTTGGCCAGGCGGTTGCGCTCGACATGGATCGCGCGGAATACCTTGGTGTGCAGTTCATCGAGCTTGTTCATGGCCAGCAGCGCGTAGTAGAGCTTTTGCTGGGGAATGAAGCTGGCGTTGAAGCCCACGGGCACGCGCTGCACCACCACATCGGCGGGCGCTGCCGACTTCCAGGCCGCAAACGCGGGTTCGAAGGCATTGCAGTGCGGGCAGCTGTACCAGAAGAATTCCAGCACTTCGACCTTGCCGGCGCCGGCGGTGGTGGCCACGGGCTTGCTCAGCTTGGCGTAGTCCTTGCCTTCCTTGGGAGCCGTGGCCTGGGCCAGGGCCGGCGTGGCCAGGAAGGGAAAAGCGGCAGCGGAGGCGGCCGCAGCGGCAGCCAGGGAAAACTCACGGCGTTTCATGAAACAACACTCCTAGTTCGGTTCTGATGGGTCAGAGGGTTTGCGCGCCGAAAAGTTCAGCGCTGCACACGCACCAATGCGGAATCCACGCCCGCGCCTTCGAGCTTGCCCTTGAGCTGCTCGGCGTCGTCGCGCTTGCCGAACGGGCCTACGCGCACGCGGAACACCGTGCGGCCGTTCTGCTCGCGCTCGCTCACGCGCGACTCCCAGCCCAGCATCGCCAGCTTGGCGCGCTGCGCTTCGGCGTCGGACGGACTGCGGAAGGCGCCAGCCTGCACGAAGTAGTTGAAGCTCTCGGCCGCGCTGGCTTCGGCCGACTTGGCTTTGACCAGGTCGCCCAGCGGATCGCTGGACGCCGTCTTGCCCGGCGTCTTGGCGTCAGGCTTTGCCGCGGTGGCCGCAGTCACCGGCGCCACCGGCTGGCTCGTCGCCTGCGCATCGGCCGGCGCCGGCGCCCCGCCGTCGGCCGCGGGCGTCACCGCACCGCCGACCGCCGTATCCGGCGCGGCCGGCACGGTGATGCGCGCCGGGTTCTTGCCGTACAGCGGAGAGTTCGGGTCCCAGTCCTTGTTCTTCCTGGCTTCGGCCGCATCCTGATCGGCATTCTTCGCGCCCTTGCTGAGAAAGGGCACCGGGACCTTGCTGACATACACCGCCACGCCCAGGGCCGCGCCCAGGCCGACGATGATGCCAAGAATGATGCCGAGAACGGTGCCGCCGCGTTGCTGTTTCTTCATGGTGTGAGAGGTTTACATGCGTTCTGGAGCGGACACGCCCAGCACTGCCAGGCCATTGTGCAACACCTGGCGGGTCGCGCTGATCAATGCCAGGCGTGCCAGCTTCACGGCCTCGTCGTCGACCAGGATGCGTTCCGCATCGTAGTAGCTGTGGTAGGCCGCGGCCAGGTCGCGCAGGTAGAAGGTCACGTCGTGCGGCGCATTGCCCTGCGCTGCGGCGGTGAGCATGTCGGGGTACTTGGCCAGCTGCAGCATCAGCGCCTGGGCCTGCGGGCCTTCGAGCGCCGACAGGTCCACGTCCTTGAGCTGGGCCGCATCGCCGCCCCAGGCCTTGAGCACCGAGCAGATGCGCGCATGCGCGTACTGCACGTAGTAGACCGGGTTGTCGTTGTTCTGCGCCACGGCCAGATCGACGTCGAAGGTGTACTCGGTATCGGGCTTGCGGCTCAGCAGGAAGAAGCGCACCGCGTCCTTGCTGGTCCACTCGATCAGGTCGCGCAGCGTCACGTACGAGCCCGCACGCTTGCTGATCTTGACCTCCTCGCCGCCGCGCACCACGCGCACCATGGTGTGCAGCACGTAGTCGGGGTAGCCCAGGGGAATGCCCTCGTCGGCGGCCTGCAGGCCGGCGCGCACGCGCGCAATCGTGCCGTGGTGGTCGGTGCCCTGGATGTTGATGACCTTGGTGAAGCCGCGCTCCCACTTGGCGATGTGATAGGCCACATCGGGCACGAAGTAGGTGTAGCCGCCATCGCGCTTGCGCATCACGCGGTCCTTGTCGTCACCGTAGTCGGTCGACTTGAGCCAGAGCGCGCCATCGAGCTCGTAGGTGTGGCCTTTGGCGATCAGGCGCTCGACGGTGCGTTCCACGCGGCCCGACGTGTAGAGGCTGGACTCGAGGTAGTACTCGTCGAAGCGCAGGTTGAATGCCTGCAGGTCCTTGTCCTGCTCGTTGCGCAGGTAGGCCACCGCGAACTGGCGGATGTTGTCCAGGTCGTCCACGTCGCCATTGGCGGTGAACTCGCGGTCATCGGCCTTGACGGTCTTCTTGGCGAGGAAGTCGTTGGCGATGTCCTGGATGTAGTCGCCGTTGTAGAACGCCTTGCTGGCCGGGTTCTCGGGGTCGACAGGCCAGCAATCGTCGCCGGGCTTGAAGCCCTTGGCGCGCAGCTGCGTGCTGTTGGTGAGCGTCTGGATCTGCACACCCGCGTCGTTGTAGTAGAACTCGCGGTGCACGTCCCAGCCCTGGGACGTGAACAGGTTGCACAGCGCATCGCCGAGCGCGGCCTGGCGGCCGTGGCCCACGTGCAGCGGGCCCGTCGGGTTGGCGGAAACGAATTCGACCAGCAGCTTCTCCGTGCGCCGCGGCTGGAAGCCAAAGCTTTCGCCGCCCATCAGCACTTCACGCACGATTTCCTGCTTGGCCGCAGGCTTGAGGCGCACGTTCAGAAAGCCGGGACCGGCAATCTCCAGCGCATCGACCCAGCGCGTGAACGCCGGCGTGGCCATCAGCGCATCGCTGAGCGTCTGCGCCAGCTGCCGTGGATTTTGCTTGGCGGCCTTGGCCAGCTGCATCGCGGCGGTGCAGGCGTAATCGCCATGCGCGGCCACCTTGGGGGATTCGAAAGCGGCGCGCGCACCGGCGCCGGGCGACAATTTTTCCAGCTCGGCGGCCAGGGCCGCGAGCAATTCCTGTTTGACGGAGAGCATCGGCGGATTTTACGTGCCCGCCCCGCTTTGTGCCGTGACAGTGGATTCAGTTGGGCTTTTTCAGCAGCTCGCCCAAGCGAAAAGCGAGGGTTTTGCCGCAGGGCCGCCCCAAGGCAAAACGCGGCCCCCTTGGGGGGCAGAGAGCCACACGCAGTGGGCGAACGTGGGGGCTACATCCCCCGCGCCCAGAACACCGCCACCACCGCAATCACCGGCACCAGATGCGCCTGCAGCATGATCCAGCGGCGCGTGCCGGCCACCTCCTGCGCGTCGGGCAGCGCCTGGCCTTGCGACAGGCCGCGCACCCAGCGGCGGAACGCCAGCGACGGCTTGATCGAGATCAGCGCCACCAGCACGAACAGCGTCATCTTCACATGGAACAGCGGCTGCGAGACATACCACGACACACCCTTGGTGCCCCAGTAAAGGCGTGCCAGCCCGGTCAGCAGCAGCAGCGCCGCGGCCACCAGGTAAATGATGTCCAGCCGTGCGAGCCGGCGCACGACCGCGGCATTCATCCATTCGCTGCGGCACAGCGCCGCCTGGCTTGACAGGAAGACCACCAGGGTCAGGATGGCGAGAATGTGCAAGGCCGCGAGCGTGGCTTCAAGGGTCATGGGGCAACTCCGTTTTTCCAGAATTCAGCTTGTTGGTAATGGTATTTCAGGTAGTCGATCCACAGCCGCACGCGCAACGGCATGTGCTTGCGCTGGGGAAAGACCACATAGATGCCGTTGGGCGGCGCGGCAAACTCCTCGAGCACGGGCACCAGCCGGCCGGCCGCGATCTCGGCTTCGACCTCCCAGGTGCTGCGCCAGGCAATGCCCCAGCCGCCCAGGCACCAATCATGCAGCACCTGGCCATCCGAGCAATCGAGCGGGCCTCCCGACTTGAAATGCACGACGTCGTGCGTGCTCTGGTCGGGCTGCGGAATGCGAAAGGCCCAGCCCCGGGTCTGCGACGCATCGCTCGACAGCGTGAGACAGTCGTGCTGCGCGAGTTCGCTGGGATGCTTCGGGATACCGCGTTTTTCGAGATAAGCCGGCGTGGCCACGCACAGCCGCCGGTTGTCCGCGATGCGCACGCTCACCAGCGACGAATCGGGCAGGTCGCCGACGCGCACCGCGCAGTCGAAGCCCTCGCCGGCAAGATCCACCACGCGGTCGCTCAGGTTCAGCGAGATCGTGACCTCGGGATGCAGATCGCGAAAGCGCGGCACCAGCGGCGCGACATGGCGCCGGCCAAACCCCGCGGGCGCGGTGATGCGCAAGTGTCCCGTGGCCTTGACCCCGCCCGCCGAGACACTGGCCTCGGCATTGGCCACGTCGGCCAGCAGCCGCTGGCAGTCCTCGAGAAACGCACTGCCCTCGTGGGTCAGCAGAATGCGCCGGGTGGTGCGCAGCATCAGCTTCACGCCCAGATGCTCTTCGAGCGCGTCGAGCCGCCGCCCCATGATGGCCGGGGCCACGCCTTCCGCCTTGGCCGCGGCCGTGAGGCTGCCCTTGGTGGCCACCGACACGAATGACTCGAACGCCTTGAGTTTGTCCATGCTGCGATTATGGAGACAAAGCCTTACAGCAGTGTGCAGAACCTCGGCGCAGCCGTATGCCATGGACTGGCATCCACTTTTGCATAAAAGTCATGAGTTTTGCACTTTTGAAGCGGTTTATGAACACAAACAATTCAAATACAGTGTCTTCATCTTCTGCGCATCCATTTTTCCCAATCCGAGGTTTATTCCATGACCGACCGCACCACCGTCCACGGCCTGCAAGTGGCCAACGAACTGCACCAATTCATCAATGACGAGGTGCTGCCCGGCACGGGCGTGGCGCCCGATGCGTTCTGGCAAGGCTTCGACACCCTGGTCAATGATCTCGCCCCGCGCAATGCCGCGCTGCTGGCCGAACGCGATCGCCTGCAGACGGAACTGGACACCTGGCACAAGGCCCACTCCGGCCCGATCACCGACATCGCCGGCTACCGCGCTTTCCTGAGCCAGATCGGCTATCTGGTCGAGCCGCCGCAGAACGTGCGGGCCACGACCACCGGCGTCGATGCCGAACTCGCGACCCAGGCCGGCGCGCAGCTGGTGGTGCCCATCCTGAACGCCCGCTACGCGCTCAACGCCGCCAATGCGCGCTGGGGCTCGCTGTATGACGCGCTTTACGGCACGGATGCGATCAGCGAAGCCGATGGCGCCGAAAAGGGCCGGGCCTACAACCCCGTGCGCGGCGCCAAGGTCATAGCCTTTGCGCGCAACGTGCTGGACCAGTCCGCGCCGCTGGCCACGGGCTCGCACCAGAAGGCCACCCGTTACGCCGTGGTCAACGGCCACCTGAGCGTCACGCTCGACGGCGGCCTGAGCACCGGCCTGCAGGACCCGTCGAAGTTCGTCGGCTACCAGGGCAGCGCCGACGCGCCCTCCTCGGTGCTGCTGAAGAACAACGGCTCGCACCTCGACATCCGCATCGACCGCAACACGCCCATCGGCAAGACCGATGCCGCGGGCGTCAGTGACCTGGTGCTTGAAGCCGCGCTGTCGACCATTCTCGACCTCGAAGACTCGATTGCCGCCGTCGATGCCGCAGACAAGGTCCTGGGCTACCGCAACTGGCTCGGCATCCTCAAGGGCACGCTGACCGAATCCTTCGACAAGGGCGGCAAGACCGTGACCCGCGGTCTGAACCCCGACCGCGAATACACCGGCGCCGACGGCCAGCCGCTCAAGCTGCACGGCCGCTCGCTGATGTTCCTGCGCAATGTCGGCCATCTGATGACCAACCCGGCCATCCTCTGGGGCGCCGAAGGCAAGGAAATTCCCGAAGGCATCATGGATGCGGTGGTCACCACCGCCATCGCGCTGCACGATCTCAAGGGCCTGGGCACGTCCGGCATCCGCAACAGCCGCGAAGGCTCGGTCTACATCGTCAAGCCCAAGATGCACGGCCCTGCCGAGGTGGCGTTCGCCAACGAACTGTTCGGCCGCGTCGAACAGATCCTGGGTCTGCCGGCCCACACCGTCAAGCTGGGCATCATGGACGAGGAGCGCCGCACCAGCGTCAACCTCAAGGCCTGCATTGCCGCCGCCGCAGCGCGCGTGGCCTTCATCAACACCGGCTTCCTGGACCGTACCGGCGATGAAATGCACACCGCCATGTATGCCGGCCCGATGGTGCGCAAGGCCGAGATGAAAACCAGCGCCTGGCTGCCGGCCTATGAACGCAACAACGTGCTGGTCGGCCTGGGCATGGGCCTGCGTGGCCGTGCCCAGATCGGCAAGGGGATGTGGGCCATGCCCGACCTGATGGCCGACATGCTGGTGCAGAAGATCGGCCACCCCAAGGCCGGCGCCAACACCGCCTGGGTGCCCTCGCCCACGGCCGCCACGCTGCACGCACTGCACTACCAGCAGGTGGATGTCGCGGAAATCCAGGCCCAGCTGGAAAAGACCGATGCCGACGCCGAACGCGATACCCTGCTGGCCGGCCTGCTGCAGGTGCCCGTGGTCGCCGAAGCCCGATGGACCGACGCCGAGAAGCAGCAGGAACTCGACAACAACGTGCAAGGCATCCTGGGCTACGTCGTGCGCTGGGTCGACCAGGGCGTGGGCTGCTCCAAGGTGCCCGACATCCACAACGTCGGCCTGATGGAAGACCGCGCCACGCTGCGCATCTCCAGCCAGCACATCGCCAACTGGCTGCTGCATGGCGTGGTGAGCGAAGCCCAGGTACGCGCTACCCTGGAACGCATGGCTGCCGTGGTCGATCAGCAAAACGCCGGCGACCCGCTGTACCGCCCCATGGCCGGCCATTTCGATACCTCCTACGCCTACCGCGCCGCCTGCGACCTGGTGTTCAAGGGCCTGGAGCAGCCCTCGGGCTATACCGAACCGCTGTTGCACGCCTGGCGCCTGAAGGTCAAAGCCGCGGCCTGACGCGGCCCGGCCTGACGCGGCCCGAGGTCAGTGTCCGATTTGCCTGTTTCTGGATCCGTTCGTCCTGAGCCTGTCGAAGGATGAACGGCCATTCCTCAAAAGTGCATCGCGCCGCATTGCCTCAGTCCGCAGCCTACACTGCCGTATGCCCCGCTCCGCCCCGCCCATCGACCCCACCCGCTGCCCCCTGTGCGGGCGCAGCAACCAATGCGCGGTCAGCGCGGCGCTGCCACCCCAGGATTGCTGGTGCATGAGCACGCCGATTTCACCCGCCGCACTGGCGCAGATACCTGACAGCGCGCGCAACCAGTCCTGCCTCTGCCCGGCCTGCGCCGCACTGCCGCCACCGCCGGGCGCAGACCCGGCGCCGATATGATGCTTGTTTTTTCTTCAGGAGTTTTTCATGCCCACCTACCACATTGAAATGATGGAAGGCCGCACCATCGAACAGAAGAAGAAGCTGGTCGCGGAAATCACCCGCGTCAGCGTCGAAGTGCTCGGCGGCTCGCCCGAGTCGGTCGATATCCTGATCACCGATGTCAAGCGCGAGAACTGGTCCACGGGCGGCGTGCTCTGGTCGGAACGCAACTGAAGCCAAGCCACCGTTCCGGCGCAATGCCGGGACTTCACCGCCGCGCCCTGCGGCGGTTTCCGCGGAGGCGGCAACGCCTGAGCTGCCCCGCTCCCGCACTATCTTCCCGTCTTGCACGCTTTTTGCGCACAGAAGCCGCCACAGAAGTTAGGCTATAGGCTCGACACGCCTTCTTTCTTGTTTTCCCCGATCTCACCATGTGCCAGCTTCTTGGAATGAATTGCAATACCCCGACCGATGTGCGCTTCAGCTTCAGCGGCTTTGCACAACGCGCGGGCAATACCGGCGATCACACCGATGGCTGGGGCATCGCATTCTTCGAGGAGAAGGGCCTGCGCCACTTCGTCGACCACCAGCGTGCGGTCATCTCGCCCGTGGCCCAGCTGATCCGCGAGTACCCGATCAAGAGCTGCAATGTCATTGCGCATATCCGCAAGGCGACCCAGGGCGTGACGAGCCTGCAGAACTGCCACCCCTTCGTGCGTGAGCTCTGGGGCCGCAACTGGGTATTTGCGCACAACGGCGACCTGAAGCTATATGCCCCCAAGCTGCACAGCCATTTCCACCCCGTGGGCGACACCGACAGCGAACGTGCTTTCTGCTGGATCATGCAGGAGCTATGGAAGTCGCACGCCGGCCTGCCCAGCATCGAGGAGCTGACCCATACGCTGCGTGAACTCGCGGCCCGCATCGCACCGCACGGCACCTTCAATTTCCTGCTGTCCAATGGCGAGGCACTCTGGGCCCATGCCACCACGTCGCTGTGCTACACCGAGCGCCGCTACCCCTTTGCCCATGCCCACCTTGCTGACGAAGACCTGAGCGTGGATTTCTCTGCGGAAACCACGCCCAACGACAAGGTGGCCATCATCGTCACCGCGCCCCTGACCAAGAACGAGGAATGGACGTACTTCCAGTCCGGTGAACTCAAAGTGTTTGTGAATGGCGTCTGCCTGCCGCAGCCAGCCGCCACACCCCGTTGAAAAGCTTCACGCAAGAAAAAGAGAGCGCGCAGCGCTCTCTTTTTTTGTCTGCATGGAAGTTCGGCGATTGCGCCGGAAAAAACAAAACCCCCAGGCCTTTGGGGCGCTGGGGGTTTGCTTGCTGTAAGAGCCTGACGATGACCTACTTTCACACGGGAACCCGCACTATCATCGGCGCAAAGTCGTTTCACTGTCCTGTTC
>Ga0308161_1005101_pt1 | contig 11669 bp, 10 predicted proteins | sample PhyFR2_FD_201034 | JGI IMG/M metagenome (GOLD analysis project Ga0308161, IMG submission 201034) | Phyllosphere microbial communities from UC Gill Tract Community Farm, Albany, California, United States - DLSLF.R2 | ecosystem: Host-associated > Plants > Phyllosphere > Unclassified | place: USA...
GCCGCCATGGGCAGCGACGCCTACGCCACCACCCACCCGGTGGTGCAGAAAGTGGCCACCGTCGAACAGGCCAGCCAGGCCTTCGACGGCATCACCTACGAAAAGGGCTCGGCGGTGATCGGCATGCTGGAGGATTACGTCGGCGCCGACGCATGGCGCGACGGCGTGCGCCGCTACATCGGCAAGCGCGCCTACGGCAACGCCGTCACCGGCGACCTGTGGCAGGAAATCGACGCCGCCGCGCCCGGCAAGCAGTTCCTGCAGGTGGCGCACGACTTCACCCTGCAGCCCGGCGTGCCGCTGATCAAGGTCGCCGCCAGCTGCAACGCCGGCATCACCGTCGTGCGCCTGGAGCAGGGCGAATACACCCTCGACCGCCCCGACAAACAACCGCTGCACTGGCACGTGCCGGTGGCCGTGCGCAGCGGCGACAACGACGTGCGCGTGCTGGTGGACGGCAGCGCGCAGCTGCAACTGCCCGGCTGCACCGCGCCGGTGCTGGTCAACGCCGGGCAGAAGGGCTACTACCGCACCCTGTACGCGCCCGCGCAATTCAAAGCACTGACCGCCGGCTTCGCCACGCTGCCGGTGGTGGACCAGCTCGGCGTGCTGCTGGATACCAGCGCATTGGCCAGCGTCGGCCTGCAGCCGCAAGCGGACCTGCTCGGCCTGGCCGACACCGTGCCGGTGGGCGCGGCGTCGGACCTGTGGGTCACCGTGGCCACGGTCTACGCCGGCATCGACGACCTGTTCCAGGACGACCCGCAGAGCCAGGCCGCCTGGCGCCGCTACGCGCTGTCGCGGCTGGCGCCGGAGTTCGCCACCCTGGGCTGGGACGACCGCGCCAGTGACTCCGCCCAGGCCAAGCAATTGCGCGCGCACCTGATCGACACACTCGGCGGCATGGGCGACGCCCAGGTGATCGCCGAAGCGCGCCGCCGGTTCGCCGCCTTCCAGGCCGACCCGACCGCCTTGTCGCCGGAACTGCGCAACAGCGTGCTGGGCATCGTCGCGCGCCATGCCGACGCCACCACCTGGGATGCGCTGCACCGGATGGCGCAGAAGGAGACGTCCTCGATGATCCGCGACCAGGACTACCTGCTGCTGGCCGCCGCCAAGGATGCCACCCTTGCGCAACGCGCCCTGGACATGGCGCTGACCGACGAGCCCGGCGCCACCAACAGCGCCTCCATGATCACGACGGTGGCGGGCGAGCATCCGGACCTGGCCTTCGATTTCGCCGTGGCCCACCGCGACCACGTGGACACCCTGATCGACACCACCTCGCGCGCCCGCTACTACCCGCGCCTGGGCGCCGGCTCGGTCGACCTGAAGATGGTCGACAAGATCCAGGCGTATGCGCAGCGCTACCTCGCCGCAACCTCGCGCCGCGATGCGGACGCGGCCATCGCCGACATCCGCACGCGGGTGAAGCTGCGTGCGCAGCGGGTGCCGCAGATCAAGGCGTGGTTGGTGGGGCGAAAGGGGTGAGGGTGGGTGGTTGGTCGAGTGCGGTTGGCTCCCGACCAGGGAGCCTTCGCCCGGCCTAGCCAAAAGGCTTTGCAAATACCCAGATTGGGTAGAAACCTACCCAATTTGGGTACGAAGCGGGCGGTGGTGCGCGCGGCTGGAAGGCCTGAGTCGCTTGCCGAGGACAGCAGCAAAGTTGAAGTCACAGCGCCCGCCTGCCATCATGCGTTGCAATTGCAACGCATGAGGTGTCGCATGAAATCAGCATCCCTTCCTTCGCTACGAGTCGATCCTGCGCTGCGCGAAGCCGCCGAGGCGGTGCTGCAAAAGGGCGAAACCCTGTCCAGCTTCGTCGAGCAGTCCGTGCGTGCCCAAGTGCAGCTGCGGCAACAGCAGGATGCGTTTGTTGCGCGCGGTCTGGCATCGCGCGATAGCGCCCGGCAGTCGGGCCGCTACATCAACGCGAAAGACGTGCTGGCTGGACTGCAGTCCCAGCTGGATACGGCCCGGAAGGGCTAAGCCAGCGTGGGATTCACCGTCCGCTTCACGGAAGAAGCGCGCGAAGACCTCTCGCGCCTCTATGACTGGCTGCTGCAACGCGCAGAGGGCGACTTCACCGTGGCCGAGCGTGCGCTGCAGGCCATCCGAGATGGCATCACCGTGCTTGAACTTGCGCCGTTGAGCTGCCGCAAAGCCGGCTCGGGCAATCCATTTTTGCGCGAGTTGGTCATCGGCTTTGGCGCCAGCGGCTATGTGATGCTCCTCGAGGTCGAGGATAGCCAATACGTCACGGTGCTAGCGATTCGGCATCAGCGCGAAGATGACTATCACTAGTCCGCCAAATACGGCATCGCACCTTCCCACCTGATCTAAAATGCGCTGCCCTTACAGGGGCTGGAACCATCAAGGAAGCACATGGACAAGCGATCTCTTTCTGAGCGCGATATCTGCACCAAATTCATTGTGCCTGCCCTTGTGAAGTCCGGCTGGGACCTCGAACTCCAAGTCCGCGAGGAGGTGTCGTTCACCAAAGGGCGCATCGTGGTACGAGGCAGGTTGCACACTAGGGGTCAGGCGCGTCGCGCTGATTTCGTGTTGTATCACCGCGCCAATCTTCCGTTGGCCGTGATCGAAGCCAAGGATAACTGGCATGCGATCGGCGCGGGCATGCAACAGGCTTTGGGATATGCCGATGCACTGGACGTGCCGTTTGTGTTCTCCAGCAACGGCGATGGGTTCCTCTTTCATGATCGCACTGGCACTGGCGAGATGGTCGAAACGCCGTTGTCGCTGGACCAGTTCCCTGGGCCTGACGAACTTTGGCGCCGCTATTGCCAGTGGAAGGGGCTTGGTGACGAAGCGCTGCAGGTCGTGGAGTCTCCGTATTATGACGACGGGGGTGGCCGAGCGCCGCGCTACTACCAGGCCAATGCCATCAATCGCACGGTCGAGGCTGTCGCAAATGGGCAGGATCGAATCCTGCTCGTAATGGCCACAGGCACAGGCAAGACCTACACTGCCTTCCAGATCATCTGGCGCCTTTGGAAGGCCCGGCAAAAGAAGCGCATTCTATTTCTGGCAGATCGCAACATCCTCATCGACCAGACCAAGAATAACGACTTCAAGCCCTTTGGCGCAGCGATGACCAAGATCGCCAAGCGACAGATCGATACCTCATACGAAATCTACCTGTCGTTGTATCAGGCGGTCACAGGTGTCGAGGAGGTAAAGAACATCTACAAGCAGTTTTCTCGCGAATTCTTTGATCTTGTGGTCATCGACGAATGTCACCGCGGCAGCGCAGCAGAGGATTCGGCGTGGCGGGAGATTTTGGAATACTTCTCCGGCGCCACCCATATAGGTTTGACCGCGACACCGAAGGAAACTAAAGAGGTGTCCAGCAGCACCTACTTCGGTGAGCCTGTTTATAGCTATACCCTGAAGCAGGGGATCGAGGACGGCTTTCTTGCGCCATATAAGGTAGTGCGCATCGACTTCGACGTGGACCTGCAAGGTTGGAGACCCCCGAAGGGCATGCGCGACAAAAATGGCGTGCTAATCGAAGACCGCATCTACAATCTCCAGGACATGGACCGTCAGCTGGTCATCGAGGCGCGAACCTATCTAGTTGCGCAGAAAGTCACCGAGTTCCTTAGTGCCACCGAGCCTTACCAGAAGACTATCGTCTTCTGCGATGACGTGGACCATGCCGAGCGGATGCGCCAAGCGTTGGTCAATCTCAATCCTTTGCGGGTCGCGGAGAACCGCAAGTACGTTATGCGCATAACCGGCGATGACAACGAGGGAAAGGCCGAGCTCGACAACTTCATCGATCCTGAAAAGCGATATCCGGTCATTGCAACGACTAGCAAGCTGATGACAACCGGTGTTGACGCACAGACCTGCAAGCTCATCGTGCTGGACCAGCACATCAAGTCGATGACCGAGTTCAAGCAGATCATCGGTCGCGGCACGCGGATCAACGAGGACTACGGCAAGTACTGGTTCACCATCATGGATTTCAAGAAGGCGACCGAGTTGTTTGCCGATCCTGGGTTCGATGGCGATCCGGAGGTCATCTACAACCCAACACCGGATGAAAGCCCGGTGCCGCCGGATATCATCGATGGCAACGACGGAGGCGAGCCCGGCGATCCGCTGGGAGGCGGCGATGGCCTGATTCCCGATGACGAGGAAGGGCGCAGGCGCATCAAGTACGTCATCGACAAGTTGCCAGTGTCGGTGGTTGCCGAGCGCGTTCAGTACTACGGGCCGGATGGCAAGCTCATCACCGAGTCCTTGCGCGATTACACCCGGGAGCGTGTCCTGGGCCAGTTCACCTCGCTGGGCGACTTCTTGCGTCGTTGGAACGATGCCAGCCAGAAGAAGGCCATCATTGACGAACTGACCAGCCTCGGCGTGCTTTGGGAACCATTGGCCGAGGAGGTCGAGCTCAAATCCGGCAAGGTGCTGGACCCGTTCGATCTGATCTGCCACGTAGCATTCGACCAGCCGCCGCTGTCAAGGCGAGAGCGGGCTGAGAATGTCCGCAAGCGCAACTACTTTGCCAAGTACGGTGGCGTGGCCCGGCAGGTGCTGGAAGGCCTGCTGGACAAGTACGCCGACACTGGCGTGGAGCATATCGAGGACATCAAGATCCTCCAGCTGGACCCGTTCCGTCGCCTGGGTTCGCCCATGGAGCTCGTGAAAGAGTTCGGCGACCGCGAGTCCTACATGAAGGCCGTCGGTGAGCTTGAGGACGAACTGTACGGATGAGCGGTTGCCTCGATTCACTGCAACTCGCCTGGGAGCTGGTATCGCAACGCCTCGCTTCGGGCGAACTCACCTGTCTTGGCCTGTCCGAGCGCAGCCGCCTGCGCCTTGTCGATCCGGCCCATACTTACTAGCTTGCCTAGCGCCGCCGAGTGCAAGGTTATGTTTAACCGAGAATTACGATGTCAATCAGCAGTACCGTCAAATCCATCCAGGACATCATGCGCAAGGACACCGGCGTCGATGGCGACGCCCAGCGCATCGGCCAGCTGGTGTGGATGTTGTTCCTCAAGATCCTGGATGACCGTGAGCAGGAGTGGGAACTCCTGGACGAAGGCTACCGCTCGCCCTTGCCGCAACGTTTGCGTTGGCGCAACTGGGCTGCCGATCCGGAAGGCATCACCGGTGAGGAACTGAAAGGCTTCATCGATATCGAGCTTTTCCCGGAACTGCGTGACCTGCGGCCGCGCCATAGCAGGCAACTGGGCTACGTTGTGCGCGACGTCTTCCAGGATGCCTACAACTACATGAAGTCCGGGCAGCTGATCCGCCAGGTGCTCAACAAGATTCAGACGGGCGTGGATTTCAACAAGGCGCAGGAACGTCACGCCTTTGGAGACATGTACGAGCAGTTGTTGCGAGACCTTCAGAGCGCCGGCAACGCCGGTGAGTTCTATACGCCGCGTCCGGTCACCGAGTTCATGGTGCGTATGGTCGACCCAAAGCTCCATGAGAAAGTCATGGACCCGGCCTGCGGAACCGGTGGATTTTTGACATCTACCATTGAACACAAGCGTCAGCGCTATGTGCGTACAGCGGAGGACGAAGCGGTCTTGCAGGCCAGTGTCTTTGGCGTGGAAAAGAAGCCGCTGCCGCATCTGCTGGCCATCACCAATATGGTGCTACATGGCATCGAGGTGCCCAGCCAGATCAAGCATGACAATACCTTGAGTCGCCCGTTGATCAGCTGGGGTCCGAGTGAGCGGGTCGATTGCATCGTTGCCAATCCACCATTCGGCGGCATGGAAGAAGATGGCATCGAAAGCAATTTTCCAGCCAGCTTCCGTACCCGTGAGACGGCCGATCTGTTTCTGGTGCTGATCATGCACCTGCTAAAAGATGGCGGCCGCGCCGCCGTGGTACTGCCCGACGGCTTCCTGTTTGGCGAAGGCATCAAGAGCCGCATCAAGGAAAAGCTGCTGGCCGAGTGCAACCTGCACACCATCGTTCGCCTGCCCAATGGGGTGTTCAGCCCCTACACCGGCATCAAGACTAACCTGCTGTTCTTCACCAAAGGTACTCCGACCAAAGAGTTGTGGTTCTACGAGCACCAGTACCCGGCCGGGGTCAAGAGCTACTCCAAGACCAAGCCGATGCGCATCGAGGAGTTCGCTGTCGAGGAAGCCTGGTGGGGCAGCGAAACCGATGGCTTTTCCGCCCGGCAAGATGACGAGTTCTCCTGGAAGGTCAGCGTCGAGGAGTTGCAAGGCCGTAACTGGAACTTGGACTGCAAGAACCCGCACGTGGGCGAGCAGGTCAGCCATGATCCGGATGAGCTGCTTCGCCACTACGCCCAACTGCAGGGCGAGATCGGCGAGCTGCGTGATCAGCTCAAGGCCGTGCTGGCCAAAGCCCTGGAGCGCCAGGTATGACGGCGCTGCTCACTGATAACCTGCCTCTACTGGCGGGTGCTCCCGATGGCATCAAGAAGCTGCGCGAGCTGATTTTGGAGCTGGCGGTGCGCGGCAAGTTGGTGCCGCAGAATCCCAGTGATGAGCCGGCCAGTGAGTTGCTGAAGCGGATTGCTGAGGAAAAGGCGCGGTTGGTGGCGAAAGGTAAGATAAAGAAACAGAAGCCGTTGGCGGAGATTGACGGGGAGGCAGGACCATTTCAGTTGCCGGCAGGTTGGAGGTGGACTTCATTAGCGCAAGTCGCCTTTGTTAACCCGCGCAATGCTGCAGCAGATTCCCTTGAAGTCTCATTCGTGCCCATGACCTTTATTGGAGCGCGTTTCGACGATCAGCATGGACAAGAATCCCGCCTATGGGGTGAGGTCAAGCAAGGCTTCACGCACTTTGCTGAGGGCGATATTGGTGTGGCGAAAATCACACCCTGCTTTGAGAACAGCAAAGCATGTGTTTTTTCCAGTCTTGTGAATGGTTTGGGAGCGGGGACGACCGAGCTGCACATTGTTCGCCCTGTCAGCGGAACCCTTGATCCTCGGTACGTATTGGCCTATCTGAAATCGCCGCAATTCTTGCTCGTTGGTGAAACCAAGATGACGGGGACAGCAGGCCAGAAACGATTGCCAAAAGACTTTGTGGAGGTAAATCCGTTTCCACTGCCGCCTCTCACTGAACAACACCGTATTGTCGCTAAAGTTGATGAGCTAATGGTCTTGTGCGATCGGCTGGAGGCACGGCAGGTCGATGCCTGTAGTGCCCACACCCTGCTGGTGCAAGCGCTGCTGGGCAGCCTGACTCGGGCGACCGATTCCGAGGACTTTGCTGCCAGCTGGCAGAGCTTAGCCGAGCACTTCCACACCCTGTTCACTACTGAGTCCAGCATTGAGGTTCTTAAGCAAACGCTGCTGCACTTGGCTGTACTGGGTAAACTTGTACCGCAAGACCCCAGTGATGAGCCAGCGAATGCACTAATGGATCGATTAAGGAAGGAGAGATCTACTTGGCTGCTCAACAGGCAAAATGAAGACCCCGAATGTAGGACAATGCGGAAAAAGCTTTCGGAACTAACAAATCCAGTGCCGCCATTTATCTTGCCTGCATCTTGGCAGAGTGTGCATCTGATTGATTGTAGTCGACTTATTGTTGATTGTCACAATAAGACCGCCCCCTATGCATTGGAAGGTGTGCCAATCATTCGGACTAGTAATATAAGGCGGCGTGAATTCCGTTTGGATGACCTCAGGTACGTTAGTGAGGAGACTTTTGCATTCTGGTCTCGGCGTTGCCCTCCAGAACCTGGTGATATCATATTCACTCGGGAAGCTCCTATGGGCGAAGCGGCGATCATTCCTGATGGTGTAAGGTTTTGTCTGGGACAGAGAACGATGCTAGTCAGGCCGATGCATAACTACATCGATAGCAAATATTTGCTTATAGCCCTGACGGAACCACATCTTCTGGAGCGCGCATCGAATTCGGCCATTGGTTCGACAGTAAAGCACCTTCGTGTTGGGGATGTTGAACGACTCAGTATCCCCCTGCCGCCATTCGCCGAGCAGCGCCGTATCGTCGCCAAGGTTAATCAGTTGATGACGCTGTGCGACCAGCTCAAGGCGCGCCTCAATCAGCTCCGTCAAGTGCATCAAAATCTGGCTGATGTGTTGATCAGGGATGCCCTGCTTGCTAAGGAGAATATGCGAAAAGTTAAGGTCATTGATCTCAGTGCATATCTGGTTTCCAAGCTTGCCTCGCAGCGAACCTTTGGACGTGTTGCCCATATGAAGTTGCTGTTCCTGGCAGACTCGCATCTTGGCTTGAACCTGATGACGGAGTATCACCGTCATGCCGCTGGTCCACTTGATACATCGATTTATCGAATAGAGGAGCGAGCTAAACGAGAAGGCTTGTACTCGACCTCGATGGAGGCGCTTAAATCAGGACAAGAGAAGGTTGCCTATCACATAGGAGCGCGCATCGATCGGTCCATCAATGCGGCAAAAGCCGCGCTAGGAGCTTCGTGTATCGAGTTGGATCGACTCATCAAGCTCTTTGAGGGGCGAAAGACGGACGATCTCGAGGTTGTCGCAACGTTGTACGCGGTATGGAACGATGCTCTTGCTGAAGGAAAAGTGCCTGATGACAACTGGTTGGTTGAAGAGTTTCGCGGTAACTGGCATGAGAAAAAGGAACGTTTCACGCCTCAGGTTCTGCATAAGTGGATTGGCTGGATGCGAGAAAACAAGTTAGTTCCAGCTGGAAACGGCGCCGTTACAAAGTCGCAGGCGACGTTCTTGTTTGGCTGAGCACTTGCTGGACCTTGTGCTCGGAAGCTTTGATGACAATCTCTCCTCTCCTTCGAGAGCTATTGATGTTCACTTTTCTCAGATCTATTGTTAGGCCGGTTTTGGTGCTTGACTTGGTGTTTTTTCAGTAGCAAAATTACTAAACGGAGCCTAGAAACTCCGCTAACAGCGGTACCCACCTCCGACAAACCGGTGGGTTTTTTGTGCCTGCGTGCTTTGCAGGTGCAACCGACGCGACCTCTGCGTCGGGAGGGCGGTGAATACAAGACCCGCAAGGGGAATAAGCCCGCCGGCTGTTAGCGGTTTCTAGCCTCCCGACTTCCCGTCCGCCATTGGCGGCGGACGGCCACTTCATGGAAGGAGAGGCGACGATGTCGGAGTACAGAACGGACGATCTTGAAATGGCGGGCTATTTCCTGCCCGAAGAGAGCCAGTTCCGGCTGGTGCGGCTGGGCGAGTTCATCAAGTTCCTCGCAAGACTCGCAGAGCCACGCAGCGTGGCCGAAGAGCGCGAGGCCGCGCCGAAAGTGCGTGTGGGCGAGCTGGCGGTGTGCATGGAACTGCTCGCGGAGCAGCTGGACATGGTCCTGCGCGAGGTGTCGTGGCCGGCGCAGCGTCAGTCAACGCGTCAGGCGCAGGGTCATGGCGACGATTGGGAGGCGCCATGAACCGGTGTCGAGTAAGGTCCCGGTTTGCGGCGATGGCTGCACGCAGTTTCGCTTCCTGATCGGCGGTGCGCGGCAAATTGAGCCAAGGCAGCCTGCAACTGTGCGTTAGCGTTTGCCATGGCAGTCACTCCTCAAATTTCTGAACGCTGATTGCCTTGATGCATGTTGGAGCTTGATGCTGTGGAATGATCTGGACATGCATGTTTTTGCGTGTGTAATGCAGGGCCAGAAGCCCGCCGATCTCGTTGTGCGTGCTTGGTTTGACGCTAAAGCCCATCGACTTCAATGAATGGTCGTACTCATCGAGCAAAAGGTCGCAAGGGAGTCGAGTCTCGGCGACTGAGTTGCTCGCTTTGATCAGTTCAAGCGTTACGTTTGAATATTCTTCAAGTTTTCTATCGAAATAGTACGTGGTTCCGTACTGCCACTTCCCGTCTGGCAGTTTCAGCGTGTGAAATCCTGAGTTTTCGTCGCCTTCGAATTTTTGCCCTGTCGAGCGCTGTATGAATCCTGCCGATAGTGCGTTGAAATCGTTGACACTATTTATCATCGCTAGGAAGCGATGCCCCAGATCCGCAGCGGTCATCCCAGTGTTCGCGTTCGTCGTTCTTCCTTGAGTTGCATTGGAGGCCGGGCCGATGCTTGCACAGGAGGCGGACGAAAGAACGAGTGCCAAAGCCAATAGAAGAGTGGAGCTGCTTTTCACGCTGCGTTCTCCTTTTCTCGCGAATCGCGAAACTGATCCATGTCCCACCTGTTGTCCAGGCGCGCCTTAGCCGTTGCTGCGAATCTGCTGCGGTATGGCGTGTTTTGGTACTTCCTGGCAGCTGGCGTCGCTGCCCGGCGCGCAGATACGCTGCCGGTCCTGCGCCACCCGCTCGCGATAACACAGCGCCGCAATGCGCTCGCGCGGCAACATGCAGTTGCCGATGCCCGGTTGCAGCCTGCGTGACAAATCTGGCACCGGCACGCCCATCAGTTCGCCGAAGGTGCGAAAGGCGGAGTTGCTGTTGATGGTGGCGCCGAGCAGCTTGAAGCCGTAGTTGGGGTAGTCCAGGTCCTGGGCGTTGAGTTCGGGCATGGCGCGTAGCGCCGCGTGCCAGCGCGCCAGGATTTCGTGCTTGTCGCCGCTGGCGGCGGTGCGCGCTGGCTGGCCGTCGCGCAGGTAGCTGGTGCGGTTGGGCTGGGCGCCGATGGCGTTGGCGTATTCGGTGTCATGTGGGTAGTGCCAGGCGCGCAGCGCGTGCCTGCGCGCGTCGGTGCCGATCGGGATCGGCGTGCCGGTGTGCCGGTCGGTGGCCAGGCCGTGCAGTTCGGCCAGGGCGTTGCCGCGCGCGTCGCGCAGCACCCAGTAGGCGTGGCCGGCGATGCCGGCAATGCAGAGCAATCGTGCTTCGATCGAATGGTCGCGCATAAGGCTCTTCTTTCCGTCCGCTCGAGACTAGCGCGGTGGGGTGGCGATGCAACTGCCCAGCGCGGTCTTGAGGTCCTGCATCGCCTGCGCCACGCCCAGGTCGGCGAAGTAGGCGCCTGCACCCTTGAGGGCGATCCTGGCCTGGCCGGCGCCCTGGGCGCGCTCGATGCGCATGCGGAAGCCGCTGCGGTTGGCGTCTTCGAAGTTGCCCGATTCCAGCACGCCCCTGGCGTCGTCCTTGCGCGTGACCTTTGGCCAGGAACTGCTGGTCTCGGACAAGTGGGCGATGCTGGTCTCGGCGCAGTCGAACAGGCGCTGGGTCGGCAGGTCGGCGGGGATGGCCAGGATGTCGGAGGCCATCGGGGTCTTGGGTGCGGCCTCAGCCATGCTGCATGCGCCTGCGGCAAATAAGATCCCCGCGATCTGCACGGTGATGCGCCACGGCTTCATGTGCTTCTCCTGGGATGTCCTGCGCGTGGCGCTGTGGTGGCGCGGCGCGAAGCGAGACGCCCAATGTAATTGGGTGGACCGCGCGTGTCGATCCAGCCGGATGGCACCGCTGGCGCAGGCTTCTATCGCCTACCGCGATCGCTCATTCCCCACTGCCGTTGGTCACCAGCCGCAGAAACACCTCATGCTGATAACGGCTCATGCGCAACTGCTGGCCGTTGTCCATGGTCACCACGTGGTGGCCGTTGAACCAGGGGTGGATGGCTTTGACCCGGCGCACGTTGATGATCGCCGAGCGGTGCACGCGGGCGAAGTGGCGCGGGTCCAGGCGCGCGCCGAGGGCGGCCATGGTCTCGCGCAGTTCGTGCACGGCGCCGGCTACGTGGAGTTGCACGGTGTTGCGGTT
>Ga0308161_1005103_pt1 | contig 11664 bp, 13 predicted proteins | sample PhyFR2_FD_201034 | JGI IMG/M metagenome (GOLD analysis project Ga0308161, IMG submission 201034) | Phyllosphere microbial communities from UC Gill Tract Community Farm, Albany, California, United States - DLSLF.R2 | ecosystem: Host-associated > Plants > Phyllosphere > Unclassified | place: USA...
TGCTCGAGTTGCCACCACTTGAAGTGTTCGAAGCAGTCGGAGGAGGAGAAGTCATTGAGGCGTTCCAAAGATTCGCGGGGAGTTTCGTGTCGACCGGATTCACTTGCAAGTAGTTGATCAAGTTTCCATCGGCGTCTGTTGCGACAGGGAGATGTTTCGAAGCTTTCCATTCGTTGTCGACGATGAACTTTAATCGATGTGGACCAGGAGGTAATGAAATCAAAGCAGAGAAATCCGTAGCGCTGCGAATGACGCTTTCTTTCATCAGCTCTTGTTCAAAGAAACGGGATAATGAAGAAATCGTGTCACGTACTCGGTCTTTCTCAGTTCGATTTTGACTTTCCAACCATTCGCGAAAGTACCCGTCACAAACACTTCCCTCGGTCCTTTCCTACTTCCCTTCCTCTCTTCCTGTCCATCCTCGTTCTTCCACTTGATCAATGTCGGTACTCCATTCGCACCTGCCCCAAGATCGACTGCAGCAGCAATCAAGTTCTGAGCGATGGTTTGTGAAGGGACAGAGAGGAGGGGAATCGGGATGGCTGCTACTGGTGCGTTGAAGAGTGTTGGAGGAAGGAGGACTGCAGGTGATGGGTAGTGGCCTGTTGGAGTAGTCGCTTTCGAGTGAGTAGGAGAAGCGATGACGGATGTACCGGAAGGAATGGATTCTGCTGATAAGGGGAGTGCATCGGTGGGTACTACGGGAGCGAGGACTGTCTCTATTGGTGCGTGGGATGGAGGATTTGGAGTCGAGGTGTGAGGAGGGAGAAGATCGGATTCGGAGGGGAGATGTGAAGGGATCGAGTGAGGAGATGTTGGAGAGAAGGGGGAAGTAGGTGCGAAGATGGAGGAAGCTGCACCAGAGAAGGAAGTCGTAGGGTTGATGACGTTGCGAGAATGTGATCTGTGAACGCTTGAGGAATGCTGAGGGAGATTTGTCATGGAAGGAGCGGCGGTGGGTTGTAAGCTGGGAGGTGCGGATTTGCTCTTCTCATCGTATGGTGAATTGTTGTTGTCGTTTGAATTGAAAGGAGAATCGGAAGGTGGTTCCTCTCCTTTTGGACTCGATAGAACTGGCATCGATTCGGTGCTCATCAAAACTTCCGGGGTCAATCTAGGTGAATCTCGATAACCTGGATGCATCGTATCATCCGGATCCATCGGTAACGTAGGTTTCCTCCTCCCATTCGTCGTCGTTGTCGTTTCCTGACTCCCTCCCTCTCCAATCGGACTCAACCCAGCACTCTCTTTCACATTCTGACTCGTTGTCCCCGTCAGTCCACTTCTCATTTCCCCTCTCGCCACCGCATCACTCCTAGCCGTCGTCGCGTTCCCAACCGTAGAGATTGCTTTAATCGGTACGACTTTTCCCATTCCTCCCGGTGCCGGACTCGCTACGAATCCAGTCCCATCATCGACCCTCTTTGGTCCATACACTACATGTTCCGCTTTCCCTTGCATAGCTCCTCTGAGAGTACCGACTCCACTCCCAGGTCTCGGTAAATCTGGGTCGTCAACTTCATCAGAACCTTCTCCAGCTTCATCATCTACATCCGCTTCGTTGTCCACGACTGCCGTCCCTTTCCTCCTATGACTTGATAATCCAATAGAAGGTAATCGAGTCATGGCAGGACTGTTTCCGCCCGTAGTCGCATTCGAACTAGGTACAGTAGAAGTTTTATTCGAATCTTTCCCTCCTCCTCCCGCTCCTCCCTTCGTTGTTGTTGTTGCAGTACCATCTTGAACGTCTAAACTATTCTTCTTCTTTCTTCGTTCGGCGAGGGAGCTCGTTCGAGAGGGTCGGAAATCTTCTGAGGAAGGGAGGGAAATGTTTCGTGGTCGAGGAGAATGAGATGCTCGAGCTCTTGCCAAGTGGGATTGCGAAGTTGAGGATGCTGGGGTTGATGCATTGTTACCCATCCTGCTCTATTCTGTTTCAGGATAGGAGCGAGAGGTTAGTGTTGGGTTCTACTCGAGAGGGGAAGGGTTGCGAAGGATCCTCAATTCATCGTTCCTCTTCCCACTATGCACCTTGCTGATACTAGCTTACTCTTGGAGAGTAGCTTTGTATTGGCTTGAGGATGTCCAAGAGTGGGGGGAAGGAAATGAACCGAACCCAAGTCGACCGAATTGACCTCACTGCCTTTCCTCCTCTCTTGACTACAGCTGAATACTGTATTCTGTTTAAGGCTCACCTTGTTCTTGTTACCCTACTATCGCCGTCTAACTATCGAGAGTCGGCCGAGGTGAGATGATAATCGAGATTGAAAGTGAATGGGGGGGAGTGCCAGTCGAGAAGAGGCGAAAGAGAAGGAGAGAGACGGTGGGCCCGTGGAGAATTGTCCTAACAGCGACCTAGAGTTGTAGTAGAGAGCAGCGAAGCGATAGCGAATGAAGACGAAGCGAGAGGTTTCGTTTGATTTCACTCTTGAGAGGAAAGCAACCACAACTCTCTCTAGAAAGCTGATACTTCGAGATGGTCGAATCTGATAATTAGCTTCGATTTATCCCGTCCTTGTCTGAATTTAGTAAAATTAGAGAGAGAGAGGAAAGGAAGCGATTGCGATTCGTCTTACTCTTACCACAACTCAGCATCCGCTCAGTCGACCTCTCAAGAATGCTGAGAATACTCCTACTAGCCTCCTTAGCGACTCTCGGTTTCTCCTCTCCGACTCCGACCGCGACTCCGAATTCCTTGCCTCAACCCACTCTTAATCTCCACCAGAAACGACAAGAACAACAAACTAGTTCTACAATCAGTGTACCCCAAACTGCACCGTAAGTTACCCCTTACTCTCCCAGAATTCAACCAGAGATAGAGGCGTTGGCTGACTTGTTTCTCGTTTGATTGTGTTCGCGTTCGTTTGTCGATCATATAGAGCCGGAGGATTGACCTATCTGACACCAGCGCAAACTGCAGCTGCATCTTACTACAAGATTGCAGAAGGGAACCCAATTACTTTCGGTTGGAACTATACTTCACTCTAGTACGATTCCTCGCCTTTCCTCCCTCTCCTTCTCCCGCTGATCACTCTGTTTGTGAGTATAGTGTGACACCAGAGAGCTTGACTTTCGAAGCTAGATGTACCGCGAATGGTTACACTTACCCAATCACTACGATCGCAGCGGCTGAAACTTCCCTCGTTTGGGATCCCTGGCAGTCAGTCTCCCTCTCCCTTTCTCTTCTTCTCTGTGCTCGTGCTGATTGAGATGGAAATGAGTTAGATATGCACAATCTGCGAATGCGTTACCGTTAGCTCAAGCGAGTTATACGTTGAGGGTTTATGATGAACGAGGTGCGGACGCTACGGCTGAGGCAGGGAGGTTCAACGGAAATAACGCGATCATCAATTTTGCGTTGTATTCCCCTCAACCTTATACTCCGCTAGCAGCAGGTAAGTCGAAATATCATGATCAGCTTTCCTGTAAATCGAGATGCTGAACATGATTCTCTCGCTGTAGGTTGGACTTGTGCTGGTTGTTCATTCGCTACTCTATCAAAGACTATGTCACACCCTCTAGTGATCGCTCTACCCGTCACTCTCGCACTCGTCCTCATCGGTGGTGCAGGTGTATTCGGTCGATAGAAAACGCCTCTTCGAACCTCGCAACGTTTCTCTCAATCTATCTACTCACGACGACCCATTCTACGCTACACTATAGACACTGTCCTTTCTCTCTATCTCTCACTGTTGATTTCTCACGGACACTTATCTTCCTTCTTCACTCTAATTTACGATTTTCTATCTCCCCAAAAATCTTCCTCTCACGACATCCTATCACTCATGCGCCCTTGACGTCCCACTTCATAGATTCCCTTTTCCTCCCCTTCCAGCATACTAGTCTCGTTGTCGAGCACTCTTCTTTTTCGTGTAGTTCTTCGTTTTGATTTCGTTTCTTTTCGTTTGAACGTGTCCGTTGTTGAATGTAGCAATACCGTTCTTTCTTCTTTGTTCTCCTCCTATCTGGCCTACTTTGCTCGAAAGCTCAAAAGAGAGTCGTCGCATCTCTACCACTTTGCGAAAGTCCGACGAGTCTTCGAATTTCTTCAATTCCAATTCAATTCGCTACTTCTCACTTGCATCCAACTTCATCTGCTCGGCTCTAACTCTGAAACCACCCACTCAGAGCTGTAGACTCGGCGTGTATCTCCATCTCCGAAGAACCCATCAACACTGTACAGCCTCATCGTCACTTCTTCCATTCCTTCTCTCCCCTCCTCACTCAGCCAGCATAGACGATGGCAGCTCCAAAAGATGTACCACTACACATGATACCCATCCCATCCCGCCCTCCTCCCACATCCAAAGATACCTTTCGAACTTTCACGTTCAATTTCACTTTCCTCGTTTACCTCCTCTTCGCGCACACATTCCAACTCCTCTTCCTCCCCTTCCTCTTCATCTCCGTCTGCTCCTCCTTCTCTACCTCTCAGCCATTCAGATCAATCAAAGATGCGAGTAGGGAGGTGTTTAGACGTGGGATAAAATGGACGAAAGAGATCTTTGCGAGTGTGTTGGTGTTTATTGTAGTCGTGTTTGGAAAGAGTAAGTTGGTCATTAGTTGTGATACGAAAGAGGAGTTAGAAGCGTTGGTAGAGAGGAATCGGGAGGGGAAAGTCGTTGGATTCAAGATTAGCAAACATGCAGTTTGGATGTCGAATCATCAGGTCAGCTTCCGCCTCTCTTTCATCTCAGAGTGTGCTCGAGTTGATGAAATTCGACGACGATGACAGTGCTATGTCGATTGGATCATGATTTGGTTGGTGTTGGCATTTGGAAAAGTCAGTGAAGGAATCGTTATCATCATCAAAGCATCCTTACAATGGGCTCCTCTAGTCGGTCCCGTGAGTCTCATTCTCTCAGATACGAGCACGTCCCGCAGAGACTGATCGTGTTGCGAGTACGTGACGATACAGGCCATGCAGCTCTTCCGATTCGTTTTCCTTTCCCGCTCGAAACCACTCTCTCAATCGACACTGTACGAAACCGCAAGAGATTCAGTCGAGCGAGATGATCCGTTCCAATTGTTGATCTACCCTGAAGGAACTCTGTATTCGAGATTGACGAGACCGAAAAGTAAAGCTTTCGCAGATGCTCAAGGAATCGTGAGTCTCCTTCGATCTCTACTCGACGCTCTCTTCCTCTTACCGAGCTCAACTACTGACACTCGTTTCATTCAGCCTGATATGGAATACACTCTCTTACCTCGTTCGACCGGTTTACTCTACACCCTCCGACTCCTCTCGACTCTCTTCACTTCCTCCCCATCCCCCACTTCCCCTTCCCTGACACTTTACGATCTCACAATCGGTTACTCTGGCGTCGCACCTCAAACCTACGCTCAATCACACTACACCCTGCAATCCATTTTTGGTCGTGGTATCCCCCCTCCAACAGTTCACATGCATATCCAATCCCTTCAAATTTCCGACATTCCCATCGGTTCTGTCCGACCTTCTGCACGTCCGAAACATATCGAGAATGAAATCACTTTGGAAGAGAGGAAAGATTTTGAGGAATGGATTTTTGGGCGTTGGAGAGAGAAGGATAAGAGGATGGGTGGGTTTGATCCGAAAGGAAGAGGGTTTGAGGGATTGGGAGAAGGGACGACGGCAGAGTTTGAAGTGAGGTTGAGGAGGAAAGATTGGGTTTATTTGACTAGTGTACCAATTGGATTATCGGTGTTTTGGGTTGTGGTTGGGTGGGCGGCGAGGACGTTCCTGTTACAGTGGAGGAGCTGAGTAGAGCAGATAGGGAATGGGGGAGTAGTAAAGTTTTATTCGAGTCGCATTCTTTCGCATTAAGATGTATTATCAGGAAATGTCCCACTACAATCGCATCTTGGTGGTCGGAAGCGAGAGAAACATTGTGCTTGTAGCTCGAAAGGAGGTCGATGAATTGATCAATCGACGAAGATACGAAGTTGCGGGTCTTGTCAAAGTTTGCGAGAAGTATTGGCGAGGAGAAGTGGGAGGAAGTGAGAGAACGAGTGGGAAGAGGAAGACCGGATCTGCTAGAGGAGCTGAAGGATGTGGTTACCCTGAGTCTCGAAGATTACCGAAGCAGAGCGGAGGATCTGTGAGATAGGAACCTGAAATACTCGATTAAACACTTTGACTGCGATGATTGACGCAAACATCCGCGAATACGCTCTCGATTATTAGATCACGTGAAAGAGAGAGATTGGGCAGTGATGAGGATGGCAACTGGATTCGTATTATTGCTGTTTCTTACTCTCTCTCTCCTACTTTGCCTCTTCCCCTCGCTCCTTTGCCATTCTGACGTTGTTTCCAACCTCACACGATCATCATGCTCTCTTCCCCTTTCCACCTCTCATGCGTCTGTAAAACTCCGTCGGACGCCCACAGTCGATGTTCCAATCGAAAACTGGCTCGTAAACTACCTCCATGTTTCGCGCCCTGCACATGTTCCAGAAGCTCTGTCGCCAGCCTTCGAGCGTAGGGTCGACAGACTCCTTGATAGCGAGGTAGAGAACGGAAGGGAGAGGAGTGGACGAGGCTCGGACGATATCTTCGAGGGCCTGCAAGGTATTTGGGAAGCGAGTGTTGGGCGATGGATTCGTAATGCGACAGAATTGAACGTAAGGGAGAATCTCGGCGATTCGCCTGAGGGGACAGTCGAACAGGGTCTTTCTGTTGATTCGATCCAACTCGTCTGGTCCGAGGCCGTTCAGCTGGAAGCTGCCGTCGATCCAGAGTAGGTCGAGTTGTGGTTCGAGGCCAAGAAGTAAGGGACCGATATCGTAGAGGTGGGATGCCTGAAAGAAGAAGGAGAAGACTCGAAGTGCTGGAAATGCTGAGGGGGAGAAAAGTTGCTGACTGTCGGGGTGAACGTCTTGAAGACCCAATTCTTCGAGACGATGTAAGACGAAGGGACCGGCGCTGCACAGGTCCATACAGCTTGATAAGTAAAGGGTTGACAAGTCTAGTGTTTTGCGAGAATCGATCAGCAACTGAACAAAGCAATATAAGAAATGGATGACGCAGACTCACTCTTCAACCTCGCAAATTGCGATAGGTCTATCTCGGTTTCGAAGTCGCAGAGTTCGATCTTTCGCAGGCTGGAATTGGTGGCCAGGAGCACGTAGAGGTCGCCAAGTTGCTCTCCAAATGCTTGACCATCGAGGAAGAACTCCCTAGTTTCGATCTCTTTCGCCCTCGCTTGTTCCGTATCTCTGAACGCGTTGATTTGATCCCTCGTGCTGAGTCGGACGACGGCGTAAAGAAGAGGTTTCGCGAGTTGGCAGAAGAGGCGAGACGTGAGGCAGAGGGAACGAAGAGTGGACTGACGTTCAGGGTAGGTGTCTGGGTGGTAGTGAGAGGGTGCGGTAGAGTCGACTATGTTCCGAATGACCTCTATAGGTAGTTGGGAGAAGGGTCGAAAGGGGGAAGAGGAAGGAGAGGGAAGAGTGGGATAATCGACTCGAGGACAAAGGGAAGTCATATCGAATGAATCTATCAAGGGCAGGAGGGCTTAATCAGTAGTTTGTTGGCCATCTACGCTTCTCTAATGGACAGTCTAAGACGTGTGGAAGGAGTTGCAACTCTTCCGAGATGAAAGAGTGGGAGAGAACGAATAACAACGAGGACTCACTCTAGAGGACTCTATATACGCGTGCTCAATATTCCAGTCCTTTGAGAGTGTATCTGCTTGAGTTAGGCGATCAGAGTGAGCTGTACGAGTCAGAGTCGAGTTCACTTTTCTCTCTCTTTCTTACCTTTCACTTCTCTCGATTCGAACACCTCAGATCCAGCTCGAATACACACAAGAGTGTCACAAGTAGTATCATGACTGATCGGAAGGTGAGTGTCTCGCTCTCTTTTCCTTCTTGTTTTGCTCACGGTTCGCTTTTCTCCTGAGAAGCCCGATTACCTCTCTCGTCTCCCTCCTGAACTCCTCGATACCATCCTTACCATCGCATCGGTATCTGCCGCGACCATCAAGTATCCACTGTCGCACACCCTTCAACCTCACTTCGAACGAGTTTTCTATCGAGAACTTCACTTTCACTCCTCTTATCAGTTCGAAAGGTTCTGCGAGTCTGCTACTCCGGAGAAGATGCTACTTGTCAAGTCTATCGTGATGTACCGCTCTCTGGATATAAACGCGGAGGATGAGGATGACGAGTTTGATGCAGTTGGAAAGGAGGAAAAGGATTGGGGATTGGTCGAAGTTGCGGTATTGGCTCGCGGTTTCCGCCATCTCGAACACCTGGAGCACTTAGGCATTAAAGGATGGACTCGACTCTGTCTCTCTGTACTCTCCTCTTCGATCGCCGCATCCTCCCTTCCCTCGCTCAAATCCCTCGAACTCGAATCGACTTTGGTGGATATTCAAGATCCCTTCGACCCCTCTCACTATTCCAACCTTCAATCCTACCCTCAGCTCACTCGTCTCGCAGTCTCAGTTCTTCGCGAACGCCTTTCGATCGAATCGTCCGCAAAACGAATTCCTTCGCCGTATTTCTCTCTCGTCTCCCTGAGGTCTCTTCATATTCGCGGCCCCATCACTTCCAGCAACCACGACTCCTCTCTCCTCAGGTGTTTCTCTGGTCTTGAAGAACTTCAACTCGACGACGAAACCAGTTCCGCATCTCTCCTCGGTCTCGTCAACTCCCTACCCAATCCTTCTCGACTTGAGACGCTATCAGTGAATTTCCTCCAATTTCCTTCCAGCACAATCCCTCCCGACTCACCGATAGCTTTCAATGTATTCCCCAATATTCGCAATCTCACCATCATCGGCCTCGTCAACCTCGAAACTCCTTCTTTTTATGAAGATCTTCGCAATCTTCCGCTCCAGCGCATCGAATTAGGCTATGGGACGAAGCTCTCTATAAGGATTACGAAAATTGCTGGACGAACAAGCGCAACAGTGCGGCCTCAACACCTTAGTTCTCGACAACCTCTCGGCTTCCGTCGACTACGATGTCAACGACCTTGACTTCCCCTCATATGACTCGGACGAGGAAGATGAAGAGACAGCTAACGTTGCGCTTCGACTCTTTGGTCCTCGTTGGACAGATCAATTCTCGAAGGAAGGGCTCGTGGAACTAGTCAGGGTCGCAGAACAGAAGGGTATCAGCGTCCGAGGAATCACCCTGGGAGCTTTGAGGCTTGAGGAGAAGTTTGAGAGCGCGGAGGTCGAAAGGGAAAGGGTCACTGCGAGAGAGAAGCGTGCGAAGGAGAAGGCGAGAAAAGAGTTAGTCGATGGAAACGCTTGATTTGGTAGGGAGTAGCGAGTTGAGGAGCAGGAGGAGATGAGCTCAGCACCTGGCTAGAAATGTCGTCGTTTTTTTCTGTGAATTTCGTACTCTTCGCTTTCGCTTTCGATGCAGACAATATCTTCCGCGAGACTGCAGCGATGAAGACTCTGAGACAAGTTCACTGGAATGAGTTGCGAGAGCTGGCGTAAACGAATAGATTCGACAGAACAAGCTACAAACAGGCCCAACTCGAAATCACTCGAAATCGACCTATCTCGTTTCCATCTCTGATTCTGCGTCCAGCGATATCTTCGCTTTCTCTTTTCTTCGATCCATCCACCTCAACAACTCGGGAGTGACTGCTGAATCCGCAAAGTCCAGAATAGCCTGTTCCTCCAAAATGACCTCGATTCCTTGCTCTTTGCACAGCTCGATCAATCCGTCATAGGTGACTTGCGTGAAGCGGTAGGGATCAAGAGCGTCACGAAGTCCTTGATCGAGGAATAGGGTCTTGAGGGGAGTACCGGTCCGACTGGAGAGTTTGATGTACCCTCGAATGTCCATGAGCGCCTCGTATAGGTCTTCGGCTTGATCCGCAGTCTCTATATCGAGATAGCTGACTCTGAAGCGGAAGTGTGGGATGTTCGAGCGGAGAATAGGTCCCGTGGCAAAGTTATCGTAACGATAAGCGCTTAAGACCTTGTCGGCATGCGCTTTCAGTACCTCCTCCTTGAGCGAGCGTGGCTTGCCGATGAAGAGATCCAGTTGTGAGAGAATATCAGTGTTGCCGACAGTGTCGTAGTATTGCTCGTCGTCCAACAAGGCGAGGACCTTGAGTGAGGGGAAATACCGAGATTGCGTGAGGAGAGTGTCGAGAGTGCCGTCACACTGGATTAGCGTGACATGCTTGAGTGCGAGAAGAGGACGTGGAGTTGTGAAGATCAGTGTGGCTCGATTGACCGTCAAGCTGTCGAGGACTGTGAGGTTTCGATGATAACAAAGAGCGGAGATCAGCATCGGCTTTCGCAATGATGGTAAGAGCAAACTCACGTGGGATCGAGGCAAGAAGTGAAAAATCAACATTGGGAAATCCATCATGATCTGCATCGAGGTGAAGCTCCTTCAGGTGCGCATACGCAAGAAAGAAGGGTCCGGACCTCTCCAATGGCGTTTCCACCTCGGCTTTTATAGACAACACGTGCGTTCCGAACGCCCGGGGTGAGACGATCTGTTCGACACTTTGACCCTCCTGCAGAAGGCAAACGTGGTCGATCCGCTCTAGAATGGGTTGGGCGATTTCGCGAAAGAGTCGAGAAGTGAGGCAGAGGTTTCGGAGGGTGAGCTGTCGATCGTCGTAGGTGAGAGTGTGATAGTAGGAGGGCACTGATGATTCGATGATATGGCGAAGGAGTTCGACTGGGAGTTGAGGGAGGGAGGATATCGAGGGAGGAGAGGGAGGAGAGGGAGGAGAGGGAGGAGAGGAGGAAAAGGGCGAATTCGACATCATGAACGGTCTGTATCATCGAGAGGGGACTTTAGTCAGCTTTTTGTCGGACTCTGCTATACTCCATCCTCTTCCACAGTCTGAGGGAGGAAGGAACCCGATTCCGAGATGAGGAAGTGAAGGGGAGGGAGAAAGGAAGAGAGGAGCTCACCTGCGCTAGTCTAACACTGCCCTATATCTCTATAGTACTTCTTGCTATCTCTTTGAGCTAATTTGGCGATCGAGTGAGGTGTAGAAGCCAACCTTTCTCCTCTCTCTTTCCTCAGGCTTCCCTTCATTCTCGACTCACACTCCTCCGGAATCGACTCGAAGTAGTATAGGAATAGCCTAGAGGCTACTATGAGTGATCACAATGTACGCTAAACCCTTCCCTGCATCTCTATTCTCTTCTGCTGACGTCTCTCTACTTCTCTCAGTCAAATCGCGACCACCTCTCCCATCTCCCCTCTGAACTCCTCGATGATATCTTCTACCATGCCCATGACTCCACTCGACCCCTCACTATCCCCCTCTCGAAATCCCTTTTCCCCATCCAATGTCGTCAACTCTTTCGATCGATCAAAGTCCGCTCTTACAAATCTCTCGATAATCTCTGCGCAGTGACTCAGACACATCCGAGCATTCTCCCCTGTATCAAAAAACTCGAAGTCGACATCAAGTTCAACCGGATGACGATGTGGGATACTGAGGAAGGGGAAGATCCCGGTTTCCCCTCGGACGCTACCATTGAGCGATTCCTCAAACGGCTGTCAAACGTACAAACAGTCGGAATCTCCGGATCAACTCGAATCACCCTACTACTATTGTCCCCGATCGTCTCGTCGTCACTAGCTAGATTGCGGAACCTCGACATCACTTCGACCCTTCACTCGATCTCTGATCCCTTCAGCCCCTCAGTCTACGATGCACTACAGCACTGTCCGGAGGCCATT
>Ga0308161_1005109_pt1 | contig 11660 bp, 11 predicted proteins | sample PhyFR2_FD_201034 | JGI IMG/M metagenome (GOLD analysis project Ga0308161, IMG submission 201034) | Phyllosphere microbial communities from UC Gill Tract Community Farm, Albany, California, United States - DLSLF.R2 | ecosystem: Host-associated > Plants > Phyllosphere > Unclassified | place: USA...
GATTCTTCCGCCCGTTGGAGGTAGGAATGGACCACCTCCACCTCGAGCGAGTGCCAATTCAGGCAGAGGACCACCGATGCATAGTAGGGACCCTTATCCTCACGATCAAGGAGGCTATCGAGGAGACAGAGGAGATAGAAGAGGTTCGCCAGGCCCACCAAGAGGAGGACCTAGGATGAGTGATCGAGGTTCAGACAGATCTATGATGGGACCTCCTCTTCCTTCTGGACCTCGTGGACCCCGTGGTGGTGGACCTCCGATCGATGGTAGAGCAGCAGGAGGAGGCAGACCCAGAGACGATCGTGGACCTCGAGGAGGAGGATCAGGTTCGAGCCGTTCGGGACCGATCTCCTCTTCTTCTCGACCTTTGTCGGGCTTACCTGGATCGAGCAAATACAACAACGCCCCTCCAAGCTCTTCGAGAGGTGGAAGAGGATCTTCACCATTCACCAATGCTCCGAAAGGTCCGAAGTCGCTCGCCAACGCTCCTCCTTCGACCAACTCTTCTCGCAGAGGAAACGATCGGAAATGGCTCCCACCTTCGTCGAATGACTCGAGGAGACCTTCTGATCGAGATCGAGATCGAGACAGGGACAGGGAGAAGGAACGAGAAGGAGAAGGAGGGAAACGAACTTTGACAGATTTCAGGATCGAAGGACTCGAGATTGAACAGTTGAATTGGGGTTGGAGGAAAGTTGAAGAGAAGGAGGAAGTCCGAGAGAAGGAGAATGTGGAAGACAAGTCCGAGAAGCGGGATGGTGAAGAAGATCAACCTGAGATTAAGAAAGAAGTTGAGGAGAACAGCGATGCGAAACCGGATACTCGTAAGTCGCCTCTTCATCGAACAATCATATTGCTCGGCTCATACCTTTCCATCTTCTACAGATACTGCCGAGGAAATCGCTTCGAACACTGGAGAAGTCGACGAATCCGAACCGATCGAAGCGAAAGTCGAGCAAGTCGATGAGCAAGACGAAAGATATGCTGAGGATCAAGGTGATACATCAAATGTCGACATGTCCATCGATGGAATCGTCCCCGAAACTTCGCAAGAACAAGAATCAACTCTCGTTCAATCTCCAACCGAAGAATCGGTTTCCGAGCAAACCCTGCCAGCTCCTGCGACTATTGCGACGGGAAAACACGCACGACCAGAAGACGACTCAGCCACAGAAGACAGTACGAATGAGGAGGAGAAGGTTCGAAAAGAGCGTGAGACGAAAGCGAAGAAAGTCAAGGTCGAAAAGTCGAATGAAGAGGCGGAACCAATAGAAGTCGACAAAGTCGAGGATGAATCGAAACCCATCGACAATCCCGAACAATCGGCGAAACTTTCGGAACCTCCCACTTCTCCCGTCTCTCTCACCGCAAAACCCACTCTCGCCTCGCTCACGCACCCTCTCCCTTCGAAACCCGTTACGGTTCCTACTGGACCCAAGGCTCCACGAGTCTCTGCCATCAAAGCTAGCTCGCCTCCTCCTCCTCCTCCACCTCCTCCCCCTTCAACACGCGAAAACTCTCGGTTGCGAATCTACTTCTCTTCTCCTATCGCCCCTTCGACCAATTCCACCTCATCGCACACTCAAGCTTCTTCCTCTCGACGAGACGCTCCTCGTGATTCTCGAAACCCATCACGAGCCGATGAGAAACGAAAGTCGCCTGGTCCCGCACCTTCGACAGACGGAACAAGGTCGGAGACGAAAGAGGTTTCCCAACAGGCCGGTGATAGCACGGCCTCTCAACAAGAAGACGGTGACGAAGACGTGGATGGTGAGGATGTGGACGGAGAAGACGTAGATGGAGAGGAAGTCGATGGAGAAGAGCTCGATTTGGAGAAATCTGAGGTGGTCGAACCAACGGAGGAGAATGAGAAAGAGGAGTGTGCAAGTGATGAAACGGAAAGGCAGCAGAAGATTCGTCAAGAGAAGGAACAGAAGGACGATGAGGGATCTTCACAGGATGACGAAGTCGCCAACACTCTCTTGCCTCGAAAAGATGAGGACGAACCTCGCGAACCTCCTTCTTCCGACTCTACCAATGTACATCAGCAGTCTACCGCTCCTCCTGTCCCTCTTCCTCCTCCTGAACCTGCCGCCGATCGAATCTCCATCTCGTACGCTCGAAACACTCGCAGAATGGTCATCGATGCAGAAGTCGTCGAGGAGGTTAGGATTTGCCGTGCGGAAGGAAAGATTGAAGTTGTCGTCAACTGTGAAGCGCCTCTCGTCATCGCAGGAGATGAGCAAGTCGAAGATGATTACAGAATCTGCAGAGGGATTTTGGTGAGCTCCTTACGATCGTTTGCTCTCATACTTTATTCCGCTGACTATCCATCACTCGTCATCTTGTAGGTTGAGGCTCTCGACCCTGAAGCTGATGACTACATCGTAATGGATCGAGCATCTCTCGAAGACGCTTGGAGACAACACAAACCGTCTGGCGCCGAGACATCTTCCGATGGAGACGATGAACCTCTTCTACCACCTCTGCAGAACCTCCTCGCTCATATCTCGCCGAACGAAGAACCCGCCGTCTCGATCAAACCTTCGACTTCTTTCGTTCGCTCTTCCTTCACGATCGTCGCTCAACTCGATCGGGCGAACCCCTTGACGGAAGCGAGATGGGTCAAGACGGGAGAAGTTGAGAATTGGATTCTGAGTCTCGGGATCGCGAATGGACAAGATCCGAAAGATCCTGAGCAGTTGAGTAAGTGGATGGGAAAGATCAATGTCGTCGATCCGGATCCTGTGAGTCTGCCCCTCTCTGCATCAGACTCTCGACAGAGACTGAGATTCAACCAACGCTCGACTGTAGCCTCCAACGATCCAGCATGCGCTCGATTCTTGGGCGACGAGCTCGAACGTTGGAAACCTCGATGAGAGGAAAGAATTTGTCGAGAAGCACATGTCAAAGATTGATAACGGTATGTTTGAATTGCGTATCGACGATTTCTAAGATACCGATGGTTCTCCTCGTTACATGCAGTCGTTGAAATCCTGCTACGATTATCACGAGGCGATCGTGCTGGTCCACCTCACTATTCTTCACCAAGCTACTCTCAACCTTCGACAGTTGGCGCCCTCGCAACTCAGCTTTCGGCTCCCTTCCCTACTCAACAAACTCAAATCTCACTCGCAATCCTCGCCATGTTCCGCCTCACTGTCGAAACTGCCGAGAAAGCTGGAATCGACAAGTCTGAGATTGAGAAACAGGTGAGCGAGATTGTCAGGAATGTCCCGTATCATCTTCAGTTCAAGGCGTTGGATGGAATGTTTCGAGAAGTTTACAAAACGAAGAGCTCTCAAAGTGGTGGAAGGTCGGGCGGATCGAGGGGGAAAGGGTTCGGCAGAAACCATTGATGAGCACTGAGCTCCGAAGGATGCTTCTTGTTCTTTTCTGGTGCTGTGGATTATGGAGTTCAAGTGGGAACGAATGAGTGCCGTAGTAGTGAGAAATGGTTGTCAAAGCGAGCTGGAATTTTCTTTGACTTTCGGTCTATCTTTCGGGGAATTCCTCTCGTCGGAGTATCTGAGTCGAGGCTTACTGGGAGATACGACCACACACAAGGCATTAGGGATGAAGTGCTGTGAATGACTCGGGAAGAGCGAAATCGACGGAGACTGCGACTTCTCATTGCCTTGCCGGAATCATCTACGCTGCCTGACGGGCAGCTTTGACTGTATGATACGGGTGCTGCGCTGCGATTCGTGTACTGAAAAGAGCTGGACGACTCGGAGGTTGACGTGTGAATCACGCGGAGAGAATGATGGACAAAACGAGCTGGATGATTTCGCTCGGCGATGAGTCAGGTCAACTTGGGACTCTACTACCGACAACTGCAACCGTCGATCTATTCAGCTGCATTGCTTTCAGGACGGAGCTCCTCTTCGAAGGTGGAATGTGAGCAAGAAATTGGGACAGTATCGTAAGTCGTCCTTCTCTCTCTTTGCCTCACCTCTGTAGCACAAGTGCAACGCAGCTTCTGCCTGTGTTTGACGTCTGGAGGACGGGTATCCTCAATTGAGCTCTCCTCTCGCGAAGTCGAGCTCGTCACACTGGTCCAATCTGCGTGAAGCGAAGGAGAATAAATACGTAAAAAGATCTTTTGATTGAGCGAGCTCAAGGTATCTCTGATGTTTCCCTGTCTCGCACGATGAGTAAGACTATCTGCAATTCTTGCGAGACGAAATAGCGAAAAACACGTTGGTTGAGCGAAAGGGTTTGACTTTCTCACTCAAACCACCTCATACAAACCTCGGTCCAGCTCAAGGTGAGTACAGCTTAGGTTGCATATATGTTCCGACTGCAGCGGAAGACATAGCAGTCGATTGGGACTTGTACTGACTCTCGCTTCCTTCGAACGACGACTTCAGAATCAACATGAGCGGACCTAGCCCTGGTCACGATCAAGGACGGTATGATCAAGATCCAGCTTCATTCTACGATCAGCAACAGCAGTCGTTCGATCCTCAACAGCAGTACAACATGAACACGGTTTTCGAGGAAGAGGAGCCCGTTTCAAGTCCCGAACTCGGTCGAGGAGATCAACAGTGGACTCAAGAGCAGTACGATTACTATCAGCAGGAGCAACAAGGTCAGGCAGGACAAGCACAATACGATTACAGTGAGAATGGAGGTGGTTACGATGGATACGATTACGGCAACACCAACTCTCAGACTCAGCAGCAGCAGCAGCAGCAGCAGCAATCGCAACAGCCAGTTGATCAGTCTCAATGGGAACCACCGTACTATCCTGGCTACCTTTACGACGCGGCATCGAATTCGTACATTTCGGATCCGAATTGGCAACCTCACTCTACCGAAGGTCAATCTACACCAGTTTCGCAAGCACAACAGAGTAGCGGGAACGTTGAGGAGAGCTATGGAGGAGGAGGAGGAGGTGGAGGACAGCAGCAGGCATGGGATGATGGGTATGGAAATCAGGGAGGATATGGTCCAGGAGAGGAGAATACGGCGGAGTCTGAGCAGGAAGAAGGAGATCCTTACGCCAACGACCCTTACCAGTTCTCGAACGATGCGCAAGATCCCTACGCTCAGTATCAACCTTCGAACGAACAAGGTCAGCAGTTTGCGGAACAAACTGCAGCTTACGAACCGACCACTCAACCGGATCAGCAGCAGTATGAAGCTACAGACCCTTACTCGACCGATCAGAATCAGTATGGTTACCACTCGGAGGATCAGGGAGGGTATCAGAGTCAGAACGCGGATCCTTATACCGTCGAATCGAAAATGGAGGAGGAGGATCCTTACTCTCAAGACGAACCTTTACAAGAACAATACGCTGCACAAGACGTCTCTTACGGTCAACAGAACGAACCTTACGACCAACAAGCGGACTACTATGATCAGCAATCGCAAGCTTCGACTCGAGAAGAGGAACCTAGCTATTACGATGATAGGAGGAAACCCCAGTCGAACGCTACTCAAAATGCCCCTCCGCCACGAGCACCTCCTCCAGCATCTCGTTCAACTGATTACGCTCCATCTCAACGTACTCCAGAGCCCTACCGTCGGGAGCAAGAGCGAGAGAGGCAACCTAGTTCGCGTGAAACTTCTTCTTCCCGTCCTCCTGCTCAATCGTCCAGTCGTCGATCCGAGCACTCTCCTCCCCCGCAACAACAGTACACCTCCTTCGCCTCCGCTTACGACGCTTCATCATCTCCGACCGATTCCAAAGAGGCCCCTTACGATCCCTACGCTCCTGTACCCAAACAAACTCGCGATCGAGCGTACTCAGGAGCCTCGAACCTCTCAAATCGATCGAGACCGTCGCCTGCTCAAGCCCAAGCACAGATTCAGTCACAAGCCTTAGATCCTTACATGGCGACAACTCCGACATTATCCGCTTACGGTGCAGATTCCCCTAGCCAATCTCAAGGAGCCTACGATCCTTATGCAGTCTCCTCTTCTCTCCCCGTCGCTCGTTCGCAACCTCCTCCTGCTTCCCCAGCTCTCCTCCAACAACAGAAACCGACTGGACCTCCTCCTGCCTCGATTCCTCCTAAGAACCTTCCGACTGGATCGGCAAGCGCTCCTCGTTTATCGGCTCTATCTCCTCCCCCGAGATCCTCCTCGGCACAGAGCAATCGCAGTCAGAATCGTGAATCGCAACAAGAAACGGCCGCTCTTCGTCCTTCACTTTCCCAGAACCTTCCTCCCCCAAAATCTACCAACGCTCGTCCTCCTCCTTCGACTGCACCTCCTCAAAGATCCTCTCAGCCCGCGTTTGATATCCCTCCTCCACGCTCGACGATCCCTCCAGCTCAGCAACGAAACAGTACTCCAGCTCAAGCGAAACCTTCTCCTTCCACTTCTGCCCGCCCACCGCCATCTTCGCTCGCTGCGAATCCTGCTCCGACGAGCGCGTCACGAGCGAGATCGCCAAGTGCTACTTCGATTCGAGCTCACGAATCTCAGCAATCAACTTCTTCCTCGACTTCGAACTCTTCGAACTACATCGCACCTCCTCCTTCAGCTCCGTCTTCCCGCGGTCCCCCACCGAGTCAACAAAAGCCTTTACCCTTCGGAGGAGTTCTTCAACCTCCCGCTCGTCGCGCACCTCATCAACGAGGAGCTTCGGCTTTCGGTTCGGATTCGCCTTACGGAGCACTTCCCACTGGTCCTCTCACGAGTATGTACGAGCCGTCTGGATCCGGAGTTGAGCAAATCAAGGAAGAGGCTGAAGAGGAAGATATGCCCGAGCAAGAGCAAGAGCAAGAGCAAGAGCAAGAGCAAGAGCAAGAGCAAGTCCAGGCTGAGGCTGATCCTCAAGAACACTTCGTTCCTAGCTGGATGCAAGCTACTTCGAATGCTCCTCCACCGAATGATCCTTATCGTGAGTAATCGAAACGCTTTACGATTCCGTGCTGTTTCTCCCGCTCACCCTTGTTTGTTCTGCTTTCGATCTAGGTCGTCCCGATTCATCTTCCGCTCAACCAAATCGGTCAACAAATGCTTCGCAAGCCCCAACTTCTCGACCGCCTCCTTCGAAACCTTCAGCCGCGAGACCAGTCGATAGTTTGACAGATTCTTTCGCAAAAGTTTCGCTATCGACTCAAGGTTCGGACCCTAGCGCTCGACAGGTTCCCCCACCTAATCGTGGAGCCCCTCCGATTCAGCTTGCTCAGCCACCACAACCTCCTCGACAAATCGCAACTCAAGGTTCCGCTCCTCCGCGACAATCTGCTCCATCTTCGAACCCCTCTGCTCCTTTACCAAAACAGAACGCCTCTGCTCCTCTTCCACGCTCTCAACCTCCTCCTCAGTCGATGTCCCGACCTCCTCCCCGGGAGGCGAACGTTCCTCCCGCTCGCCGCCAAAATCCACCTCCTCAAAACGCTGCTCCTCCTCGTCAGAACCCTCCTCCCCCTGCTCAAGCACCTTATCGTCAGCCACCTCGACCTCAGCAACAGCAGCAACCTATCCAGCCCCCTGCTTCGTCGTATCGACCTCCTGTCCCTCAACTTCATTTCGAACCACCTTCGAACGAACGAGAGTATCGCTCAACCGGTCCAACTCGACCTCCTCCTCCCGCCGGTCAAGGGAGTCGTTCGACTACTCCTGTTCCGATGATGGTAGTCGAGGAGACCGCAGAGGAAGAAGAGCAACAAAGCGAGTCTTACGAGAACGAAGGACAGACCGAATCGATGCAATCTGAAGAAGGAGGTTACGAGGTCGACGAGCACGCTACCTACGGCGAGTCTACTGCTACTCAAACTGGAGCAACTACGCCAAGTACGACGTATGGAGGAGACTGGCAAGCGGATGGTTACGATTACGTTTCTCAACAACACGCTCCTTACGATCCTTACGCACCTCAACCTCATCAGAATCAACCTCACGATCCCTATCAGTCTCAGCAAGCTTACCAATATCAGAACGGTGAGACAGACGAGATGCGGGCAGAGGATGAGGACGAGGAGGAGGATTCGCTCACTCCAGCTATTCAGCAAGAAGCTACTTTCTCTTCGCCTTATCAGCAGTCTTCGCCGCGAAAGCAACCGGAACAACGTCAACAGCGAATGCCAACAGATCCGCGTGCTTCGAACACTCCTTACGGCCAGTCGTCGAATTCTTACGCTCCTGTCGCCCTTCCTCAAACTACACATTCGTATCAAGATCAACAAGCTTACGATCCCTATGCTGCCTCTCGTCCTGGTCCAGCATCTCGACAAGGTTCCTACTCGAATGAAACCGCCGAGATCGCTGATCTTGGACTCGAACGTCGACAAGCTCCACTCGTCTCTTTCGGTTTTGGTGGCCGAATGCTCGTAGTCTTCCCCGGACGTGGAGATCGCTTCAACGCAAACTCAGCTTACGATGCCGCAAACCCGTACTCCATGGCCGATTCGCAACCTCAACCTTCGACCCCTACTACCGTTCACATCCGAAAACTCGACGACATCCTTCCTCCTTCGCACGAAGCACCTTTCCCAGGTCCGATCTTCCTCGACGGTGGAAAGGCAAACTCGGGGAAGAAACGAAAAGAGGCTCTGGCCTGGCTCGGCAAGCGAATCCAGGAGCTCGAGGAGGAGATCAACAACGCTTCATCTCACTTCGCGTCCGACAGTAGCGATTCGACAAGGCGAAACGCGAAGAAGAGAGAGACGAGGCTCATTCTCGTGAACTTGGTCAAGATCTTTATCGAAAATGAAGGAAAACTTGTCGGAAGGTGAGTCTCGCTTTTCTCTTCTGGCGTTTTCTTTGTTTGGAACTCGCGCTGATTCTGGTACGCTGTCTGATCTGATCCAGTCCTGCTGTCGACGACGCTGTCCGTGCAGTATTGATTCCCTCAGCGATTTCCTTGTCAGAGCCTACTTCGCTTCCTACGGCGGATCAACTCGCTTCCAACGCTGCGAACACATCCGACAGCCGCCTCACCGCACCATTCGCTACCTACGGAGTCAGCTCTACGGACCTCGACGAGATGACAACTTTCCTCCTCCGAGGCGAAAGACGAGAAGCAGTTCAGTACGCTCTCGAACACAAGATGTGGGCTCATGCTTTCATCATCGCAAGTTGTATCGACACGGACTGCTGGAAAGATGTCACTATGGAGTTCCTTCGTTCCGAGTTGACGCCGTCTCAAGGAAATCAAGTTCCCGGCGCAGAGGGTCGTGAAGCTCTGCGAGTCGCTTACAGTATGTTTGCTGGATTGGGATCGGAATCGAGTGCGTTCCTCAGTCCTCTACTTTTTCCTCGAAATCCTGTAGCTCACTATCGTTTCTCGTGATAGTCGAACAATTCATTCCTCCTCGAACTTTCTCCGACCAGTCTCAATCTCAGCTTCTCCCTGCCGCACCTATCGGAACCTCATCTCAATCCGGTTTCGAGTCGAGATCGAAGCTTTCCGATGCAACCCTCGCAACTTGGCGAGATACCGTCGGAATGATCGTCTCGAACCGTACTGCCGGTGACTCAGCTGCTCTTACGGCACTCGGCGACGCTCTCGCAAGTAACGATGAGATCGAGGCTGCGCATGTTTGGTGAGTTTGTATTCTACGCCGCCCTAAGAGGTTAACTCGATCGCTGATTACATTCTGGTCATTAGCTACCTTCTCTCGCCACAAACTTCGCTCGTCGGAGGTATCGGCTCGCTCAATTCTCGCATTTCGCTCGTTGGCTCAGCTCCTTCATTATCGGATGGCATCAATCTCGAAAGTGTCAAGTTGACGGAGCTCCTCGAATTTGGTTGTTCGCTCACACCGACGGTGAAAGGTCAAGAAACGTTTACTGGGTTCCCTCATCTACAAGCCTATCGTCTTCAGCATGCGAGTCTCTTGGCCGATTCTGGGGATATTCAGCGATCGCTCAAGTAAGTCGACGTTTCTATCGCCTCGAGTCAGTCTCGCTGTTTCTGACACTCGTCATCTTTGTCTTCAGGTATACCGAAGCAGTTGTCAACACGCTCAAACTCGCTACTCGGCCCAGTCCTTTCTACCACCCTCGATTAGTCGCTCAAGTCAAACATCTCGGCGAAAGAATCGGTGCTGCTCCCGGACAGAAAGAGACCAGTTCATGGATCGCTCGCAAAGTTCCTCGACCGACTGTCAACTCGCTGTGGTCGACTTTCGAAGGCGGATTCAGCAAGTTCGTTTCGGGTGAAGACGAGCTCTCGCCAGCACAACTCGCGGCGAAAGCTGAGGTTGCCAAAGTCGCCAACGGCCAACCTATCGGACCCTTCTCGCATTACAGTGCGATCGCTCCCGATTCGAATTCTGGCACTTTATCTCGAGCGCAATCTTCTACCGATCTCAATGGAGGAGGAGGAGCTTCTTCCCATCTCTTGCACAGTCAGCCTCCTATGCGCCCTCGTTCTGCGGCTGCTCCAGTACCTCCTTCTCACCCTTCGCCCCAGTCGAGTAAGCCTGTTCACTCTCCTGGCCCACCCCCGGTCAAACGAGCTCCCTTCAAAACGCATCACGCTCGTTCTTCCTCCCTCGGCGCTTTCGCTGGCTACGATTTCAATCCTACCGCTCCTCCTCCCTGGCAATCCTACACTCCGGCAGCTCCCGCCCGTGCCAAAGTCGAAGAAGAGAATGGCCTCACCGATTCTCCTCGCGAATCGATGGAGGCTTCCGAGAGACCGAAATCACAACTTGCACCGACAGAAGATCGATTCTCCGAAGATGCTTCCGGCTTTATCTCTCCGATGGCACAGTACACTCCCTCCGTCTCGCCGACGCCCGGCTCGAATCGCTCGATGCAACCCCAGAATCCATCACATCGAAGAATGACGACCGCTGAGGAACTTGCCGATCTCGGAATCGGTAACAGCAAGTCCAAGAAACCTGCATTCGACACACTCGACGAAGAATTGGAAGCGGAAGAGGGAGGAGCTCCGCCACGAGCGAGAGACGAAAATTCGCAAAATCCGTCAGAATCTGCACCCAACGGATCGTCTTCAAAGAACGATGACAAGCCAAGTAAGCTGTCTCATGCCTTCTCGAACTCGAGTGTCGACAAGCATGCTAACGAGTCATTTCGATGAGTAGCGATCAAACCTTCGAAAAGTTGGTTAGGAGGGTGGTTCAAGCGTGAAGCCAGTCCAGCAGCTCAGATTGGACCCGGACCTGTCAAAGCCAATCTCGGTGACCAGAAGACCTTCTATTACGATGAGAAACTGAAAAGATGGATCAATAACTCTGGAAAGGTGAGCTCTTGATCCCTTTGTTTCGGTCGCAAGGATTCTTTTGGCTGACGGGATTGTTTCCACTGATCCATAGGGCGGTGACGAAACTCCTCCTTCTATCGTCCCTCCTCCTCGAGCTTCGACTGCCTCTCCAAGTCGAGCGATGCGAGGATCTCCTCGATTCGGTTCTCCAGCACCTCCCGTTCCGCCCATGCCCCCTCAGCGATCGCAAACCACTGGTCCTCCTCCTCTCAGTCGCTCAGCCACTTCATCTGATTTGCGCTCCCAAACGCCATACGGCGAACTCAGACCACCTTCTCGACCATCGTCAGCTGCCGATGGAGCTCAAGGAGGAAGGCCTAACGCTCGTCGCAACAAGCCAAAATATGTCGCTATACATCCTTGATCTAGTCGGATAGTTCCCTCGTTACGTCTCTCTTGTTTCATGTTTCATTGTAACTTTTCATTTCTCTCTGACGAACGGTCTGCGCGGGAAACGAGAGAA
>Ga0308161_1005110_pt1 | contig 11658 bp, 9 predicted proteins | sample PhyFR2_FD_201034 | JGI IMG/M metagenome (GOLD analysis project Ga0308161, IMG submission 201034) | Phyllosphere microbial communities from UC Gill Tract Community Farm, Albany, California, United States - DLSLF.R2 | ecosystem: Host-associated > Plants > Phyllosphere > Unclassified | place: USA...
GGACCTCGTCTCGGAGCCCGAGGTGATCGCCCGGGCGCGTGAGCACTCCCTGGAACTCGGGGTCGAGGCGATCTCGCCCGCCATCGGCGCGCAGATCGCCGTCGTGTCCGCCGCGTCACGGGCGACGACCATGATCGAGATCGGCACCGGACTCGGCGTCTCCGGGTTGTACCTGCTCGCGGGGGCCCCGGACGCGACCCTCACGACGATCGACGTCGAGGTCGACCACCAGCAGTACGCCCGTGACGCCTACATCGCCGCCGGCACCGCCCCGGCGCGGATCCGGCTCATCCCCGGTCGGGCGAACCAGGTGCTGCCCCGCATGAACGAGGCGTCGTACGACGTCGTGCTCGTGGACGCCGACGCCGAGCACGTCATCGAGTACGTCGAGCACGGCCTCCGGCTCGCCCGTGTCGGTGGCACCGTGCTCGTGCCGCACGCGCTGTGGCGCGGTCGCGTGGCCGACCCGGTGCGCCGTGACCGGGCGACGACGGACTTCCGGCTGCTGCTCACCGAGGTGTCGACGTCGGGTGCGGTGCGGAGTGCGCTCTCCCCCGCCGGGGACGGGCTGCTGCAGATGACGAAGGTCTCCGCGTAGGACGCGCATCGGGCCCGTGGTGGCCCGTGTCCGCGGGCGCCGGTGGCAGCTGTTCGCCCAGGTCCGCGGGCGCCGGTGTCCACGGGCGCCCGTGTGCGCGTTCGCCCGATGTCGCCGGCGCTCGAGTCCCGGCCGCTCGTGTCGGCGGTCGCCTGCGGTCCTGCAGACGACAGGCCTGCAGACGACAGGCCAGCAGACGACGACAGGCCTGCAGACGACGACAGGCCCGGAGCGTACGCGCTCCGGGCCTGTGGTCGTGGTGCTTCGACGGACTATGCCGAGACCACCTCGGCGAGTGCGTCGTGGAGTTCCTTGGCCTCGGCGTCGTTGACCGAGACCACCAGGCGGCCTCCACCTTCGAGCGGAACCCGCACGACGATGAGTCGACCCTCCTTGACAGCCTCCATCGGCCCGTCACCGGTCCTCGGCTTCATCGCTGCCATCAGATGTCCCCTTTCGCGCAGTACATGCCTGGCCATTATCCCGTATCGAGGGGCGAACTGCGAAACCGCCCAGGTTGGGGGTGTCGGATCGCCGCTGTCGTTCGGCTCCCGTGCGTACGCTGCGCGGATGCCGTTCATCCGCTCCACGCGCAGTGCACGCCCCCTCGACCCCGCCGTCGAGGCCGTCCCGGCGGGCATGCGCACCGCGGGCGCCTTCTCGTGGCGGTTCCTCGTCGTGCTCGCCGCGCTGGCCGTCGTCGTCGCGTTCGTGGTGCTCCTGCAGGACATCGTCGTGCCGTTCTGCATCGGGCTGCTGCTCTGCGCGTTGCTCGCGCCGATGTCAGCGTTCCTGCAACGGCACCGGTGGCCGAAGTGGCTCGCGGTGCTCTCGTGCTTCCTCGCGGTCGCCGTCGTGATCGCTGTCCTCGCGCTCGTCGTCACCGCGCAGATCCGGTACGACCTGCCGTCGCTCGAGCGTCGACTGCACCACACCGCGGACTCGCTCCAGTCGCTGCTGAACACCGAGCCGTTCGGCATCACGTCGTCGCAGGTCGACAAGTGGATCTCGCAGGGCACCGACTTCATCGAGAAGCACGCCTCGTCGATCCTCTCCGGGTTCCAGGCCGCGGGACTCGGCGTCGTGCACGCGCTCGAGGGGCTGTTCATCGTGGTCTTCACGACGCTGTTCGTGCTCATCGACGGGAAGCGCATCTGGGCGTGGGTCGTCCGGCTGTTCCCCCGTCGCGCCCGTGCCCGCATCGACGTGGCCGGGAACGCCGGGTGGAAGACCCTGACGAGCTTCATCCGCGTGCAGCTCGTGGTCGCGGTCACGGACGCGCTCGGCATCGTGATCGGTGCGCTCGCCCTGCAGCTCCCGCTCGCGATCCCGATCGGTGTCGTGGTGTTCCTCGGTGCGTTCGTCCCCGTCGTCGGTGCGATCGTCGGCGGCACGGTGGCCGTCGTGATCGCGCTCGTCTTCAGCGGCTGGGTGCCGGCGCTGGTGATGCTCGGCATCGTCGTGGTCGTGCAGCAGCTGGAGAGCCACGTCCTGCACCCGTTCCTCACCGGCAGCGCCGTGAAGGTGCACCCGCTCGGCGTCGTGCTCGGCGTCACCGCGGGCACGACCATCGCCGGCGTGGTCGGCGCGTTCTTCGCGGTGCCGTTCATCGCCACCGTGAACGCGATGGTCACCGCCGCGGCCGCGTGGAAGCCCGACGGCACCGGGCCCGACGGCGCCGGCTCGGTCGGCGCGGGCTCGGTCGGCGCCGGGCCGGACGGCGCGGTGCTCCCCGGCGGGGCGTCGTCGGACTCAGCGGCGGGGGCCGCCGATCACGGCGGGGTCCAGTCGTAGCCGTCGACCCACCAGCAGTAGTACAACCAGGTCCACTGCAGCCCGAGGCAGACCGCCACGAGGAGGACCCGGTACACCCGCGACCGCGGCAGCGCGACGATCCCGAGCAGGGGCGCGATCGGCAGCAGGATGCGCCACGTGCTCGACTGCGGGAAGAACACCGCGAGCAGGTAGACCAGGTACGCCACGGCCCACAGCCGCAGCTCCAGACCGATGCGCCGCGCGGCGGGCTGGAACACGAAGACCGCGAACCCGACGAGCACGAGCGCGAGCAGGACCCCGCCCACCGGCTGCCGGAACCACCAGCCGAAGCCCTGCACCCACGGCGCGAAGGGCACGAGTTCGCCCCACCCGATGTACGACGACCGCCAGGCGAGCTCGGTGTCGGTGTAGGCCTTCGGCATCCCGGTGACGGCCCAGGCGATCGCCGGCCACGCCAGGCCGACCAGACCGGACACCACGGCCACGACGAGCGGCGGCAGCGCGCCCCTCAGGGTCGGGCGATCCGGCTCCCGCACCCACGCGGGACGGACGGCCCACACCACCAGGAAGAGCCCGACCGCGAGGGCGAAGGCGAGCCCCGTCGGTCGGGTCATGCCGAGCAGGAGCACGACGGGCAGCATCGTCCACCAGCGCCGGTCGACCATGAGCAGCAGCGCGACGACGAGCAGGAACAGGCCCATCGCCTCGGCGTACGCGACCTGGAAGACCGCGGACACCGGCGCGACGCAGAACAGCACCGTCGCGAAGGTCGCGCGCGGGTCGTCGAGGAACCGACCGACCAGTCGCCGGAACACCAGGGCGGCACCCCACCCGGCGACGAGCGACACCGAGACCGCGACGGCCTCGAACGACGCACCGGTCAGGAGCATGAGCCCACGGACCAGGAACGGGTACGCGGGCATGAACGCCCACGCGTTCTCGGTCACGTGCCCGGCGGCGTCGACCGGCAGCACGGAGGGGTAGCCGCCCGTCGCGATCACCCGGTACCAGGCGCCGTCCCAGATCGACGCGAAGGACAGGTACGACGGGTGCGCCGCGGTGAACGAGTTCGCGGCCTGCACGCTCGCGAACGCGAGCAGCATCGCACCGGTGACGAGCCGTGCGGCGACGTACACGACGGTGATCCGCACCCACCAGGGCGCGGCGCGGTAGCGGGCACGCCAGCGCGCACCGCTCCGGGGTCCCGCGAGGGTCCGCGCGGGACCGGTGGTCACGCCGTCAGCCACCGCCGCAGACCGTCCTCGACCGCGGTGATCTGGTCGACGGGGACCTGCTCGTCGTCGTGGTGGGCGAAGACCGGCTCACCCGGGCCGTAGTTCACGGCGGGGACGCCGAGCGCCGAGAACCGGGCGACGTCCGTCCAGCCGTACTTCGGGCGCGGAGCCGGTCCGCCGACGGCCGCGACGAAGTCCTGCGCCAGCGGGGCGTCGAGACCGGGACGGGCGCCCGCGGCGAGGTCGACGATCTGCACGTCGTACCCGTCGAAGAGCTCGCGGATGTGCGCCACGGCCTCGTCGGCGCTGCGCGAGGGCGCGAACCGGTAGTTGACGTGGACCATCGCCTCGTCGGGGATGACGTTGCCGGCGATGCCGCCGGAGATCCCGACCGCGTTGAGGCCCTCGCGGTACTCGAGCCCGTCGACCGTCACGGTGTGGGGCTCGTACGCGGCGAGCGTCGCGAGGATCGGCGCGGTCTTGTGGATCGCGTTCTCGCCGATCCAGCTCCGGGCGCTGTGCGAGCGCTTGCCGAACGTCCGGACCTCGGCCCGGAGGTTGCCGTTGCAGCCGCCCTCGATCTGGGCGCCCGACGGCTCCCCCAGGATCGCGAAGTCGCCGGCGAGGAGTTCCGGGCGGGTGCGGGCGAGCCGACCGAGGCCGTTCAGGGAGTCGCTCACTTCCTCGTGGTCGTAGAAGACCCACGTGACGTCGACGGACGGTGCGACGAGGTCGTGCGCGAGCTTGAGCTGCACACCGACCCCGGCCTTCATGTCGACCGTGCCGCGGCCCCACAGGATCTCGGTGCCGTCGTCGGTGGTGCGGAACTCGGTCGGCAGGTTGCCGTTCAGCGGCACGGTGTCGATGTGCCCGGCGATGACGACCCGACGGTCGCGCCCGAGGTCCGTCCTCGCCACGATCGCGTCACCGTCGCGGACCACGTCGAGGTGCGTCATCGGGGCGAGCGTCGCCTCGATCGCGTCGGCCAGGCGGCCTTCGTTGCCGGACACCGACTCGATGTCGCAGATGGCACGCGTGATGTCGATGGACGAGGCGGTGAGGTCGAGCAGCTCCGGCATGCGGGCAGCCTACCGGCCGGGCCCTCCCGGTCCCGTGGACGACGGCGAACCTGTGGAGCACCGCAGTCCCGTCCACAGGCGCCGCAGCCCCGGCGACGGGCGCCACGGTCCCGGCCGCAGGCACCGCGATCCCGGCCGCAGGCACCGCGGTCCGGACCGCCCGGACGGTCGCCCGTCGCGGGCGCTCGCTACCCTTGTCCGGTGACCGAGACGACCTCCACCGCGCAGCCCACCCACGCCTGGGGCCACGGCCTGGCGACGATCGCCGCCGACGGCACGATCCTCGACACCTGGTACCCGGAGACGCACCTCGGCGCCCTGCCGTCCGCCGCCGCCGTCCCCGCCGACCTCCTCGCGCACGTCGGCGAGGACCCGCGCCGCGAGGTCCGCACCGAGGTCGTCACGACCGCCGTCGCGATCGACGACGCCCCCGCGAGCACCCCCGACGCGTACCTCCGGCTGCACCTGCTGAGCCACCTGCACGTCCGCCCGAACGCGGTCAACCTCGACGGCGTCTTCGCGCACCTGCCGATCGTCGCGTGGACGAACGCCGGACCGGTGCACCCCGACGCGCTCGTCCGGCTCCGTCCGACGCTGCAGCGCGCCGGCATCGCGGTGCACGCGGTCGACAAGTTCCCCCGTCTGCTCGACTACGTCGTCCCCGAACGGGTCCGGATCGCCGACGCCTCGCGGGTCCGTCTCGGCGCGCACCTCGCCCCGGGCACGACCGTCATGCACGAGGGCTTCGTGAACTTCAACGCGGGCACGCTCGGCGACGCGATGGTCGAGGGCCGGATCAGCCAGGGCGTCGTCGTCGGACACGGGACGGACATCGGCGGCGGTGCGTCGATCATGGGCACGCTGTCCGGCGGCGGCACGCATCGGGTGTCCCTCGGCGAGCGGGCCCTGCTCGGCGCAAACGCCGGTCTCGGGATCTCGCTCGGCGACGACTCCGTGGTCGAGGCCGGGCTCTACGTCACGGCGGGCACCAAGGTCGTGCTCGTCGGCGCGGCCCCGGCGCCCGACGGGACCGCCCGCACCGTCAAGGCCGCCGAGCTCTCGGGCGTGCCGAACGTGCTCTTCCGCCGCAACTCACTGACCGGCGCGGTCGAGGCCCTGCAGCGCAAGGGCGAGGGCATCCAGCTGAACACCGCCCTGCACGCGTAGCCGCTCGGCATCCGCGCCTGGAGCCGGGCGTACCTGGCCGAATCGGGCGTACCTGGTCCATCGGAACGACCAGGTACGCCCGGTTCGACCGAGCATCCCCCGCGCGCCGGGCGAGCATCCCACGCGGCACGGGAAGGAACGGGCGGGGCGCCGGACGGGAGGCGCGGTGCCAGCCCGCACCGCGCCTCCCGTTCGACGCCGCCCGCGGTCGCTCTCGCGTCACCGAGCGGGCAGGACACGCCGCGCGCGCAGCGCCCAGCGGGCACGAGGCGTCAGCACGCAGCGCCGAGCGTGACAGAAGAGGCCCGCTCGCGGGACGCGAGCGGGCCTTCCGCCGGGAAGGCGGGCGCCGCGGCGTCAGCGCGCCGGCAGGTCCCGCTCCGGGTGCCCCACGTACAGCTGCTGCGGGCGTCCGATCTTGTTCTGCGGGTCGTTGTTCAGCTCACGCCACTGTGCGATCCAGCCGGGCAGCCGCCCGATGGCGAACAGCACGGTGAACATCCGCGGCGGGAAGCCCATCGCCCGGTAGATGATGCCGGTGTAGAAGTCGACGTTCGGGTAGAGCCGGCGGCTGACGAAGTACTCGTCCTCGAGCGCGATCTGCTCGAGCTCCATCGCGATGTCGAGCAGGTCGTCCTGCACGCCGAGCGACTGGAGCACCTCGTGCGCGGACTCCTTGACGAGCTTCGCGCGCGGATCGTAGTTCTTGTAGACGCGGTGCCCGAAGCCCATGAGCTTCACCCCGCGCTCCTTGTTCTTCACCCGCTCGACGAAGCGCGACACCGGCTCGCCGGAGTCCTTGATCTGCTGGAGCATCTCGAGCACGGCCTCGTTCGCACCGCCGTGCAGCGGCCCGTAGAGCGCGTTGATGCCCGCCGAGATCGACGCGAACATGTTGGCCTTCGTCGAGCCGACGAGTCGCACCGTCGAGGTCGAGGCGTTCTGCTCGTGGTCCTCGTGCAGGATGAGCAGCCGCTCGAGCGCCTTCGACAGCACCGGGTTCGGCACGTAGGTCTCGGCCATGGTGCCGAAGTTCAGGCGGAGGAAGTTGTCGACGAACGACAGCGAGTTGTCCGGGTACAGGAAGGCCTGCCCGATCGCCTTCTTGTGCGCGTACGCCGCGATGACGGGGAGCTTGGCGAGGAGCCGGACGGTCTGGAGCTCGACCTTCTCGGGGTCGTCGACGTCCATGTCGTCCTCGTAGTACGTCGACAGCGCACTGACCGCGCTGGACAGCACCGACATCGGGTGCGCCGAGTGCGGGAGCGCGTCGAACAGGCGACGGAGGTCCTCGTGCAGCAGTGTGTGGCGACGGATCCGCGCGTCGAAGGACGCGAGCTCGTCGGGCGTGGGGAGCTCACCGTAGATGAGCAGCCAGGCGACCTCGAGGTAGGTGCAGCCGGAGGCGACCTGGTCGATCGGGTACCCGCGGTAGCGCAGAATCCCCTCGTCGCCGTCGATGAACGTGATGGCGCTGCGGGTGGCCCCGGTGTTGACGAAGCCGTAGTCGAGCGTGTTCAGCCCGGTCTGCTTCTTGAGCGACGAGATGTCGATCGCCGACGCCCCGTCGACGCTCGGCAGGATCGGGAACTCCGCCGTTCCCCCCGGGAACGTCAGCGTCGCGGTCTCCGTCGACTCGGCGGCGCCCGGGCTCACGGGGACGGGCGTGGTGGGCGGTGTGGCCGTCTTCTGAGCGTCGTTGGCAGTGTCAGTCACGACGACAGCCTAATCGCGGCCACTGTCGGTCGTGCACCATCCGGGGGCCCGGAATTGGTGGGAACCGCGGATTGTGCACGGAACGCCCGGCGGTGCGGAGCCCGCGGACCGGCCGGGAGGCGCGGCGGACGCCCGTCAGGACGCGGACAGTCGCCGCGTGCTCGCCAGCCGCTGCGCGGCCGCCGCGATCCGGTCGTCGGTCGCCGTGAGCGCGATCCGCACGTGCTCCGCACCCGCCGGGCCGTAGAACGTGCCCGGGGCGACGAGGATGCCGCGGTCGGCGAGCCACCCCACCGTGTCGAGCGCGGGTTCGCCGCGGGTGGCCCAGAGGTACAGGCCGGCCTCGCTGTGGTCGATGCGGAAGCCCGCCCCGTCGAGTGCCCGTCGGAGCATGTTCCGGCGGTTCCGGTAGCGCGCCTTCTGCTGCTGCACGTGCGTCTCGTCGGCGAGGGCGACGACCATCGCCTGCTGCACCGGCAGCGGCGGCATCATCCCGGTGTGCTTGCGGACGGCCAGGACCTCGGCGAGCAGCACGGCGTCCCCGGCGACGAAGGCGGCACGGTAGCCCGCGAGGTTCGACTGCTTCGACAGCGAGTAGACGGCGAGGACGCCGTCGACCGAGTCGCCGACGACCCGCGGGTCGAGGATCGACGGGGTCGGGGCGGTGTCGTACGGCGGCTCCCACCCGAGTTCGGCGTAGCACTCGTCCCCGACGACCACGGCACCGAGCTCGCGGGCCCGGGTGACGGCGGCGCGGAGCTGCTCGACGGACAGGACGCGGCCGTCCGGGTTGCCGGGCGAGTTCAGCCACACGAGCTTCGTCGTCGCCGGCCACGCGGCGGGGTCGTCGGACGCCAGTGCCTCGGCGCGGACGAGTGCGGCGCCGAGTTCGTAGGTCGGGTAGGCGGCCTCGGGGAACACCACGGTGTCGCCCGGACCGACGCCGAGCCACAGCGCGAGCCCGGCGATGAACTCCTTCGAGCCGATCGTCGGCAGGACCTGCTCCGGCGTCAGGGCGATCCCCTGTCGGCGTCCGTACCAGTCCGCGATCGCCTCGCGCAGGGCCGGGGTACCGGCGACCTGCGGGTACGCGTGCGCGTCGGTGGCCTCGGCGAGGGCCGTCCGGACCACCGCGGGCGTCGGGTCGACGGGCGAGCCGACGCTGAGGTCGACGATGCCGCCCTCGTACGCCGCGGCGCGCTGCTTGAACGGGACGAGCTGGTCCCAGGGGAAGTCGGGGAGGTCGAGCGCCACGTGCTGCACCGGGCTCAGCCGCGCGGGGGCTCGGCGAGGACCACGGGGTGGTCCTTGTGGATCACGCCGACCTTGGCGGCGCCGCCGGGCGAGCCGACCTCGTCGAAGAACTCGACGTTGGCCTTGTAGTAGTCGGCCCACTGGTCGGGCAGGTCGTCCTCGTAGTAGATCGCCTCGACGGGGCAGACAGGCTCGCAGGCCCCGCAGTCCACGCACTCGTCGGGGTGGATGTAGAGCGACCGGTCACCCTCGTAGATGCAGTCGACCGGGCATTCGTCGATGCAGGCGCGGTCCTTGACGTCGACACAGGGCTGGGCGATCACGTAGGTCACGGTGCGGGTGCTCCCTTCGGACTGAGCGAACCCGAGTCTACTCGCGGGGCGCCGAGGCCCCTGACCGCGCCGCACGGAGGCCGGACAGGTCCGGCCACGCGAGCGTGAACGCAGCGATGACCGCCGGCGCGAACGTCCACACGTAGCCGGCGAGGTTCTGCGGGACCAGGGGCGAGGACGGTCCGGCGACCGACGAGAGCACCTGGGTCGCGACCATGACCGCGATCCCGGCCGCGGCGACCATCGCCCGCGACCGGTAGAGCAGGCGGAGCCCGACGAGCAACCCGACCACCATGAGCGTCGTGATGACGGTGCCGACCGGGAAGCCGCCGAGGGTCTGCTGGTGGGTCACGGTGCCGAGCGCACCCGCGACGAGTCCGAGCACCGTGGCGACGACCACCGCGGCGGCCTTTCCCTGCCGGGACATCTCGGCGAAGGTCTGCGGTGCCTGCGGCACGGGGTCGGCGTCGTGCCGGTACGCCTCGACCGCGGGGGCGTGCTGCCGCTCGCCGTGGGGCATCACCCAGCTGAGCGCGCGAGGCTGCTCCGGGTCGGCCGGGTCGACGGTGACCTGCGACCGGTACTGCTCGAGCGCCGCACGCACCTTCGCCCGCACGGGCAGGACGTCGACGGTGAGGTCGACCTCGGCGGACCCGGGGTCGACGATCATCGAGAACGGGACCTCCTCGGCACGGGCCGCGTACCGCGCCGCGTGGTGCACCCGCACGTGGTCGGGGTGCCCGTACCCGCCGTCGTCGGCGTAGCTCACGACCGCGTCGGCCCCGGTCGACCGGATGGCGGCGCGCACGTCGTCGACGACCTCGCCGAGGTCCGCGGCGGTGAGCGAGTCGGCCGGTGCGTCGTCGGCCGCGACGGCGCGACCGTCCGCGCCCCACTGCATGCCCGAGTCGCCGTACCGCCGGTGCGGCAGGTCGGTCGGACGGGCACCCGGTCCGCCGAGCCACAGGTGCGCCGGGCCGCCGAGGGCGGCGAGGGCCGCGGCGATCTCGGTCTCGCGGTGCGCGGCCACGCGGGCACCGTCGCCGACGATCGACGCGAGCTCGGGGACGAGCACCTCGCCCCGTTCCCCGCGCGTGGCGGTCAGGACGGTGACCTCGGCGCCGAGCTCGAGCAGCGTCGCGATGGTGCCGCCCGACACGAGGGTCTCGTCGTCGGGGTGGGCGTGCACGAAGAGGACGCGCTCGGGGCGCGTGGCGGGGACCTTGGACATCGTCCCCCAGGCTACTTCGCTAGCGCGGGGTCACGATGTACGTCGCCGTGACGCCGTCGCCTGTCTGCGAGAACGTCAGGACCACGCGGTACGCGTCGCTCCGGAACATGCCGAACGCGCTCGACGCGTCCGCCCGCTTCGCCGACTCGGTGTACCCGGCGTCCGCGAGGCGTTGCGCGGCCACCGTGAAGTCGTCGACCGAGGCGACCCGGACCTGCGCGACCCACCCGGACCCGTCGGGGCCGGAACCGCCGCCGAGCACCGTGCCGTCGACGAGCGGGACCTGGGCGGTCGGGAACCCGTCGGGCAGCTTGCCGTCCGAGGTGACACCCGTGCCCTTGAGCGCCGTGTCGAGCGCGCCGTCGATGCCGCCGGCCACCGAGGACATGCCGTCCTGGATCGCCCCGCCGTCGATGCCCTGCACGGTCTCGCTCACGTTCGACGCGACGGACGAGCCGAGGTCGGTCGCCTGCCGCACCGCGTCGGCGGAGCAGCCGGTCAGACCGGCGAGGGCGATGCCCGCCGTGACGGCGGCGATCAGGGTTCGTGACGTTCGCATGCGGTCACCCTAGGACGACTGCCGGGAGGCCCGGCGTGCGTTCCCTGGGAAGCCGCCGGTCCGCCCCGTGGTCACGACCACGACAACGCGCCGGCGCAGCGGGCACCCCGCCCGTCGGTCAGGACAGGTGGGCACGGGTCGCCGCCACGAGGGCGTCGACCCCGACCGGGATCGCGGTCTCGGCCTGCGGCGCGTAGAACGGCGAATGGTTGCTCGGCACGTCGGCCCCGCTCCGGAACAGCTCGGGGTCGGTGATGCCCGTGAACCAGTACACGAGCGGCGCACCGGCGGCGGTGGCGAGCTGACCGACGTCCTCCGACGCCATCGCCAGCCCGATCTCGAGGTCGCGCGCGTCCGGGACTACCCCGTGCAGGGACTCGAGCACGCGTGCTGCGGCGTCGGCGTCGTTCACGGTGACCTCGGCGCCCGGGGCACGCTCGATCGTCGGGGCGGGCAGCCCGCCGGCGTCGCTCTCGGCACGCACGATCCGCTCGATCGAGGCGATGATCCGCTCGCGGGTCTCCTCGCTGCGGGCCCGGGTCGAGATCTCGATCACGGCCTGGTCCGGGATGATGTTCGGCCGGGTGCCGGCGTGGAAGCTGCCGACCGTGACGACCCCGGCGTCCGACGGGGACACCTCGCGCGAGACGACGGTCTGCAACCGCACGACGGCGCTGGCCGCGGTGACGATCGGGTCGAGGGACGCCTGCG
>Ga0308161_1005111_pt1 | contig 11658 bp, 7 predicted proteins | sample PhyFR2_FD_201034 | JGI IMG/M metagenome (GOLD analysis project Ga0308161, IMG submission 201034) | Phyllosphere microbial communities from UC Gill Tract Community Farm, Albany, California, United States - DLSLF.R2 | ecosystem: Host-associated > Plants > Phyllosphere > Unclassified | place: USA...
GACGGGACCGGTGCGTCCCTCCCCCGCGACGACGAGCAGCTCGCCGCGCTCGGGCAACGTGCCGACCGCCTCGCGGCCGACGACGCGGCCGCCCGGGCCGCGACCGCCGACGCCCGCAGCGACCTCGCCGCCCGCATCGGCGAGACGAAGCGCTCGCTGGCCGCCCTCGAGAAGCAGAAGCGGTCGTTCGAACAGCGCCGCAGCAACGTGCCCGACGACGCGATCGAGCGACGCCGGCGCATCGCCGAGGGGGCGGGCGTGCCGGTGTCGGAGCTGCCCTACGCCGGTGAGCTGTTCGAGGTCGCGCCCGAGCACGCCGGGTGGGCCGTCGCGATCGAGCGCGTGCTCGGCGACCTCGCCACGCACCTCCTCGTGGACCGCACGCACTTCGACGCCGTGCGCCGCTGGGTGGACGAGAACGACGTGCGGGGACGCGTCACGCTCGTGCCGGCGACCACCGGGGCCGATCCGACGCTCACCCCGGTCGACCGCACCGTGCCCGCCATGGTGCGGCTCGACCCGGCCAGCCCGTTCCGCGGCTGGCTCCACGACGAGCTCGTCGCCGACCGCAGCGTGCTCTGCGTCGAGGGCCCCGACGACCTCGGCGGCCCCCGCCCGGCCGGCACCCGCGGTGCCGTGACCCGGCGCGGCCTCCGCACCGGCTCGCGCGACCGCGTGATCAAGGACGACCGGTCGACCCGTTCGTGGATCGGGCTCGACAACGCGGCCCGGATCGCCGAGCTCGGCGACGAGATCGTCGACCTCGAAGCCGTGCTGGCCCGGGTCCGCGCCGAGTACGACGCGATCGAGGCCGAGGCGGTCGAACGCCGCCGCGTCGTGGACGCCGTCGCCCGCGCGAAGGAGTTCACCTGGGACGAGCTCGACACCGCCCCCGCGCAGGCGAGGCTCGACGACCTGCGCGCCCAGCTGGACCGCATCGCCGTCGAGCGTCCCGAACTGGCCACGTTGCAGGCCGAGGCCGCGCAGCACGACGACGACCGCTCGGCCGCGACGCGCCGCCTGGCCGAGATCGACCAGGTGCTCGCGCAGCTCGACGAGAAGCACGCGACGCTCGTCGACATCGAGGACGAGTTCGCGGACGCCGCCGACGCCGCCCCCCTGACCGACGACGAGCGGGCACTCCTCGCCCCGCTGCCGTTCGCGGCACCGCGCGAGGCGACCGACGTCGTGCGGCTGTACCGGGACGCGGCGTCCCAGCTGCGGGCCCAGGTCGACGCGCACGACCGCGACCGGGCGAACGCCGAGTCGACGCTCGTCGTCGTCTTCGAGCGGTACCTCGAACTCGACCGCACCGCGGGCATCGACGCCACGATCGAGAGCCTGCCGGCGGTCCGGGCGATCCACCGGCAGCTCGTCGAGGACGACCTGCCGCACGCGAGACAGCGCTGGCTCGAGAGGGCCGGCAGCGACGTGGGCGACAGCCTGCGGGCGCTGCTCGTCCAGATCGAGGAGGACGGCCACGTCATCCGCCGCGGCGTCCGCCCCATCTCGCAGGCCCTGCGGTCGATCGAGTTCCGGCAGGGCTCGACGCTCGACATCGAGCCGCGGCCGGTGTCGAACGGCGACCTGCTCGAGTTCAAGCGGACGCTGCGCGAGCACACGGGCGGGGCCGGGAGCGGGGCCACGTCCGAGGCACGCGCCTCGGACGGACGGGCCCCGGAGGCGCGGGACGCGTCCGAGGTCGAGCGCCGGTTCCTGAGGCTCCGCCGCGACCTCGCCCACCTCGAGGAGAAGTCGAAGGTCGGTGACGCCTGGCGCCGCCGGGTGCTGGACGCGCGGGAGCACTACCAGTTCCGGGCGATCGAGACCCGCGCCGACGGAACGCAGATCGTGCACGAGGGCGTGGCCGGCAAGTCCGGCGGCGAGGGGCAGGAGCTCATCGCGTTCGTGCTGGGGGCCGCCCTGCGGTTCCGGCTGGGAGACGGCACCGACCGGGTGCCGACCTACGCGCCGATCGTCCTCGACGAGGGCTTCGTCAAGGCTGACGCCGAGTACACCGGCCGAGCCCTGGCGGCACTGACTTCCCTGGGCTTCCAGCTCGTGGTGGGCGCGCCGCGCGACAAGGTCAACGCCTTCGAGCAGCACGTCGAGAGCGTGGCGTACATCTCGAGCGATCCGTCGAACCCCGAGCTGTCGCGCATCTACCCGCTGACCATCCGGCAGGCGATCCAGGTCGAGCAGCACGGTCTCGACCCTGCGGCGCTCGCCTGACCCGCGCCTCCTCGTCCCCCCTCCGCCCGAGTGGGCAGAAGATGTCCTCCGCACGCCCGGGAAGGACATGTTCGGCCCACTCGGACGCAGGGAAGGCCGCTACGCGGCGCCCGGCGCGAGGAAGCCCGTCTCGTAGGCCAGGATCACCAGCTGCGCCCGGTCGTGGGCGTCGAGCTTGGTCATGATGCGGTTGACGTGGGTCTTCGCGGTGTGCGGCGAGATGACCAGGTCGCCGGCGATCTCGGCGTTGGCGCGACCCCGGGCGACGAGCAGCAGCACCTCGCGCTCACGGTCGGTCAGGTGGGCGAGCCCGGCCGGCACGGCCGGCGACGACGCCCCCGACGACGACTCCCCTGACGACGTCGTCCCCGGGACCGATCCCGCCCCGCCGCCATTCGGCAGCACGTACTTCTCGATGAGGCTGCGGGTCGCGACGGGTGACAGCAGCGACTCCCCCGCGTGGACGGCCCGCACCGCCCGGACGATCTCGTCGGGCTCCGCGCCCTTGCCGATGAACCCGCTCGCCCCGGCGCGCAGGGCCCCGACGAGGTACTCGTCCTCCTCGAACGTGGTGAGGATGAGCACCTTCGTCCCGGCGAGCAGCGGGTCGGCGCAGATCTCGGCCGTCGCGCCGATGCCGTCGAGCTCGGGCATGCGGATGTCCATGACGACCACATCCGGCCTCAGCGCCGACGCCCGCATCACCGCCTCCCGGCCGTTCACGGCGTCGCCCACGACCTCGACCCCGTCCTCGCCGTCGAGGATGTCGGTCACGGCCTGACGGATCAGCGGCTGGTCGTCGACGACGAGCACGGTCGTCACGAGGCTCCCCCGCTCCCACCGGACGAGCCGGACGAGCCGGCCGAGCCCGACGAGCCGGCCACGTCGCCCCCACGGGTCACCGGCAGCACGGCCGCCAGCCGGAAGCCGCCCGGCGTCGGCCCGGTCTCGACGACGCCCCGAACCGAGGCGACGCGTTCGCGCAGACCGAGCAGCCCGTACCCGCCACGGACGTCCACCGCTTCGGGTGCGTCCCTCGACGCCGGCACGGGATTCGTCACCACGACCGACACCTCGTGCTCGTCGACCGCGACGAGCACGTGCGCACGGTGTTCGGCACCGTGCTTGCCGGCGTTCGTCAGCCCCTCCTGCACGACCCGGTACGCGACGAGGTCGACCGCGCCCGTGACCGCGGCGAGCGGGCCCTCGACCCGCGTGCTCACGACGAGGCCCGCGTCGGCGAACCCGGCCACGAGTTCGTCGAGTCGTGCGAGGCCCGGTTGCGGCGACGCGACCCGCTCGGAGTCCCCGGCGCGCAGCACCTCGAGCAGGTCGCCGATCTCGCCGAGGACGGTCCGGGAGGCGCGGCGGATGGTCGCGAGGGCCGTCACCGCCTTCTCGGGTCGCGTCTCGATCGCCGACGACGCGACGCCCGCGTTGAGGCTGATCACCGAGATCTGGTGGGCGACGGCGTCGTGCAGGTCGCGGGCGATGCGCAACCGCTCCTCGGCCACCCGGCGCGAGGCCTCGGCCTCACGGGTGCGTTCGGCTCGTTCGGCGCGTTCGGTGACGGCCTCGATGTACTCCCGTCGGGAGCGGCTGGCGTCGCCCGCCGCGGCGGCGAAGGCGACCAGGAGCGTGAACTGGACCACGGGCAGGTCGACGACGCGTCCCCCCACGCCCAGCAGGCCGAGAAGGGCGACGGCCAGGACCGTGGCGACCGTCACGACGATGGTGTGGCGGCGCGGGGTCCGCGCGGCCACGGCGAAGACGGCGATGCCGGTGGCGAGGACGACGCCCGGTGCGAGCGTGCCGAGCAGGGCGGCGATGCCGAACAGGCCGACGATCGCGGCGAGCACCGGGACGGGGCGTCGACGACGGAACGGCAGCAGGACGACGGGGGCGACGACGACCGCGACGGCCAGCCCGCCGGTCGGCCGGAACCCCGCGACGGGGAAGGGGGCGAACGCCGCACCGACGACGAGCACCGCGGCGATCGTGTCGCCCAGCCACCAGGGGACGCGAGGTCGCGGGTAGGCGGGCTCGCGCCTCCCGCCGTCCGTCGTCGTCATGACCCCATCGTGCCCTGGAACGCCGGCGGCCGAGTCCCCCTCTGGCCCGACGTCGCGTACCGCGGGTGCGGTACACGACGTCCGGCAGGTGTCCACGGTGGGGGGACGACCCGGTCGGCGTGGCCCGCGAGGGTGGGTCTCGGCCCCGGAGACACCGGGCCGTCAGCGACAGGAGCACCATGGCGCCGATCATCTCGGTCCGAGACGTCCACCGTTCGTACGGGCGCGGCCCGAACCGGTTCGAGGCCCTGAAGGGGGTGAGCTTCGACATCGCCGAGGGCGAGAGCGTCGCGATCGTCGGCAAGAGCGGATCGGGCAAGTCGACGCTGATGCACGTGCTCGCCCTGCTCGACGCCCCGACGACCGGCACCGTCGAGCTCGAGGGCGTCGACACGAGCACGCTCAAGGGCGGGCGCCTCAACCGGACGCGCAACAAGACGTTCGGCTTCGTGTTCCAGCAGTTCTTCCTGACCTCGAGCTCGTCGGTGCTCGAGAACGTCGTGCTGCCCATGAAGATCGCGGGCGTGCCCCGCGGCGAGCGCCGTCGTCGCGGCCTGGCGGCCCTCGAGCAGCTCGAGCTCGCCGACAAGGCGAAGAACAAGGCCCTGAACCTGTCGGGTGGTCAGAAGCAGCGCACGGTGATCGCGCGCGCGCTGGTCAACGACCCGCGCATCATCTTCGCCGACGAGCCCACCGGCAACCTCGACACGGCGACCGGGGCGGTCGTCGAGGACATCCTGTTCTCGTTGAACCGCGAGAACGGCATCACGCTGATCGTGGTGACGCACGACGAGGAGCTCGCGGCGCGCTGCGACCGGCGCATCGTGATCCGCGACGGGTTGATCGTCGACGACGAGGCCGAGGTGGCCGCATGACGACCCTCGACCTGCTGCTGACCGCCGTCTCGAACACGTTCCGGTCGAAGACGCGGACGATCCTGACCGTCCTGGCGATCTTCGTCGGCGCCTTCACGCTGACGCTGACGAGCGGGCTGGGCACCGGCATCAACGCCTACATCGACGACACGGTCTCGGCCGTGGGCTCGTCCGACACGATGACGGTCACGAAGGCCTCCGACGACGCGCAGGGTCTCGGCGGGGCGAACTCGGGCCCGACCGAGTACGACCCCGACACCGTCGCCGCGGGCGGGTTCGGCGCCCCCGGGGCGACCGTCGTCGCCCTGACCCCGGACGACGTGACGACCCTCGAGGGCGTCGACGGCGTGCTGGCCGTGCAGCCGACCGAGTCGCTCGCGACCGACTACGTCGAGGGCGAGAGCGGCACGAAGTACGTCGTCTCGGCGAGCGCCCTCGTGCCCGGGCAGCAGCTCACCCTGACGGCGGGCGCCCAGCCCGACGACGACGCGACCGACCTGCAGGTGGTCGTCCCGACGTCGTACGTCGGTCCCCTGGGGTTCGCGGACGACGAGGCGGCCGTGGGTCGGTCCGTCACGCTCGCCGTGACCGACGCCACGCGCACGCAGCACACGGTCACCGCGACCGTCGTCGGCGTCGCGGCGGAGAGCATCGCCTCGCCCGCTGGAGCGGCGGTCACCCCGAACGCGGCCCTCGGCACGGCCCTGTTCGACGCGCAGAACGTCGGGCTGCCCGCCGACCAGGTCGACCGCTACGCGCAGGCCACGGTGCGGTTCGCCGCGGACGCGTCCGACGGGCAGGTGAGCGACCTCGAGGACCGTCTCGCCTCCGCCGGCTACACCGGCACCACCGTCGCCGACCAGCTGGGCACGTTCACCACGGTGATCGACGGCATCGTGCTCGTGCTCAACGCCTTCGCGATCATCGCCCTGCTCGCGGCGAGCTTCGGCATCGTCAACACGCTGCTGATGAGCGTGCAGGAGCGCACCCGCGAGATCGGCCTGATGAAGGCCATGGGCATGGGCAGCGGCAAGGTGTTCGGCCTGTTCAGCCTCGAGGCGGCGTTCATCGGGTTCCTCGGCAGCGCGATCGGCGTGGGCGTCGCGATGATCGCGGGCAGCGTCGTCAGCGCCACCCTGGCCGGGTCGCTGCTGTCGAACCTGCCCGGGCTGACGCTGATCGCGTTCGACCCCGTGTCGATCGCGCTGATCATCGTCGTGGTGATGGTGATCGCGTTCCTGGCCGGCACGCTGCCCGCCGCGCGCGCCGCGAAGGCCGACCCGGTGGAGTCGCTGCGCTACGAATGAGGCCGAGGAGGCGCGGGTCAGCCCCGGAAGGACGCCCCGGTCTCGTGCTCCAGCAGCGTCCACATCCAGTCGAGCGCGAGGCCGGGCGTGAGGCCGGGGGCCTTCTGGGCGAGCTGGGTCGCGAGGCCGTCGCTGTAGGCGGCGAGCTTGAGGGCGAGCGCCGACGGGTCGGCCGTCGCGAACCGGCCCTGCTCGACCCCGCGGCGGAGCGTGCGGGTCAGGCAGGCCTCCCACACGCGGATGCGCTCGACGTACTCGGCGGCGACGGCGGGCTTGCGCGCCACGGCCGTCCAGTAGTCGGACCAGAGCCGCCAGTGCTCGTCGGTCGCGTCGGTGTCGGCGAACAGGGGCTCGACGAGCATCCGCACCCCGACGACCGGGTCGGGCTCGACGTCAACCGCCTCGATGATCGACGAGTAGAACCGGGCGGTCTCGAGCACGACGACCTCGTTGAGGATCTCGGCGACGCCGTCGAAGTGGTAGGTCACGGTGCCGACCGAGACCCCGGCCGCGGCGGCGATGTCGCGAAGCCGGGTCGCGCCCATGCCCTCGCGGACGATCACCTCACGGGCGGCCTCGACGATCGACGCCCGCCGGACGACCGGCTTCTGTCGCACGCCCGCGCCGCCGGTGGCCACGCCGCTCACGCCGCCGCCGCTCGGGCCGCTCACGCCGACGTCCGCGGCACGGACTCGTCGAAGGACCGGTCGGCGACGAGCACCGTCTCGGCCCCGGGCCCGCCGTCCCGGGCCCAGGCGCGAACGGTGTTCTCGACCCGGAACGCCTCGGCCGAGGCCGTGACGCGCGACGTGGTCTCGAGCCACGCCTTCCAGGTCGGTTTCTCGAGCCCGATCGCCCAGCGCGACTCGGCCGACGCCGACAGCGGGTCGCCGTCGACGATGCGGTAGGTCTCGCGGCTGTCCTCGGTGAAGACCAGCCCGTCGGGGTATTCGCGTCCGCCGCCGTAGCCTGGGTCGACGTCGAGCACCCACTCGCCCGTGCCGACGTCGTGCGAGACGCTGCGCTGCGGCAGGTCCGTGGCCGGCGGCAGGGCGCGGATGGCCAGGGGCTCGGCCCGCTCGGGCGCCTCGAACGCGACGCCGTCGTCGACCGGGTGCTCCGCCGACCCGTCGCCGGGCCCGCGCGTCCACGCGGGCAGCGTCACGCTGCTGCGCGTCGGGTCGAGCGTGAGGGTCGCCTCGACCGGGTGCGGCCAGACCCACGGCCAGTAGGCGCTCGACACGGCGATCCGGAGGCGGTGGCCGGCCGGGAAGGAGTGCCCGGTCGAGACCAGGGCGACGCGCACGACCTGCTCGACCCGCGCCTCCATCGGGTCGTCGGCGCGGTCGCGTCCGTTCCGCTTGTTGAGGTTGAGCACGCCGCGGGTGACGAGCGTCGACGAACCGTCGGGGGCGACGTCGCAGAGGCGCACGACGACGGTGCCGTCGGGCACGTCGCTCGTCAGGGCGAGGTCGACCACGACACTGCCCAGGACGTCGAGCGTGGCGTCGACCGGCACGTCGAAGCAGACCGAGCGGCCGTCCTCGGCGCGCTGGTCGGGCGGCAGGTCGGTCGCGTTGCCGAACGGGAAGAAGCGTCCGGCATCGAGGCCGGTGCTCTGCGGCGAGCGCACGACGACGGGGCCGTCCGCCCCGCCACGCAGCGAGTCCAGCGGCACGACCCGGTCCTCGGTCTCGCGAGCGGGCCAGGTCGAGGCCGCGACCCAGCGCCCGGTCCGCTCGGCGTAGTACGTCGCCGGCGGCTCGGAGTCGTTGATCCAGGCGCGCAGCGCGGGCTCCGCGTCGACGCCGTTGGGGCAGTCCATCAGCCAGCGGTCCCACCAGCGCAGGGTCTCCTGCAGGAACCCGATGCCCGGGCCGGGCGCCAGCCCGCGGTCCGGGTACTGGTGCGACCACGGCCCGATGATGCCCTTGACCGGTGCGTCGACGTTCTCGACCAGCCGCAGCACGGCGTCGCGGTACGGGTCGGCCCAGCCGCCCACGGCGAGAACGGCGGCCGTGATCGACGAGTGGTCCTCGCAGACGCTGCCGTGCCGCCAGTAGTCGTCGCGTTCCTGGTGCGAGAGCCACGTCGTCGTCATCGGTCGGTTGTGTTCGAGGCGTTCGCGCCACCGGGCGACCCAGTCGGCGCCGACGACCTCGGGTCGCGGCGGGCGCGAGTTGAACGCGAACATCGTGCCGCCCCACGACGCCATGTCGATGCCGAGCACGGCGCCGCCCATGTAGTGCACGTCGTTGTCGTAGCGGTCGTCGGTCGAGCAGACGGTGACGATCGCCTTGAGCGCCGCCGGAGCCCGCCCGGCGAGCTGCAGCGCGTTGAACCCGCCCCACGAGATGCCGAACGCGCCGACCGCGCCGGTCGACCAGGGCCGGGCGGCGAGCCACTCGATCAGGGTGATGCCGTCGTCGAGCTCCTGCACCGAGTACTCGTCGTCGAAGAGGCCGTCGCTCGACCCCGTGCCGCGGATGTCGACCCGCACCGACGCGTAGCCGTGCGCGGCGTACCAGGGGTGCCGCTCGCTGTCGCGCGGAGCCGTCCAGTCGTCGAGCCGGTAGGGCAGGTACTCGAGCAGCACCGGCACGGGCTCGTCGACCACGGGGGCCCAGATGCGGGCGTGCAACCGAGTCCCGTCGGGCATCGGCACCCACTCGTCGCGCACCTCGACCTCGAGCGGGCCGCTGCCGTGCGGGCGGTCGGAATCCTGCCGCCCGGGGGCGTCGGCGAGGTCGGCGCGCGGGGCTCCGAGGGTGTGGACTCCCCCGGCCCACGCGGGCTCCTGCAGGAGGCGCGGGTCGCCCAGGAGGCGCGGGTCGCGTGCGCCGTCCCCCCGCTCGTCGCCTCGGGGGCCCGGGTCGGGTCGGCCGCTCGTGCTCACATCGCCTCCCAGCGCTTCACGTGGTGTCCGCCGCCGTGGTCGTCCCAGCCGTCGGCGTCCCGCCAGCGGGGCCGTGCGTCGCCGACGTCGGGGAGCTCGGTCGTGCCCGGGTCGAGCGTCGCGTCGAGCAGGGTGCGCGTGTACGGGTGGTTCGGCCCCTGGAAGACGCGTTCGGTCGGGCCGACCTCGACGATGCGGCCGCCGGTCATGACGGCGACCCGGTCGGCGACGCCGCGGACGACCGCGAGGTCGTGGCTGATGAAGAGGCAGCTGAGCCCCTTCTCGTCGCGGAGCCCCGCGAGCAGGTCGAGCACCCCGGCCTGCACGCGGACGTCGAGCGCCGTCGTGATCTCGTCGGCGATGATCAGCTCGGGGCCGGCGGCGAGCGCCCGGGCGATGCCGACGCGCTGGCGCTGGCCGCCCGAGAGCTGCGCGGGCAGGCGCGAGGCGAACTCGGGCGGCAGGCCGACCTCGACGAGCAGCTCGGCGACGCGCTCGGGGCTCGACTCGCCCGTGAAGAGCTTCAACGGTCGGGCGATCGCGGCGCCGACCGTGCGGCGGGGGTTGAGCGAGGTGTCGGCGTTCTGGAAGATCAGCTGGATCGACCGGCGCAGCGTCGCCGTGCGCCCGGCGACGGGCCGGGTGAGGTCGCTCTCGACCCCGTCGGCCCCGTGGAAGGCGAACCGGCCCGACTCGGCGGGGATCAGCCCGGCGAGGGCCGTGGCGAGCGTGGACTTGCCGCTGCCGGACTCCCCCACGACGGCGAGGGTCTCGCGGCGGCCGATGGTGAACGAGACGCCGTCGACCGCGGCGGGCAGGCCACGCCCGTACCGGACGACGAGGTCGCTCGCCGTGACGACCGGCCCCGTGGCGGGTGCGGTCCTCGGGTCCTGCGCCGCGCCTCCTGCGGGTGCGTCGTCCGCTTCGCGCCGCGTTTCGTGCTGCACACCCCGACTAGTCGCGGTGTCGTGCACGGAACGCGGTGCGGCGGGTGCGTCAGGTGCCGCGGGTGCTGCACGCTCGTCGCGCCGCGTTTCGTGCTGCACACCGTGACTGGTCGCGGTGCCGTGCACGGAACGCGGTGCGCTGGCGGCGGCGTGCACGCGAGGGATGCTCGCGAGTAGCTCGCGGGTGTACTCGTGCTGCGGGTCCGCGAAGAGCGACGCGGTCGGCGCGTGCTCGACGATCCGGCCCTCGTGCATGACGGCGATCTCGTCGGCCATGGTCGACACGACGCCGAGGTCGTGGCTGACCAGCACGATCGCCATGCCGAGTTCGACCGCCAGGTCGCGGATCAGCTCGAGCACGGCCGATTGCGTGACGACGTCCAGTGCGGTGGTCGGTTCGTCGAGCACGAGCAGCTTCGGCCGGGCCGCGATGGCCATGGCGATCGCGACGCGCTGCTGCTGCCCACCCGACAGCTGGTGGGGGTAGCGCCGCACGATCGTCTCGGGATCGGGCAGCCGGACGTGACGCACGAGTTCGAGCACGCGGTCGTCGCCACCGGGCAGGCCGTGGCTCTCGAGCGCCTCGCGCAGCTGGCGTCCGACGCGCATCGACGGGGTGAGCGCCTGGCCGGCGTTCTGGGCGACCAGGGCCGCCGTGCCACCGCGCAGGGCCCGGCGCGCCCGCTCGTCGAGGGCGAAGACGTCGTCCCCGGCGACGCGGACGCTGCCCGACACGACCCGCGACCCGCGCCGCAGGTGCGCGAGCAGGGTGCGGGCGACGGTGGACTTGCCGCTGCCGCTCTCGCCGACCAGGCCGAGCGCGCGTCCGGCGGCGACGTCGAAGCTCACGCCCCGCACGACCGGCACCTCGCGGCGACCGGCGGCGTACGAGATGGAGAGGTCGTCGACGCGGACGACGGGATCGGGGGCGGCCTCGACCGGGCGACCCGCGCCTCCTGCGGTGGTGGCGGTGGTGGAGCTGAGGGGCTCGTTCACGAGACCGCCCCCTTCTGTGCGCGGTCGACGCCCAGCGACTTGCTGAGCCCGTCCGCGCTGAGGTTGAGCCCGATGACGAGCGTGGCGAGGGCGACGACGGGAGCGAGCGTGCCCCACGGGACGACGGTGAGGGCGGTGCGGTTCTCCTGCACCATGAGGCCCCAGTCGGGCGTCGGCGGGTTGGCACCGAACCCGAGGAACGACAGGGTCGAGATGAGCAACACGATCCAGGAGGCGCGCATCGCGTACTCGACGAGCACCACGTCGGTGACGTTGGGCACGATCTCGCGGAACACGATGCTCAGCGGCTTCTCGCCGCGGGCGCGGGCGGCG
>Ga0308161_1005117_pt1 | contig 11646 bp, 9 predicted proteins | sample PhyFR2_FD_201034 | JGI IMG/M metagenome (GOLD analysis project Ga0308161, IMG submission 201034) | Phyllosphere microbial communities from UC Gill Tract Community Farm, Albany, California, United States - DLSLF.R2 | ecosystem: Host-associated > Plants > Phyllosphere > Unclassified | place: USA...
CAATACGGTGCTGATCACGCGCCAATATGTGTTTAGCAAGCCAGAGATTCTCTGCACCCCGGAGGATTTTGCGGCCATGCAGCCGGCGATTGAAGGCATGGTCAACGATTTGAAAAGCCAGGTCATTGTGCAAACGTTGTAAAGTCCTCGCCGTGCTTGCGTGTCAGTGACTCACTGGCGCGCGGGAGTCGTGGGCTGCGATGCTGAGACGCGGGTATAAAAAATCGTTACCGCTGTCGCAATAACGTCAAATATTTTTAAACGTCTGTCAACTCACATGAGCGCACGGGCCTTTCTACGATTTTTTACGCTACTCACTTGAGTTTGAAATCCCTTCGTTAGCCGAAAGTCAGACCAAGCCCAGACGACTCAACAAGCAAATATCGACGTAAACCTTCAAAAATAATATAAAATATCCAGCAATAGAATCACGCACCCATTGGTCTTATTCTTATATAGCAGTATGCAAAGGCACCTCTTAATAACCCTACACATGTAGGGGTACTAGAATACGCTGCGGAGCGTTACTCTATTACGCGATACAGCTGCGAAGCACTTTTTGATCGCTGTTGTTTAGGGTGAAAACTGGTATAGGATGATGACCTAATGAGAAAGCTTACGGACGATGAAATTCAAACAATTGCTGGAGGGGTACATCCAGCAGTCGTTGTTATAGGCGGTGCTATTGGAGGCGGTACGAGTGCATATCTGAGCGGCGGAAGTCCAGGACAAATCGCCGGAGCGGCCGTTATGGGAGGAGTATCTGCGGGGTACAGTGCTGTCGCTTCGGTCGCAACAGGGGTGGGTAAAGGGGTATACTATGCATATTCCGTTGCAACGGCCAGCGCAACTGGGCTTTTCACTCGAAACATCTCAAGTTCTTGAGGTATCGTGTTTCACATAAGAAATGTGGCGTATCTCACGATCCCAATTTCCTAGGCCCCAGCGAACCATTAAAAATGGACACCCAGAAGCTTGGGTGTTCTGCTATCAAAAGTAACAGAGCGCCCATGTATTGAGGAATTATATTTATGACTTTTGACGCGTTTGGGGTATTGAATGGTTTTTGGGGACTTCTATGCGTATCTGTAATACTACCTGCATTAGTTGCGCGCAAGTATCTAGTAATTGTCACTGTGGGCGCACTAATCCTCATAGCAAATACGATATTCTTGCATTTCAATCAAAAAATGCTGCTTATCGAAGCTGTTCTTAGAAGCGGTGCGGTGGCATTGGTCAATATTCTAATCGCTTACCTGATAGCACATTTTTTTCACCATAAGCGGTCCGTATTGGACTTATTTCGCCGCATCAACCGCCCTTGAAAGTCCCCTCCACCCTTTAATACTTTGACCATACTTTAACCCAAACCAAAAAACTTACAGCATACGTTAATCGTAAAATACTCGCTGCCGCCAGTCACTAAATTGCTTATAATTGCATTTTTTATTTATGCTGCCGTCAGGGAGTCTTTGAAAAAATTACCGCCACCTTAACATCTCATTGATGAGCCGGTTTACTCCTCTGAGAAAAAACCAAAAATTTTCAATGTATAAATCAAGCACGCGCACAACAGCAAGCTAGACAGTACAACTGACGACTTTTCGAACCGAGTAGTCGCCCGCCCTCCGAGCCCAATGAACGCTACTTATACTCTGCGATATAAATTTACCTCTAAGTTCTGGCATAGCTAATACCGCGCCCCCAAATGGAAAGCAACAATCTATTATCCACGTTCTATTTCCCTCATCCCACTCACATTCGTGAAGTAAAAAATTCGGATCGTTCAATAGGCGATCTTCAGCGTCGGCAGCTAGGTTCGCCCAAGTCACATAACCAATTGGATTATCAAAGGCATCAAAGAAAAGCATTATTTGCTTGTGCTGAATGGCTGGCATCAGCCACGCCCTGAGATCGATCAACCTGAACAAGCAATATTCTGGACATTGCATCGCAATCCAAAACGCAAAACCTAATGTCTTTGCCTGTTCGTCGATGCTGCTTTTTTTGCACTCGGTGAATATTTTATATTTTTTACTCATAAAAAACCTCAATCACGTCATCGTAAAAGGGAGCCGCGGATCTCACCAAACTTACTGCCGCGCTAATTTCTGAAAATGTACCTGTCATTACAACCTCTCGCCCGGCAACACTAGTAACAAAGCAATCATTCGATGCATCATAAAAAATCATTGCTGCCCCGCTCTTCCAGAACAAAGTACGAACGCCCGCATAATGCTTATACGCTAAACATGCAGAGTCAATCGCCTCTTGAAACAGCTTATCAACTCCAAACTCCCCATCCTCAAGCTCTGCCGCTTTACGCGCTTTGGGGATTTCGCTCTGCAAACTAAACAGTACTGAACCGCATCTATTCAGCCGAGTAACATTAATACTCACAAGTTTACAAAGTCCGCTATAAGTTCCTCCTACACCTTCAAAATTACGTAGAACCAGATCAAATAGTGCGTCATACGCATATATTAGTCCCCTCAAGAATTCCTGGTCCTTGGAAAACCAACAAAAGCTCTCTTTTGTTTGATAGATTTTTTGCCGAAGAAGCTGCTTATAAAGCTTAGCAATCCAGTGCTCGTAACCTGTCCACCCCCCCCTCGCTGTAATTGGCGCTACAGTGTGCCGATCATCCCTAAGAACCTTATATATAAAATCAGAATACCTTAAAAAACACATATCATCAGATAAAGCGCCTAGTATTTCCAAAGGAAACCCTGCCTGAGCCGCGTTATATAGCGACAAGCTTTTATTATACTCAAGATTGAAAACTGTAATCGCCAACTCCGCTAATTCATTTGACTCCTCAACTTTCATCACTTGATACTTGCACAAATAAAAACACATATCGCGAACACTACCAATTGCCGGCTCATACTCCGTCAAATATTGTTTGACATCGAATCCTTCCCACCAGATCTTATCTGAAAATACTGACGCGCCCGCCAAGTCCATCCACCCCCCCTCTAAAGTTATATTTGACGCACTAATACTCTGATGAAATATTCGTTTTGCTCTCGCCGCTGCAAACTGTTTGGCATAACGCGTTACCAATTCAACCATTCCTAAAGTAATCCGTACATTTAAATCCTGAAATTCGACTTTATGATTGTTTTTCGGAAGAAAATCAACAAGCTTTTTTACTGCCTTTTTTACACGCTTAGCGTCCTCACTAAGCGAACCAATCTTCATCTCTTTAAAGTAAACTGCACGAATAAAATGAGCGGGTCTTACGGCGGGCAAACGTACCAACAGGCCCCGAGCATGTTTCTTGTCTGGCTCTTCAAAATCATATTCCAGATCTATAACGGCAACAGTCCTCACTGCTCCGTAGGGAAGCGCAATGTTTATGACCTCAGCCCAAATGGCCTCATAAATAGCCACATCCAATGATAAAAGGCCATTTGCATGTGAGTTTCCATACGTATCCCGAGGCCTGTCTCCGACCAGTTGATTAGGCCCCAAGCCTTTTAATTGAAATACCCCATCGAAACCACAGCGTCCTCCGCCACCATTGGTGGAAATCCCATCACCGCCATATCGCTCTGCAAAAAAAACCTTTCTATCCAGAAAATTGTCCGACTCGAGAGCCGTATCAATGGTTATATAATTATATTTCGACATTAACTCCGAAGCACTCAAGGTAACCCCAAGGTCTTTGTTGTAATAGATAACCTTTCCTCTATTAGCCTTTACGGTTTCAAAGGGGACAAACACTTCCGGCAAATCGCTCAGTGTTAATTTAGACATGTTATCGCCTTAATTAGAAAGTCTTATGAGGTCACGATAGCTCGTTGAAATTTTAACCTGCTGCGCCAACGCCTCATCAAAAGATATCATTCGGTCAGTAGTTGCTTTCCACTCCGCTATGTCCTGGTAGGCATTAATAAACCAACTTAAATTCTCACAGAGGTTTCCGAATGCCGAATTAATCTGCATCACATCGCCAAACTTGATAGCGCCAGAAAAAAACCTCGGCACTGCCAGCAAACTACTAAACAGCAATGAGAGCTGACCATAACTTTCTGTAAACAACGAAAGGCGCACTTTCACCCGGACGGTACGGCGCATATTAGCGAGACTAATATCAAGCTTGTTGCTAAGATTAGCCTTTTCAGAACTTCGCATTGCTTTACCATACCCTTTTTTATTTCGATCACGAAACCGCACCAAACAATAACGTAAATCTGCTTCTGACTTTTGCTGATGATTGTTCAGGGACACGAGCTTGAATCCGATTTTCTGACTGATATACATGCCCAGCACAGCATATATAATCGCCACCCAAAACATATAGGCAGGAACCGTCACCCCCCACAGTGACGCACTACCCGAAATGGCGATGAGCACCACACTGAATGACACCACACTCGCCAGCGTATAAAGAAGCCCGCAAGCAAGATAGACGGTTGAATAAGTAAACTTATTGATATCCTCAGCGATACGCTGATCTGGATTGTCAACGTGACATTCAACCTGATCCGGCTGCGGCGACTGAAGTATCCATTCAGAAAGATAATAATTAGTCAGCCACCGACGCCACTTAAGTGCAAATATATCTACCAAATAGGTGGTCAGCACTGAGCGTGCTACCGAGAAACAAACAACTCCAAGAAAAACCGATATCAATGTATAGAACCGGTGAGCATTCAGCTCTTGAATGGAATTGTAGAAGTGCTTATACCACTCATTGAGCGCTAATGCAGTTGCAACCCCCAACAGAGAGAGCGTTACCAAGGCAATGAGTGCGCACCACGCAAAAATTTTTTCTTCCGACCTCCAATACAATGACAGTAAAAATGACGTATTCCGCAGAAAGCTATTCCGATTAAATCTCGACGCAACTGCACATTCTGCTTCCGTATTCATCATGGCTTCTCGGCTTTTTACATTTATATTTTTAGTTATAATTTTTGGTTTATTTAAAACACAGGTGACTATAGCGCCCAGAACCCCAGGCGCCCCAAGCTCGCCGCTAATTTCAAGCGTGCCATTTGCCAACTATTCAGTGCATTAATGTGCTGCTGCTCTGCGGTCGCATACGCAGTCAATGCATTGAGTAATTCGATCATGCTGCCAACACCGGATTGGTATCGGCCTTGCACTACCTCCAGTGCCTGGTTGGATTGATCCACCCAGTCAGCCGTTCTTTCCAAAGATCGCGTTTCAGTGATCAGTGCCTGATAGTTACCCCAAAGGTCTATCGAAATGCGCTGCTCCACATCACTCACTTCGGCCTCCCTCGCCTCCAGTCGTGCTTGAGCGCTTCTTACTTGATAAGTGCGCTCGAATCCTTCAAACAAAGGAATATTCAGCTGCAGGCCGACACTGTTGTCCCGCGTTCGACTATCGCCGTTGAACGCCATTGATTGGTTAAGCTGCACATCTGAGGCACTGGCAATAAATGACAATGTAGGCCGACCTTGCGCCTTACTCTCGTCGATGGCGGCCTTTGCCGCATTCAACTGAGCCTTGGCAGCAATGAGCGAGGGATGATCCTGCTTGGCTTGTTCAAGTAGCTCATTAATGCCTTTGACAAAGTGCGTATCCGGGCGCTGAGTCAGGCTTCCTGCTAGCTCCAGCGGTGTTTGTGGCGCCAGTCCCATGCGCAGGGCAATAAGCCCCTTGGCATTGACTAAAGCACCATTGCTGCGCACTTCATTGAGTGCCGCTTGGGAGTACGCTGCCTGGGCTTGGAGGCGGTCCGAAAGTGCAGCAGCGCCTGCGTCATGTTTGGCACTGGCTGCCTTAAGGTTTTCGGCTGCAAGGGCCGCCACCTGAGCAGCAGCTATCTGACTGTTTTGTGCGGCCAGCGTGTCGTAATACAACTGCGCAGCCAGTATGAAGGTTTGCTGCAATTGCTCATCTTGATTGGCGTTCGCCGCAATCAACAATTGACGAGCATTACGCAATGCTGCATCGCGCCGACCAAAATCAAACAGCACCCAACTCAAGGCCAATCGATGATCCACTTGGCTTTTATGACCACGGTTGGAGTATTCCTCACGCTGGTCATAATTCGTGTCGTTGCGACCCGTGGTGATACCCGAACTTGCGTTGAGCCTGGGGAGATACGCCGCCTGCCGCCCCCCGACATCAGCGGCCATGGCCCTGGCAGTTGCCCAGTTCAGCCGTGCTTGGGGGTCGTGACAGAGCACGCGCTCTATCATGTTCTCCAATGTTAAACGCGCCGGTAGCGGGCTGCTCTCGCACGCTCCTGGAACCCTGTCGATGGGCTGAGTGGCGGTATGCGCAACCGTGCGCTCAGTCATGAACACATCCAGACCTGCTGCTGCTTCCCACTGAGAGCCAGCACAAAGACCAGCCACTATTGCTGCTGTACGTGCCGCCCTCATCACGAAGTGACCGTGCCGATGGCATGAATACAATGAGTCTCGGCAAACGGTGTCGGCACAATCCGCCCATGCTCCATCACCACAACCCGATCTGCCGACGCAATCGTCTCAGCGCGGTGAGCGATGATGATGCGCGTCACCGCCAACGCACGCACCGCCTCGTTGACCTGTTGCTCGCAGGCCATATCCAGATGGCTGGTGGCTTCATCCAGAATCAGAATGTCGGGTTTCTTGTAGAGCGCCCTGGCTAACAGCACACGCTGTTTCTGACCACCAGACAACACCGTGCCCATATCACCTACCAAGGTGTTGTAACCCATCGGCATGGCCAGAATGTCGCTATGAATGGACGCCATGCGTGCACACTCCATGGCCCAGTCCAGATCAGGATTTGACTCAAAAAACACAATGTTGTCTGACAGTGAACCAGCGAACAGACAGTCGTCCTGCATGACTGTGCCGATCTTGCCGCGAAACTTTTCGGTACCCAGTTGCTGCAAATCACTACCGGCGATGCAAATCTTGCCCTCAGTAGGCTGGAGGATTCCTAACAGCAAGCTGACAAGGGTGCTCTTGCCACTGCCCGAGACCCCAGTGATCGCCACTGACTCGCCCTGTGCGATGCATAGATCAATACCGTCAAGTACGAATGGCTCTTGATCGGAATATCGATATTTCACACCTTTGAGTTCAATATCTACAGGGCTTGCTGGCCACGTCACGCCGGCGGGCGTCCCACGACTGTCTTCCGGTGGATGCATGACGATGTCGGCCAGTCGCTCACTTTGCAGACGCAGCATGTAAAGCTCAAAAAAATGATCGATCAGACTCGCGACGCGGCTGACAAACTGATTTTTATAAGCCATGAAGGCGATTAGTACACCCACGGTGAACTGGTTATTCATGACCATCGACGCACCGACCCCTACGGCGATCAGGCTTTCCAGACCGAATATCAAACCGTTCAACTGCGTGTAGATCAGCTGTAACTTCTGAGTCCGCAATCCTGCATTGATCTGCTCTACCAGCAATCCAAGCCAGGCGAGACGCCGTTCATTCTGGCGCTGGAACAGCTTGATCGGTCGTATGCCGCGTACCGTTTCCAAGAAGTGGCTTTCCTGGCGAGCGGCGTGAACAATCTGCTCTTCGCTGGCCCGCCGTAACGGGTAGTACCACGCCCAGCGAACCAGGGCGTACAGGAACATCGCTGCTGCTGCGATGGCCGCCAATAATGGGCTGTATACAAGCATTAGAGTGAAGGTAGCGATGGTCATCAGACCATCCAGAACGGCGGAAAAGAACGCGGCTGTCAGGGTCCCCTGAATGACGTCGACAGCACCGAAGCGTGAGACAACATCTCCCAGATGACGCTTTTCAAAATACTGGATTGGCAGGCGCAGTAGATGACTGAAGACATTGGCACACCATTGCACGCTCAACAGCGTACTCATGTGCATCATGACCCAGGCCCTAATGGCACTCACCGTTTGCTGCATCAGCAACAACAGGCCAAAGCCAATTATCAACGTGGTCAGCAGGTCACGATCCTGTGTGACCAATACGTTATCGAGCGTCCATTGCAGCAAGAACGGACTGACCAGTGAGAACACTTCCAAGGCTAATGCCAAGACCAATACCTGCCCAAGGGAGCGATAAAGGCCACTCACTTTTCCCAGCATACCCATCAGTTTGACCTGGGGCTTGGGCTCCTGCTTTTCAAAGCCTCCTTCCGGCCAGACTTCGAGCGCTACCCCGGTAAAGGATTTGCTGGCCTCGGCCAAGCTCAGATGCCGCATGCCACTCGCAGGGTCATGCACAATAATTTGTTGACTCTCTACCGCCTTGAGCACAACGAAGTGGTTGAAGTTCCAATGCAAAATACAGGGCAGCTTGAGTTTGTTCAGATCTTCAAGTTCCAGCCTGACAGCCCGAGTACCGAGATTGAGCTGGTCGGCAATCTGGATCAGTTGCTTGAGCGTACTGCCTTTGAGCGACACGTTGAATTGGCGGCGCAAGTCCATCAACGTGGAATGATGACCATGGAAGCCTGTGATCATCGCCAGGCAGGCCAGGCCACACTCCGTGGCTTCAGTTTGCAGAATCAAGGGCAGGCGGCGACCCATTCGCAAGGAGATCGCATCGAGGTAGCTCATGCTGCTCTCCTAAAGTTTTCCAGTCAGGCTGTAGAGCGGCTCAAGCACCCACTCATAGAGGCGGCGGGTCTCCTGCAGAATATCTGCCTCAACCAACATGCCGGTTTGCAGCGCGCGCGGCTTGCCGTAAGCCAGTACGGATTGCGCTTCGATATCAACGCGAATGCGATAAATCTGCTCACCTTCAAGGCCAAGCCCTGGAACGCTACCGGTCATCGTTGCCAGATCAGCGGCCGACAGCGATGCTTTTGAGATAGAGGTAACGCTGCCACTGTGTTGGCCGAACTTTTGGTAGGGGTATGCCTGATACCGCACTCTCACGGGGTCGCCCGCACGCACAAAACCAATGGCTTTGCTAGGTGCGTACAACTCTACTTGTAGATGGGAATTGGCGGGCACAATGCTCATCAAGACCCGCGAGCTATCAACCGTCTGGCCCGGCTCAACAAGAATCGCAGTGGCCACCCCATCTTGGGGAGCCGTTATGACCAAGGCACGCTTGGCTTCGCTTTCAATGAGTTCTTGCTGGATACCCGACAGCGAGCGCTGAATGCCGGCAAGTTGGTTTTCATGCAGTGACGAAAGACCTGCAAGCTCATGCTGCACCTGCACCAATTGCAGATTCAACACTGTCGTTTCGCGTGCCAGTCCCTGAAGCGTCTGATGCTGGCCAAGTAGTTCGGACTGGCGCTGTTGAAGTTGATCCATTGAGATGTAACCCTTATCCATCAATCCTTGATAACGATCAGCCGCATTGGTCGCCAGCTTTACAAGCTGCTCCTGACTGGCTGTCTGTTGTGCGAGCGTTCGCAGTTGTCGTCGCAGACTGTCCAGCTTGCTTTGCAGGCTTTGCCGCTCCTGCGCTTGAAGTTGCTTTTTTTTCATGAGTTCATCACTGAGAGAACGTTGCCGCATTGCAAGTTGATCGCTTACGTCTGCTTGTACCGGCCGCGAATCCCCTGCATATCGTTCACTGGAAACTCGGAACAATGGCGCTCCCTGTTTAACCGGCTGGCCTTCCTCGATAAAGCGCTCGAGGACCAAACCGTACTGGGGAGCGTGTATTTTCAGTTGCCCCGCGAAGGGCACCAACTGACCCGGTACAGTGATGCGCTTTGTGTAACTGCCACAAAGAAAAAAAGTCACCACCATGGTCGCGAGCAACCCCGCAACCAGCGTCAAAAAGGCAAAGGAGACCGGCCTGACGAGCACAATTTCACCTAGCCAATTCACATGCCTGGAGGTCAACGCCTCAAGCCGGAACAGTGGGGTTTTCGACGTCACAACTTGTCCTTATCAATCACTCTCGAATTCGGTTCGGCACAACAAGCTTTCTTTCAGCATAAAAAGACCGAACCGATAAAATTAAAATCCGTTCTGATACAAAATATTTCGCCGAATAAATTTTCTCCTCCCTCGTTCGTAAGGCATATAGACAAATATGATTTGGATCAGTTATTCATAAAAAACATGAATACCAACCCTGCCTTCCCGAAAAACAACAAAGGAAAACCAGCATTGAAATTTACCAACCGTGAAGCTGACGTGTTAAGCCTTTTGATTTACGGCCTGACCAACAAAGAAATCGGTCGACAATTGGGAATTAGCGACCATACCGTCAGGGATCACATTTCATCAATATTAAAAAAGACCAACACGACCAGCCGTGTAGAGCTAGCGGTTTTGAGCAGCACCATGAAGCGCCCACTATAGTCCGAGTATCACGCCTTTAAGAATAGACACAATAACTTGAGCCGTTTTCGACCCCACCGAGCGTAAATTAATATCGAAATTTAAAGTATTAATAAAACCTAGACTGATAGCCCGAGAAAGCTCAAAAACTTCATGCCTCAATGCTACAGGCTCCAGAACTGAATTTATTTCTAGGAAATAAATAGCCATGACAGCCTCCACAGCACAAGCGCTGGCTGACGCCGAGCGATTCCAGCTGGTTACACACCCTGACGACAGTCTCTTTTGCAATTGATAGCCAGTCCGCTAGCTTTAACGCAAACGAATAGCACAACGTCTGCGTGCAAAAAAAAAAACGCTATCCCTGCCAAATTAAATTAAGATCACATTTTAAATAACCGCACTGTAGGCTTTTGAATAGTTTTCCTCCAAATAAATTTTGGCAAAAAAAAAAAAAAAAAAAAAACAACAACTAAGCACACCCGTAGCGTAGCTATGAGCTCCCGTATGCTTAAACTTAATTTAAAGCATCGTCTAAAGCCAGCCCTGCATCTGTAGGGGGTGAACTATGCGTGCATGAAATAGCTTGAACACTGACCGCTCCTTGTCTGGCCTTATGGTTCATCGCGCTGTGCTGAAGCCGCTACACCGAACCATTGAGATTAAGAGTATTCGCCCGAGCCAGCAGCAAGTCCCCCGGTAGGGCTGCGATAAAATACTGGCTAGGCGAACGCTGTAACGCTAAAAGCGCAAGAAGAAAAATTATGTAGGAAATTTCCCAGGCGTATTAAATCTGTTGGTTGAGCCTTGGATATCAGCAGCTCGCCACTCGCGAGGCCACCGACGGAAGACACGCGCAGCGCACTTTCAATGTTGCGTTCCATTTGCTCATGTCCTTTCCATGCCGGCACACGCGGCCCATACAGAGCGATGGCTACAAATCCTTCAACTTGCTGACTCGCCGCCCCGCCCGCTCGTAAAATCAAGAATGACCGTAAACCTCTGCTGCTCACGAATCACCTCAATCTGCCAGCCCAGCTTTGCGCATAGCTCGCGCATCAACTGCAGCCCAAGCCCATAGCCAAAATCATCGGACTCCTGCTGCGTCCCTGCCTCCCTGATGTGATTGGCGATCATCAGCCGCGGGTATTTGAAGCTGATCTCCACGGTGCCTTCTTCGGCGTATTGCAGCGCATTGCGCAGGAAGTTGCCGATCACAATGCGGCAGGCGGTAGGAGGCAATCGGCAAGGGCCGTCGTGGATGTCGATTCTCAGCTCAATATCCCGGTTACCGATCAGGTAGCGGTGTTTTTCAATCAGGTCGCCCACCAGCTCGCTCAGGTCAACGTCTTCTTCCGGCAGCGGCTCGGGACGCTCGCGGCTCATCCACAGCAATGTTTCGGCGATCAGTTGCATGTTCATCACCGAACGTT
>Ga0308161_1005118_pt1 | contig 11646 bp, 21 predicted proteins | sample PhyFR2_FD_201034 | JGI IMG/M metagenome (GOLD analysis project Ga0308161, IMG submission 201034) | Phyllosphere microbial communities from UC Gill Tract Community Farm, Albany, California, United States - DLSLF.R2 | ecosystem: Host-associated > Plants > Phyllosphere > Unclassified | place: USA...
GGTCTTGGTGCGCTGACCACGGACCGGGAGGCCACGACGGTGGCGGATGCCCTCGTAGGAGCCGATCTCGACCTTGCGGCGGATGTCTGCGGCGACCTCGCGGCGCAGGTCACCCTCCACCTTGTAGGTTCCTTCGATGTGGTCGCGGAGGGCGATCAGCTGGTCGTCGCTGAGGTCCTTCACGCGGATGCTCTCATCGATGTCCGTCGCCTTGAGGATCTCGACCGAGCGGGTACGGCCGACGCCGTAGATGTAGGTAAGGGCGATCACCACGCGCTTGTCGCGCGGGATGTCAACGCCGGCAAGACGTGCCATGCGGTTCTCCTGGGTTTCTTAGAGGTGTGGAGCAGGATCGGTGCTCGGGCCTCTGCCCCGAGGTGTCCCCTCCGCCGGCTCCTGAGCCTGACGGAGGATCTGATCCTGCCGGTGTGTGTTGAGTTGTGAGTCGATCCGAAGATCCCTGTCGGCGATGCCGACGAGGGTCAGCCCTGGCGCTGCTTGTGGCGCGGGTTGCTCTTGCAGATCACCATGACGCGGCCGTGACGACGGATCACCTTGCAGTGATCGCAGATCGGCTTGACGCTGGGGTTGACCTTCATGATGTTTCCTGTTCGCTGTCTTCGTACCGCCCCGAGCTGGGGCAGGCCGTTACTTCTCGACCGATCAGCGGTAGCGGTAGACGATACGGCCGCGGGTGAGGTCGTAGGGGCTGAGCTCCACGACCACGCGGTCCTCGGGGATGATACGGATGTAGTTCTGCCGCATCTTGCCTGAGATCGTTGCCAGGACCTTGTGTCCGTTGCTCAGTTCAACGCGGAACATCGCGTTGGGAAGAGCCTCGGAGATCACGCCCTCGATCTCGATGACACCGTCTTTCTTAGCCATAGCCTCGCTGACGCTTCTGCAGACCGGTCGATCTGCGGTGGGTGGGTGGATTGCGGTTCTCGCGCCGATTCAGACACGCCGAATCAAGGCGCAAAGCACCAAGGATCTATGTTATCCGACAACGGGAGTTCCGGCAACCTGGAAGGCGACCGCAATTCCCGTCGTCGGACGACAGTGATCAGCCGAGGATCTTGGCGAACTCCGTCGCGATCGCCGAGTTGTCGATCCGGTCACCGTTGATGGCGACGGTCGGGGTTCCGAAACGCCCCGTCGCCGGGTCGACAGGCGTCTCGTCCGTGCGGGCCGCGACGAATCGCGAGTACGTGCCGTCGGTGATGCAGTCAGCTGCCCCCGCGGCGCCGGCCTGCTTCGCGAGCTCGACGAGCTGCTCGTCAGCGAGCCCCGCCGTGTTCTCCTCTGGCTGGTTGGTGAAGAGGAGGTTGAAGTAGTCGAGCGCGTTGTCCGGTGCTTCCGTTGCGACGCAGTACATCGAGTTCGCCGCCCTGGTGGAGAATTCGGTGCCCTGCGAGGCGCGATCCAGGATGGAGATCGGATGGATGTTCAGAGTGATGTCATCGTTCGCAGCCGCAGTCTGCAGCTGTTCGCCGTACGCATCCTCGAACTGGCCGCAGACGGGGCACATGAAGTCCACGTAGGTGTCGATCGTGTCGTCACCGGCTCCGAAGCTGATCGCGCCCGTCTTGTCATTCACGATCGCCCCCTCGGGGGCCGGCCCCGGCGCGGTCGCCTGGTTGTTGAGGTTCACCACGACGAGGGCGAGGACGGCCAGCACGACCACCACTGCCGCCGAGACGCCGATCACGAACCAGTTGGTGTTGCTCTTCGCAGCTGCCATGGATCTTCCGTTTCTGTCGAGGCCCGCCCGCTGCGGGCTCGGCCTGAAATCCTCGGGTGCATGCGCACCCATACACCCATTGTGCCCGGAGAAACCTATGCGCGCGTTGTGATGATGCTCTGCACGACGATCATCGCTCAGGCCGCAGTACCGGGTGTCAGGGGATGGGAGTGGGCGTCACGCCGAAGGCGGCGAGTCCCGCCGCTCCCCCGTCTGCGGCGGTGAGCACCCAGATGCCCCCGTCATGCAGCGCGACGCTGTGCTCCCAGTGCGAGCCATCGGTGCCGTCGACGGTCGACACGGTCCAGTCGTCGTCCTCGACGAAGGTCTCATCGCTTCCGGCCGTGACCATCGGCTCGATCGCGAGCACCAGCCCCGGCTTGACCTCTGCGCCGGGATCCGGCGTGCGGTAGTTGAAGACGCTCGGCGCCTCGTGCATCTTGCGGCCGATGCCGTGCCCGACGTACTCACGGAGGATCCCGTAGGTCTCGCCGGAGACCGCTGACGGCCCCTGTGCCTCGATGAATCCCTGGATCGCGGCGCCGATGTCGCCCAGATGCGAGGCGGACGCCATGGCGGCGATGCCGGCCCACATCGATCCCTCGGTCACCCGGGACAGCTCGAGACGCTGAGCGACGAGCTCGGGACGGCTGTCATCGGGGACGACGACCGTGATCGCACTGTCGCCGTTCCAGCCCTGGTACTGAGCCCCGCAGTCGATCGAGACGATGTCGCCCGCCTGCAGCACCCGCTCGCCGGGGATGCCGTGCACGACCTCGTCGTTCACCGAGATGCAGGTCGTGTGCCGATAGCCGCGCACCAGCTGGAAGTTCGACTCCGCACCGCGGGCGAGGATGACCCGGTTCGCCTCGGCGTCGAGCTCGAGCGTGGTGACACCCGGGCGGATCAGCGGACGCACGGCATCGAGTGCCGCCGCCGTGATGAGGCCGGGCTCGACCATCGCGCGCAGCTGCGCGGCGTTCTTGTAGATCGACTTGCGGAACATCGGAGGCGATCAGGCCGCGAGGCGGAGACCGCGCGCGGTCAGCGCGGCGAAGATGCGCTCGGTGATCTCGTCGAGAGATCCGATGCCGTCGATCCGGTCGACGATGCCGCGGGGGCCGTACACCTCGAGGATCGGCGCGGTCTCGTGCTCGTAGATGTCGAGACGGTGGGCGATCGCCTCGTCGGTGTCGTCCGAGCGGCCCTGCTCCGCCGCGCGGAGCTTGAGTCGCTGGATGCTCTCGTCACGCGAGACGTCGAGCAGGATCACCGCGTCGAGCGACTCGCCGCGTGCGGCGAGGAACGCGTCGAGGTGCGCGACCTGCGCGCTGTTGCGCGGATACCCGTCGAGCAGGAAGCCGTTCGCCGCGTCGTCCTGTGAGAGACGATCGCGCACGATCTCGCTGGTGAGCTCGTCGGGAACCAGGTCGCCCTTGTCGAGGACCGCCGTGACCTGCTGGCCGAGCGGCGTGCCCTCCTTGATGTTCGCGCGGAAGATGTCTCCGGTCGAGACGACCGGGATCCCGTAGGACTCGGCGATCCGCACGCCCTGAGTGCCCTTGCCGGACCCCTGGGGGCCGACGATGAGGAGACGAGCGGTTGCCGTCATCGGAGGAGCCCTTCGTAGTGACGCTGCTGCAGCTGCGCATCGATCTGCTTGACCGTCTCGAGACCGACACCCACGATGATGAGGATCGATGCGCCACCGAACGGGAAGTTCTGGTTGGCGCCGACGGTGGCCAGGGCGATGAGCGGGATCAGTGCGATCAGACCGAGGTAGATCGAGCCGGGCAGCGTGATGCGCGTGAGCACGTAGTCGAGGTACTCGGCGGTCGGGCGACCTGCACGGATACCGGGGATGAACCCTCCGTACTTCTTCATGTTGTCGGCGACCTCGACGGGGTTGAAGGTGATCGCGACGTAGAAGTACGTGAATCCGATGATCAGCAGGAAGTACGCGGCCATGTAGACCGGGTGGTTTCCCGTCGTGAAGTTGGTGCTGACCCAGGTGACCCACGCGGCCGGCTCCGAGCCGTCCTGCGGGGTGTTGAACTGGGCGATGAGCGCGGGGATGTACAGCAGCGACGAGGCGAAGATCACCGGGATCACACCGGCCATGTTGACCTTGATCGGGATGTACGTGTTGGTACCGCCGTACGTCCGGCGTCCGACCATGCGCTTCGCATACTGCACGGGGATGCGTCGCTGCGATTGCTCGACGAAGACCACGAGCCCCATCACGATGATTCCCACCAGGAGCACCAGGAGGAAGACCTCGAAGCCCTTGCTCTCCCAGATGAGCCACATGGCTCCGGGGAAGGTCGCGGCGATCGACGTGAAGATCAGCAGGGACATGCCGTTGCCGATGCCGCGCTCGGTGACAAGCTCCGCGAACCACATGATGAGACCGGTACCGGCCGTCATCGCCATGATGATGAGCAGCTGCGCCCACCACACGTCGTTGGTGAGCAGGTTCTGGCAGGCGGCGACGTCGGTGGTGCCGAACAGCTGACCGCTGCGGGCGACCGTGACCAGGGTCGTGGACTGCAGCAGCGCGAGCGCGATGGTGAGGTACCGCGTGTACTGCGTCAGGCGGGCCTGACCGGCCTGGCCTTCTTTGTGCAGTGCCTCGAAGTGAGGGATGACGACGCGGAGGAGCTGCGTGATGATCGTCGCGGTGATGTACGGCATGACGCCGAGCGCGAAGATCGACAGCTGGAGGAGCGCCCCGCCGGAGAAGAGGTTGACCAGCCCGAGGAGTCCTTCGGTGCCCGAGTTCTGCGCGAGGCACTCCTCGACGTTCGGGAAGTTCACGAACGGAGCAGGGACATTCGAGCCAAGTCGGTAGATGGCGACGATGGCGAGGGTGAAACCGATCTTCCGACGCAGGTCGGGCGTGCGGAAGATCCGCGCGATGGCGCTAAACAAGGACGTTCCTCCTGAAAAGGTTGCCGTCCCCGAGGGACGGCTGAAAGAACAGGCTAACCCATAAGAGGGGCCGGAGAATCTCCGACCCCTCTCATGAAGTGGTTACTTGACGGATCCGCCTGCTGCCACGATCTTCTGCTCGGCAGAACCCGAGACCTTGTCGACCGCGACGGTGAGCTTGACGGCGATGTCGCCGTCTCCGAGAACCTTGACCTTCTCGTTCTTGCGAACGGCACCCTTGGCGACCAGGTCGCTGACGGTGACATCGCCACCGGAGGGGTACAGCTCCGCGAGCTTCTCCAGGTTCACGACCTGGTACTCCACGCGGAACGGGTTCTTGAACCCGCGCAGCTTCGGGGTGCGCATGTGCAGAGGCATCTGCCCACCCTCGAAGCCGACGCGAACGGTGTTGCGAGCCTTGGTGCCCTTGGTACCGCGACCCGCCGTCTTACCCTTGGAGCCCTCACCGCGACCGACACGGGTCTTCGCGGTGTTGGATCCGGGGACCGGACGCAGGTGGTGGACCTTCAGCACGCCGGGGCGGGATGCCGGAGCATCCTTCTTCGGCGCAGCCTTCTTGGCAGCCGGCTTCGAGACGGCGTCGGCCTTGGCGTCGGACGCCTTGGTCGGTGCCTTCTTGGCGGCAGGCTTCTTCTCGGCTGCGGCCTTGGGAGCGGCAGCCTTCTTCGGGGCCTTCTCGGCCTCGACGGCTTCGTTCTTCTCAGCCATTAGTCGATCTCCTCAACCTTGACGAGGTGGGCGACGGTCTTGACGTAACCGCGCGTCTGCGCGTCGTCGGGGCGAACGGTGCTGTCACCGATGCGCTTCAGACCGAGGCTGCGCAGCGTGTCACGCTGGTTCTGCTTCTCGCTCACCTTGGACTTGACCTGCGTGACCTTCAGGCGCGCAGCCATCAGGCACCTACCTTCTGTGCGGCGATGGCGTCAGCCTCCGCACGGACGAGACGCGCGGGTGCGACCTGGTCGAACTCGAGGCCACGACGTGCGGCGACCGCACGGGGCTCCTCGAGCTGCTTCAGGGCGGTCACCGTCGCGTGCACGATGTTGATCGTGTTCGACGAACCGAGCGACTTCGACAGCACGTCGTGGATACCGGCGCACTCGAGCACGGCGCGGACCGGACCACCGGCGATGACACCGGTACCGGCAGCGGCCGGACGGAGCAGCACGACGCCTGCAGCGGCCTCACCCTGCACGGGGTGCGGGATGGTGCTTCCGACGCGCGGAACGCGGAAGAAGTTGCGCTTGGCCTCTTCGATGCCCTTCTGGATCGCCAGAGGGACCTCGCGGGCCTTGCCGTAGCCGACGCCGACCAGGCCGTTGCCGTCGCCGACGACCACGAGAGCGGTGAAGCTGAAGCGACGACCACCCTTCACGACCTTCGAGACGCGGTTGATGGTGACGACGCGCTCCAGGAACTGGTTGTCGCCGCGGTCGCGCGAGTTGCGGTCACGACCGCCACCCTGGTTGCGATCGCGACCGCCACCGCGGCGGCCCTCACGGGCAGGCTCGGCCTGGGTCGTGCCGGCGGCCGTCTCAGAGACGACGGGAGCCGTCTCGGGAGCGGCAGCAGCCGTTTCGGTCACTTCGTTCTCCTTGTTGTCACTCACAGTGCCAGACCCCCTTCGCGGGCGCCGTCGGCGATGGCGGCGACACGACCGGCGTAGCGGTTGCCGCCACGGTCGAACACTGCCTCGGAAACGCCAGCGGCCTTCGCGCGCTCGGCGAGAAGCTCGCCGACCTTGCGGGCCTTGGCGGTCTTGTCACCCTCGAGCGAGCGCAGGTCGGTCTCGAGCGTCGAAGCCGACGCGACGGTGTGACCCTTGCTGTCGTCGACAAGCTGCACGAAGACGTGGCGAGCCGAACGGTTGACGACGAGGCGCGGACGCACCTCGGTGCCGACGACCTTCTTGCGAAGGCGGGCGTGACGACGCGCGCGGGCGTCAGACTTTGACTTGAGAGCCATGCTTACTTACCACTCTTTCCGGCCTTGCGACGCACGATCTCGCCGGCGTAGCGCACGCCCTTGCCCTTGTACGGCTCGGGCTTGCGGATCTTGCGGATGTTCGCAGCTGCCTCGCCGACAGCCTGCTTGTCGATTCCGCTGACGGTGAGCTTGTTGTTGCCCTCGACCGTGAGCGTGATGCCGGCGGGCGGGTCGATCAGGACCGGGTGCGAGAAGCCGAGGGCGAACTCGACCGAGCTGCCCTTCTGCGCCACGCGGTAACCGGTTCCGACGACCTCGAGACCCTTGGTGTAGCCCTGGGTCACGCCGATGATGTTGTTGTTGATGAGCGTGCGGGTCAGGCCGTGAAGCGACCGCGACTCGCGCTCGTCGTCGGGACGGGAGACCAGAACCTGGTTCTCCTCGACCGCGACCTCGATGGGCTTGGCGACCGTCAGGGTGAGCTCACCCTTGGGGCCCTTCACCGCGACCTCGCGGCCGTCGACCGAGATGGTCACGCCCGCGGGAACGTCGATGGGAAGTCGTCCGATACGCGACATTTTCGATTACCACACGTAGGCGAGAACTTCTCCGCCCACGCCCTTCTGCTCTGCCTGACGGTCGGTGAGAAGACCGGAGGAGGTGGACAGGATGGCCACGCCGAGGCCGCCGAGGACACGGGGCAGCTCGGTGGACTTCGCGTACACGCGGAGGCCGGGCTTCGACACGCGCTTGATGCCCGCGATCGACCGCTCGCGGTTGGGGCCGTACTTCAGCTGGAGGGTGAGGTTCGAGCCGACGCGTGCGTCAGTCGTCTCCCATCCGGCGATGTAGCCCTCCTGCTGGAGGATCTCGGCGATGTGCGTCTTGAGCTTGCTCGACGGCAGGGTCACGGAATCGTGGTGCGCCGAGTTCGCGTTGCGCAGACGGGTCAGCAGATCTGCGACCGGGTCTGTCATTGTCATTGTTGTTTTCCTTTGTTCATGAGGTTCCGGCTGCCGTTACACGACAGACGGCCTGCGATGACACGCAATCTTCAATTGTACGGGATCGGGCGGGGCGCTGTGCGCCCCGCCCGAGACCTGCTTACGCCTTGGCGTCTTCCGTGCGGAAGGGGAAGCCGAGGTGACGCAGAAGCGCGCGACCTTCATCGTCCGTCTTCGCGGTGGTGACGACAGTGATGTCGAAACCGCGAACCCGGTCGATCTTGTCCTGATCGATCTCGTGGAACACGCTCTGCTCCTGGAGACCGAAGGTGTAGTTGCCGTTTCCGTCGAACTGCTTGCCCGAGAGGCCGCGGAAGTCGCGGATGCGGGGCAGAGCGAGCGAGACGAGACGGTCGATGAACTCCCACGCGCGGTCACCGCGGAGGGTGACGTGCGCGCCGATCGCCTGTCCCTCACGCAGCTTGAACTGCGCGATCGACTTGCGAGCCTTGGTCACGATCGGCTTCTGGCCGGTGATCTTGGTGAGATCCTCGACCGCGCCATCGATCACCTTGCTGTCGCGAGCTGCCTCGCCGACACCGGTGTTCACGACGACCTTGACCAGTCCGGGGATCTGCATGACGTTCGCGTAGCCGAACTCCTCCTGCAGGGCCTTCTTGATCTCGGAGTTGTACTTCGCCTTCAGGCGGGGCTGGATCTTGCCAGCCACCGCAGCGTCGGTGGTTGCCATCAGAGGTCCTTACCTGACTTCTTCGCGTACCGCACGCGGACGGTGCGCTTGACGCCGTCCTTGGTCTGCTCCTCGACCCGGTGGCCGACCTTGGTCGGCTTCTTGGTCGAAGGGTCGACGAGTGCGACGTTCGAGATGTGGATGGACGCCTCGACAGTCTCGAGTCCGCCCGTCTTGGTGCCACGCTGCGTCTGTCCGACGCGCGTGTGCTTGGTGACGTAGTTCACGCCTTCGACGATGACGCGGTTCTTGTCGGACAGGATCTCGAGGACCTTGCCCTGCTTGCCGCGATCTCCGCCACGCTCCTGCGTCGCTCCGGTGATGACCTGAACCAGGTCACCCTTCTTGATCTTCGCCATGACTTAAATAACCTCCGGCGCCAGCGAGACGATCTTCATGAACTTCTTGTCACGAAGCTCGCGGCCGACCGGTCCGAAGATACGGGTGCCGCGGGGCTCCCCGTCGTTCTTCAGGATGACGGCGGCGTTCTCGTCGAACTTGATGTACGAACCGTCGGGACGGCGCGTGGACTTGACCGTGCGGACGATGACGGCCTTGACCACATCGCCCTTCTTGACGTTTCCGCCCGGGATCGCGTCCTTGACGGTCGCGACGATGGTGTCGCCCAGACCCGCGTAGCGGCGGCGCGAGCCACCGAGAACACGGATGGTGAGCAGTTCCTTCGCGCCGGTGTTGTCGGCGACCTTGAGGCGGGATTCCTGCTGGATCACTTGGCCTTCTCCAGAATCTCCACCAGACGCCAGCGCTTCGTGGCGCTGAGCGGGCGGGTCTCGTTGATCAGGACGAGGTCGCCGATGCCGGCGGAGTTCGCCTCATCGTGCGCCTTGACCTTCGAGGTGCGGCGGATGACCTTGCCGTAAAGCGGGTGCTTCACGCGGTCCTCGACCTCGACCACGATGGTCTTGTCCATCTTGTCGCTGACGACGTAGCCGCGACGGGTCTTGCGGTAACCGCGAGCCGCGGAGTCGCGCACGTCGTGTGCAGCCGACTCGTGCCCTGCGGCCTGCGTCTCCACAGTCGCTTCCTTCTTGGTGGCCATCACTCAGCCTCTTCCTTTGCTTCGACAGGCTCAGCAGAGTCCACGGCCTTTTCGCCCGTGGAGTCCGCCTTCTTCGCCTTCGACTTGGTCGCCTTCTTGGCCGGAGCCTCGACCGGAGCGGGCGTCGCACGGATGCCCAGCTCGCGTTCGCGGATCACGGTGTACAGGCGCGCGATGTCGCGCTTGACCGCGCGGATGCGGCCGTGGCTCTCCAGCTGGCCGGTGGCCGACTGGAAACGGAGGTTGAACAGCTCCTCCTTGGCCTTACGCAGCTCCTCGACGAGGCGCTGGTCTTCGAACGTGTCGAGCTCTGCCGGAGCGAGCTCCTTGGTGCCGATCGCCATTACGCGTCGCCCTCCTCGCGCTTGATGATGCGTGCCTTCAACGGCAGCTTGTGAATTGCACGGGTCAGTGCCTCGCGAGCGAGTTCCTCGCTCACACCGGCGACCTCGAAGAGGACGCGACCCGGCTTGACGTTGGCGACCCACCACTCCGGCGAACCCTTACCGGAACCCATGCGGGTCTCGGCAGGCTTCTTCGTGAGGGGACGGTCGGGGTAGATGTTGATCCACACCTTGCCGCCACGCTTGATGTGACGCGTGACCGCGATACGAGCGGACTCGATCTGACGGTTCGTCACGTAGGCAGGCGTGAGCGCCTGGATGCCGTACTCGCCGAAGGAGACCTTCGTGCCACCGGTCGCCTGGCCACTGCGGCCGGGGTGGTGCTGCTTACGGAACTTGACCTTGCGGGGAATAAGCATCAGGCAGACGCTCCTTCTGCGACGGGTGCCTCGTTGCGCGGTGCACGACGACGGTCGCCACCACGGTCATCACGACGAGCCTTGGGAGCGTTGGCCTGCTCGCGAGCGAGCTCCTTCGCCGTCAGGTCGCCCTTGTAGATCCAGACCTTCACACCGATGCGGCCGAAGGTGGTCTTGGCCTCGTAGAAGCCGTAGTCGATGTTCGCGCGCAGCGTGTGCAGCGGCACACGACCCTCGCGGTAGAACTCCGAACGGCTCATCTCGGCGCCGCCGAGACGGCCGGAGACCTGGATGCGGATGCCCTTGGCACCAGCGCGCTGCGCGCCCTGGAGACCCTTGCGCATCGCACGACGGAACGCCACACGAGCAGAGAGCTGCTCGGCGATGCCCTGTGCGACGAGCTGAGCGTCGGCCTCGGGGTTCTTGACCTCGAGGATGTTCAGCTGGATCTGCTTGCCCGAGAGCTTCTCGAGGTCGCCACGGATGCGCTCGGCCTCGGCTCCACGACGACCGATCACGATGCCCGGACGGGCGGTGTGGATGTCGACGCGGACGCGGTCACGGGTGCGCTCGATCTCGATGTTCGAGACACCGGCGCGGTCGAGCTGCGTCTTCAGCAGGTTGCGGATCTTGATGTCCTCGGCGACGTAGTCGGCGTAACGCTGACCGGCCTTCGTCGAGTCCGAGAACCAGCGCGACACGTGGTCCGTGGTGATACCGAGACGGAAGCCGTACGGGTTTACCTTCTGTCCCATTACTTGCTCGCCTTCTTGTTGCTGTCGCCCTTGGCGGCCGGGGCCGCCTCCGGCGTCGAGAGCACGACCGTGATGTGGCTCGTGCGCTTCTTGATCTGGAAAGCGCGACCCTGTGCACGGGGCTGGAAACGCTTGAGCGTCGTGCCCTCGTCGACGTACGCGTTAGCCACGTACAGGTCCTGCTCGTCGAGGAACTCTCCGTCGCGATCCGCCTTCACCTGCGCGTTGGCCATGGCCGACGCGACAAGCTTGTAGATCGGCTCACTGGCGCTCTGCTGCGCGAACTTCAGGATGGCGAGAGCCTCCTGAGCCTGCTTGCCCTTGATGAGCGCGACGACACGACGAGCCTTCTGAGGGGTCACACGGATGTGTCGCACGCGTGCGATCGATTCGACCATCAGCGACGCCGTCCCTTCTTGTCGTCCTTCTCGTGGCCGCGGAAGGTGCGGGTGGGCGCGAACTCGCCCAGCTTGTGACCGACCATGGTCTCGGAGACAAACACGGGGATGTGCTTGCGACCGTCGTGGACCGCGATCGTGTGACCCAGCATGGCCGGGATGATCATGGACCGGCGAGACCAGGTCTTGATGACGTTCTTGGTGCCGGCTTCGTTCTGCACGACCACCTTGCGAAGCAGGTGATCGTCGACGAAGGGGCCCTTCTTAAGACTGCGAGGCATCTTCTCTTACTCCTACTTACGCTTCTTGCCGGCGTTACGACGACGCACGATGTACTTGTCGCTTTCCTTGTTGGC
>Ga0308161_1005120_pt1 | contig 11643 bp, 9 predicted proteins | sample PhyFR2_FD_201034 | JGI IMG/M metagenome (GOLD analysis project Ga0308161, IMG submission 201034) | Phyllosphere microbial communities from UC Gill Tract Community Farm, Albany, California, United States - DLSLF.R2 | ecosystem: Host-associated > Plants > Phyllosphere > Unclassified | place: USA...
CAGTTAAAGTGCGGTCCACCATGCCTTGGTGGCCCCAGAAGGGCACGACAAGACTTCGCCTGACGATTACATACCTTTCTGATAACTTTACTTACAGTATGGGATTGAGCCAAGGATAGATTATGCTCGCAAGCTCGGTTACTAAAAAGCTACACGGTATGCTTACCGTGGTGTTGTTACTGCTCGTAGGGGGTTACGCGGGCTATTACTATTTTTTTAACTCCCCGCCTCACGATACCTTTGTGAGTAAACAAAAGCTGTCGGACAGCGTCTGGTTATACGTCACGAAATACGATGGGGGAAACGCAACTGTTTCAAATATATATCGTTTTTACCTCGATAAAGACCTGGGGAACAGTAACGTAACCAATGCTCTGAAGGATAGATCGCCTTTTCTTGAAACGAATACTGATGCAGTGACAGCGACTGCCTACGGAAACACAGTAAATGTGAAAATGACCGGCAAGATCTATAACTTCACTAACTCAGATCTCTTTTACGAAAATGATGTAGCAGTGATGCCTGTTATTAACCTAACCGCTAATGGCGTAAGAGACTAACACTTCGAGATGCTACGGGATGGGTGCTCAGACAAAAGCAAATCATTATCGAAATACCGGTATGCCACAAGGGCATAACCGGCTTATTTAGGGATTTACTTTACCAGCAGCGAAATCAGCGGGCTGCCTTCCCGAATAAAGAGCGGGATCGTCTCTAGTTCAGCAGGAACTGAAATACGCTGCCCGCCCTGATAGCACTCTCCCTGTAAATTGACCCACTGGTGGCCGCTCGGTAGCCAGACATCGCGCTGACGTTGACCGGCGTGCATAACCGGAGCGACCAGTAGATCACGGCCAAACAGATATTGATCCTCCACCTGCCAGCTTTCCGCCTCGTCGGGATAGTGCCAGAAGAGCGGACGCATGAGCGGATCGCCGTGGTGATGCGCATTGGCGTAAAGCTCATCAATATAGGGGCGTAGCGCCTCGCGGACACCCAGCCAGCGCTGCATGATGGCGAAGTTCTCCTCACCGTAGCTCCACAGCTCGTTGGGTGAACCGCTATCGCATTGCGGAATACCGTGGCGATAGCTTTCCGGCGGCTGGATCCGCGGCTCGCGATAGCCGTGCATACGCAGGACCGGACAGAACACCGCCCACTGGAACCAGCGGATCAGCAGCTCGTGAAAAGCGGGATCGTGGATGTTGCCGCCCTGGAAACCGCCGATATCGGTGGTCCACCATGGAATGCCTGCCAGTCCCATGTTAAGCCCGGCAGCCAGCTGATTGCGGAACGAATGGAAAGAGGAGTGAACGTCCCCAGACCACGCGAGTACGCCATAGCGTTGGCTGCCTGCCCAACTACAGCGCACCAGGTTGACGATCTCCTTTTCGCCCTCTGCGCGCAGGCCATCGTAGAAGCCCTGAGCGAAATCGCGCGGATAGCGGTTGCCCACTTCCAGTACCGGTCCAGCGTGGTAGCGATAGTTATCGAAGTCATAGGCACGGTACTCCGGCTCGGCTTCATCCAGCCAGAACAGCTTGATCCCGTAGTCAAAATAGTTTTTCTTCACCGTATCCCAGACAAACTGCCGCGCCTGCGGGTGGGTGGCGTCAAAGAAGGTCGTGTTGCCCATAAAATCGAGGTTGATCTGCACGCCGCGATCGCTGGTCACCAGCCAGCCTTTGGCTTTCATCTGCGGAAATAGCGGGCTACGCGCTTCCACGGTCGGCCAGACCGAAACCATTAGCCTGATGCCCATTGATTCCAGCTCTTCTACCATCGCCCGCGGATCCGGCCAGTCGGTAGGATCGAAACACCAGGTTCCCTGATTCGGCCAGTGGAAGAAATCGATAACCATCACTGACAGCGGCAGGTTGCGGCGATGATATTCGCGAGCGACGTCCAACACCTCCTGCTGGGTGCGGTAGCGCAATTTACACTGCCACAGGCCGCTGATAAATTCCGGTGCGGCGGGCGGTGTACCGGTGGCTTTAGCATACTGGCGGGTCATCTCCATCACGGTATCACCAGCGGTTATCCAATAGTCCATCTCCTGGGTAACGCGGGCGGTCCACTGGCTGTGGTTTTTCGCAAAGCTAGCCTCGCCAATAGCCGGATTATTCCACAGCAGGCCATAGCCGAGGCTGGATTGGACAAACGGCACGCTGGCCTGCGAGTTACGCTGCGCCAGCTCCAGAGAGCAGCCTTTCAGATCCAGCCAGGGCTGCTGGTACTGCCCCATGCCATACAACCTTTCTCCGTTGCGGGCTTCAAAACGTACTGTCAGCTGATATTTACCGCCGGGCAGCGGTTTAAATTCTCGTCCATCCAGCTTCAGGGCGCTGACGTATTTGTCCTGGCTTTTTTCACTGGCACCGATGCCAACCGTAGAACGCTGTCGCCACATCTCTTCCAGCAGCAGCTCGCCGTGCTGATTGTAAAATGCCAGCTGGCCCTTAAGGTTCAATACCGCGCTGATGTTGCCGTTGCGCAGAGTCAGGGTTTCAGCATCTCGCAAAATGTCGGCCTGGCATGCTTCTGGCGTCAGCAGAGCGTGAGGCTCGGAAGTAAACGCCGGCGCGCAGGTGGCGCGTACCCGCAGGCTATTCTTGCCCCAGGGCTCCAGACGTAAAATCTGTCGTTCGAAGCGCCATTCGATGGCGTTAGCGTGCTCAATTAATTCGCTCATTGAGAGGTCATCCTTTCACAAAAGATTGCATTTTAGCCAAATTGATTTCCTGCATGGTCTGGTCATCAAGCTTGTACCAGCGCAGCGTGGCGAAGGCCGCCAGAGAGAGCAGTCCGGGAACGATGGTGAAGAGGGCGACGATGCTGTGCATGGCCAGCGACGTCTGTTCCGGCGCGTTGGCGACGTAGCCGCTGAAGGCCAGGGTCCAGCCGACGATGGCACCGCTGAGCGCCATTCCCAGTTTGAGGACGGCGAGGAAGGTGGAGAAAATGATGCCATCCATACGTTTGCCCTGACGCCATTCGCCGTAGTCGGCAACGTCGGCCATCATTACCCACATCAGCGTGGTGGTCGCCTGATAGAGCGTCGAGACGATAAACGTTAGCGGAACCAGGACGAAAACGGATTTCGGTGCAAAGAACAGGGCGATGCTGAGCACACCGGCCAGTACCGCACAGTAGCCGAACATCTGAACTTTATTGAAGTTGCGGGTCAGACGCTTGGCCAGCAGGCTACCGGCGGCTTTGCCAAGAATATGCGCGGCGAGCATCCACATGAAATAGCTGGCGCTGCCGAGGTAATAGGTAACGAAGTACATCATCGCCCCGAGGCGGATCACGCCAAAGCCAATGTTGGTTATCACGAGCACTGCGACGACCCGCCATTGATCGTTACGCAGCAGATCCCGTAGTTCGGCAAGGTAGTTGTTGTGAGTGGCGGGCGCTTTAATACGTTCGCGGGTATTGGCAAAGCAGATCCAGAACATAACTACCGCCGCACTGGCCATAATCGCCATTGCCCAGCGATAGCCTGCCAGCTTATCCGCTCCGCCCAGGTACTCCGCCAGCGGCATCATGAAGAATGTCGACATGGCGCCGCCCAGCGTGGCAAGGAAGAAGCGCCAGGACTGTAGGGAGATGCGCTCGTCGTTATCAGGGGTAATCACCGCGCCCATCGAGCAGTAGGGGATATTGATGGCGGTATACATCAGCATCATAAAGGTGTAGCTAACGCTGGCGAAAATCATTTTACCGGTCATATCCAGCGATTGCGGTACGGCATAGGTCAGGAGGCAGCTCAGGCCAAAAGGTAGGGCCAGCCACAGCATCCATGGGCGAAATTTTCCCCAGCGGGAACGGGTACGGTCGGCCATATAGCCCATCGCGGGGTCGATAATGGCATCGGCGGTGCGGGCAAGCAGAAACATGGTTCCGACGAATGCGGCCGGTAGACCCACTACATCGGTATAGTAAAACGTGAGAAAGATAATCACGTTATCCAAACCAACATGGCTAGCCATATCCCCAAGGCCATAACTGATCTTTTCTTTACGGGTAACTTTAGTTGTCATTGATGTCACCAGGTGTCGTTAAGGTACGGGTTCTGTAATCAGGAACAATAGTGTGGTTGAAGCGGGAAGGTTAACAATTGCGGGATTTAACATCTGGGTTACGTAAAGTGCTTTCCGTGATACCGGTAACAAGATTGCTGGCATCGAATGCAACGCTATCTGGACAGGTTCAGCAGCGTTACAGTAGGTCGAGATCGGCCTGGAGGTACTTGATAAGTTGAAGGTAGGGTTCATTCAGGAGAGAATGTCACAACGTTTAAAAAGTTTCTCTCACCTTAGCGAAGGGAGATATCGATCCTACGCTATTGAGGCAATTGCTAGTGGCAGTAAAAGATAAATTTAACCCGATTATAAAAATTGCATTATTCATTTTAATTATGTTTCTTGTGGCTAAATGGGTGCCCTACGATGGGGTAGTGAGTGCTATTACGGAACGGTTTGATTTTGAAGGCGCACAGCGATTTACCGCTGCTATCGAGGGGGAGCCAAATCCCGAGGCATGGGAGGCAGTGTCCGATTACTTCAGCCTTTTAATTAATACGCTAATTAGCATCCCGTTACTGAGTGTACTAATAACGATATACCCTATTACCGTTAAACGCAGCACGGTTGGCCATCATGCGAAAGAGTGGATGACGTCTACAGTCCGGCGATTTCTGAAGGTGTTCTTGTATACCTGGCTGTTCTGGATCGTTTTTCGGGTTATGCCTTATGAGCCGCTGGTTAACGGTTCGCAAAGCACGGCCGTTTATATTGCAATCTTTACTGTCAATATAGCTATCACTACTGCTGCGTATGTCTTGATTGTGAGGCTCATTAAAAAAGAGAGGTTAAATTACGCTAACCTCACGTATAAATGACCTAAGGTAAGACAATCAAACACTATCACTTCCCCTTAACCCATACTGCTCAAACTCAATGACTTCCCGTACCTTTACCAGCGCGCTGCGCAGGTTATCCATAGACACCGAGCCTAGTGCAATGCGAATGGCCTGCGGCACGCTTGCTGAAACCGAGAATGGCTCGGCGGTGGATACCGAAATATTATTATCCATTAACGCTTTTACCACCCGGTCGGCTCTGGCCTCTTCCGCCAGCGGCAGCCAAATAAAATAGGAATCGGGATGCGTAATACAGGGGTGATGACCCAGACACTCTCTTGCTACGGACTGGCGCAGCCTGGCATCGCGGCGCTTAAGCGTCTCAAACCGCGAAACGGTACCGTCCTCAATCCAGTTGCAAACCAGCGTTGTCATCAGCGAAGGCGTATTCCACGCCGTGGCCCTTATTGCCCGCTCAAGCGCAGGTCGATAGTGAGCAGGGCAGATGGCAACGCCTACGCGCAGCCCGGTGGCAACGTTTTTGGAAAAGCCGGTGATATAGACCGTTCTTTCTGGAGCAAAGACAGCAAGGGGCGGAGGTGGGCGTCGGATCAAATACGCGTAGGCGGCATCTTCAATAATAAGCAGATCATGCTGCCGGGCAATGTCGGCAATCGCTTTTCGTTGCTGGCGATCCAGTACCCAGCCAAGAGGATTATGCAGCGTCGGCATGGCGTAAATAGCCCGCACCTGCCGCCGGATACAGAGCTGGCGCAGCGCCTGCAGATCCGGTCCCTCGGCAGTGCAGGGAATGGCAACCAGTTCAAGATGACAGAGCGCCGCTAAGGCTTTAAAACCGGAATAGGTCAGCGCATCCACGGCGACGACATCGCCGGGCTTAAGCAGGGCCATCGCGGTGATGGTCAGCCCGTGCTGGGCACCGTTAACGATAAGCACATTCTCTGCGTCAGGGCGAAAACCGCTCCGGGTCAGGTGGCGGGCAATAATTTCCCGCTCCGCCAGCCGTCCCGCATGGGGTTGATAGCGAAGGTGGGATTCGATATCCCCGCCCGCCGCCATCTGTCTGAGCGCGTCGCGCAGTCGCTCCCCTTGACCCGGCAGGGAGGGGTAGTTGAAGTTCAGATCCAGTGTATCCGTCGCCACGGCGAGCTGATCCACGCCGTGTCCGGGCGGCAGCGCGATATCCCGGACAAAGGTCCCGCGTCCGGTTTCACCGCTGACCAGTCCCATTGCTTCCAGCTCGCGATATACCCGGGTCGCCGTCACCAGCGAGATATGCTCGGTTAACGCAAGCTGTCGGTGCGTGGGTAATTGGCTACCTGCTGTAAGTTTGCCGGAGCGTATAGCCTCAGCAAAATTATCTACGATCGATTTATAGCGCGCCTTCATGACATGTATCTATGACAATTTTTTGATTGTACTGGATTAAGCAAACTACCATCCCGCTATTCATGACTCAAGCTGATAGAGGGTGACGTTAAGATGGTTAATGCAGTTGCGCATAAAGCGGGATCGGGCTGGCTCAGCGGTTTGCTTGGGGTGATTATCTTCAGCGGCTCGCTGCCCGCTACCCGCGTTGCCGTACTTGATATGGATCCCTTTTTTCTGACGTTCCTGCGCGCGTCGATTGCCGGTATTCTGGCAACCGCGCTGATCGTTACCTTTCGTGAAAAGCGTCCGCTTCGGTCGCAGCTTGTGCCGTTGGTTATCGTTGCGCTGGGCGTGGTGGTTGGCTTTCCGCTGCTGACGGCGCTGGCATTGCAGCACGTTACCTCCGCGCACTCCATTGTCTTTCTGGGCCTGCTGCCGCTGACTACGGCGATTTTTGGCGTGCTGCGCGGCGGCGAGCGTCCGCGTGTTGCTTTCTGGATCTTCTCCGTGCTGGGCAGCCTGCTGGTGGTCGGCTTTGCCCTGTCGCAACATGCCTCTGCGTCGTTGACGGGAGATCTCCTGATGTTCGCGGCCATTATTGTCTGCGGACTGGGCTATGCCGAAGGGGCAAAGCTGACGCGGGAGCTGGGGGGCTGGCAGGTCATTAGCTGGGCGCTGATCGTTGCGCTGCCCTTCATGCTGATCGCCTCGTTTACCACGCGGCCAGAATCGTTAAGCGCCTTCTCTACGCCAACCTGGGTTGCGCTGGGCTACGTATCGCTGTTTAGCATGCTTATTGGGTTTATCTTCTGGTACAAAGGATTGGCAATGGGCGGCATCGCCACTGTAGGACAGCTACAACTGCTGCAGCCGTTCTTTGGGCTTGGCTTATCCGCCGCGCTGCTGCACGAAACTGTCGATCCGCTGATGCTCGCCAGCACGCTGGGTGTTATTCTGTGCGTGGCCGGATCGCGAAAGTTTTCCGGGTAATCAGGGTGTTAACGTATTGGAGTTTCTCAATGATAACGATAAATAGCGCCAGACTTACCTGCACGCAGATTACAGAGCGCGACTGGGACTTTTTCCACGCGCTACAGACAGATCCGCAGGTAATGTATTACGTGGCGGATATGCCGTCAGACGAAGAGATCCGTGCCGCTTTTGCGTCACGGTTGCCGCTCTGGTCACCCCAAAGCCCGCACTGGCTGTGCCTCGTGGTTTCTGACAAAGCCAGCGGAAAAAAGCTGGGCGTGACGGGCTATATCCATCGCGATAGCGACTGCGCCGAAGTCGGCTTTTTATTTGCGCCCGATGCCCAGGGGCAAGGCTATGGAACAGAATCTCTGCAAGTCGTCTGCGATTACGCCTTTCGCGAGGGCGGAATCAACCGTCTTATTGCCACCGTGACCGCAGGCAATCTCGCTTCCCGCAGCCTGCTGGAAAAGGTGGGCTTCACCCTGGAGCAGGAGTTGCACGAAAGCTACCGGCTACGGGATCAACTGCATAATGACTGGTTGTTTGGGCTGACGCGTAACGCCTGAGGGGGCAGCGCCTCCCGCCTTTTACCCTTGCTCCAACCCTTTCCCCGCACAAAACGACAAATTTGCAACGACGCTAACTCTATATTTTTTTTGTGATCGTTGTAACATTGTTTCGAAATTGTTGTAAAACACCGTTTCAATTGTACATTTGTCTATGTCAGGGGAATCATGCTTAACAAAATAACAAGTATTGTCATCGCGCTCATTGGGCTCGCGATGCTCTATATGGGGGCGAAGCTGCTGCTGGTCGGTGGCTCGCCATTCTACGCGGTGATGGCCGTGGGGCTCATTGCCACCGCCGTGACGCTCTACCTGAACAAACGCATTGCGCTTAGCCTCTACGCGGTGCTGATGTGGATTGTTCTGGCCTGGATCATCTACGAGGTCGGCTTCGATAAGTGGCAGTGGATCCCGCGCGGCGATCTGATTGGCGTCATCGGCCTCTGGCTGGCGATGCCGTGGGTGGTTCGTCCGCTATTCCGTGCCAATGGCGAAGGGGAGCGTCGCTTCCATCCTTTCCTCGGCGGTACCGTAGCGGTGATGATCGCCCTGGTGATCGGCCTCTGCTTCTACGATCCGTATCCGCAAGAAGGCACTATTACTACTGCACGTAATGCCTCCAGCGCTGACGTCGCGGAAAACAACTGGACCGCCTACGGTGGCACTACCAACGGCCTGCGCTTCTCTAAGCTCAACCAGATCAATAAAGATAACGCCAGCGATCTGGAAGTAGCCTGGACCTACCACACCGGCGACCTGCGCGATAGCAAAGACGCGACGGAATACACCTTCGAGGCGACGCCGCTGAAGGTTAACAATGCGCTCTACTTCTGTACGCCGCACAATGAAGTTCACGCTCTCGATCCGCAGACCGGGGCGCTTAAGTGGAAATACGTTCCTGAGAAGGATCGCTCCTACCTCCAGCAGCACCAGACCTGCCGTGGCGTAAGCTACTACGACGGCAGCGCAGCCGCGCAGAACAGCAGCTCGGCCCAGCCGGCAGCGACGAACGCTGCACCAGCGGCCTGTACTCGCCGCATCTTCAACGCCACTACCGATGCAAAACTGATCGCACTGGATGCCGATACGGGTAAACCGTGCGCCGATTTTGGTACTAACGGCATTGTCGATCTGCATGACAACATGGGCACCGTTCGTCCGCACGCGCTGATGCAAACCGCTGCTCCGCTGGTCGCCGGTAAGCTGGTGATCCTCGGCGGCTCCGTAATGGATAACGGCTATAACAGCGGTAACCCGTCTGGCGTGATCCGCGCCTTTGACGCCGAAACCGGTCGTCTGGTCTGGAACTTCGATCCGGCAAATCCTGAGAATACCCAGCCGATTGCTGCCGGGCAGACCTTCCCGCAGGATACTCCTGTGGCCTGGGCTACCCTTAGCGCCGACCTGAAAAACGGCCTGGTCTACGTGCCGTTTGGCAACGCCTCGCCGGATGAAGTCGGTACCCAGCGCGATCCGCAGAGCAACACCGAGAAATTCCGCGACACGCTGGTGGCGCTGGATCTCAACACCGGTGCGTTCAAGTGGCGTTTCCAGTCCTCGAAGCATGACCTGTGGGACCGCGATAACCCGTCCCAGCCGTCGCTGCTGGATATCGACTACCAGGGCAAAAAGCAGCCTGTCGTTATTCTGCCGACCAAAACCGGCAACCTGTTTGTGCTTAACCGTCTGACCGGGGAGCCTGTCTACCCGATCAACCAGCAGAAAGTATCGACCGAAGGCGGCATCACCGGGGAGAACTTCTCGCCGACCCAGCCGGTCTCCGCGCTGAACTTTATTCCCGATCCGCTGAGCGAAAAAGCGATGTGGGGGATCACGCCGTTCGATCAGATGGCCTGCCGTATCGATTTCAAATCGCTGCGCTACGACGGTAACCCGTGGACACCGGCCACCGAAGGCGGCTCCATTGTCTTCCCGGGTAACATCGGCGTGTTTAACTGGGGGTCGGTGGCTATCGATCCGGAGCGTCAGATCCTGATCGCTTCGCCAGTGCGTCTGGCCTATAAATACAACCTGATCAAACGTACCCCACAGACAGAAGAAGAGCGTCTGTTTACCAAGGAGAACTCGCCGTACTGGAACGAGAACTTCCAGGGGACTTACGCGATCCACATTCAGCAGCTCTCTTCCGATCTGGGCATTCCGTGTATTGCTCCACCGTGGGGCCGCATGGTGGGTGTCGATCTGACCACCGGTAAAACGGAGTGGATGCGTCGAGTAGGGACGACCAAAAACCTCAACACCACCTTCCTGCCAGGGCGTTTCCCAATCGGCTTCCCGATGGGGATGGTCGCTCACGGCGGTCCGCTGGTGACGGCGGGTGACGTGGTGTTCCACGGCGCAACGGCGGATAACTTCTTCCGCGCCTACGACATCAACACCGGTAAGCTGCTGTGGCAGACCGAGCTGCCAGCAGGCGGTCAGGCGACTCCGGCGACCTACCTGGGTAGTGATAACAAGCAGTACGTAGTTATTGCCGCAGGCGGTCATGGCTCGCTGGGCACCAAAGGCGGCGACGCTGTGGTGGCCTACCGTCTGAAGTAATCTTTACCCTCTCTGCTACGGGTCAGCTGACCCGTAGCATTTTCCTTCTTAGTGGCGATAGCGAATCAAAATCGTCATCACCAGCGCCAGCGATGTAAACGACACCGTATATAACGCCTGAGCCGCTCCCCATTGCGCCGCCACGATGGCTGCGATACCCGTTGTTAACGCGGCGCTTACCGCCTGCCACCGCCACGCTTTACCACTCGCTACCGACACCGTTTCCGCAGTGAAGTTGTTCAGGACGCTAAAGGTCCCCAGTGCGAAGACCACGTTGGATGCCAGATGTGCCACAAATATCATCAGTAGCGCGGCGCTCCTGTACGCTGAGAACGTCGGCAACACAGCGTAGGCACCGAGGAATATCAGCAGGCAGCCCAGCAGGTAGCGATTGCTTCGGGCATAGTCGCCGAGCCGGTCAGCGTTGAGCAGAAGCGGGCCACAGAGCTGCCCTACGCTGCGGGCAAAGATCAGCGGCAGCGCCAGCCCGGTGGTTTCATCCGGTCTGATCTGCTGCGCCAGAGCGGGCAGCAGCGCCATGGCCGGTGCGCCGACCGCAGCCAGCGCCGGAAGCAGCAGCAGGCTCCGTTTTTGCAGGCGAGATAGCGCGTGCCAGCGCAGCGCCGTTGGTGCGGCACTCTGCTTATCAGGCTCCTGATCACGCGGTCCGAGGCAGCGCATGGCAAGCAGCAGAAAAACGGCAGAAAGCAGAAAGCTTGCCGCGTCGGCGTAGAGTAGCGTAACGGGGGAGACACGATCAAAAAGCAGCACGCCGATGCCGGTACCCAGCAGCACCTGCGAGGCAAAAATCACCGTCTCCATGGCGGTGGCGGCAGGCAGCTCTGAGGCGCTTAACCCCCGCTTAAACAGCAGGCTCATCGCTGGCCATGACAGCCCCGCCAGCAGCGCCTCTATCGACTGTAGGGCAAGCAGCGAGGGAATGCTGTGTGACATCAGGCCATATGCCGGGAGCAGAAGCGCCGCCATACCAGCCAGTTCGCTGATCAGCAGCAGGCGCAGCGGGGAGACGCATCGGCATAGCCTCTCTCCGAGGCAGCTCCCGATAAATCCGGGCAGGGTAGCCAGCATATAGGTCAGCGTCAGGGTAGAGGGCGGCGCATGCCAGCGCAGGAGCTGGCCGAGGATCAGGGTCTGGGTCAGTCCGTTACCCACCGAAGAAAAAATATAGGCAATGCCAAACAGGCATAGCCAGCGATGCTGGCGTAGCGCCTGCACCAGAAGCATCAAAAGGGTATTCATTGTTAACATACTCAATCAAACAGG
>Ga0308161_1005122_pt1 | contig 11640 bp, 10 predicted proteins | sample PhyFR2_FD_201034 | JGI IMG/M metagenome (GOLD analysis project Ga0308161, IMG submission 201034) | Phyllosphere microbial communities from UC Gill Tract Community Farm, Albany, California, United States - DLSLF.R2 | ecosystem: Host-associated > Plants > Phyllosphere > Unclassified | place: USA...
GCCGCCCTCGCAACTCGTCTGGCTGCGCAGCACGCGCAGCAACGACGCGCTGTGGGCCGCCGAGCAGGTACTGCGCAGCGGCAGTTGCGGCGCGCTGCTGTTCTGGGCCAACCACGTGCGCGGCGAAATGTGGTAACTGAAAAAAGACGTCACTAAGACGGTCGAACGTACCATTCGATCACGTATCGACACGAGTCTCTCATGAGGCACTAATAATCCTCACTACCAAGCGAAACCAGCGTCATGGCGTCTGGTTTGCGAACGAAAAAAGCTGTCACTAACCGCCATCAACTACGAGCTGTTTTTTTCCTGAACTTGCTGTCGCTGCCTTTTGGAAAAAGCCTGATAGGACTCTGCAGCGGTCAAAATTGCAGAGAGCGTTCTCGGGAAGTATGGATTTGCAACAAGAGCGTCGATTTCAATTTTTGAGACCTCAAGTAGGCGCCGAATTGTTATCTGTACTGGCGGGATTTGAGCCAAAATAAAGGATGCCGTTTCCAATATCTCCTGAGTTAGTTCTTTATCCCGCGCTCCGTAATCAGGATGAACGGCTCTTAAGGCCAGTTTTTTCGCTTTTCTTATGCGCTTGGAGACAGCGATAGCTTCATACACACCAGGGTGAGTTTCACCATTAAAGATTTTGTAATCTGATCGCAGCAATCGCGAAATTGTGTCCTTGTGCGCATTGAGTTTTCTTCCAATGGCGCAAACTCCTATACCTTCACCGTAAAGCTTGCGTACTTGCTCAAGAAAGGCGGGGCCGTACTCACAAACTTTCTCAATAAGAGGCTCGCTGTAGTGATCCCATCTGCTAGACCGCACTCTAAAAACGTATCCGCATGAGCATTTAAAAATCAAAGAATCATTTTTCTGAAAACAGTTGGAGGGATATACGTTCGTTATTACCCGTTTGCCAAAATGTTCTGCGGCAGGATTTTGGCAACGCCATGCGCGGCGTGTCAGGACATCATGTATGTAACCCTTGCTGCGCATGTGTTTTGCACGGGGTAAAACATAGTTCTTTGAGAAGATTTCGAATGCAATGCGTTTGCTAGGCAATAATTTTTGGCGTGTGCCGAATATTTTGTCTAGCCAGTCTGCATCTTGATTTTCGGTGTCTATTTGTAGTTCTAATATATCGATGCATTGTTCTCCAAAGTAGCTAATGAAGTCTTTTCTGATTTTTTTTACGTTAAGTCTTCCACCTACTATAGAGTAGAGTTCGCGAAATCCATTAAGGCGAATATGTGGAAGCGGCGTGTTGTCAGCACGTGTAGACTCGTCTAAATATTCCCGTGCCAAGCGTGCTACTTCAATCAGCCTTTGTTTGGAAGATTCTGATAGGTATGGCAGGTATGTCCGTGTGGATGTGCTGGCCAATAAAGGCCCGAGAGGAGTGCATCCACCGTAGCGAGTCATTGCTTCGACTAATGGCCTTATGTGCACATCGCAGAAGTGCACGCAGTCTAACTGATGCGTTCGATGCCAGTACGCTTCGCCAAACCGTTCAATATCTTCCACAAAACAATCTGGACATACCTTTATTCTTTTAATGTACGGGTTCCAACCTAACGTCGTTTTGTACTGGTGATTCGTTTGTAGCATACTATCCAGCATACGCTTTCTTGCATTTTCACTCTGGAACGCTGCGTAATAGGGAAAAAGGGTAGCACGACGAGCGAGCTCACTGGCACTCATGCCAACGAATTGTCCGATTTGCTCGTGAAGTAAATTAAGATTATGGGGCAATGCAACCGAAGTGTACCTATCGTGGTTATTGTAGAGTTCCCTGTTGACTTGTCTGATAGCAGATGCCATCGTATGAACACGGTAGCGGGCGACCGCGCTGCACAGAAGTTCATCAGGGTACAGCTTAGGGAAGTAGCCAAGTGCCATATCCACCTCATGAATGCAGGCCACGGAGGCCGCATTTCAATAGAAGCATGCAACCTACTTTGGATTACGTGCCTCGTCGTGAGCCTTCATCGCACCTATTAATTGGCTTAAACTAATTCCGTGGACCGTGCTAGTCTCGATTTCCGTAGGGCTGATTTGAAACTCAGGCAACGTCAGGTCGCCATATTTCGCAAGTTTGGCGATATCTCCCGTTTTTAGTGCGTCAACCATGGGGGCAACACGTGTAAGCTCTTCATCTGCAACTAGATGAATCAACTCAACGTCTATTTCCTCAGACTTGCAATCAATTGCGCGACGCTGTACATATTGATAGAGTTTCACTGCTAAATCTAGTACTCCTTGGGTTCTCTCGTACATGGCATCATTTAAGTCTTGATTCAGAGGGCAAACTTTCTTAGTCCACTGGTAATCCCATAAGATCTTCAAAAACTGGTTCCACTCATGATCTTGCTTGTGATTCGAAAGTAAGGCTCCGATGGTTCTCCTGGCCTGTCGAAAGTCCGATTGAAGCATTCCGAGGCTGGACATTGTGCCGATCATTACGACGGGCGCTACTGAAGTATTCACGAACCGAACAATAAAATTTAAGAACTTTTGCTCTGAATTGCTTCCTGAAGCAGCTTTAGCGTGTTGGATTTCGTCAATGATAATCAGACCGATACCGAATAGATGTGCGGCGGCGTTGATTTCCCGAATTAGGTCTTCCACCGTCATGTGTCTTTTGGAGAACCGGACCTCATATTTTGTACCAGCAATTTTATCGAGCTCACTGAAGAAATTTAGCGCAAGCTGTCGGACAGTGCCGTTATACGGGCATTCGATAATGAGATAGGGAATTTGGTACATCCTTAGCTTAGGATGCCATATGAGTTTGGGAAATTGAGCGAGACCGCGACGCGTTAATCTTGACTTGCCCACCCCGGATACCCCAATGATTGCATAGGAGTCGCACATAGGATCCACGTCTTCAATTTGTTCAGTTGCGCCTTGCAAGCGCGCTAGATATGATTGCTGGAGAAATTGATGAAATTGTGGTGAGGATGGAGTACGGTGAACATAGCCACTATATATCATCTCGCTAAGCGTTTGAGCGATATTGTTCTGATCGGTTAGCGGTTCATATAGACGTTTAAGTCGCGACATTAAATGTTTGCGGACGTGTGCTGGTTGCTGGCGTTCCAAATGGTCATATGCTGGATGATATGACATTAGCTTTGCTAGATCTTTGCGAGATCGTATCGGTCCTAGAGCTTCGATAAACTCATTTCCAGCATACTCGGGGATTTCGCTCGGTACGTAATCTGCGACCACATCTAGCCGCGTCTTGGCAAGAGCAGAGTCCGTTAGAGGACGGGAAGGGGCATCGCTATCATTTGGTGCAGCTTTCATCCTTTCACCTCCAGCGGAATTCATGGGCTCAGCTGTGCTATTTTTCTTTGTTGACTCTAGACTGCTATCTAGTCAATCTTCATTATCAGCAAATATTGGCACTCGCGCATAACGACCGACAAGCTGCGGTTCGGCTGATGTTTGTCGGATATCCACGTTTTTCGGCATGATTGCGCCGAAACCAGTTTGATAATTACTGATCCTGTTTATGGCCTTTTCGATGAGTCGATAGGATCGTATGTTGGAGATTCGGTCTTTTTTGCTCCGAGACGGTTCACCTGCCTCTGTTTTTTCGTCGTTAGCTCTCCTTGCAATGTCCTCAATGGCTTTCTGATGCGTCAATTGGCGGCCAAGAACATCGTAAGTCATTTTTGTATTTGTCTTCCTGCCTTGGCTGCGTTGGCCAGTACTTCCTCTACATATAAACACAGATCAGAGGTGTTCGTACTAATTAATGTGCATATTGTGAAATTATCTCGATAGGCTGGATCATGAAGGTATATCTTATTGAGGTTGTGTGGATGATATGAGATTGTGACTTTAAATCGGCCTTTTTCACGTGCCTTGGTGAACTAATTTCGCTGGTGTACCTCTGCAGAATAATAGTTTCGACCTAGAAAGCTAATTCCGTTTGCAGTTACATTCACCTCGGCTGTTGGGAGTAGCGCAAATATGAGTTTGTTTTCAGAATGACGTACGAGGGCTCCCATGCGGTTTTGGCTGCCCCATTTCCAAAGATGAGTCGGTATTGCAGGGATTTCTTGCGCCACCATCGAATTTTCTAGCGGATAGCCATTGATTGGCGTAGTGTTGTGTTCAAGTATGCAGTGAATAGCAATCTTTGTAAATTCATGTAGGGTCAACGAGGCATCAAGTCGATAATCTGGGCCAGTGCGCTGGACAAAGTCTTTTTCTACATATCCTTTTACGTCTGCCGCAAATTTTGCGGGAAGTAGACTGAATTGCCTCTCTACTATCCCTTTCCAATCTGCTCTGTAAGGCGGTGTGTTTTCTACCTCGAGCACTTCGGCAAGTCTATCAGCTTGTTTGGAAAGAAGTTCGCCTCGGTCGCCTAGCAGAACGCTAGCTAATGGCGTATCTGGCCACTCATCCGGATCGATTTCTATATCGAATTGTCTGCAAAATTCCACCTTGTTCAACGTCACGTTATGGATAGCCATCATTGCCGTTGCCCATGACGCCTGTTCTAGCCCGATGTATAGGCCGACAATCAAGCGCGACCAGACATCGATGACGACATAAAATACGGGACGCCCCACAATCGTATTACGATCGATCCTCGAAACTAAGTACACATCAGCAATTGTGGCATCGATCTGGTAACGATAGCCTGGGCCGATTGCTTCGAACGTGCTATTACTAAGTAGCGGTCGTAATGTTTTTTCGAAATACGTCTCACCTTTTCTTGCTTTTACTACATCGTACTCTTCATTTTGTTTTTTATACCAGTAAATAAACTGCTGATATGTCGGAATTTCATCTGGGTATGTAATTGATATTCTTCCCTTGCTGTCTATGGTGATTTTATCTCGGCAATAATGGAGGAGCATTTTGAGATAAGCAAGCTTCAATGTTGCTTTCTTGTTTTTCTTATAGAATAGATTCGTCGCTACCCGTATTATCTTTCTGTGTTCTTCGGAGATATTCATGCCGATACCGGGATTTTTTGACCGTGGAGCGCCGCGTTTGACTTCCACCGTGGTATCGCCTTCAGGGGTGATAAGGTTCCTTGATCTACTTGGCTTTATTTTTCCAGGGGCGCCGCAATTGTTGCGTTTGCCAAAGAGTGCTGAAGGTGTGCAACCCATCTGCCAGTATTCGCATAGCCAATCTCGAATACTGTCGACGTGACAATTTGTTTCAGCGGCTCGTATAGATATTTTATTATTTCGGTAGCGAGACTCAAAGATCGCCGGCATATCCTTCACTAAGGGTTCAATGGCAGTCCAAGCATTTTCTTTTCGAGATATCATCCCGTCAGTTAGCGCGTGGCTGAACGGTAAATCTAGCGCTGGATCTTCGATTATTTCCAAATCACCATTTTCTAGCATGCTCGACCATTCACAATGACTTGAAATTCCTGGCGAACAGCGACGGCCGCGCATCGGTATGAAAACGATTATGTCGTTCTCCTGGGATACATAAAGAATCCGCTTCGTATCTTGACTTTGGGGTAAGCGGATAACGGTGTTTTTAATAAGCGCATTCATCTGGATTGACGAAAGGTATCTAGTTTTTGGTTCACTTTAATTTCTGAGATTGGCGTATTCCATATTTGTTCGCGGTTCAGATTGGTTTGCAGCAGACGTGTTGAGAGCAAGTGTCGAGCTATCATAAGGTGAGCTCCCGGCTCATCTGCAAACTGTGCGTCGAGTGCCTTGCATATATCAGCTAGTCCTGATTCATAACTTCCTTTATGCCGGATGCGAACAATAAGGTTCTGGGCAAGCTTGGCAAAATATCCGTTGCGTGGCTCCACAAACTTAGAAAAGTCATTGTATTGTCGTAGCCATTGCAGGCTGCGCTTGAGGTGGAGGGGTATGTCATGTTCTGTCAAAATTTGGAATTTGACATCTCTTTCCAACCAGTATACTTCCTCAATCTTGAGCTTCTCCCTAATGCGAGGTTTTTCAAGGTGAGCATTAGGTTTTATTGAAATAGCCTTATATGTCACTTTCCCCGCGTTCTTATATGTGATGACTAAGTCTGTGGTCATGACCGACTTGGTATCGCTTGTTGGGTCTTTTGGATGCTTGAAGCCTAACGTTGATGCAATGCGGATGGTGTCGGCTCGGCTCAGGGCAAACTGCTCACGTATATCGATGACTGTCTCATCCATATCGAATGTTAAGCAGTGCGCGTATTCGATATCAGAGAGTAGGTGAAGCACCCGGCCGTTTAGCTTGCTGTATATTCGATGTGACCTGCCACAGCTTGGAACGTCCCGTACGAAAAGATACGGGGAATACTTCCCCCCAACTCCTTGGCCGCGTCCTTGACTTAACAATTTCTGGATATCTGATTCGTTTCGTGTGTATCGTTTTTTAGCCATTTTTTCGGACTCCTTGGCTGATCTGCGTTTGCCGATAATCCTTCACAACACCGTATGAGTCGCTCAGTAATGGCCAGATGATAAATAATTCATCAAGAGAAATTTTTGTGTGGGAATTGCCGTGAAGGTAATGGTTTGCTGTGTTTTGCAAGTATCAATAAATATAACTATGTTTTTCGCATAACTGCAATTCATTTCATGAGTATGAAATGGTTTGTTGTATAATTGGTAAAATTTAAGTCGACATCTTTTGGAGCAAGGCTGTTAATTGGCAATAATTTTTTCATAGGAACGTGGAATTTAGAAAGTGTAGAGTTCCAAGTGGAGTGTTGTTTGCTGTAGAGATAGTGGTAGGCCTGCTAAAGCAGCATTGAAAGTGTCCCAAGCATTCGTTGCGTTGGAGCCAGTGATCGCTGGCCAAAATCCGCTCAGGTGCGAGATCAGCTGGCTGAACAAGGCGAGCATGCCGCTCGCCCTAGGGCGTGCGCTGGGAAGGTTTTACCTATGGGCGAGCAACGGCCGCAACATAGCGAATAAGCGCAACGATCGCTGCCGCGCGGGCGGAGTGCGCACTTGAACTTGCAACTTGTCAGGCTAACCGGCATGCAGCAACCGTTCACGGTTTCCACGCCATGGTTTGACAATACGACAATTGCGCCCGCCCCAAAGGCGCATGGCACGCCGCTTACCATCGCCGTGGCACAGGCTGAAACCGATGCCGCACGCGCAAGGGGCGATGCCGTCCGCAGTGTGGATTCTCGTCCTCAGTATCAGCGCCAGCAGCCGGCGCTTCAAGGACATCGGCGATTCGACGGCCGGAATTGCCGTCTTGGTTTCTCTTCCTGTGGTTAGGGTCTAATACCTGCCTCTTGCTACTTGTGGGGGTAGCCTGCTTTGAGGCACTTAATGTTGCAAAAAAGACACATCTGGAGATGCTTATCATACGATTTTTGGAACTGACTTCAGATCCACGCGTCCACGCCTTGCTAAAACCTCATCGATCATATACTGTATGAACATACAGTATTGCGAGGTTGATATGTTGTCCGAAATCAATTTGACGCCGGAGTCGATTCATCCGTCGCTATGGCGCGCCTCGCAGCTCGGTCGCTCAAGCACGCGTTGTGTTGACACCGGCCATCCTGTCTTATCTGCCCAGTTGCCGGGAGGGGGGTGGCCAACTGGTAGCATGGTTGAGCTGCATCTTCGTCAGCCTGGCACAGGTGAACTAAGACTGCTACAGCCCGCATTGGCGGCGGCCGGCAAGCGCCGAGTAATGATGATCCAGCCGCCACATGTGCCAAATTCGATTGCGTTGGCGGCAATGGGGTTGAATCCATCGCAGGTGATCTGGGTCCAGCCTGACCGAACGTCTGATGCCCTTTGGGCGGCAGAGCAAGTCCTTCAAAGTGGAGGATGTCATGCCCTTTTATTCTGGCAAGGGCATATTCGCAACGAGAGCCTTCGGCGCTTGAACTTAGCCTCCGCCGCCGGGGAAAGCCTTTTTTTCCTGTTCCGACCACTCGCGGCAGCGCAGGATGCTTCGCCTGCGTCGCTTCGGCTTGCAGTCCGCCCAGTGCTCGGTGGTGTCAAGGTGGATTTTTTGAAACGCCGCGGTCCACAGCGCGAAACTGCGCTGTTCTTGCCATTGTCTCCCTCTTTTGTTCATCGTCATGCGCCTGTGGATCGGTCTACATCTACCCCAGCTCCCGCTCGAAGTCTTCGAACCGAGCTGGTCGAATGACGGCGTGACGGTTGTCGTCGAACGCGAGACCGTTCTAGCGATGTCGCATGGCGCACGCATAGCAGGCGTCAAACCTTCCATGCGCCGCGGCGGCGTGTTAATGCTGGCCCCGGATGCCCGGATCCACGAACGCACCGCTGCTAGGGAAGAGGCGGCGTTACAGGCCGTCGCGATGGCAATGCTCCAATACACGCCGCAGGTAACGCTTGCGGAAGAATCAACGCTGTTACTGGACATCGGCGCGAGCTTGCGGCTGTTCGGTGGCATTCGGTCGTTACGTAGACGCGTCCGTGCCGATCTTCGTGGTCTAGGATTCACCGGAAGGTTGAGCTGCGCTCCAACTGCGCGGGCGGCCTGGATGATCGCGCGAGCTGGAGGCGGGCGCGCTTTAAAGCAACAGTCATCAGCGCGTGCGCTGAGTCGCCTTCCTGTAGTGGTCCTGCCGGCGGCAAGGGCTTTCGCAAGCTGGTTTGAAGGCATTGGCTGCGAGACGATCGGCGACTTGCAGCGGCTGCCGCGCCCGGGTCTTCAGCGTCGATGTGGTCGTGCGTTGCTAGATCTTCTTGATTGTGCCTTCGGTAGCGCCCCCGAAATGTTTGAATGGGTGGAGGCGCCCGCGAAGTTCGAAGCGAAGATGGAGCTGTTTGATCGCATCGAAAATGCGGACCTTCTGCTTGCCGGCGCACAGCGTCTGGTGCTGCAACTGGTCGGTTGGCTGTGTGCGATGCAACTTGCAGCGGAGGGTATTACGCTTAAGCTGGAACACGAACGCGGCCGGGCCGCACGTGCGCCAACCGAAATCGAGATACTTCTGGCCGAGTCGACTTGGCATAGCGATCACATCGTACGGTTGCTGAAGGAGCGGCTCGGAAAAGTGGAACTCGAAGCACCAGTGATCGGGCTGGTACTCCATACGACCCAGCTTCAACCATTGGCCCCTCCTACCGAGTCACTTTTCTCTGAACCGGGCGGTACGGAGGAAGACCAGATGCGCATGATCGAGCTGCTAGTGGCGCGCCTTGGTGAGGATAAGGTTCGTCAGGTCAAGCCGGTAGCGGATCACCGGCCCGAGGTCGCCAACACGTGGGTTCCTATCCAGGAGAAGGTGCGCGAAACGACAGTTGCCGGCCAGTTGCCGCCGAACCTGAGCAGCATCCTTCGCCCAACTTGGCTGCTGGTAAAGCCGATTCCCCTTCTCGTGCGAAACCACAGGCCGTTCTATGGCTCTCCGCTGCGAATGGTCTCGGGCCCTGAACGTGTTGAGGCGGGATGGTGGGGAGACGCCGCTGCCAGAGATTACTGGATTGCCGAAGGTCAGGAGCATGCCTTGTACTGGGTCTATCGAGAACGGGTTGCTGGCACCAGTGAGGATCCAGAGCCGCGCTGGTTCCTTCATGGACTATTTGGATAGCTGCGCTCTGCTGCCAAGCAGGGGCGGATTTTTTCAGGCGTCATTATGTGAGGAGAGGGTTAGGAGATCAATCGATTTCAGACAGAAGTCAGCCGGCACAACCTACTGCCAGCAAGAGGTTAATTCATGAGGAGGTCGTCAAGTTTCTTCCCGGTTGCTAGCTCTTCTGCGATCCATCGCGGCTGGCGACCGCGGCCTGTCCAGGTCTGGGAGACGTCCTTGGGGCTTTGATACTTCGGCTGTACTTTTTGGTCGCTCCTCGCCTTCACTTTCTTCTCAGCATTGCCCAGCAATTCCTCTACAGAGACCCCAGCCTGCTTGGCGATGGCAAGGATATGCTCGCGTGCTTTCTGCACCTCTTGCTGCTGACGTTCCTTGATCGTTCTTTCGATGTCATGCTGAAGGCCTTTTAGCTCGCCCAAGGTGTAGTGCATATCGTCACAGTTAAGCTCACAGATCATCACACTTAGAGCTTAACCATGACGATATGTGAGCTTAACTGTGACGATTGCCTGGGTCGACGGGCCTGTGAGTCGAGTACATCGCTAAGAAAAGTTGATATGCCGCGACCGCTTCTTGACGGCGATCGGCAACGTGCCGCGTCGCGCAAATTGCGCAAGCTCGTCGTTCCTCCTTGTCCGAAGCCCGAGGAGCTAGTCGCCCGGCATTCGCAGCAGCGCGCATACTGCGAATGTACGTGGCTCACCAGTGCTAGATTCGGCATCTGCACCGATCGCGACACATGTATAAGCTTGAGGCGTGCAAGGAGTCGCCAGCAGCCGCCTCGACCAGGTGTCTAGACAGTATTCAGCCACCCACCTATCCGCTAATACAGACCAAGCCATCGCGGATCGACCGCGCCGCATGTATGCACACTCGACCTGTCGCGAACACCTCTTCATTTTCAACCCAGCAACCTGCTATGCTGGCATGAACGGCCGGATTCGGCCAGAAGCAGATTCATATCTTCCATAAAAAGACATGATATGACAGACGAACCTACCAATTGTCAGGCCGATCTTTCCCCGACGTCGGAACCATGCGCATGCAGCCTACGTCAACGCAGCATTGATCATCAAAGAATTGCTTGGGCCGCGTCATGCAGAGACAATGCTTGCGGATGACGGTGTATCGCAAGAGGTCATCGCTAGAACGCTTAATGGATCTTGCAAAGTACGTTAGTTATCAGGCATTCGGTCGTACACGAATGCTAGCGAACATCCGCAATCTGCCACAACCAGACATTGCGACAATGTATTTTGAGTTCGAGACCGCTTGAAATTTATTGTTTGTATCGTACCGGAACGCTAGTCGTATTTGACGCGCGCTAGCTGGACTCTGTATGGAATTGCTCGTCTACAAAGACCGAGCAGTGAAACTCAGGTGGTCGTGACGACGATACTGGTGTACTCGTCTGTCTTTTGACACGCTTGTGAGTTGAAGACAGCTAGGATTTTGCATCATGTCTACTTGGAGCGAATCCATGTGTGCCATGTTCTATACCCTTTCTCATTCCACGCGCGCATGTCAACGCTCAATAACCTGACGCTCCTGTTACTCGATGACTCCAACTCAATCCGCCTATGACATAGCCAGTAACCTCGGCCTGCCAGCTGAGTACGTCGAGTTTTTAGCTACCCGTAACGGAGGCATTTGCCGGCAAGATCGCAGCATCAGGCTGAGTGATGGAACCGAAGTGCTATGCGACTGCCTGTTCGGGTTCAATCTTGAACCAGGTATTGATTTCCAGTTTTGGCAGAGCGAGCTTGCGGATGACCTTCCGAAAGGCTCTGTAGCTATTGCTAGCGATCCTGGCGGAGCTTTTTTTATTTTGTTGATGGAGGGCGGAATCTGGCGGGTCATGTATTACGATCATGCGCATCAGCTGCCCTCATCTGACGACGAGGGGAACACCTACGATTGTGACATCAGCTTGCACGACCTTCTTACCTTCGTGACCGAAGACTTTCGAGCTAAGGCTTGAGTCTGCTTCGTCCGCTTTGGGTCGAGAGCTGACGATCTTAGCTGCGCTCTCCCGGCCACGAACTCGCTATGTCCGACCTCGTTCGCGACCGTGACCTTTAATCGTGAACGAGTCCTACTGGA
>Ga0308161_1005127_pt1 | contig 11633 bp, 4 predicted proteins | sample PhyFR2_FD_201034 | JGI IMG/M metagenome (GOLD analysis project Ga0308161, IMG submission 201034) | Phyllosphere microbial communities from UC Gill Tract Community Farm, Albany, California, United States - DLSLF.R2 | ecosystem: Host-associated > Plants > Phyllosphere > Unclassified | place: USA...
AAGGGCGAGGTCACGGTCAACGGCGACTTCAGCATCAATGCCAGTGGCGTGGTCACCTTCGAGCAGTCGGTGCACCTGACCGCGGGCTCGTTCCGCATCACCGGCGCCACGCTGGTGGTGTTCAAGGGCGGCGTGACGGTCGACGGCGGCGGCGACATCTTCCTGGAAGGGAACGAGATCAACTTCCAGAGCGGCGAAAGCTCGATCGTCGGCACGGGCATCCTGACCCTGCGCCCGGCGACCGTCGGCATGAACATCGAAGTCGGCGGCCCGGCCCTGGAAAACACGGCTTACCTGAACATCGACAACGCGGAGATCGCGAGCTTTGCCTCGACCTTCAGCAAGATCGTGATCGGGCGCCAGGAAGGCGCGACCGTCGGCTACCTGGCCGGCGCGCACGCGGACGACCAGTCCGGCCAGGTGCGCCTGGGCGCGATCCAGGCGCCGCAGCAGTACACCTTCCACAGCGCGCTGGAAGTGTATGGCCAGAACATCGTGGTCGAGGACTTCGCGAACCCGGCCTTCCAGTTCATGGTGAACGGCAGCTTGAGCCTGGACGCCTACAACGGCATCTCGATCCACAACCATGTCGAGGCGCACAACAGCAACATGTCGCTGTACGCGGCCACTGGCGCAATCGTTCAGTCGAATCCGACCGGCGACCTCGATGGCGCGTCGAGCGAACCGCTGCGTGCACTGAACCTGAGCCTGCACGCCGGCAGCGGCATCATCCTGCCGTTCGCGCAGGTGAACAGCCTCACCGCCGTGAACACCGGCGACGGCGACATCGTGATCAACAACCTGGCGCGTGACGCGGCCAGCGGCGTGGGTGGCGACCTGCGCGTGGACGGCATCAGCCAGGCCAGTGCGCAGGGCGACAACATCGCCATCTCCACCGGCGCCGGCAAGCTGCTGGTGCAGGGCGGCGGCATCGTCACCGTCGGTGGCGGCAGCGTCAGCCTGAACGCGGGCGGCAGCGGCGCGACCATTACCGTCGACAGCGCCATTGCTGCCAACGGCGGCGCGGTCACGCTCGGCGCGGACGGCAACGTCCACCTGCGCGATGGCGGCATCGCCAACGGCAGCGGCGGCAGCATCAGCGTGAGCTCGACCTCGGGCACGGTCACGCTGTCGGAGTCGATCGCCTCGAACGGCGGCCTGGTGCGCCTGAACGCGGGCGCCGCCATCGTCATGGACAGCGGCACCGCCGTCACCTCGGTGGGCGGCGGCAACGGCGCGGTCACCATGACCGCGGGCGGCTCGATCCTGGTCTCGCAGGTCATCGCCGACGGCGCCATTGGCCTGACGGCCGGCGGCGCCATCGTCGACAACCTGGCGGGCGACGGCATCAACCTCGACGGCGACACCGCCGCCGCGGCCCTGTCGGCAGCGACCGGCATCGGCAGCAGCGGCGCGCTGCAGACGCGCCTGGCCTCGGTCACGCTGGCCAACACCACGGCCGGCAGCGTGCTGCTGCGCGAAGCCACGGCGCTGCGCATCAATGGCGCGCTGCTCGGCGGCAGCGCCGGCAACCTGGCCATCGTGACCGTCGACGGCGCCATCGTCGTCGACGGCCTGGTCGACAGCACCGGCGCGTCCGGCAACATCCTGCTGCAAAGCGGGGAAGCGGGCGAGGGCACCGCAAGCGACATCACGGTGCGCGCCGACATCGGCTCGGGCTCGGGCAGCATCAGCCTGGTCTCGAGCGACGCCATCGTCATCGACGACAACCTGGCCAGCTACGCGCCGCGCATCGAAACCCGCGGCGCCGGCAAGACCCTGGACCTGGCCGCGGCAAGCTTCGTCACCCTCGAAGCCCAGGCCCAGCTCCTGACCCGCAACGGCAACGTGCGCGTGGACGCCCAGGGCGGCGACCTGGTGCTCGGCGTGGTGAATGCCGGCACCGGCAGCGTCTCGCTGGCGGCGAGCGGCAGCATCCTCGACGCCCAGGGCGACGACGCGGCGGCCGTCCGTACGGTCAACGTGATCGCCGGCGCATTGCGCATGGAGGCTGGCGGCACGGTCGGCCAGGAGGCCGCAGCGCTCGAAGTGCAGGCGGCGACGCTGGCCTTTGCGGCGCAGGGCGGAACGCAGTCTGGCAGCTCGGTGCTTGCGAGCGGCAACACCACGCTTGGCCAGGTAGCTGGCGTGGCGGTGAACCGCGTCGGCGCCGACGGCACCGCCGTGGCAAACGCCGGCGGCGCAGCGCTGGCCGGTGTCCAGAACGGCAGCGGCAACCTGGTGCTCGGCGGCGCCAACCTGGTCATCGACCAGGCTTTGGTGGCGGCCGGCGGCAACCTGCGCATCGAGGCGAGCGGCACCCTGGCGGTGAACGCGGCGCTGAGCGCGCAGGATGGCAGCATCAGCTTGCTGGCCGTGGGGAACATCACGCAGTCGGCGGCGGCAACGCTGTCGACCGCGGTCGGCACGATCGACGTTGCGTCGAGCGCCGGCGCGGTGCTCATGGTCGACGGTGCGCGCGCCGTCACCAACGCCGGCAACATCCGCTACCAGGGCGCCACCGGCGTCACGGTGGCGCTGCTGGACGCGCGTTCGAACGCCGACCGCGCGGCATCCAGCCTGGCCGGCCAGGCCGGCTGGGGTGCGGTCAGCATCGTCAGCGGCGGTGTGATTGCAGACGCGGCCGAGGCGGGCAACGCTGTCGACGTGTACGCGAAAGCCCTGCGCCTGAACGCCGGCGCGGCCATCGGCAGCGGAACGGATGCGCTCGACACCGAAACCATGCTGCTGAGCGCTATCGGCAACGGCATGTTCGTGAACGAGGCATCCGACGTGGTGCTCGGCGCGGTTGGCGAGATCCGCGTCGACCGCGTGCTGGCGAACGGCGCCACGGCCGGTTCGCAGCGTGCCGACGCGGCGCAGGCTGGCCTGGTCAGCGGCGCGGCGCTCGTGCTGCAGGCTGGCGGCGACATCGCCAGCGGCGCCACGATCGGTGCTGCGGGCAACCTGCTGTTGCAGGCTGGCCGCGACCTGTCGACCAACGCGGCTCTGGCCACGACCGGCGGCAACATCAGCCTGTCGGCCGGACGCGATTTGATGCAGAACGCGGCGGTGAACGCGGCCGCCGGCAGCATCGACCTCGCTGCGGCGCGCAACGTCAGCATGGCCAACGGCATGACGGTCGCCGCCGGCGGCAACGTGCGTGTCGAAGCCGGCACTACGCTGGAGCTGGGCAGCATCGCCAGCGGCGCCAACGTCAGCCTGGTGGCGGCGGCTATCGTCGACATCGACAACGACATCGACGTGCGCGCGGCTGCGCTGCGTATCGCGGCCGGCAGTGCCGGCAGCAGCGCGGCGCACCTGCAGCTGGATGTGGGCACCCTGGCGGCGACTGCCGGCAGCGGCGGCCTGTACCTGGACAACAGCGGCGCCCTGAACCTGGGCAGCGTCGCCGCTTCGGTGAACCGCGTGGCGGTCGACGGCAGCAGCAGCGCCGTGGTCGATGCGGCGATCAATGGCGTCGCCTCGAACGGCAACCTGGTCCTGGGTGCGGCATCGATGACGGTGACCCGTGACCTGGACGCGGCCGGTAACCTGCTGCTGGCCACGGGCGGCGATCTGTCGCTGGCGGCACAGGTCAGCAGCCAGCACGGCAGCATCTCGGTGGACGCCGGCCGCGACCTGCAGCAAACGGGCGCCGTGCGCACCCTGGAAGCGGGCCGCAGCATCGAGCTGCGCGCAGCCGGCAACCTGGCGATGGGCGCGGGCGCATCGGTCGCCACGCTCGACGGCGCGGTCAGCCTGGCGGCGGGCGGCAACCTCACGCTGGCCCGTGTCGGCGCAGGCCAGGGTACGGTCGGCCTCGAGGCCGGCGCCAGCGTGCTGGATGCGGACGTGGCTGGCGACAGCCTGGTCAACGTCACGGCCGCCGCGCTGCGCCTGCAGGCGGGTCATGCCGTGGGCAGCGCGGGCAATGCGCTGGAAACCAGTGTCGGTGTCCTGGCGGCGCAAGCCGGGGCGGGCGGCCTGTTCGTTGGTGAGGCGAACGGCGTCGCACTGGGGTCGGTTGGCCTGGGCGTCGAGCGCATTGGCGTCGATGGCGTGGCGGCGGCCAGCGCCGTGGCGGCACTGAACGGCGTCGACGTGGCGGGCAACGTGGTGCTGTCGGCGAACGCCGGCGACATCGCGGTGGGCGCCGGGCAGGCCCTGCGCGGCGCGCATGTGGCGCTGACGGCGGCACTCGGCGGTATCGTGGTCGGCGGCAGCGTCGACGCGGCGGCCGGCAACCTGTCTCTGGCCGCAAGCAACATCGTGGTCGATGTGGCGGGCCAGGCCAGGGCCGCCGGCAACGTCGAATTCGATGCGGCGCGTTTGAACGTGGTGTTCGGCAGCGTGCTGGCCGACGGCGGCAAGCTGATGCTGAACGGCGGCGGCGACCTGGTGGTCGCGGCGGGCGCGGTGGCAGGCGCGCAGGGCGACGTGGAACTGCGTTCGGCCGGCGGCATCACCGTGGGCGGCAACGTGCAGTCGCTGGACGGCAACGCCGTCCTGGCGGGCGGCGCCATCGCGGTTGGCGCGCAAGGCCAGCTGGCTGCGCAAGCCAATGCGGCGCTGCGCGCAAGCGCTTCGGTCTCGATCGAGGGCGCGCTGGACGCGGGCGGCAACGCCATCCTGGTGGCCAACAACGGCAATCTCGCCATTGGAGGCAACGCCGCGGTCCGTGCCGGCAGCGGCAACCTGCTGCTGCAGGCCGGCGCCGGCAACATCGTGCTGGACGGCGGCGCGCAGGCAGGCGGCAGCATCAGCCTGAACGCGCAAACCGTCGCCCAGAACGGCAAGCTGACGGCGGGCGACAGCATCGACGTCAGCGCGCTCGGCGCCATCCTGATGAAGGACGGCAGCGTGGCGCGCGGCGCCAGCCTGCGTTACGCGGCGGGCGGCGACATCGCCGTCGGCCTGCTCGACGCGGGCAGTGGCAGCGTCAGCCTCGTGGCAGGCGGCGCGATCGTCGACGCCCAGCGCGCCGGCGACGTGCAGGGCCTGAACGTGAAAGCGGGCGCACTGCGCATGACGGCCGGCAGCGGCATCGGCATGGGCAATGCGCTGGAGACCGCGGTCGCTTCGCTGGCGGCGTCCAGCGCCGCCGGCAGCATCGACCTGCTGGAAGCCGATGGCGTGAGCGTGCCGGCAGCCGGTGTCGCCGCCGCCGTGGAGCGCGTCGGCCTTGATGGCAGCGTCAGCGTGGTGAACGACGCCGCGCTGGTCGGCATCACCGCGGCCGGCGGCAGCACCACCATCGTCTCGCACACCGGCGAAGTGGTGTTCGGCCAGCCGCAGAACGTGGGCAGCGGCCAGGACCTGAACCTGGTCGGCGACGAACTGACGATCGGCCAGCCGCTGGCAGGCGAGGGCGGTACGCTGGCGATCCGTCCGAACGACAACGCACTGGACATCCAGATCGGCGGATCGCGCAACAACAGCGGCAACGGCGGCCTGTACCTGGCGCCGGCAACGCTGGACAACCTGGCCGGCGGCTTCGACCAGGTGGTTATCGGCGGCGGTGCGGCGGCGCCGGGCCAGGACATCGTCATCGATGGCCGGGCCACGCCGGTCGTGTTCCGCGACAGCCTGGTGCTGGACGGTTCCGGCGCCGGCAGCCAGGTAGCCGTGTCCGGCCAGCTGGTGGCCGAGGCGCTCGACGTGCGCGGCGCGCTGGCCATCACCGGCCCGGTCATCATCTCGACCGGCAACGGTGCGGCAAGCGGCGGCGACATGGTCTTCGCCCAGGGCATCGACGGGGCCGGCACCGGGGCGAGCCTGGTACTGGCGGCCGGCGGCGACAACATCGTCGTCAACGGCGCGATCGGTGCCAACGGCGTGCTGGCTGGCCTGGCGGTGCGCGACGCGCGCAACGTCAGCTTCGCCCAGGACGTCACGGTGAACGGCGACGTCACCGTCGACGCGACCGGCGTGGTGCGCTTCGACGGCGCGCTGAACGTGGCCGGCGGTTCGCTGACCATCCGTGGTGCGAGCCAGGTCGTTATCGGCGACATCGTGTTCAGCGGCGTGGCGGGTGACTTCGTCATCGAGGCCGACAGCCTGGTCATGAACGGCGACGTGCACGGCGCCGAACAGGTCGTGCTGCGTCCGGGCGACGCCGGCCGCGACATCGTGGTCGGCGGTGCCGGCGCGGCCGGCGCCTTCAGCGTCACCGACAGCATGCTCGGCCACCTGGCCGGCGCAGGCCAGTTGGTGATCGGCGTGCAGGGTGCGGACGGTCATGCGGCAGCTGGCGCGGGCAAGGTCAGCATCGTGGCTACCGACTTCGCGGCCCTGACCAAAGCACCGCTGCAGGTCTTCGGCAGCACGGTCGTGGTCGAGGCAAGCGCGGGCAGCGTGGTCGCCGCCAACGGCCTGGTGCTCGACGGCCGCGACGGCGTGGTCCTGCACGACAGCGTGTCGGCCACCCGTGGCGACCTGCTGGTGTACAGCGCGAACGGCGCCGTGCAGATGGATGCCGGCACGGTCCTGAGCGGCAGCGGTTCGGTGACGGCCCAGGCAGCCGGCAACCTGGCGCTGGCCGGGGTCGAGGGCAAGCACGTGGTCGTGAAGAGCGGCGGCGTGATCCTCGACGCGGCAGGCGACGATGCGGTGAACATCGTGGCCGACACCGTGACCCTGTACGGCATGGGTCCGCAGCTGGGCATGGGCAACGCGGTCGAGGTGCAGTCGCCATCGCTGTTCGTGGAAGCGCCGCGCGGCATCGTGGTGCAGGATACGGGCCCGGACGGCCGTACCCACTTCTACGTGCTCGACGGCGCCACCATGTACGAGGCGGCGGTGGCGGTCGGCGAAACGGTGCGTCACACCGAAGACCCGACCCCGGTGCTGCCGGTGCTGCCATCGCTGGCACCCGCGCCGGCAGCCGGCTTCGGCTTCGACGCGTCGCTGCGTACGGCCTCGGTCAGCGGCACCGCGCTCTACCTGGCGGCACACGGCCAGGCCGATGCGCCGGCAAAGAGCGGCGCACTGGTCGCGAACGCGCAAGGCATCGGCGCCGATTCGGCCGACGCCACGGCGCTGCCGATCGCGTTCTGGCTGGAAGACCTGACGCTGTAATCGCGATCACAGCGGTTCGATAAAGGCCGGGCTGTCCGAAAGGGCAGCCCGGTTTTTTTACGATTCTTCCCGGTTCAGGACAAGCTTTGTTGCGCGACGCAGACGCTTGCGGGCCTGCTTCAGGCCCCTTCGAGCAGGGCGCCCAAATGTTCTTGACAGCAAAATGGAAAGAATCGACACTGGCCGCCTTGTTTGCAGTGCTAAAGAGCAACAACCAAATCATATGAGTAACCACGCCGTCGCACACTGGACCCGCACCTCCGCCACCTGGCTCGGCTGCGCCGTTCCCGTCTCCCTGTTGCTGGCCGCTTGCGGCGGCGGAGGCGGCAGCAAGCCAGCCCCTGCGCCGGCGCCGCCCATCAAGCCGACCGTGCTGGCCCTGGGCGACGCGCGCGCCGCCAAGGCCCTGGACGGCCAGGCGCTGCTCGGCTTGCGCCTGGCGCTGCGCGCCGACGCGAATTTCCCGGCCCAGGTCAGCTTCACGGTCGAAGGCGGCACCGGCGGCGCCAGCTGCGCAGCCGGCGTCGACTACCTGACCCCGGCCAGCACCAGCATGAGCCTGGCCAGCGGCAGCAGCGAACGCCAGTTCAACCTGCAGGTCTGCCCAGGCAGCGCCAGCGCCGACAAGGTCCTGACGGTGCGCTGGAACGACGGCGCCAACAGCGGCACGGCGAGCGGCACCATCCGTGCCAACAGCGTTGCGGCCGGCGCCGGCATCGACAACAGCAAGCGCCTGAACGACACCGGCATCGCAGCCTGCGCCAGCGCCGGCGCAAACGGACTGGCTTGTCCGCAAACCGGCTTCGCCGGCCAGGATGCCGAGACCGGACGCGACGCCAACGAGCGCGTGGTCGGCCAGGGCAGCTACAAGACCAGCGGCTTCGTCATGACCGTGCTGCCGGGATCGGCCTGCGTGCAGGACAGCGTCACCGGCCTGGTCTGGGAAGGCAAGAGCGGCACCGGCCTGCATGCGCCGGACAACACTTACACCTGGCTGCTGCGCAATGGCGCCAATGGCGGCGCGGCCGGCACCGCCAACGGCGGCGTCTGCAGCGGCAGCAACTGCGACACCGAGAGTTTCGTGGCCGCTGTCAATGCCGAGCGCTGGTGCGGCTTCTCCGACTGGCGCCTGCCGACGGCCGACGAGCTTTCTGGCATCGTCGATGCCGGCGCCACCGTTGCGCCGACCATCCGCGCGCAGTTCGCCGGCCAGGCCGCGGCGCCATACTGGAGCGCCTCGCCCAAGGCGGGTGACGCCGCCGGCGCCTGGATGGTCGACTTCAACAGCGGCGTGGTCGGCGCGGTCGCCAAGACCAACCCGCAACGCGTACGCCTGGTGCGCGGCAACTGACCGTCACCCGACCCAACTCTCGGCAACCGAACACGGAGTCCACATGAAATTCCCACTGCGTCACTGCGCGCTGGCGCTGGCCGTCCTGCTGGGCGCGGCGCCACTCGCCCAGGCCGCCTGCAACGGCATCGACATCGCGGCCGACACCCCGGATGCGCGCTTCAAGGACGGCGCCGGCGGCGTGGCCGACAGCGCCACCGGCCTGGTCTGGAAGCGCTGCCCGGAAGGCCTGGGCGGCGCCGCCTGCGACAGCGGCACGCCGGTCACCGGCAACTGGGGCGAAGCCCTGGCGCGCGTCGCCGCCGTCAACGCGGCCGGCGCGACCCTGGGCGAGGGCCACAGCGACTGGCGCCTGCCGAACCGTAACGAACTCGCCTCGCTGGTCGAGCGCAAGTGCACCGCGCCGGCCATCAACGCCTCGGTGTTCCCGCGCACCCCGGCCCAGAGCTTCTGGACCGCTTCGCCCTACAGCCTGAATGCGGGCCTGGCGTGGTACGTGGACTTCAACGCCGGCGACGTCGCCGCCGCGCCGAAGACCGGCGCCCGCAACATCCGCCTGGTCCGCGGCGGAAACTGACGCGCTGTACCCGGCAACCCATAGCAAGACACCGCACCCCATAACAACACAACACCATGCACGGGCACTGAGGACAGGGCCCGGCCAACAGCCAACACTGGAGATTCACATGTTCAAGCAAGTCGTTCCCGTCAACCAGCAGCGCCACGCTGGCAAGAAGATCAAGCAGGTCGAGGGCTTCGGCTTCGCCTCGCAGTTCCACATCGCCTACGTGACCACCCACGAGTTCGTGCGCTCGGCCGCGATCTACCCGCTGGTCTTCATCGAAGACAAAGAGAAGGACGAGTTCCGTCCGGTCGCCCTGCTGGGCCTGGACGCGGGCGAGAACCTGTTCGTCGGCGAGAACGGCAAGTGGTCGGCTTCCTACGTGCCGGCGATCATCCGCCGCTACCCGTTCGCACTGTCGCAGGCGAGCGATGATGGCCGCTTCCTGGTCTGCGTCGACGAAGGCAGCGAGCTGCTGAGCGACACCGAAGGCACCCCGCTGTTCAACGAGCAGGGCGAGCCGACCGAAGTGATCGAGAACGTCAAGCGCTACCTGTCGGAACTGCAGCAGATGGACGCCATCACCGCCGAGTTCTGCAAGTTCCTGGCCAAGAACAACCTGTTCGTGCCGCTGAACATGCGCGTGCGCCAGAACGACAGGATCAAGAACATCTCGGGCTGCTACGTCATCAACGAAGAGCGCCTGAACAACCTGTCGGACGAGCTGTTCCTGGAAATGCGCACCAAGCACTACCTGCCGGCCATCTACGCCCAACTGACCTCGCTGTCGCAGATCGAGCGCCTGGTCATGCTGAAGGACGAGCAGGCCAAGCCGGCCGCCTGATTCCAGGCCGGGCAGGCCTGCGCCTGCCGAACCATGTCGGGCCCGCAGCTGCACCAGCTGCGGGCCCGACGCGATTCTACGCCCCGTTTTTTTGGCATTTATGGCAATGACCGTGTTGAACCCGCTGCATCCTCCACTGCGTCTTCCGCTGCGCGCGATTCGCCGCGCCTGCGCGCTGCTGGCGCTCGGCCTGGCCTGTGCCGGCTCGGCCGCACCGGCCGGGGCAGGGGTGTTCGACCCGGCTGCCGCCCGCCTAGCTTCGGCCCCGGCCGCGGCCCTGAAGGGCAACGTGGTACTGACCCCGAAGCTGCTGCTGCAGCTGGTCGCCGGCCACAGCGCCGAAGTGGCCTACAGCCGCGCCCAGATCGAGGTCGCCGGTGAACTCAGCAAGGCCGAGGCGGCGCTGTACGAGATGGTGCTGTTTTCCAGCCTGCGCAAGGACGATACCCTGCGCCAGCGCACCGTCGAGGAACGCATCTCGAGCATCGCCACCAGTAAACTCGACGTGCTCGACGAGCGCCTGCAAACGGCCGAGATCGGGCTGCGCGAGCGCCTGCCCAGCGGCGCCGACATCAGCCTCAGCTACCGCGCGCGCGAGCAGCGCAACAACATCATCGCCAGCGCCTCGCCGAGCGATACCCAGTACGACGGCGCCCTGGTGCTGCAACTGCGCCAGCCGCTGCTGCGCGGCTTCGGCAAGAGCGTCATCGAGACCGACCTGAAGGTGGCGCGGGCCGAGGAAAAAATCGCGTCCCTGCAGTACCGCCAGCAGCTGCTGAAAAGCGGGAACGACGCCCTGGCCCTGTACTGGCAGCTGTACCGGGCGCTGGAAGTGAGCCGTATCCGCGAGCAGGCGCTCGACTACGCACGCCGTGTCGAAGCCGACACCCTGGCGCGCATCGAGGCCGGCAAGCTCGCCGCCAGCAACAGGATCGAGGCGCGCAGCGCCGTGCTGGTGCGCGAGGTCGAGCAGATCCGCGCGGCCCAGGGCGTGCGCGAGGTGCAGTCGCGCCTGGAGACCCTGTTGAACGTGCCGAACCTGTCCGAGCAGATCACGCTGTCGGTGCCGGCGAATGCCGCCGAAGCCAGCCGCGTCGAGCCGACTAGCCTGGCGCAGCGCTATGCCGACGCCCTGGGCCGCTGGCCGGCGCTGGGCATTGCGCGCCTGCGCCACGAACAGGCCGGCATCCGCCTCGACTACGCGCGCAACCAGAGCCTGCCGGCGCTCGACCTGGTGCTGAGCAATACCCGCACCGGTTTGTCGGGCAGCTATGGCACCGCGCGCGAACTGACCGAGGGCGGCCACTATCCCTCGTGGTCGATCGGCGTGAACCTGGAAGTGCCGCTCGGCGGTAACGGGAAGGCACGCTCGCAGGCGCGCGCCCAGGATGCGCGCGTGCACCAGGCCGAGCTCGAGGTCGACTCGATCCGCTCGGCGCTGGCGAACGACGTGCGCACGCGCTGGGAACAGGCGCGCGCCGGCCTTGATGAAGTCGAGCGCATGCGCGCCGACATCGAACTGCGCACCGAGATGCTGCGCATCGAACGCGTGCGCTACGACGCCGGCATGGGACTGCTGTCCCAGTTGCTGCTGCGCGAATCCGAACTCACCGAAAGCCGCCAGCGCCTGGTCGACAGCCTGGCACGCATGGGGCAGGCCAACGACGCCCTGCTGTACGCCGACGGCAGCCTGCTCGACCACTATGCCATCACCCTGGAACACTGACATGCCTGAACTCCGTCCGCGTGCACGCCTGAATCTTTCCGCTGCGCTGGCCGGCGCCCTGTTCGCCGCC
>Ga0308161_1005132_pt1 | contig 11623 bp, 10 predicted proteins | sample PhyFR2_FD_201034 | JGI IMG/M metagenome (GOLD analysis project Ga0308161, IMG submission 201034) | Phyllosphere microbial communities from UC Gill Tract Community Farm, Albany, California, United States - DLSLF.R2 | ecosystem: Host-associated > Plants > Phyllosphere > Unclassified | place: USA...
CTGTCTCTGCGAAGGGCACTCTTGCCGCGACCGGAGCACAGGCTCCGTTCGGCGTCGCCCTGCTCGGAGCAGCGCTGCTGGTTGCCGGTGCGGCCGGCTGGGCGATGCGTCGCCCGCGGACCCGCGCGAGCTGATCGCTCGCGAGAGGCGGCGGCTCATGTTAGGAGTCGTCGCCTCTCACGACGTCAGCGAGGCCTCAATCCAGCAACTCCACCCCGAACCCCGCCACCACGTCGCGCACTTCGCCGAGGTAGCGCTGCGCCTGCTCGGTGAGGGGGATGGCGGTGCGGCCGATCCAGCCGATCTCGATCCGCTCGTCGACGTCGAGGGGGACGGCGACGATCTCGGGGTCGAGGTCGTCGCTGATGATGCCCGTCGAGATCGTGTACCCGTCGAGACCGATCATGAGGTTGAAGATCGTCGCGCGGTCGGAGACCCGGATCTCCTGCTTGCTCGAGAGGGTCGAGAGGATCTCTTCGGCGAAGTAGAACGAGTTGTTCGCGCCCTGATCGAAGGTGAGACGCGGGAGGTCCGCCAGGTCGTCGAGGGTCGCGCGCTCGCGCGTGGCGAGCGGATTGCGTCGCGAGACGAAGATGTGCGGCTCGGCACGGAAGAGCGGGTGGAAGGCGAGGCCCGAGTCCCGCAGCAGCTTGTCGAGGACGTTCCGATTGAAGTCGTTGCGGAACAGGATGCCGAGCTCGCTGCGCAACGTCCGGACGTCTTCGATGATGTCGAAGGTGCGGGTCTCGCGCAGAGAGAACTCGTACTCAGCGGCATCCGTCGCCTTCACCATCCGCACGAACGCGTCGACGACGAACGAGTAGTGCTGAGCGGAGACGCCGAGGAGGCGCCTCGAGGGCGGACGCCCCAGGTAACGCTGCTCGAGTAACTCCGCCTGCTCGACCACCTGGCGGGCGTAGCCGAGGAACTCCACTCCATCGACGGTGAGGGTCACCCCGCGCGCCGAACGGGTGAGCAGGTCGCGACCGACGCGCGTCTCGAGATCGCGCATCGCGGCCGACATCGTGGGCTGCGCGACGTAGAGCAGGTCGGCCGCAGCGCTGATGGACCCCTCGGCGGCCACCTCGATGAAGTACTGCATCTGCTGCAGCGTGATGCCGCTCGCCCGCTTCGCCATAGGTCGAGGCTATACCTCGGCATAGCGGGACGGAATTACCCGATGACCCGCCCGAAGGCGCACGATGAGGACACGATCACCGCACGGCCCACCCCGGCCCTACCCGATTGGCTCGACATGGCGAACGACATCACGTTCCGCATCTCCACCACGCGCTTCGACGAGGACTACGCGCCCTCGGCCAGCTCGCGGATCACCACGAACTTCGCCAACCTCGCCCGGGGCGAGCACCGCCAGCAGAACCTGCGGAACGCCCTCGCGATGATCGATCGCCGTATGAACGAGCTCGTCGGCGACGACGCGGACCGCTACCGCGTCGAGCTGGACATCGTCTCGGCCGAGCTCTGTTTCGACGACGACGCCGGCGACGACCGCGAGTTCCCCCTGCTCGAGGTGCTCGACATCCACGTCGTCGACACGGTCACCGGCGAGCGCCACCAGGGCATCGTCGGCAACAACTTCTCGTCCTACCTGCGCGACTACGACTTCAGCGTGCTGCTGCCGGCGGCCAACGGTGAGGGCAAGCCGTTCACGCTGCCCGAGGGTTTCGGCATCCTGCACGGCAAGCTCTTCCAGCACTTCCTCGATTCCGAGGCGTACCGCGAGCGCTACACGCAGTCCCCGGTTGTGTGCATCAGCGTGTCGACGAGCCGCGAGTACCACCGCACCGGTGTCGAGCACCCCGTACTCGGCTTCGAGTACGAGCAGGACAGCTTCAGCCTCACCGACGAGTACTTCGGCAAGATGGGCCTGCAGGTGCGGTACTTCATGCCGCAGGGCAGCGTCGCACCGCTGGCGTTCTACTTCCGCGGCGATCTTCTGGCCGACTACACCGATCTCCAGCTGGCCGGCACGGTGGCCACGATGGAGACCTTCCAGAAGATCTACCGTCCCGAGATCTACAACGCCCACGAGCCGGCGGGCGAGGTCTACCGTCCCACCCTCGCGCACGACGACTTCACCCGCACGAACATCGCGTACGACCGCGAAGAGCGCAGCCGCCTCGGCATCACCCAGGGTCGCTACACCGAGGAGCACTTCGTGAAGCCCCACCGCGCCGTGCTCGACGCGTGGCTCGTCGCCGACGCCCTCCCGACCCGATGACCTCCCCGGAGACCCGCCCCGTGAACACCCTCCTCCCCACCTCGATCGTCGGAAGCCTTCCCAAGCCCGCGTGGCTCGCCAAGCCCGAGGTGCTCTGGTCGCCCTGGGAGCTCGAGGGCGACACCCTCGTCGAAGGCAAGCACGACGCCCTGCGCAGCGCCGCCACGGAGCAGGAACGCCGTGGCCTCGACATCGTCAGCGACGGCGAGCAGACCCGCCAGCACTTCGTGACGACTTTCATCGAGCACCTCGAGGGTGTCGACTTCGAGAATCGCGAGACCGTCCGGATCCGCGACCGCTACGACGCGAGCGTTCCGACCGTGGTGGGTGCGGTGAGCCGTCGCCAGCCGGTTTTCGTCCAGGATGCCGCGTTCTTGCGTCAGCAGACGGATCGCCCGATCAAGTGGGCCCTGCCCGGGCCGATGACGATGATCGACACGCTCGCCGATCACCACTACCGCAGCCGCGAGAAGCTCGCGTGGGAGTTCGCGACCATCCTCAACCAGGAGGCCCGCGAGCTCGAAGCGGCAGGGGTCGACATCATCCAGTTCGACGAGCCCGCGTTCAACGTCTTCTTCGACGAGATGAAGGACTGGGGAGTTGCGACCCTCGAGCGCGCCGCCGAGGGGCTGCGCGCCGAGACCGTCGTCCACATCTGTTACGGCTACGGCATCAAGGCGAACACCGATTGGAAGGCCACCCTGGGCGCCGAGTGGCGTCAGTACGAGGAGTCGTTCCCCCTGCTGCAGCGCTCGAGCATCGACACCGTGTCGCTCGAGAGCCACAACTCGCACGTGCCCATCGACCTCATCGAGCTCATCCGCGGCAAGAACGTCATGCTCGGCGCGATCGACGTCGCCAGTCACGAGGTGGAGACTCCCGAAGAGGTGGCCGACACCCTGCGGCGGGCTCTGCAGTTCGTGGATGCCGACAAGCTCATCGCGAGCTCGAACTGCGGAATGGCCCCTCTGCCGCGCCAGGTGGCGTTCGAGAAGCTGAGCGCGCTGTCGGCGGGTGCCGGCATCCTGCGCGAAGAGCTCTCGCGCGTTCCCGCCTGAGCTGCGCCGCGATCCGTGGCAGAGTCGACGGTGTCCCCCTTCACCGCCGAGGAGAACCATGCCCATCGCCGCCGATGACCCCCGCCTGACGTCCGCGTTCACGCCGTCCTCCACCCGCTACGACGACGTGCCGTTCCTGCGCGCCGGGGCGAGCGGCATCCCTCTCCCCCGCATCTCACTCGGGCTGTGGCAGAACTTCGGCAGCGGCCGCACCCTCGATTCGCAGCGCGAGATCCTGCGTCACGCCGTCGACCGGGGCGTGGTGCACATCGACCTGGCCAACAACTACGGCCCGCCCTACGGTGCCGCCGAGACGACGTTCGGCACGGTCCTCGACAGCGATCTGCGCGCGTACCGCGACGAGTTGTTCCTCTCGACCAAGGCCGGCTACGACATGTGGCCGGGCCCCTACGGCGACGGCGGGTCGCGCAAGTACCTCGTTCGCTCTCTCGAGCAGAGCCTCACCCGCATGCGCACCGACTACGTCGACGTCTTCTATTCGCACCGGGTCGACCCCGAGACGCCGATCGAAGAGACGGTCACCGCGCTCGCCGACATCGTGCGCAGCGGCAAGGCGCTGTACGTGGGCATCTCGAACTACCCGGCCGAGCTCACCCGCCGCGCGCACGAGCTGCTCGCCGCCGAGGGCATCCGTCTGTTCATCCACCAGCCGCGCTATTCGCTGTTCGACCGCACGCCCGAGTCGGAGCTGTTCCCGACGCTGCGCGAGCTCTCGGTCGGAAGCGCGGTCTTCTCGCCGCTCTCGCAGGGGCTGCTGACCGCCAAGTACCTCGACGGCACGGTGCCCGCCGACTCGCGCGCGGCCGACAGCCGCTTCCTCGACGAATCGGCGCTCACCGACGACTACCTCGAGCGCATCCGCGGTATCGACGGGGTCGCTCGCGAAGCCGGACTCTCGATCCCGCAGCTGGCCGTGGCCTGGGTGCTGCGCGACCCGGTCGTCACGACCGCGATCATCGGTGCCTCGCGCCCGAGCCAGATCGACGACGCGGTCGAGGCGAGCAAGGCCACGCTGAGCGACGACGTGATCGCCGCGCTCGAGCCGTTCGCCGCCCCCTCGGGCGGGTCGTTGCGCTGACCGACGCACACCGCGGGCGTCGGCGCAAGCGGCGCGGCATCCGCCCTCCGATCGTGTGAGGTGAGATTCCACACGGGAATCGAGGAGGCGCTATGGGTGTCGCACGTTGGATCGGAACCGGAGCGGTCGCACTCGCGGGAGCGGTGCTCGCGCGGACGGCGATCGGCCGCGCGGCCGCCGCCGGAACGGTCGCCTACCGGGTCTGGAAGGACCCGAAGGTGCAGAAGATCCGCCGCAAGGTGCAGGCGAAAGTCCTCAAACAGCGCTCGCCGCGCTGAGGGATCCCGGGCCCGGGTCGCGATCGTCGACCCGGGTCTCACGTGTGCCCCGGCTCCGTCCCCAGGGGCAGGGGCGAGACGGGCTTGGTGACCCCGAACGCGAAGGTCGTGTCGATCGACGACAGCGAGGGGATCGCTCGCAGGTGCTCGCGCAGGAGCCGTTCGTACTCCTCGAAGCTCGGCGTGACGATCCGCACGAGGTAGTCCCAGTCGCCGGCGAGCAGGTGCGCCTCGACGATGTGCGGAATGGCGCGCAACCGCTCTTCGACGGCGTCCACGGTGCTTCCCTCGTGCGAGGCCAGCCGCAATCGCACGAAAGCCGTGATGGTGAGGTCCACGGCTTTCGCCGAGACGACGGCGCGGTAGCCCTCGATGACCCCGGCCTGCTCGAGGTGGCGCACACGCCGCAGACACGGCGATGGAGAGAGGCCGACGCGATCGGCGAGTTCCTGGTTCGAGAGGCGTCCGTCCTGCTGCAACTCGCGCAGGATGAGACGGTCGATGCGGTCGAGATCCACCATTTAGCAGATTCTGCCAAAAATTAGACCGATCGAGCAATCATCGCAATCGCCTGCGGCGCCGTCCTTTCTACGCTCGCAGGGTGACGACGTTCGCTCTCTCCCTGCCTCGCGCCGTTCCGCGCCGCACCCTGGTCGGCGTCGCCGCCCTGACCGCCGTCGTCATGCTGTGGTCGTCGTTCGCCCTCTCCACGCGCGCCCTCGAGGGGGCCGGACTCACCATGGCGGATGCCGCGATCGTGCGCTTCGCCGTGCCCGCGGTGGTCCTGAGCCCGTGGATCCCCCGCACGCTGCGCACCCTCCGTACCGAGCGCCCGACGGTTCTGGCTCTCGTACTGCTGGCGGGGCTGCCGCACTTCCTGTTGTTCGCCTGGGGCGCGCACCTCACCTCCGCGGCTCTCACCGGGTTGCTCGTGCCGGGAACCGTCCCTGTTTTCGTCACCCTCCTGCTCTTCCTGTGCGTCCGCCGGACGGTGCCGCGACGGCGCGTACTCGCTCTCGCCGCGATCGTGGCGGGGGTGGCGGCCAGCGCCCTGTTCACCGGCGGACCGACCGGGGCCGGCGGCATCGCCGTCCTGCTGGCGGCCGGCCTCGTCTGGGCCGCGTACACCCTCGGCGTCGCCCGCACGCGCCTCGATCCCGTCGGCGTGATCGTGATCGTCTCGACCACGTCCGTGGCATCCGCTCTTCTGCTCGCGGTCACGGGGGTGCTCCCGTCCGCATTGCTCGCCGGCACCGCCGATCTGGCGACGGTGGGAAGCTATGCCCTCGTGCAGGGGGTCGGGACGGGCCTGCTCTCGACCGCGTGCTACGTCGTCGCGGTCAAGAACCTCGGCAGCAGCCTGCCCGCCGCAGCCGGGGCCCTGAGCCCGGTCCTCACCGCCGTCGTCGCCGTCCCCCTCCTGGGAGAGTCGCTCGGCCTCGGCCTCGGGGTCGCACTGGCCCTCATCGTCACCGGGGTCGCCGTCTTCGCCCTGTCACCCGCGACGCCGAGCGGGCAGAGCACTCCGCGCTGACGGCATCCGTTCCGCCCTCCGCTCCGAAGAGAGGGGGAGGCTCGTCGCGCACGCGCGAGGAGCGGAGATGAGGGATGCCATGACGACCGACACCGCGGCCCGTACCGACGCGGCCACCACGGTCCGCCGACCGCACGCCTGGATCTGGGCAGCCCTGGCCGGCATCGTCTCGGCCGCCGCCCTGCTGGCTGTCGCGGAGGCGCTCGCGGCGCTCGTCGCTCGATCGGCGAGCCCCATCCTCGCCGTCGGTTCGTTCATCGTCGACATCGTCCCGCGCCCCCTGAAAGAGCTCGCGATCACGCTGTTCGGCGAGAGCGACAAGATCGCCCTGCTCGCGGGTGTGGGTCTCGGCGCTGCCGTCGCCGCCGCCGTCGCGGGCGTGCTCGAGTACCGCTTCCGCTTCGTCGGCGTCGTCCTTCTCGGAATCGGCGGCATCCTCGCCACGGCGGCGATCATCACGCGCGCCGGGGCCGGCGCTCTCGCGTGGCTGCCCCCCGTCGTCGGCACGGTCGCGGGCATTTTCGTGCTGCTGCTGGCGATCGTGCGTCTGCGACGCTGGGTCTCGGCCGCCGTTGCGCAGAACGCCCAGGCCGCCGGCACCGATCGACGTCACTTCCTGCTGTTCACCGGCCTCACCGCGGTCGGCGCGGTCGTCGTTGGTGTCGGTGCTCGCGTCCTGAACGCCGCAACCTCGTCTGTCGCCGCCGCACGCGATGCGCTGCGGATCCCGGCCGCCCGCTCCACCGTGACCGTTCCCGAGGGCGCGAACTGGGAGATCGACGGGCTCACCCCGATCGTCACCCCCAACGGCGACTTCTACCGCGTCGACACCGCACTGACCGTCCCCAACGTCGACCCCACCACCTGGCGCCTCTCCATCGAGGGCATGGTCGACAACCCCGTGGAGCTGAGCTTCGACGACCTCGTCAACATGGGGCTCGACGAATACGGCGTGACCCTCACCTGCGTCTCCAACGAGGTCGGTGGCGGCCTCGTCGGCAACGCCATCTGGACCGGCGTCCCCATCCGCGACGTGCTGCGCATGGCCGGCGTGCAGGGAGATGCCGACATGGTGCTCTCGGAGAGCGTCGACGGGTACACGGCATCCACTCCCCTCTCGTCGCTCACCGACGACAACCTCGACGCGATCTTCGCGGTCAAGATGAACGGCGAACCGTTGCCCTTCGAGCACGGATTCCCCGTGCGCATGGTCGTCCCCGGTCTCTACGGCTACGTCTCGGCCACGAAGTGGGTCACCAAGCTGACCGTCACGCGGTTCGACAAGGACGAGGCGTACTGGACCCCGCGCGGATACTCGGCCGAAGCGCCGATCAAGATGTCGTCGCGCGTCGACACGCCCAAGATCGGCTCGCCCGTCGCCGCGGGCGCCGTGGTCGTCGCCGGCATGGCGTGGGCCCAGCCCGTCGGCGTGCAGAAGGTCGAAGTCAGCATCGACAACGGCGAATGGCAGGAGACGCAGCTCTCCACCCCCATCAACGACCAGTCGTGGGTGCAGTGGAAGTTCGACTGGACCGCCGAAGCCGGGACGCACTACATCGCGGTCCGCGCGACCGACAAGCAGGGCAACCTGCAGATCCAGGATGCGGCTCCGATCGCCCCGAACGGCTCGAGCGGGTGGCAGCGGACGCTCGTCACCGTCTCGTCGTAAGCCCGGCAGGGCAATGTCAATCGCTGTTCCCGGGCGCGTCGCGAGGGGCATGATCGCACTATGCCTTCAGCAAGCATTGCGACCCGAGCCGGTGCTTCCGCATGACCACGGTCCCCAATGAGCCCCCTATGTCCCCCGCCCCTCCCGGCGTCGACCCCGACCATCCGTTGACGAGCATCCGACGCTCCATTCCGCGCGACTGGGACGAGCAGGTCGACCTCTTCGCGATCGTCAAGCTCGACAGCGGCGGGTTCGTCCGCGGGTGGAACCTCGGAGCGGAACGCATCAAGGGGTACAGCGAGGACGAGATCCTCGGCTCGCACTTCTCGCGCTTCTACCGCGAAGAGGACCGACGGCGCGGCAAGCCCGACCAGCTGCTCGCTGCCGCCCAACGCGACGGCCACGTCGAAGACACCGGCTGGCGCGTGCGCAGCGACGGCTCGGAGTTCTGGGCGCGGGTGACGATCTCGGCCATCCGCACCGACCAGGGTCAGGTCCTCGGTTTCGTCAAGATCGTGCGCGATCTGACGACCGAGAAGCAGGAAGCGGATGAGCGCCAGTCCCTGCAGCGCACCTTCGCGCACGACCTTCTCTCGCCGGTCACGGCTCTCCGTGGCTACCTCGACCTGATCGGCGAGGAGTTGCCCCCCGACCACCGCCTCCTGCGCCTCGCCGGCGAGGCGAGCGACCACATCGTCGCCATGGCCCAGGCCCTCATGGCCGACGTCAACACCGCCGCCGAGCGGGGACGGCGGCGCGCGAGCCTCGACCTCATCGCCCGCGGAGCCGTCTCACTCGTCCTGCCGGGCGATGCGCCCGGCCGCGTCGTGTTCGGTCAGATGGATGCCGTTCCCATCTGGGGCGATGTGCTCGGACTCCGACGCGCGATCGCCAACGTGCTCGAGAACGCCGCGAAGTACTCCGACGACCTCATCGAGGTCGACGTCTTCGAAACCGACGAGGGGGCCGTGGTGCGCGTGCGCGATCGAGGTCGTGGCATCCATCCCGACGATCTCGCCTCGATCACGCAGGAAGGCAACCGAGGTCGGCTCGCGGATGCCGGCGACGGGGGACGTGGGATCGGGCTCGCGAGCGTGCAGCGCATCGTGGGTGCACACGGCGGAACGGTGCGCATCAGGAGCGCACCGGGTGAGGGGACGAGCGTCTCCCTCACGATCCCCCGCGCCGACGACGAGGTTGATCCGGTTCGGATCGACTGAACCCGGTCTCGCCTCAGGAGCCCGAGGTCGAGAGCTCCGCGCCCGCAGCCTCGATCTCGGCCAGGGCCGCCGCGCTGGAGTCGGGATGCACACCCGCGACCAGGTCGGTGAGAACGCGCACGCGGCGTCCCGCGCCGATCGCATCGAGGGCGGACGCGCGCACGCAGTAGTCGGTCGCGATGCCCACCACGTCGATGTCCCGGATGCCGTGGACCTCGAGCAGCTGCGCCGCGGTCTCGCCCGCATCGGTGACGCCCTCGAACAGCGAGTAGGCGGGCTTGCCCTGCCCCTTCTTGAGGTGGTGCGTCACCCGCGAGGTGTCGAAGACCTCGTCGTACTCGGCGCCGAAGGTGCCGCCCACGCAGTGCACCGGCCACGTATCGACGAAGTCGGGGCTGTCCGAGAAGTGGCCGCCGTTGTCGTCGTCGCCGTGATGCCAGTCCCGCGACGCGACGATGAGCGCGTACTCATCGTCGTGCACGGCGAGGTACCGCGAGATGCGTTCGGCGACCGCGTCACCGCCCTCGACGCCCAAGGCGCCGTGCTCGGTGAAGTCGTTCTGGACATCGACGATGAACAGGGCGCGCGTCATGCGTCGAGCCTACGCTCCGCGGCATCCGTCCGCCCGAGCTTCGAGGGCCACCAGATGCGCCGGCCGAGGTCGTACGCCAGAGCGGGCACCAGCAACGAGCGCACCACGAAGGTGTCGAGCAGCACACCGAAGGCCACGATGAAGGCGATCTGCGCGAGGAAGAGGATCGGGATGACCCCGAGAGCCGCGAACGTCGCCGCCAGCACGAGCCCCGCCGAGGTGATCACTCCGCCCGTGGCGACGAGGCCACGCAAAATCCCGGCACGCGTACCGTGCGCGAGGGACTCCTCCCGCACCCTCGACATCAGGAAGATGTTGTAATCCACACCCAGCGCGACGAGGAAGACGAAGCCGTACAACGGCACCGCCGGATCCGCGCCCGGGAAGCCCAGGATGCCGTCGAACACCAGGGCACTGACGCCCAGCGCCGCCCCGAACGACACGATGACGGTCCCGATGAGGATGAGGGGGGCCACGATCGAGCGCAGCAGAGCCATGAGGATCAGCAGGATGACGGCGAGAACGATCGGGATGATGAGCGTGCGATCACGGATCGAGGTGTCGATCGAGTCGATGTCGGTGGCGGTGACACCGCCCACCAGGGCGGTGCCCTCGCCGAGCTCGGTGGTGAGATCGGCGCGGAGCTGACGGACGGTCTCGTCCGCCGCCGGTGAATCGGCCGTATCCGCCAGGGTCGCGGCCAGCAGGACGTCGCCGTCCGCGACGGTCGGGGCGGGCGCGGGCGTCCCGGGCGCACCGAACGCCGTCGTCTGGAGAGCGCCGTCGGATACGCTCACCGGCGACTGCCCACCGGGGGCGTCGGCGCTGAGCACCGCGACCGCGTCGACTCCCGACGCGCTCTGAAGGACGGTCGCCGCCCGAGCGGCGTCCTGTTCGGGGACGAGAACGTACGCCGGGCTGCCCGAGCCGCCCGGGAAGTGCTCGGCGAGGGCGGCTTGACCGTCGCGCGCCTCGGACGCCCCCAGAACGAGGTCGCTCGCGGGCACGCCGTCGGCGCGCAGCTGGGTGACACCGACGCACGCGGCGAGGAGGACGAGCGTGCACACGATCCACACCGGCCGGGCCCGGCGGGCGACGAAGCGCGCCTGGCGCGACCAGAACCCCTTCGCTGGCTGCGTGAGGTCGGCCGGCAGGGCCGACTGACCGGGCTTCGGCAGGAACGGCCAGAACGCCGCCCGGCCGACCAACGCCAGGAGAGCGGGAAGGAAGGTCAGCGCCGACAGAACGGCGAAGGCGATCCCGATGGACGCGATGGGCCCGAGGGCACGGTTGGTCGCCAGATCGGACAGCAACAGGCAGAGGAGCCCGGCGATCACGGTGCCACCCGAAGCCAGGATGGGCTCGAACGCTCCCTTCCACGCCCGGACCGTGGCATCCCACCGCGGACGACCCTCGCCGATGGCCTCGCGGAAGCGTGCGACGTACAGGAGGGCGTAGTCGGTGGCCGCGCCGATGACGAGGATGAACAGGATCCCCTGGACCTGACCGTTGAGGACCACGATGCCGGCGAAAGCGAGCCACCACACGGTCAGCAGGGCCACGCAGAGGGCGAAGACCGAGGTCAGCAGCACCAGGATCGGCAGCAGCGGTGAGCGGTACACGATGACGAGGATGACGAAGACGGCCACCAGCGCGACGATCAGCAGAAGGCCGTCGATGCCGAGGAAGCCCTTCACGAGATCGGCGGTGAACCCGGCCGGGCCCGTGACCCACGCCTCGACGCCCGCCGGGACCTCGGCGGACACCTTCTCGCGCACCTGCTCGACGACGTCGCGCACTTCACCGGAGCTGTCGATGGGTACGAAGATCTGCGCGGCCTGACCGTCCTCCGAGACCACGGGAGGCGACGCGTCACCCGAGACGCCGTCGACGGCGGCGAGGTCCGTCGCGAGGGTCTGCAGTGCGGTCAC
>Ga0308161_1005134_pt1 | contig 11614 bp, 8 predicted proteins | sample PhyFR2_FD_201034 | JGI IMG/M metagenome (GOLD analysis project Ga0308161, IMG submission 201034) | Phyllosphere microbial communities from UC Gill Tract Community Farm, Albany, California, United States - DLSLF.R2 | ecosystem: Host-associated > Plants > Phyllosphere > Unclassified | place: USA...
TCGACTGGAAAGCCGACTTTGTGCCCAGCCTGCATATCTTCGGCAGCGTCGGGCGCAAGCTGGCGACACTCAGCCGCTACCAGATCGAGCACGCCGAACGCCTGCAACTGCCGACCGCCGATGCCAACGTCATCAGCCGCCAGTTCCAACCCAAGCCGGCCCTGCTGCTGACATATCTGCCCTTGAGCGATGGCGGCCAACTGGCGGTGCTCAACACCCGCCTGGACGGCGGTGCGCCTGGGCGCAGCGCGGTGCAGGAGCAAGTGGCAAGCACGGTAAAACTGCTGGATAAACTCGAAGGTCGCGGCACACCCTGGTTGATTGGCGGGGATTTCAACCTGCTGCCACTGGGCCAGTTCCTGCGCCTGGACGCGGGCAAGCGTGGCCAGTATTCGCCGGACAGTGAGTTGCATCTGCTGTGGGACAAATACCCGATGATCCCCAGCAACAGCCAATCCAGTGGTATCGACCGTGAGAAATGGCTGACGCACTTCCCCAACGACCCAAGCCTTGATGGCCCGGACCGCACCCTGGATTACCTGTTCTACAGCTCGCGGATCAAACGCGTGGAAGCGAAGGTGCGGCAGGAAGATACGTTGCGTATTTCCAACCACCTGCCGGTGATCGCCCGCTTCCTGCTGCCTGCCGCACAATAACCCCTAGGGTTTCAACGCCTGGGCCCGCAGCGGCTTAAGCCACTCAAGGCTTTCAACCGTGGTGCCGGATGGGCGGTACTCACAGCCGATCCATCCTCGGTAGCCACGCTGCTCCAGCGCCGCGAACAAGGCGGCAAAGTCCATGGTCCCGGTGCCCGGCTCATGACGCCCCGGGTTGTCGGCGATTTGTACATGGACGGTCCTGTCGTAAAACCGCGCCAGCACCTCGGCTGCGTCGCCGGTCAAAAGCTGGGCATGGTAAAGATCCAGAATCAGCCCGACACTGGTAAAGGTTTCCAGCACCTGTTGCGCCTTGCTGAAGTCAGACATGTAATAGCCGGGCATCGCCTGCGGGCAGATCACTTCAATAAGCGCGCGCAAACCCTGATCTTCGAGGTACTTGACCGCGTATTCCAGGTTACTGGCGTAGGCAGGCGCGCTCTCATCCTGGGGCGTGGTCACGCCAGACATGATGTGCACATCCGAGCAGTTCAGCGCCTTCGCATAGCGGGCCGCCTCGCGCAGCCCATCGCGAAATTCCTGCTCCTTGCCCTGCAAGGCAGCGATGCCTTTGGTAACGCCCGCCGGCGCTGCGAACTGAATCAACGGCAGGTTGTATTGAGCCAGGTGATCGGCGAGCAGGCTGGCGTCAAATTCATAGGGCGATGGGAACTCCACCGCCCTGAAACCGGCAGCGGCGGCGGCTTCGATGCGTTGCAGAAAAGGCAATTCGTTGAATTGGAAACCGAGGTGAGCATTGAATTTGAGCATGGTAAATATCCATCCTGGGAATAAACAAATCATCAGCCTGGAGCCTCATTCGCGGCTCCAGCGCCACGCTATTGAAAGTGGTCAGTACAAATACTCATGCTCTTCGTATGGTATTTTCCCACTCCAGTGCGGTGGGGGCATCTGCCCCGACGGGAACGGACTGAAGCTAACCATTCGGAATAAAACCTGTGATCAAGAAAGACCTCGCCCTGCAGTTGGCCCCACGCGTCATCGACATGGTTCGCGCCCGTTCGATGAAAGCCGGTGAGCCCTTGCGCGAGCAGACATTTGCGCAAGCGCTCGGGGTGTCGCGCTCGCCGATCCGGCGGGTTTTTGCCTTGCTCGCCGAGTGGGACCTTGCCATTCAGGAGCCCAACCGTGGCTACTTCCTCAAACAAGGTGCCGGGCAGATTCAGGAAGCCGCAGTCCCTTGCGCCAGCGATCCGTTCGAGGACTTTTACCTGCGTGTGGTCGACGACATTCTGAGCGGAGAAATACCGGCGCACTTTTTCGAAGCGCAGTTGTTGCGACGCTATGAGGTGCCCCGGGGGCAGTTGCTCAAGGTGCTGAACCGGCTGGCCGGCGAAGCCATGGTGGAGCGTAAACCGGGCCAAGGGTGGGGTCTGAAGGACTTCGTGCATAACACGCAGGCGCATATTCATAGCTACCGTTTCCGGATGGCCATCGAACCGGCGGCGCTGCTTGAGCCCGGTTATCAGGTCAATCACGCCGCGTTTGCCCAGGCCAGGCAACAGCAACAGGCGCTGATCGACGGTGAGATCCAGACCTTGTCCCGCGCGCAACTGTTCCAGCTGGGGGCCCAGTTTCACGAAATGATCGTGCAGTGCTCCGGCAATGTTTTTTTCATCGACGCCATACGCCACCAGAATCAGCTCAGGCGCTTCATGGGCTACAAGGCCAACATTGATCGCACGCGTCTTAAGGCGCAATGCCAGGAACACATCCATTTGCTCGACCTCATCGAGTCTGATCGGCGTGAAGAAGCCGCACAGTTTCTCTGGCGCCACCTGGATCAAGTCGGCCGACTCAAGACTGATCAACCCGCAGTGCCAGAAGAAAGCCAAATCTAGAGCACGTCACTGACTACCCGTCAGTGCCGTAATGCCGTGCAGTTAAGGCTTTTTGTAGGAGCGAGCTTGCTCGCGAAAAAATCACAGGCGCCGCGTTCAAACAGGAAACACGCGTTATCGTTGATGTTTTTCGCGAGCAAGCTCGCTCCTACAGAGGGCGCTATACGCTTAACTGAACGGCATTACGTCAGTGCCGCAGCTTCGCCACCCCCCGCCCGATAAAGGGCCAAGCAGCCTAGCACAATTGTTTCTACTCAAAACAGAATACAAAAAAATCACCAAACAGTTAATTTTTTCACTACATATTGTATTTCGTTACAACAATAGGCAATCATGCGCGCCGCTCGGACTCGGATCCGTATCGAATCGCACAGGGATGGTGGCCATGAACGAAAGGACGTTGGGTAGTGCAGCGGGAGTCTCAAACCTCCTGTTCAGGGTGTACAACACAGTGGTCGCCCTGCTTGGCGTGATGCTGGCCTATAAGGGCGGCGTGCTGATGGCCGCGGGCGGGTCACCCTATTACGCGATGATGGGCACCGCGCTGTTGTTATCGGCCATCCTCTTGGGCCTGAAAAAGTCCCTGGGCCTCTACCTTTATGGCGCTGCCTCTGTGGCCACCTATGCCTGGGCGGTGTGGGAGTCTGGTTACGATGGCTGGGCCTATATTCCACGCCTGGCCTGGCTGGCGGTTCTCAGCGTGCCGTTCCTGGCGTTCTGGCCCGTGGTACGGCGTGATTTTGCCAACGTCAGAAAAAGTCATTACTTCACCGTTATGGGTGTGCTGCCGCTGGTGATGGGGGCCACTATCCTGGTACCGCTGTTCTTCCCCACAAGCGTTCACCTTGCCGACTCGACGCTGGCCACCACACGCCCCGCCGCCGCCTTCAGTCGCAGTACCGTCGCCTCTCCAGACGGCAATATTGCCGCGTCACACACCGAGACCAACTGGACCGCCTATGCAGGCTCCAACCTGGGCAACCACTATTCAGCCGCGTCGCAAATCACGCCTTCGAATGTGTCGGGCCTGGTCAAAGCCTGGGAATACCACCACGGCGACGTGAAGCAACCCGGTGAGAAAACCAAGTACTTGAACGAAGCCACGCCGATCAAGGTGGGTAACTCGCTCTACACCTGCACCCCCAAGCAAATCATCATTTCCCTGGATGCCACCACTGGAAAGGAGAACTGGCGATTCGACTCCAAAGTCGACCCGGACTACTTCGCCAATGGCGGCGCCTACTGCCGTGGTGTCTCTTATTTCGAAGTTCCCAATGCCAGTGGCTTGTGCGCCTCGCGCATCATTTGGGGCACCAATGATATTCGCCTCGGCGCGGTAGACGCCCTGACCGGCCAGGCGTGTCCCGACTTCGGCAACGCAGGCTTTGCGGATTTGAAAGACGGGCTGGGCACTTTCAGAAAAGGTTCAACGGGTATCACGTCTGCCCCTCTGGTCATTCGCGGGGTGGTGATCACCGGTGGCCGAGTACTCGACTCGGACGTGCGCCCTGCCCCCTCGGGCGTGGTGCGCGCCTACGATGCAGTGACCGGCAAACAGAAATGGGCCTGGGATTTGGGCCGTCCAGACACCAACGCCCCCGCGGGTGAAAACGAGACCTACACCCTCAGCACCCCCAACTCGTGGGCTCCGCTGTCGGCCGACGATGAACTGGGCCTGGTGTATGTCACCACCGGCAACGCAGCGGGCGACTTCTATGGCGGCACCCGCACAGCACAAGAAGACAGGTTCAGCTCGTCCCTGGTCGCACTGGACGCCAGCACCGGTAAGGTCCGCTGGCACTTCCAGACAGTCCACCATGATCTATGGGACTACGACCTGAGCCCGCAACCCAGCCTGATTGATTTTCCGACGGCTGCCGGGCCACGCCCGGCCGTGATCCAGGCGACCAAATCCGGCCAGTTGTTCGTGCTTGACCGCGCCACCGGCGAACCACTGGTGGATATCGTGCAAGCTCCTGTCCCACAGGGCACCGCCCCGGGAGACTACACCGCAGCCACCCAGCCACTGTCCCCGGATATGCCGAGCACCATGGGGCGTCCATCGAAAACACCGGAAGTACTGACCGAAGCCAATGCCTGGGGCCTGACGCCTTTCGATCAGATGCAATGTCGCCTCGAATTTCGCCAGGCACGCTACGAAGGGATCTTCACCCCGCCGGTCGTGGGCCAGCAAAGCCTGATCTTCCCCGGCCATCATGGCGGCTTGAACTGGGGCGGTGTGATGGTCGACCTCAAGCGAGGGCTGCTGATCATCAACAACCAGCGCCTTCCTTATATGCAGGGGCTGGTACCGCGCGAACAGCTCGACGCCATCAATGCCAAGTCGTTCCAGGAGTCGCCGGGCAATGCCCAAGGCTTCCGCGTCCAGGCCGGCCTGCCTTACGGCGCGATTAAAGATCCGTGGATGTCATCCCTGGACCAGCCATGCATTGCGCCACCCTGGGGCTTTATCGCCGGTATCGACCTGCGCACTCGCGATGTCGTGTGGAGCCGCCCGTTCGGCACAGGCTATGACAGTGGACCTTGGGGGATCGCCTCCAGGATGCGCTTCGAAATCGGCACGCCGAGTGATGCAACCGGCGTGACAACCGCCGGCGGCGTGACGTTTATCGGTGCCGCTATTGACCGGTTCATGCGGGCTTACAACAGCGAAAGCGGTGAGCTGCTCTGGGAAGAACGCCTTCCGGCAGGCAATCAGGCGTCGCCCTTGACCTACATGAGCCAGGGTCGACAGTACGTGGTGGCGGTGGTTGGCGGTCATGACCGAATCCCAACCAAGTTAGGTGACAGCATCATCGCCTGGGCCCTGCCTGAGCAGTAAATCGAGTGCTGTAAGAGAGGCTCGCTATGACCGTATCGGTGGGTAAAACATATACATGTTCTACCCCTCAGTCATGGCGTAGCTTCTAGCGTGATGAAGTTCCAATTATTTATTGCGGGAAGATTACAAGTAACGGCTATCACTGCTGCCCTTTAATCACGTATTCAACACCCACTTCGATGCAAGATTTAAAGCGCCTGACTCTCTCAGCGCGCTCGCAGGCGATTGCGCCCGGTTTACTCAACCGGCGAGAAGCCTGCGCATCGATATATACGCTTTACGTTTTATAAAATTGGACAGGAATTAACAATGCTCGAACTTTCTGATGGTTTGTATCTATTGGTGGGCGTCAGTTTTATTACGTCATTCATGACGGCGGCGATTGGCGTGGGCGGCGGAATTGGACTGCTTGCGGTTATGCCTCAATTCATCCCCATTTCTGCGGTGGTACCGGTTCATGGTTTGATTCAAATGGTCAGCAACGCCAGTCGATTCGCGTTTGACTTCAAAAGTGCAAAAGTGGAAATCCTGCCTAGATACGTTATCGGCTGCCTGGTCGGCGCGTTCATCGGTTACTTCTTCATCGGCAAATTTCCCGAGCAATATTTATCACTGATTCTCGGCTTCTTCATCCTGGCCATCACCTGGACCAAGATCGTCGCACGCCTGGGTTTTATATTTAAAAACTTTGCCCTGGTGGGCTTTTTTCAAACCTTCCTTTCACTGTTCGTGGCCGTAACCGGTTTGATATCGCAGCCCATCCTGATGAAGATGAATATTAATAAAAACGAAGTAATTGTCACCCACGCCATGCAAATGAGCGTACTGCACGGGCTCAAGGTCGCCGCCTTTGTTATTGCAGGTTTTGCGTTCATGGATTACGCCAACCTGATCATCATCATGATTACCGCCTCTACATTGGGTTCGTACCTGGGCGGCTTTCTCAGAGACCGTATATCGCAGCGTGTCGGCGCAATGCTGTTAAAGGCAGGGGTGACGTTTTTTGGTTTGAAGATGATCTTCGATCATTTTTTCAACGGCCTGTAAAAAGTTCTTCCAATAAAACAAGGAGCGTGAAATGAGCATACGTAAGTTTGATTTTTTTGAAACCAAAGAAATCTCAACGTTTCTGAAAGAGCATGGATATTGCGTTATCAAGCCCCAAAACCACTCTCTGGAAGCCTTTAGAGAGACCGCCGGCAAGTTCGGGCTGATTCAGTTTCATACCAAGTCCGATGAACATGGCGTCGTGGGCGGTGGCGAACCGATCAACAAGGACTGGCAACGTTTCAAGGATGATTATCATGGCGAACTGTCGAGCGATTTTTTCCCGCATACCGATGGGTCGTTCTTGAATGGCATCGCCTACGTAGAGGGCACTGCGAAAAAAATCACGCCACCCAAATTCGTCATTCTCCAGTGCGTTTCAAAACCTGAATTTGGCGGCGACAACTTCCTGGTGGATGGGCAGAAAATCTACAATGACCTGCTTGCCAATAACGCCGAGACATTAAAAATATTGATGACCAGCGGCAGTGTCACCTACTGCCGCGACGATTTGTTGTCCATCGATTGCGCCGTCTTTGAAAAAATCGATGACGAAACGTTAAGAATTCGCTACCGGTATGACAGCACTGCGTTTATCCCCGAATGGGCCAACGCGGCGTTTAAATACATCCAGACCCACTACTCCACCAACGAGCGTTACATTACCCCCATCAGCCTTGAGCCAGGGGACATCCTGGTGATGGATAACCTGCGGGTCCTGCATGCCCGGCATAAATTCATCGATGGCAACCAGCAGAGAAAAGTAAGAAGGCTGTGGATCGCTGATGACGCGAGCACCACATTCAAGAACATCCTGGATCAGTCCCCTGTGCGCAGGGCCATGCTGCCCTTTCAGAACTACAATATTGCCCAGTCTGAAACCGCCGGGCATTCGTTTATCGAGTACACCTGCGGCATCCACGCCCAAGCGAGCAAATCGCTGCCAGACGCGCATAAGCAATTTGACAGTGCGCTTGAAGCGCTTTAAGCCCTTCAAGACAACCACCTTGCTCTGATTCAACGCTTTCAGGTAACCCCCAGTCATCAAAACGACTGGGGAGTTACTTACACTCAAGGCTTTCTGGGTTTGATCCGGGCCGTCGCTTCGGCCACCAACGGATCATCCGGCCAGTAATGCTTCGTACCACCTAGCACCTTCGACATTGACAGCGTTGTAGCCCCTGACTTACCGGGCTTATGAGGATTGCGTGAGAAACGCCGTTGACTGTCAATCACGCTATGACGGATTGACATTTGGAAAGGGGATTTTATAGAGGGTTGACACACCACGGCGCATAGCGAAGGGAGCTCAGACGGGAAAACATTGACATTCAAAAGCCAACCACGCCCCTCTGGCCCCAATACACCATGACGGCACAAGGCCCCTGACCGCGAAGACCGCTCACATTCCTGGGGGAATATAACCGGGGACATACCTGACATTGGTGCACTTGCCATGAAGAATTCGTCCATCTTCGATCAGGAACTGCGCAATCTTCTTTTGTTGATTGATCTTCGCCTGCAATTTGCAATCGGAACTGTGCCCGACTTGTTGATAGTGTTCGGTGTACACCATGCCATTACCGGTATGGGTCATTGATGTCCCGGCCGCTTCGGTGGTGGTCCAGCTCGCGGACTTGTACCAGGTCAGCACCGCCAAGGGTTCGCCGTTCGAACCGAGTTCCTTTTTCATCGAATCGGGTTTGCCGAACAAGTCCAGCGCTTCCTGCATATCACGCCCTTCCCAGCGGCTTTGCGCAATAGTGGAACAGCCAGTCAAGAGCAAGACGGCCAACAGAGTGGTTAACAATAAGCGTATGTAAGTCATTGGCTGTCCCGGCTTATTTATTCAGTTCGAGCAGGCTGTCGATGTTGTCCATCATCTGGCTCTTTTCCTGAATCGGTGCGAGTTTGAAGAACATCTGCTGCAGCATCTCGATCATCTGCAGGTATTCCATCTTGCCCACGGCGGCCATGTCGTTTTTAGCTCGACTGCCCGGCGCACAGGCAAACTTCAGCGCTTGCTGTACCCAGAACTCTTTCGGGGTTTGCCATTGATTGGCAACTTTCAGATGGCGCAGGGTGTAAGCCAGACGCTCGACGGATTGGCCATTGATAAAGCGCACTTTGCCCGTAGAGCACTGGGCTTCGAGGTTGTACACGTCGATCATTGGTTTGCCGGGCTCTTCATAAACCAGGGTCACCGCGACCATGGTCGCGCCTTTATTTTTTTCAGAAGGCACTACCGACGTAGCATCGGCGACGTACATGATGTTTTTTTGGGCCACGCCGTTGCCGTAGATAATCCACCAGTCACCAATCGGATTGGGCTCTTCGGCATTTGCCGAATTGGAGGCAAACAGCAGCGCAGCCGACAAGAAGATCAACTTCTTGAACTTGAAGAGAAATGACATGGGCAGTTCCGTTCCTTGGGTACACGTTGCCAGGCAGCAACTTGTTATTGTTCGGGCCGCCACTTTAGGAGGCGGCTCGGACAGGCACAATTAGGGCGGATGGGCTAATGGCGCGCTGCCATTACTGCTCAGGTGCCTCGAGGTTTTGCCCGTGCTGTGGCTTCGGCCACCAACGGATCATCCGGCCAGTAATGCTTCGGATACCGCCCCTTCAAATCCTTCTTCACCTCGGCGTAGGTACTGCGCCAGAAGTTCGCCAGATCCTGCGTGACCTGCACCGGCCGCCGCGCCGGGGACAGCAGGTGCAACTTCACGGCCAGGCGCCCGCCGGCGATACGCGGGGTGTCTGCCAGCCCGAACAATTCCTGCAAGCGCACCGCCAGAATCGGCGGCTGCTCGCTGTAGTCCAGGCGTACCGATGATCCCGACGGCACTTTCACATGCTGCGGCGCCAACTCTTCCAGGCGTTGGGGCAATGGCCAGGGCAGCAGGTTGTGCAGGTAGCTGGAGATATCCAGGTTGGCGAAATGACTCAGGCGCGAGACCTTGCCCAGGTAAGGCATCAACCAGTGTTCGAGGCTGGCCAGTAGCGCCTTGTCGCTGATGTCGGGCCACTCGCTGGTGTTGCCCGCATCGAGTTGGCGCAGCAGCATCACACGGGCTTGCCATTGACGCAGTTCCGGAGTCCAGGGCAGCAGTTCCAGGCCTTTGCGGCGCACCAGGTTGACCAGCGCCTGGCTGCGGGCGGATTCGTCAAGGCCGGTCAACGGTTCGCGGCTGAGTACCAGTTCACCGACTTTGCGTTGGCGCTCGGCACGCAAGACGCCTTCGCGTTCGTCCCAGTCGAGTTGGTCGACATTGCGCACTTGCTCGGCCAGCACCGTGTCGAACAACGTCGGATCAAAATCCGCCGCCAGGTAGATCCGTTCTTCGCGCTGGCCCTGGCGGCTGCCCAGGTCGGCGATCACCAGCCAGGGTTGTTTCATCAGGCTGTCGGCTTCGGCGAACAGCGCCGCGCGGCCATTGGCCAGGCGATATTCAGCACCACCGGGGCGACGTTGCTGGGCGACGCGATCCGGGTAGGCCAGTGCCAGCAAGGCGCCGAGCCAGCGCGGGTGGTCGGGATTGTCCACCGGCTGGGTCGCCTTGCCGCGCAGGTAGCCACGGTATTGCCGGGCCAGTTGCTTGGCGCGCTGCACCCCGCCCTGAGTGCCGCGTGCGCGTTCTTCACCGGCCATCAACGCCAGGCGGCTGTGCAAGTCGGCGCCGCCGCCGCGCAGAATATCGCGCTCGCCCAACAGAGCCGCCACGTCACAGGCCGTGGCGGCCAGCCCCAGGTCCTGGCCACGCAATAACAGATGGGCAATACGCGGGTGGGCCGGCAGCTCGGCCATCTTCTGGCCATGGGCGGTGAGGGTTGCTTCGTTCAATGCACCCAGGCGTTGCAACAGCTCCTGAGCCTGGGCATAGGCGGCAGTCGGCGGGATGTCCAGCCAAACCAACTGGCTGGGTGTCACGCCCCAGCGCGCCAGTTGCAAGGCCAGCCCGGCCAGGTCGGCGGCAAGAATTTCCGCACTGCCATAGGCGGCCAAACCGTCATGCTGGTCTTCGGACCACAACCGATAACACACCCCCGGTTCCAACCGCCCTGCCCGACCGGCGCGCTGGGTGGCGCTGGCGCGGGAGATGCGCTGGGTGTCGAGGCGCGTCATGCCGCTGCCCGGGTCAAAGCGAGGCACCCGCGCCAGCCCGGCGTCGATCACCACGCGCACGCCGTTGATGGTCAGGCTGGTCTCGGCGATGTTGGTGGCCAGCACTACTTTGCGCTTGCCGGCCGGCGCCGGGTCGATGGCGGCGCGCTGGGCGTTGAGGTCCAGCTCACCGTGCAGGGGGCATAACAGCACATCCGGGTGATCACCCAGGGCCTCGGCCAGTTGCTGGTTGACCCGGCGAATCTCCGCTTGCCCCGGCAGAAACACGAGCACGCTGCCGGTCTCGTCATGCAGGGCTTCGAGGACGGTCTGCACCACGCGCGGCTCGATAAACTCCCCGGCCTGGTACGGCCGGCCCCAGCGCATCTGCACCGGGAACATGCGCCCCTCACTGCGCAGGATCGGCGCGTCATCCAGCAGGCCGGCCAGGCGTTCGCCTTCAAGGGTGGCGGACATCAGCAGGATTTTCAGCGGCTGCTCGTCGCGAAACAACTCGCGACCGTTAAGGCTCAGGGCCAGCGCCAGATCGGCGTCGAGGCTGCGCTCGTGAAATTCGTCGAAGATCAACAAGCCCACGCCGTCCAGTGCCGGGTCGTCCTGCAGGCGGCGGGTGAGGATACCTTCGGTGACCACCTCGATGCGCGTGTTGGGGCCGACTTTGCTGTCCAGGCGGATGCGGTAGCCCACGGTCTCACCGACCTTTTCGCCCAGCTCACTGGCCAGCCGTTCGGCAGCAGCACGCGCGGCCAGGCGCCGAGGTTCGAGCATCAGGATGGTTTGCCCGGCAAGCCACGGCTCATGCAACAAGGCCAAGGGCACGCGGGTGGTTTTACCGGCGCCGGGGGGCGCTTCCAGCACGGCTTCATGGCGATGCGCCAAGGCGTCACGCAGGGCGGGTAAAACATCATCGATCGGCAACGAATTCATACTGGCTCCAAAGCAGAGCGGCGAGTATAACGGCGAACTGCCGGATGCCGATGCGGGTCTCAAAAACACCCACGCTTTGGGCTGTGAATGCAGTCGAGGGTGGAAGCTGGCTTGCCTGCGATAGCGGTGTGACAGTTGCCGCTGTATTTCCTGA
>Ga0308161_1005135_pt1 | contig 11613 bp, 10 predicted proteins | sample PhyFR2_FD_201034 | JGI IMG/M metagenome (GOLD analysis project Ga0308161, IMG submission 201034) | Phyllosphere microbial communities from UC Gill Tract Community Farm, Albany, California, United States - DLSLF.R2 | ecosystem: Host-associated > Plants > Phyllosphere > Unclassified | place: USA...
CGCACGCCGTTCATCCACACGTCCACGTCGTAGGGGTCGAAGGCCGCGTCGGTGGTGCCGATGGCGGCGAGCACCCGACCCCAGTTGGGGTCGTTGCCGAAGATCGCGGCCTTGAAGAGGTTGTTGCGGGCGACCGAGCGACCGACCTCGACGGCGTCGTCCTCGCTCGCGGCGTTCACGACCCGGATCGTGATGTCGTGGCTGGCTCCCTCGGCGTCGCCCTGCAGCTGAGCGGCGAGGTCGTCGCACACCCCGGCGAGGGCCGCGGCGAACTCCTCGGCATCCACCCGGATGCCGCTGGCACCGCTGGCCATGAGCGTGACCTGGTCGTTGGTCGACATGCAGCCGTCGGAGTCGAGCCGGTCGAAGCTCACGCGCGTCGCCGAGCGGAGCGCCGCGTCGGCCTCCGCGGCGTCGAGAACGACGTCGGTCGTCAGCACGACGAGCATCGTCGCCAGGCCCGGGGCCAGCATCCCGGCCCCCTTCGCCATGCCGCCGATCGACCATCCGTCGCCCGCGTGGACCGCGCGCTTGGGCTTCGAGTCGGTGGTCATGATCGCCAGAGACGCGTCTTCTCCCCCCTCGGCCGAGAGAGCGGCGACGCCCTCGTCGACGCCCTGCAGGACCTTCGCGCGGAACACCTCGTCTCCGGTGCCGATGAGACCGGTGGAACACACCACCACATCGCCCGCGCCGACGCCGAGGAGCTCGGCCGCACGCTCGGCGGTCTGATGGGTCGTCTGGAAGCCGAACGATCCCGTGAAGCAGTTGGCCCCGCCCGAGTTGAGCACCACGGCCTCGATCGTGCCGTCCGTGACGACCTGCTCCGACCACAGGATCGGGTTCGCCTTCGCGCGGTTCGACGTGAACACCGCGGCGCCCACCTTGAGCGGCCCCCGGTTCACCACCACCGCGACGTCTCGCGCGCCGGTCGACTTGAGCCCGACGGCGACTCCGGCCGCCTCGAATCCAGCGGGGGCGGTCACGCTCACGGGGCGACTCCGTTCAGGGGAAGGGCGGTGGTCTCGGCGAGACCCAGCGCCAGGTTCATGGATTGGATGGCCGCACCGGCGGTGCCTTTGACGAGATTGTCGACGGCGGCCACCACCGTCACGCGGTTCGCCGCGCGGTCGATCGCGAGCCCCATCGAGGCGACGTTCGCACCGAGCACGTCGGCCGTGCGCGGGAACACCCCCGCGGGCAGCAGCTCGACGAACGGCTCGTCACCGTACGCGTTCTCCCACGCGCCGCGGATCTCGGCATCCTTCGCCCCCTCGCGGATCGGAGCCGACGACGTGGCGAGGATGCCCCGCGCCATCGGCACGAGCACGGGAGTGAAAGACAGACGGATGGCGTCGCTCGACGCCCCCGCGGCGACCAGGGCCTGCCGGATCTCGGGGATGTGACGGTGGGTGCCGCCCACGGCATAGGGGTTCGCCGATCCGAGGATCTCGCTGGCGAGGAGGTTCGTCTTGGCCGACTTGCCGGCCCCGCTCGGTCCGACCGCGAGCACCGACACGATGTCCGCGGGGTCGATGACGCCGGCGGCGACACCGGGGGCGAGAGAGAGGGCCACGGTCGAGGCGTTGCAGCCCGGGGCGGCGACGCGCGTGGCACCGCGGAGCTTCTCGCGCTGCTTCCCGCCCGCGACCGGGAGCTCGGGGACTCCGTAGGCCCACGGGTCGGGGTGCGGCCCCCCGTAGAACTGCGCCCAGTCCTCCGCGGAGACCAGGCGGTGATCGGCTCCGGCGTCGATGATGAGGGGCGTATCAGCCAGGGCGTCGGTGTACTGCGCCGACTGGCCATGCGGCAGGGCGAGGAACACCACGTCATGACCCGCGAGCACCTCGGGCGTCGTGGGCTGGAGTTCGAGGTGCGCGAGGGAGCGCAGGTGCGGCTGGTGGGCGACGAGCGGCTGTCCCGCGCTGGAGTGCGCGGTGACGGTGCGGATCTCGACGTCGGGATGAGCGGCCAGGAGGCGGAGGATCTCGCCACCCGCGTAGCCGGAAGCGCCGGAGACGGCGACCGAGAGGGTCATGTATCCACCTTACGAGTCGGGGCTGGTGCTGAAAGCAGCGTGTACCGGGGCGGCGACGCCCGTATGCCCGACCGGAGGCGGGTTACGAGGTCGCCGAGAATCGGCGCGCGACCCGACGTCGACGCTCGCCACCGGTGCTCACGAAGAGCTCCTCGGTGCGCACGGTGATCGACGACATGTGGCGAGGGTATCCGCCGCGGAGGGCGCGGGGCAAATCGTCCCCCGCCCCGCTGTGACGCCCGGCGAGCCGGGGACGACACGCCCCTCGATGGCCTTGTCCCCCAAATGGGGGACACGGTCAGGTTATGCTGTGAAACCTGCCCTCATCGCCGGGCACTTCCGACTGCCCCCTTTACCGGCGATGAGGGCAGGCCCTCGCGCGCGAACGCGCACCTGAGTGTATGCCGAACGTCAGGCGCGCGAGGACGCCGCCTCCCCCGCTGTGGAGCGGGTGAAAACGCCGGAGCGCCGAGCGGCGTAGGCCGTCGGCGCTCCAGGTCACGCGTGGTCGATCAGTCGCGGATCGCCGCACCGAAACGTTCTGCCGCCACGGCGACACCGGCGAGCTTCGCCTCGGTCGCCTCGGCCGCGGTGAGGGTGCGGTCGTCGGCACGGAACCGCAACGCGAACGTCAGGCTCTTCTTGCCCTCTGAGAGACCGGGGCCGCGGTAGTCGTCGACGAGCCGGGCGCCCTCGAGCAGCGGGGCTCCCCCCTCGATCAGCGCGGCGCGCACGGCACCCGCGGCGACGTCGGTCGGAACCGTCAGCGACACGTCCTGCGTGGCGGCGGGGAATCCCGAGAGGGATGCCGCGACCGGGCGCGCCTGCGCCAGCTCGAGCATCGCGTCGAGGTCGAGCTCGGCCACGAGAACGCGTCCGGGCAGGTCCGCCGCGGCCGCGACAGCCGGCAACAGCTCGCCGACGTAGCCGATGTCGGTCCCCGCGGAAAGGACACGGGCCGTGCGCCCCGGGTGGAGCGCCGCACGCTGCGCCTGCACGAGTTCGATGTCGAGCCCGGCGGCGGCGGTCAACACGCGCACGGCGTCCACGGCATCGGCGAGATCCGCCGCAACCGCCGGCTGACCCGGCTGCTTCGCGACCGTGTGACCGGTCAGCAGAACGGCCACGTGACGGCGCTGCGGCGGAATCGACGCGTCGAGGGCCGTGAGGGTCGCGGCATCCGGCCGCACCGCCAGCGGCGGCACCGACGCGGTGCCGTACTGCACGCCCGGCTTCGGGAGGAAGACCGTGCCGGCCTCGAACAGCGCGAGATCGACGATGCCGCGCGAGACGTTGCGATGCGCGACCTGTAGCAGAGCGGGGATCAACGAACGGCGCAGGAACGGAGCGAGTCCGTCGAGCGGGTTCGCGAGCTTCACGCTCGGCAGCGGATCACCCGACGGCGAGCCGTGCAGGGCGTTCTGCTCCTCGGTGGTGAAGGGGAACGACGGCGTCTCGACGAAGCCGGCAGAGGCCAGAGCGTTCGCCACGCGACGGCGCCCCTGCTGCGCGGCGGTGAGCCCGCGGCCCGACGGGGGCGTCGGGAGGACGGACGGGATCCGGTCGTAGCCCTCGATACGCGCCACCTCTTCGGCGAGCGTCCACTTGTCGCTGAGGTCGTGGCGCCACGACGGTGCCGTGACCGCCCAGCCGCCCTCGCGCTCGTCGACCGCGCAGCCGATGAGGCGCAGGGCCGAGACGATCTCGTCGTCGGTGTACTCGACGCCGATCAGCCCGGGGACGAAGCCCGCGGGCAGCGTGATCGCCTCGCGGCGGTACGTCGAGCCGAGCGACCCGCCCAGCTCGGTGTCGAGAGTGCCGCCCGCGAGCTCGACCATCAGCGAGGCGACACGCTCGGCCGCCACGTACGGGACGAGCGGGTCGACGCCGCGCTCGAAACGGCGCGAGGCCTCGGAGGGCAGCTTGTGACGACGCGCGGTGCGCGCGATCGAGACCTGGTCGAAGGTGGCCGCCTCGATCAGCACGTTACGCGTGGCGTCGCTCATCTCGGTGGGGCCGCCGCCCATCACACCGGCGAGTCCGATCGGTCCCGACTCGTCGGTGATCAGGAGGTCTTCGGCGTCGAGGGTCCGCACCTGCCCGTCGAGGGTCTCGAGCTTCTCGCCCTGTTCCGCTCGACGCACCGTGATACCACCCTGCAGGCGGTCGAGGTCGTAGCCGTGGAGGGGCTGACCGAGCTCAAGCATGACGTAGTTGGTGATGTCGACGAGCACCCCGAGCGAGCGGATGCCGGCGAGCGACAGGCGCGTGATCATCCACGGCGGCGTCGGGCGCGAGGGGTCGACGTCGCGGACGATGCGCGCGACGAACTCGGTGGCGCCGCGGCGGCCGCGGATGGGCGCCTGGTCGGCGACCGTGATCGGGAAGCCCGAGGGCGTGCGCGCCGCGGCCTCGTCGTGGTCGAGGCCCGGGTCGCGGAAGTCCGCTCCCGTCGCGTGCGAGTACTCGCGGGCGACCCCGCGCAGTGACAGGGCGTAGCCGCGGTCGGGGGTGACGTTGATCTCGACCGCGAGGTCGTCCAGACCGAGCAGTGCGATGGCATCCGTTCCGACCGGCGCGTCGATCCCGAGATCGATCAGACGGAGGATGCCGCTGTGCTCGCTGCCCAGGCCCAGCTCTTTCGCCGAGGCGATCATGCCGTCGGACACGTGCCCGTAGGTCTTGCGGGCCGCGATCGGGAAGGGACCGGGCAGCACCGAACCGGGCAGGGTCACCACGACCTTGTCGCCCTCGAAGAAGTTGCCGGCACCGCAGACGATGCCGCGCACTCCCCCGTTCTCGGCGCCGACGTCGACCTGGCACCAGCGGATGGTCTTGCCGTTGGACTGGGGCTCGGGAGTGAACTCCTTCACCTCTCCGACGACGATCGGACCGGACAGCTCGAAGCGGTGCACGTCCTCTTCTTCGAAACCGACCGAGACGAGGGCGGCGAGGACGTCGTCGGGCGTGGCCTCTGCGGGCACGTCGACGTACTCGCGCAACCAGGAGAGCGGGACGCGCATCAGACCACCATTCCGAACTGCTCACTGAAGCGGACATCGCCCTCGGCCATGTCGCGCATGTCTTGCACGTCGCTACGGAACATGAGCGTGCGCTCGATGCCCATGCCGAAGGCGAAGCCCGAGTACTCCTCGGGGTCGATGCCCGCGGCCCGCAGCACGTTGGGGTTCACCATGCCGCAGCCGCCCCACTCGATCCAGCGCGCCCCGCCCTTGAAGGTGGGGTGCCACAGATCGAGCTCGGCACTCGGCTCGGTGAAGGGGAAGAAGTTGGCGCGGAAGCGCGTCTTGGCCTCAGGCCCGAACAGCACGCGCGCGGCGTGGTCGAGCGTGCCCTTGAGGTGCGCCATCGTGATGTTCTTGTCGATGACCAGACCTTCGAACTGTGTGAAGACCGGCAGGTGCGTCGCGTCGAACTCGTCGGTGCGGTACACCCGGCCCGGGCAGAGCACGTAGATGGGCAGGTCGCGCTCGAGCATCGACCGCACCTGCACGGGGCTCGTGTGCGTGCGCAGCACGAGGTGGCGGGCGACCGGGTCGACGAAGAACGTGTCCTGCATCTGGCGCGCAGGGTGATCGACGTCGAAGTTGAGGGCGTCGAAGTTGAACCACTCGTGCTCGAGCTCGGGGCCTTCCGCGATCTCCCAGCCCATGCCGACGAAGATGTCGGACACCTGCTCCTGGAGGAGGGAGATCGGATGCCGTGCCCCGATGCGGGCGCGCTGCGGCAGCGCCGTGATGTCGATGCGCTCGGCCTCGAGCTGCGCGGCGGTCTCGGCCGCGGCCAACTCGCTCTCGCGCGCGGCGAGCGCCTGGTTCACCCGACCGCGCGCCTGTCCGACGAGCTTGCCGAAGGCGGCCTTCTGGTCGGGGGCGACGTTGCGCATCTGGGCGTTCAGCTGAGCGAGGGAGGACTGTTCCCCCGTGTGGGCGGAACGGGCGGACTTGAGCTCGGCCGTGGTCGCGGCGGCGGCGATGGCGGCAAGGGCCTCATCGACCGCGGAGGCGACGGCCTCAGGGGTGATCTCGGGTGCGTCGGACACGAGATGAGAGTCTACCGACGGGCGGGGACACTCCCCCGCCCGTCGGTGCCGTGACTCAGAATCTCGCAGCGCCGCCGTGGGAGTCGAACTTGCCGAGTCCGCGCTGGGCGACGATGAGCTCGGTGTCGGTGCCGGTCTGGCCCGCGGGCTCCGCGGGAGCGACGTTGCCGCCCTTTGGCGAGCGGCGCAGGCCGAGCTCGACGCGGTGCGCGGTGTACGACAGGGCGAGGCACATCGCCACGTAGATGACGCTGGCGATCATCGCGGCGGGGATCAACGGCGATCCGTACTCGCCGTTCGAGCCGAGCAGACGGGCGAAGTACAGCAGTTCGGGGTACGTGATGATGAAGCCGAGCGCGGTGTCCTTCAGCGTCACCACGAGCTGGGCGATGATCACGGGCAGCATGGCGCGGATCGCCTGCGGGAGCAGAATCAGGCGCATCACACCCGACTTGCGCAGACCTACGGCGTAGCCGGCCTCGCTCTGTCCGCGCGGGAGCGCCTCGACGCCGGCACGGATGACCTCGGACAGCACGGAACCGTTGTAGAGGATCAGCGCGATCACGACGGCCCAGTACGACGACATCTTGATGCCGACGACCGGCAGACCGTAGTACAGCAACAGCATGAAGACGAGGACGGGCACGGCGCGGAGAAGCTCGACCACCCAGCCGACCGGGAGGCGGACCCAGCGGTGGTCGGACATCCGGCCGATGGCAAGGATGAAGCCGAGCACGAGGGCCCCGACGGCCGCGACGGCGAACGCCGCGAGGGTTGCGAGCGTCGCTTGGCCGAATCGCTCCCAGATCGCGCTGTAGCTGAAGACGTTCCACTTCGCCGCCGAGAACTGGCCGGTGTCGATGAAGCGCCAGACCACGAAGCCGATGACGGCGACGACGAGGACGAGCGTGATGACGCCGAGGATGCGGTTGCGCAGCTGCGCGCGGGGACCCGGGACGTCGTAGAGGACGGAGGAGCTCATCGGGCGACCTTCCACTTCTTCTCGGCCGCGTTCTGCAGCGCAGCGAGCAGCAGGACCAGGATGACGAAGACCGCCATCACGAGGAGGATGGTGACGAGCTGGTTCTCGCCGTTCTCACTCATCGTCGCTCGGATGTTCCCGAGGTTGACCACCGAGAATCCGGCGGCGACGGTGGTGTTCTTCAGCAGGGCGATGAAGACGCTCATCATCGGGGGGATGACCGAGCGGGTCGCCTGGGGCAGGACCACGAGGGTCATGACCTGGCCGAAGCCGAGGCCGAGCGCGCGAGCCGCCTCCGCCTGGCCGACGGGCACGGTGTTGATGCCCGCGCGCAGGGTCTCGGCCACATAGGTCGCGGTGTAGATGCCGAGGCCGCACACGGCCAGCGTCAAGAAGCTGCCGCGCGGGACGTCGATCAGCAGCGGCACGCAGAACGCGAAGAAGAACAGCACCAGCGTGAGCGGGGTGTTGCGGATCCAGTTCACGTACACCGCGCCGACCGCGCGGGCGATGGGCACGGGCGACACGCGCATGGCCGCCACGATGAAGCCGAGCACGAGCGCGATCAGGCCGCCGCCCAAGAAGAGCACGACCGTCCCCCAGAGCGCCTGCGCCCACAGGTCGGGGTAGTCGAAGATCTGGTTCACCGTACGCTGTCCGTTCTTTCTCGTCGTGCTCGTCGGGTGGTGCGGGCGGCGCGGAGTGCGCCGCCCGCACCGGGAGATCAGCTGACGGGGTCGACCGCCGGCTGCTCGCCCTTGACGCCCGAGGCGCCGAGGTTCTTCTCGAAGATGGCCTCCCAGGTGGAGCCGCCGTCGGTGAACATGGTGTTCACGAACTCCTGGAAGGCGGTGTCACCCTTGGCGATGCCGACGCCGTAGCGCTCCTCGCTGAAAGGCTCGCCCGCGATCTTCAGGTTGTCGGGGTCCTGCGCGGCGTAGCCGAGGAGGATGGCCTCGTCGGTGGTCACCGCGTCGACCTCGCCGTTCTTCAGCTTCTCGACGCACTGCGAGTAGGTGTCGAACTCGACGACCTTTGCCGGAGTCTGCTCGCGGATGCGCTGGATCGGCGTCGAGCCGGTCACCGAGCACACGGTGGTCTCGGCCGTGAGCGAGTCCTTGCCCGTGATCGTGTCGTTGTCGGCGGCGACGAGCAGTCCCTGGCCGGTCACGAAGTAGGGGCCGGCGAAGGAGATCTGGTCCTTGCGCTTGTCGGTGATCGAGTAAGTGCCGACGTAGTAGTCGATGTCGCCGTTGATGATGGCCTGCTCGCGGTTCGCCGAGGCGATGGCCTTGTACTCCACCTTCGAGGTGTCGGCCGGGTCGTAGCCGAGCGAGGCGGCGATCCAGCGCGCGACGTCGACGTCGAAGCCCTTGCGCTCACCCGTCACGGGGTCGAGGTAGCCCAGGCCGGGCTGGTCTTCCTTCACGCCGACGACGATCTTGCCGGCCGAGGTGATCTTCTCGAACGTGGGGCTGCCGTCGATCTTCACGTCGGTGGCCACCGCGCCGTAGACGGGGGCGTCCGAGGCGCTGCCGCCGTCGGAGCCGGGCGCCGCGCCCGGGGTGCCGCTGTTGCAGGCCGTCAGGGCCAGCAGGCCGGCGGCGATGATGCTCGCGCCGGCGAGAAAACGAGTTTTACGCATGTGATGTCTCCTTGGTTACGTGTGCTGTGCGGGAAGGGGTCGTCGGTGACGGCGCGCGCGATCGCCAGCGGTGGGCGATGCTCTCGTCTCGGCTAGGAACCTCCTCGTTCGTCGCCGTCAGGGTCGTGCGTCAGTGCGTGATGAGCTTCGAGAGGAAGTCCTTCGCACGGTCGGATTCGGGGCGCGTGAAGAACTGCTCGGGGGTCGCCTGCTCGACGATCTGCCCGTCGGCCATGAAAACGACGCGGTTCGCGGCCTTGCGGGCGAAGCCCATCTCGTGGGTGACGACGATCATCGTCATGCCGTCCTTGGCGAGGCCGACCATGACGTCGAGCACCTCGTTGATCATCTCGGGGTCGAGAGCCGAGGTCGGCTCGTCGAAGAGCATGACCTTGGGCTTCATCGCCAGCGCGCGGGCGATCGCCACACGCTGCTGCTGACCGCCCGAGAGCTGGGCGGGGAGCTTGTCGGCCTGGTGACCGACGCCCACGCGATCCAGGAGCGCACGCGCCTCTTTCTCGGCATCCGCCTTCTTCATCTTGCGGACCTTGATGGGCCCCAGCGTGACGTTCTCGAGGATCGTCAGGTGCGCGAAGAGGTTGAACGACTGGAACACCATGCCGACGTCGGCACGCAGTTCGGCCAGGCCCTTCCCCTCTTTGGGAAGCTCCTTGCCGTCGATCGTGATCGATCCGCTCGTGATGGTCTCGAGACGGTTGATGGTGCGGCACAGCGTCGACTTGCCGGAACCCGACGGGCCGATCACCACGACGACCTCTCCGCGGTCGACGGTGAGGTCGATGTCTTTCAGAGCCTGGAACTGCCCATAGTGCTTCTGGACGTCGGCGACGACGACCAGGGGCTCGGTCTTCGGGGGAACGGATGCCATGCCTTCACCCTATGAGGATGCTGGGCGCCCGACCACATTCCTGCGCACGCCTTAACCGTTCTGTAACAGCAGGGGTCAGCGCGCGCGCTGCGCGAAAGCCGTCTCGTAGAGGCAGACGCTCGCCGCGGTGGCCAGGTTCAAAGACTCGGCGCGACCGTAGATCGGCAGGCGCAGTGCGAGGTCGGCCTGCGCGAGGGCGGACTCCTCGAGCCCCCGCGCCTCGTTGCCGAACAACCAGGCCGTCGGCTCCGACAGAAGCTCTCGGGATGCCAGGAAGTCGGTGCCCTCGACATCGGCGGCGACGATGCGCAGGCCCGCCTCGTGCGCGCGGGCGACGACATCAGCGAGCTCGAGATCGACCGCGACCGGCAGGTGGAAGAGCGAGCCGGTGGTGGAGCGCACGACCTTAGGGTTGTACGGGTCCACGGTCCGGCCGGTCAGGATCACGGCGTCGGCACCCGCGGCATCCGCGGCCCTGATGATCGTGCCCAGGTTGCCGGGATCGCGAACCTCTTCGCAGATCGCGATGAGGCGCGGCTCCCCCGCCAGGATGTCCTTCAACGCGGTGGGCGATTGACGGGCCACCGCCACGATGCCCTGGGGCGTCACGGTATCGGCCATGGCGTCGAGCACCGCCTCGGTGGTGATCTGCAGATCGACACCCGCCTGCTCCGCAGCGTCACGCACATCCGTGTGCTTCTCGAGGGCGGACGGGGTCGCGTAGACCTCCAGCACGGTCTCGGGCGCCCACGCGAGCGCCTCGCGAGCGGCCTGCGGACCCTCGAGCAGGAACAGACCTGTCTCTTGGCGGGCAGCGCGCTTACTGAGCTTGGCCACGGCGCGCACCCGCGGCGAACGGGGGTTCTCGAGCACGTCCCCAGTGTATGGCCCCGGAGGAATGCATCCCGGGACGCCGCGCGAACGACCCGCGGGAACGACGAAACGGGCGCCCTCCGGAGAGGACGCCCGTTTCGGAAGACGTGTCTTACGCGGTCTTCGCCGCGTTGACGTCGGTGGGCAGCGCAGCCTTCGCGGTCGCGACGAGCGACGCGAACACGGCGGGCTCGTTCACGGCGAGCTCGGCGAGCATGCGACGGTCCACCTGCACACCCGCGAGGCCGAGGCCCTGGATGAAGCGGTTGTACGTCATGCCGTTGGCGCGCGACGCGGCGTTGATGCGCTGGATCCACAGACGACGGAAGTCGCCCTTGCGCTTGCGACGGTCACGGTACGCGTAGACCAGGGAGTGGGTGACCTGCTCCTTGGCCTTGCGGTACAGGCGCGAACGCTGACCGCGGTAACCGGACGCGCGCTCCAGGATGACGCGACGCTTCTTGTGGGCGTTTACTGCCCGCTTGACTCTAGCCATTTCTCATTCTTCCTAACGTGCGTCGGCGCTCAGAGGCCGAGGAGCTTCTTGGCGACCTTGGAGTCACCCTTGGCCAGGACCTGCTCCTGGTTCAGGCGACGGGTGCGCTTGGAGGCCTTGCCCTCGAGGTTGTGGCGCATGCCGGCCTGCTGCTTCATGAGCTTGCCGCTACCGGTGAGCTTGAAGCGCTTCTTGGCGCCCGAGTGGGTCTTCTGCTTCGGCATCTGTCTTCCTTCGTTGGGGTTCCCGGCGGAGCGGGAGTCGGGGAGCTTTACTCGGCGGACGCCGGGGCAGCTTCGTCTGTGGGTGCCGATTCGCCTCGAGCGGCACTCCGCGCGGCTTCACGGTTCGCCGTGCGCTGCGCGTTCTGCTCGGTCTTGACCTCGGACTTGTTCTTGTGAGGAGCGACCACCATCACCATGTTGCGGCCGTCGATCGTGGGGTTCGACTCGACGGTGCCGAACTCGGCGACGTCTTCGGCGAACTTGCGAAGCAGACGGACACCCTGCTCGGGACGCGACTGCTCGCGACCGCGGAACAGGATCATGGCCTTCACCTTGTCGCCCGCCTGGAGGAATCCCTCGGCGCGCTTGAGCTTGGTGATGTAGTCGTGAGCCTCGATCTTCA
>Ga0308161_1005142_pt1 | contig 11605 bp, 9 predicted proteins | sample PhyFR2_FD_201034 | JGI IMG/M metagenome (GOLD analysis project Ga0308161, IMG submission 201034) | Phyllosphere microbial communities from UC Gill Tract Community Farm, Albany, California, United States - DLSLF.R2 | ecosystem: Host-associated > Plants > Phyllosphere > Unclassified | place: USA...
AACAATGGGAAAGGGACGCTGAAAGGGTTGGTTGGGAAAGGGAAGGAAGTTTTTGGTAGAATGGGATAGAATGAGATGAGCAGGGAATCGACGAGAATCGGTGGTGGAAGTGGATTGGAGCAGTGTCGGCTATAGAACTTCTTCTCGTTGATTCGTTACTCTAGAGACTTGTTGTGCTGTATCTACTCGCTTCACTTGCTACTTCTTGCTTTCCTTACTCCTTGTATTAACTTCTTTGACGAGAGAGACTTTCGTTTGTTGATCGCGAATTCTGACCCGTCAGTCAAGAGTCGAGATCGAACTCGAGGACGAAAGGAGAGACGCAGCGCGTGAGAGACAAGAAGAGTATGAAAATAAACAAGGTAATTGCAAAAGAGACAATGTAAAAACAGATTGGTAGGGGAAGCGAAGCGAACACAGAAAAATCAGGAGAACACGAACGAGCGGAATTCTACTGAATCAGAGCTGCGAGGTTAGCGTTGGGTGTAAAAAAGTCGAAGATGGGGGGAAAATCGTTATAGATGAGAGTCATTATGTGTGAGAGAGAGAAGGCAAGGGAAGGGGAGGAGGTTTCGTGAATTCGTTGTGTAGTTCAAGTGTCCGTAGTTCCGAGAGATGCGATAGGAGGTGTGGTTGTCTAAATGTGAAGGGAGGAGTCGAAGGGGGCTATCGACTAGGTATGAAGCGATCGAGAGAGACTGGGAGGAAAACAGAGTGAAGTTTAGGCGAAGTAGGCGACAGCTCCTCCGACGACGGCGAGACCGGCAGAGATCGAAAGGGTAGAAGCTCCGGACGCAGGGGTGTTGGAAGCGGCTCCACCGACAGCCGAGGAGACTTGCGAAGCAACGGAAGAGGCACCACTAGAAAAACAAATGAAGAATCGAGTTAGCATTTGGTGTTTGAGCAGAGTGTTAGGACACTACTCACTTTCGGATGGAGGATGCAACACCACCAGCTGAGGAGGTGACACCGGCAACCGCGGAGCTGAGAGAATCGAAAGAAGTAGGTTAGAGATCAGAATACAAGGCATCTCGCTATCCAGGTGGATTTCGAACTTACGAGGCAGCGCTGGAGACTGAGGAAGCAGCGGAGGTGGCAGAGGCGGCAGCTCCAGTCGAGGAGGCAGCAGCAGATGAAGCTGATTGTCCAACGCACGAGGTGGAAGATCCGGCTTGAACGGTTACGGCATCGGCGAAGGCGGTTTGTCCCAAAGCATCACTCAAGGCGAGGGTAACGGGGGTTCCGGCAGCGAGGTTGACGTTCTGAATCGGAAGAGAAAGGGTGGAAATCAGTCCTAGGTTCTTGTCGTTTTCGTACGGAATGGAAAGAGCTGGCGACGTACCCAGGTGTAGGAAGTTCCGGTTACATCGCTAGCGATGGTCTCGAGAACCTGTTGGAAGTGGGAGAATGCACAATGCAAGTCAGCACAATTTCGAAAGTTTGTTTTCGACAGGAGATCGAGAAGTTTACCTGGGAAGTGGAAGAACCTTGGTTGGCACGGATGATGTAAGGAGCTTGTCCTCCAGAGAAGGCTGTTCAAGACGAGAGGGGAAAATGTTAGTACGGGAGATACGTTAGTCGAGAGCCAGCGAAGGGAAGGGTTTTGAAGCGTACTGATGAGGTAAGGCTCGCCTATTCACAGTTGAAACGAAGCGTATGGTCAGTAAACATCGCAATAAAAGCCTCACGAGGTGACCTCCAGTGGATCGACCACTGCATACACCACGAGGGAAGAGGAAAGGGTGGAAACTTACAGGTGAAGAGACCAGTGGTGGGAGTGTTGATTGATTGTCCAGAGACGAGGGAAGCAACGAGGGCAACGAGAGCGACGGCGGAGAGCTTGAACATGTTGATTGAGGGTAGTTGTAAGGAAGGTGGGCTAAAAAAGATTGAACACGATTTGAGGAAAAGAAGATCAGTTAACATTCCTTCGCGATTGAACCAAGTCTCGTTTGTTTTGATGCCTCTTCCATAATACTATCTTGTCCAGCTTTGAATCACGTTCCATCGAGTATCGGAGTGGCGATTTCCTTTGGAATCGATGTGATGAAATGGAAACGCGATTGGGAGGATTTCGAAAAAGAGAGTTTGGAGAGCTAGAGGAGCGCGTTGATCTTGAAGTTGATAATGGTGTAGGATAGTAGATATACTTACGTTGATAGATCTGAAGCTAAAAGAGTAGATAGAGAAAGTGGTGAAGTGGAGAGAAGAGGGAGAGAGAAGGGAGAAGAGAAAACCCTCTTTTTTGTCTCTCTCTCTCTTCGAAAGCCGAGTCTCGCGCGTTTGGCTTTTTTTGCAAAACACAGCAAAAAAACGCAGCCCGCAATTCCTCCTCCTCGATTCGATTCCCAACCGCTTGAACACTCAACTTTCGAAAGGTTTCGACTGGATCTTCTCAAGTCCAGTCAGTCGTTGACCTTTGTCCTCGCCCGCTCGTCCTCTTACTAGAGTCGCATACACTCTACGCGCAGTTTGATTGCTTATTCGAATTGAGAGCAGCATCGCAGAGATTCCAAGCGGTAAAGCGCAAGTCCTTCCCAACGACAAGGACGACGGACGTCCTCGGATGGATGGAAGGAGATCAAGTGAACAATGCGTCAAAGAAGGAAAAGCAACAGGAAGCGCCTCGTCGTCGTCGTCGTCGTTGAATGTCGCAGAGTTTTCGTCGATTTCTCTCGAATTTCGTGTCCAGCTCATACGGAACGTCTTCGCCTTTCCAACGTCCGTGTCCCCAAAAGAAAGGAGATTTAGAGGTGCGAAATTCGGTGCGATGATCGAATCGAGTTACGCCCAAATGAGAGCTCTCATCTCCTCCTCACCTTTCACTAACTCTCACAGTGAGCACCACCAAACTACCAAGCTCTCTACAAACCTTGCTGACTATAGAATGAGCACAGAAATGTCTTCTCCCGTCACTGGAAACTACTGTAAAGAATCGGCCGTTATCAAGGCTCCTCTCGCTAAAGTTTGGCACCAAATCAAGTTGTCCGACTTCTCTAAATGGTGGTCCGCACTCGAAAAGTCTGGCCCTGCATCAAAGGAAATCAGTGAGGAAGCCGATTGTTTCCAATGGGTTTTCAAGGTGAGAGCGATTCCTCATCAGCTACTCTGCAGCCCAGAGCTGGACAAAGAAGACAGCAGAGTAGAAGCTGATGTCAATCTCCATGAAACCCATTCAGGACGGAACTTCGCTTCTCGTCAAGCAAGAGGAACACTCTTCCATCAAGCACTCTATCACCTACTCGTGCGTTGTCGAGCTACACTCTTCTACATTATATTCACTGACCTTGCCTTGCTCTTCATGCGAAACAGTATCCTCACCGCCGAACCCGCTCTCTCTTTCTCCTCGGTTCTCTCAACTATCACTCTCCACTCTGTTACCTCTGACGACTCTACCTTCATCGAATGGTCGGGTGTCTTCTCGTCCGATGCTGGTACGCAAATTTCTCGCTTGTTCCGGATATGCAAGCGACGAAATTGACCCTCTTCTTGCTTCTTTCTCTCGTCGCAGATGCTTCCGTCGTTGAGGATGGCAAGTACAAGAGGAGTGAAGCCCTTCAGGACTTGGCCAAAGCTGTTCAAGCCTAAAGGAGGTGAAATCAGTAGTAATTTGTAAAAAGCAGTAACTCGAAATATCAGTTTTACGAAAGCCGTTTCTCGTTGACGAGGGGACAGACGACGAAGGAGGGAGAGAGGATACAACGAGAGTACAGGTTACAGCAAGTGTCTATAAGAATACGTAACAAGCTACTCGTCTGCACCATCGAAAGGAGTCGCAAAGGGATTCGTAGGCCGACTTCCGGGAGTATACGTCGAAGGCTGCTTCGTTCCACTGATCAAGGCGCTTTGGGAGTCAGCGAAAGGGTTCTCTGAGCTGTAAGGGTGGTAAGTCTGGGACGAGCGGTAAGGATGAGGAAGGGGAGGCGAGATCGGTGGTTGAGAGAAGGGGAGTCGAGGAGGGAGAAGAGAGGGATCTGCGAAGGGGTTTGTCGGAGGGAGTGTCGAGGGAGAAGAAGGATCCGCGACGTAAGGTAGGGAGGAGGATTGCTGAGAATCGTCGAGAGGATGCGAAGGGTCGAAAGCGGGCGAAGAGTCGAGTTCTTCCCATCCGGTCTCTGCTTGATCGTTCTTGCTCCGTCGCTTCCAGGATTGCTCGGTTTGACTCCATGGTCTCCCTCTGACTCGCTGCATGAGATCGTCTCCGACCCCTCTCACTCGCTTTCCGACTCCGCTTCTTGCCCTCCCCGATGGTACAATCCTCTCGACGTATTCACCCGTTCGCAAGTCAACCATATCAGATGCTCTCCGTTGCTGGGAAGAGGGGCGAGGGCGAGAGATGAGAGGTCGAGGCTTGAAGGTAGGTTTCGAACGAATGGCTCGAGGGATTGTGAGAGACATGGAGGGAAGGGAAGGAAGATCGATTCGCTTCTTCGGTGATGGAAGAGAAGTAGGCTCGTTGGGTGGGAGAGTTGGCTTGAAGAAGTCGACGAGCGAAGCCCAACTTGCCGAGCTTGGTTGTTCTTTCGACGAGTTCAAAGTCGGCACGGGAGGAAGAGGACTAGTCGGAGGTGGAGAGGAAGGGAAAGAGTAGTTGGCGAGGTGCTGAACTGTCTCGTGATCGACAGGAGATTTCGGAGGGGGAGATTGTCGACCAGAAACTGTCGAGTGATTCCGAAGGTGAAGCATTTTGAAGCCTGACTTTTCGTCCATCTCTTTCTCGCCGTATCCTTCATCACGACCTTCGACTGGACGTCCTCTCCATTTATCCCATCGCTCTTCTCCTCCTGACCTCCAGAGTAACCCGATCACTCCCATCAGAACGACCAGTACCCAAATTCCGATCGCAATGCAGAAGCCGAGTCGTTGTTGCTCGAGTGATCGTTCGTAAGCTCGAAGCATCCTTTCGACGATTGACGTTGTCGAAACGGCGGAATCGGGAGAGGTGAGTCCGTCGGTCAGTTCTTGCGAGCGATTCGAGCTGAGCATGAGGACGGTCGGCGAGACGGTAGGGAAGGAGACGTGAGCATGAGCGTGCATCCAAGTGAGAGCTGTTGAAATCGCATCGACTTTGCTCCCGACAAGACACTGCGAGACGGGGCAAAGGCTTAGCTTTGGGGATGTCTTCTCGGTCCGAGTTACGACAGTTCAGACTCACGTAGACGAGATTGAGGATAGGATCTTCAAGTACAGTACCGTCGAAGACATCGGTTATCGCATCCGTCAAACCATCGTAGAAACCGACAATCGTTGAATTGAGCGCTTCCGTCGTTCCGTTGACCCAGCCGAACTACACAACAACGCGAGACTCAGCGTCAATCACGGTGAGAGTGGAAAATGAAGCGGAGCGTAGACTTACGAGATCTTCGTTGAGACCATCTTCGACTGACAAGATCATCCTGTTCGACTTGTCCGCAAAGTCCCATGACGACTCGTTCATCCTGTCAGAAACGCTAAATCAATCAGTACAGAGTCTCAAGATGGGACGATGTAAGCGGAAGACTCACTTCGCATTCAAGGTTCCGATGACACTGTTCGAGAATTCTCCAGCTCCTTCGTTCGCTCGCTTCGTCGTCAAATCCTTTACTGGTCCCCTCAACGCCCATAACTGAATCTGAACCACCAGCAACCCGACTAATCCGAAGGCTAAGAATGCCCATGCGTGAGGATGGGCAATGTAGCTGAAGAACCAAATACAGTTTGATTTTGCGTTTGAAGTGCGAAGCGAGAACAATCGTTGTAGGCGAGAGACGAAAGAGAAGAGACTGGGATGAGAGGAAGCGTTGAGGAAAGAGAGGAGATTGGGTTTCGAGAGTGCTTCTTGAGCGGAGGAAGGATGGACTGAGTTTGACCCTTTGTCGACGAGATCATGAAGCCAAGCTTCTCGAGCTGACATAACTCCTCCGATGAAGTTTCGATAGCTGTAACGTTCCCAGATGGCGCCTGTGTCATCCCGAGGAATGGTCAACGAGATTGTAGAGTCGGGAAGTTGATCGAGGACCCTGAGTTACTTACAAGCGAGGATGAACAAGACCATGAGAAGTACGACCAATCCCATCGCTACCTTTATGAACTTGCCGAGATCATGTCCGACATCATCAATCCAACTCGTATCGAGATCGTTACAAATCTCGACAGTTTGCCTTGCTGGAACCGGCAGCATTTCGACTTCGATCGTTCGATTCGAGAGGGTCGAGTTGATGTTGGTTCGAAGAGCTTCGATCGGAGTCGAGATGAGCGAATTCATCGAAGAACGGAATTCGTCGAGAGTTGGGATGGACGAGTTGAGCTCCGTCAAAGCGTCGATCACGGTCGAAGGGAGAGTAATGTTCTCGAGTGCTGATAGCTCAGGTATATCTATTGTCGGAATATCGACGTCGACCCTGCGAAAAGGGAGCATCGATTGAATCAGTTTCGAAAATTCGATCTCTTTCAAAATCTGAGACTCACCCTGGAATTCTATCGATCAAGCCAATCGTGTTCTCGAGACCTGAGTTGATCCCTCCAATCGCGGTCTGAATGCTGGTTCGAATTGTCGACATCGAGTCTGTAACGAATTCTTGTGCTTCTTCGATCGCTTTGACGAGAAGAGTCAAGGAATCATGAACGGCGAGGTCGAGTAGACAGAGGAAGAGTGATCGATAGGTGTCAATCATGAAGCTAGACATTTTCGTGGGTCAGCGAGATCCTGGGAGTGCTGAAAGGTGGTAGAAACGTACAGGATTATAGCCTCGAGAGCTTGCAAAGTCAAATCAAGGACAGTTCCCGCTCCGTTCGTGACTGCACTGATCGTCTTTGAGTTCAACTCGTTCACTCCATCTGCCATATAATGTGGCAACGACACTGCGACGTTCATTCCTCCCTCAACTCCAGAACATGCGGCAGTCAAAGTTCGTTTCCCTTCATCGACTAGAGTTGGAATCGAGGAGAGGAGGAAGGAGAGTGCGACTAGTACGAGTAGGAGGGCGAGGAAGTGTTGTGAAAGCCAGGAGAGGGAGAGTCTCGCTCGAGGTCCGAGGTAAGGGTGAAGTTGTTTGCGATGAGGGGTCGAGGGAATGAAGTGGGTCGGATAGGTAGGTGGAGGTGGGTAGAGGGACATCTTTGGGATGAAAAGTCGAGAGGGGAGAAGGGGCTGAGATCACTGGTTGTTGCGAGGGCGAAATCGTCGAGATTTGTTGGAGATTTTGTGACGTCCAGCGTCTTTCGTTGAGAGCGAATCCGGTCGTCGACGAATGGTCAGAGAGAGAAAGGAGGAGAACAATCATCTTCCCTGAGAACCGAGGAGGATAAGGGGAAACTTGTGAAGTCCTGTGCGGGTGAGAGACAAGGTAAAAATCTCGACACAAAGGGAGGTCGATTCGAATCGGTTGTTTCTGCCTATCTCCTGACTCATTTGACAGCTTCAACTTGATTTGGCGAGTGTTGGACTGTATCAGAGTGCTGCTGTGAACTGCAGACGCAACCGAAGCGAGAGCAGAGAGAGAGGCGCCGAAGTCTTGAAGAGCCTCGAGAGCATGCGAGGGCGAGCCTGTGCAATCATCTAGGTGTCCGGCATTCCTACTGAGCGAGTCTAGCGATAGTCGAGTGTCGTGGTCGAGTTCAAGCTAGTTGAGAGAGATTTCTCTTTCATCTTTAAACCCTTCAAAACCATTCAGCATGGGATCTAACAAAGCAGCAGGTGAGTAAATAGAACAAGCGCTATTCTGTCTATCAGCTGATCATTCTGCTTCCACAGGCAAACAACGAGCAGTCGAACCAGTTGAAGAAGTCTCAGAAATCGATAAACCCTTACCCTCGTTAGCTGGTAAGCTCTATCTAGATTCTCTAGCCCTCTTCTCTTTGAGTGTCCCTTTCCAGTAGAGCGCAGCTGATGCACTTTTACTTCCGCAAATAGTTACTCAACCTCATGTCGCACCAGAACAAGCTACCAAGGCAAAGACAAAGCGAACCAAGAGTAGCAGCAGCAACAAGAAGAAGGCCGAGCAAAAGATAGCAGCGATGGAGAGAGCGCAGAAATTGGAGAAACGTAAAGTCGAGGTCGGGTCGAAGCAGGACTTGAAGAAGAAAGCGAAACAGTTATGGTGATGGGACTGCTCTACTTGATTGTTGTATTGATTATGCTTGTAAGATACTATCGCTTTCCTTTTCTTTCGAACGGGCGGAATCGAGAAGAAGGAGAGAAGAATACGAATTACGACAAATTTTTACGAAAGATCCCTTCATTCCATGACTAGTCGGCCACCAACACGACACCCAGACGAGACTCGACGACGATAAGCAAAAGGGTTGCTCGACTACTCGGCGACCCTCGACGCAACCTTCCAATCGGATGAATAGGTCGGAGGGAGAGAATTGGGAGAATCGATACAGAAGACAAGAGGAGGAATAGTAGGAGGCTCCAATGACTTCTCGAGGATGGTGTTGAGTGAAGTGGAAGAGGGGCGAGAGGCGAAAAGTGATAGCGAAGGAGGGATTGGAGCGATTCGAGCTGTTTTCGAACCAACGAACACTTCTCGTCAGCTTCCGAAAACCGATCAAATCTACACCGAACGACAAGTAGCTAACCTTCGACGTCGTTTACATTCTTCGCGAATGCTCCTCCCCTCGCCCTCCTCTTCGAACTGAGGTGAATCCACCAAACAAGGGCGACGATGATTCCGAATCCAAACACAGCAGGGACGATGTAGATCACCAAGTTTGTCGCTGTGTGCGAGTCCAAGAGAGTGGGAGGGAAGCGGGATGAGAACCCAGAGGAAGATGTCGGAGAAGAGTTGTGCGAGATGGACGAGAAAGTTACGTTTGAAGGGAGAGTGTAGTTGGTGTGTATGTTGCGAATGAATGGGATACTGACGTTCATATTGACGAAGTATTCGGGATGAGGGGAGGTATAGAAGCAGAAGAGAGAACGAAACGAAGTGAAGAGAGGAATCGTTTTTAGCGAAGCACGAACGGAATCGCAGGATCTACTTGATTTTGCGGGTCTGCTTCACAGACTTTGCGTGCGGAAACTCGAAGAATCCATTCACTCGTCGATTGTTCAAGGGAAGATTCGTCGCGCGAACTGGCTATCAATAGATCGCTAAATTCGAAAAGAAGAATTCGAACACGAGTGATCGTCAGCAGCTCCTCAGGTGCTGCAGCAAACGCGCACGAAGATTGGTCAAATCGAAGGATCGATACCAAACGGCTTTGAGTAAAAGCGAGAGACAGACAGCGACCGGAATTCCAGTTCAATTGCGAGACGATCGCCAATTATTGCATCGCAGATCGCAGGGGACTCTCGAATCGATCACGACAGTGCTCCCTCGGTCCCAGACACGAGACGAGATAGGCGACAAAGACCAATGTATTGCGCAGGTAGTAAAGGTAAAGTGAAAACACAAACAAAGCACCTCCTTCTGAAAAACGAAACATTCCCTCCCTCTCCTTCCGAATCCGAAGCCATCCCTTAGTTTCCAAATCCGTAAAGGGTCTTTCCAGCACGCTTGAGAGCGTAGACGACGTCGAGAGAAGTGACAGTCTTGCGTTTGGCGTGTTCAGTGTAGGTAACGGAATCACGAATGATGTCTAGTAACGGAATCGCGCGTCAGCTTTGAAGTAGGAAGAGAGAGGGTGAAAGAGATGTACGTACTCTCGAGGAAGATCTTGAGTACGCCACGAGTCTCTTCGTAGATCAAACCAGAGATACGTTTGACACCTCCACGACGAGCGAGACGACGGATTGCAGGTTTGGTGATACCTTGAATGTTGTCACGCAACTATCATTCGAGAGTAGATGAGTAGGAGCTGAAGAGGAGATGAGGAGGGTTGCTTACAATCTTGCGGTGACGCTTAGCTCCTCCCTTTCCGAGTCCTTTTCCTCCTTTTCCTCGTCCAGACATTGTTTGATAGAGGGAGTAGTGGTGGGTGGTGGGGTGAAAGGGTTTGAAGAGAGAGAGAAGTTTGTTTTGAAAGTGAAAGGAAGAGGGAGAGGAGCTGAGAGAGGCAAGAAAAGCGAGTCGCCCGCTCGAGTTGCTGTGTTTATTGTTTTGATCAGATCTCGAGACTATTTCAGCACGTGTGCATTCACTCAGCTTTTTTCGACGAGCATTGCCTTCGCGTCTCAAAAATCGCAAAAATCGCTTTCAGCATTCTCTGGCCAGGTGTCTTCGACGCAAATCTGAAGATTCCTATTACGATCACACACATATCTACTTCGGATAGAGTAATGCCTTGTCGTCCTTCTTCTCATTCCTAGCCCCGCTTCCAATCACTCTGAAGCATTGATGCCCATCTTTACGATCACACATCGCTACGGCGCACTTGAGATTCCCTCCTACTTCGATTCCTCGTTGACTCGCTGCACGAATGCACTTACTCGCGTGCACCCAGCGGAAAGTCTCTGACCAACGAGGTTGGCAAAGTTCGACGCCGGGTAGAGGGCAGTGACAAAGAAGGACTTCGAGAGTTTTGAGCAGGGGAAGTGAAGTCGGATCCTTGATGAGCTCGACGAGAACTGGACCGTCGAGAGGAATGTGATAGCCGAATGCGAGGGTTTCGAGAAATTCGAATCGAGGGAGAGTGAGGAAGAAAGCTGAAGTGACGATGGAACCGGAAAGCTGAAGGAATTTGAGCTGAGTGAAGCGTTCTAGTGCGCGATCAAGGATGGGGACAAATAGGATGGGGGCGCTGTCGGTGCCGCAGGTCATCTGTCCGATATGAATAGCGAGAGATTCGAGTGTGGGAGGAAGATGCTGGAACCAGTCCGGAAGGTTTCGATGGACTATGATGGCGGAGAGATCGAATCGACGGAGGGTAGGCGCGAAGGAGAGGAAGAGATCATGACAGGATTCTTCGAGCGTGAGAATATCGACAATCCTGATCGTCGAAAGGTTCCAGGATTTCGCTGGCACGCAGAAGTTGCGCCCTTCCTTTTTTGAGCCACAAGGCATTCCTCCTTCCATGTTGTGGAGCTCCAGACAGTCGAGGTTCGGCAAGTGTCGATTGAGACGGCGGCAGAGCGAACGGTCGATGTCTTCGAGAGGTTTCCTACGATAGTCGACTCCGAGCGTTCGAAGACTTTTGTACATGCCCTTGAATAGAAGTCCTTCGTCGAGGAGGATGTGGATGTAGACCTTCCCGTAGATGCAGATCGAGTCGATATCGGTAAGGAGTGCGAAGAGAAGACGAAGGATTTGTGGGTCGAGGGCTGGTGCACGACAGGCGTAAGCTATTACAACATCGCCAATCGTGTCAGTGTCGAGAAATGGACGAAGGACTCGAGCACACTCACGAAGGGCCTCTCGCTCTGAGCAATTCATCCTCTCTTCCAATTCCTTTCGCTCAGCCTTGTTCATGACGAGCCTCCAATCCACCGTCTGCTCCAAGCAACAATCACACGAGCTCTCCTTAAGCCTCGAAACTGGAACCGTCTTGACTTGACTCGCTAGTCTCGGTCTTGCGAGAAGTGAAGAATAGAATTGCGATGTTTGATGGCGAGTGACGAGGTTAACCTCGCGATAGAGGGCATTAAGAGTATGGTAGAGTAGATGTTTCGAGAGTGTGAAGTTGCTGAAGGTGATTGCTGCGTCGAGTGAGGCTTGAAGGAAGATGTTTTGAAGGACGTTGT
>Ga0308161_1005145_pt1 | contig 11601 bp, 13 predicted proteins | sample PhyFR2_FD_201034 | JGI IMG/M metagenome (GOLD analysis project Ga0308161, IMG submission 201034) | Phyllosphere microbial communities from UC Gill Tract Community Farm, Albany, California, United States - DLSLF.R2 | ecosystem: Host-associated > Plants > Phyllosphere > Unclassified | place: USA...
TACCTACACCGGAACGTCACTCACCGGATTCTTCGGATCCTCGTTGGTCCTGAAAGGCAAAGGAGCCATGCAATGCGGCGGCTGACTAAATCACGGATGAAAGAGTCGGGTGAGCGTGGAGCTGCCGGTGTTGTCGTCGCCGTCATGATGCTCGTGCTGATCGGCGCCGGCGCCATGGCCGTGGATGTCGGTCAGATCTACGCCGAGCGGGCACAGCTTCAGAACGGCGCCGACTCAGGGGCAATTGCAGTGGCGCGCAGTTGTGCGCACAGTGTTTGCGACGCCAGCCTGGCTAACGCTCTCGCGAACTCTAACTCGAATGACAACGCAAGCAACGCGGCGGTAGACCTGAGCGTACCCGGGCAAGTAACGGTAACGACCTCAACGAAAAACGGTTCAAGTAGTTTCTTGACGAACATGTTCGCGAACGCCATCAATGCGGGTCCAGTAACTGTTGGTGCCCAGGCAACAGCAATTGCGGACCCGCCTGGCGGAGGTTCGGGCTTCCCTCTGGCACTTTCGGACAGCTGCTTCAATCTCGCATCAGGGGCCACCACAGCTGAAGTCCAAAAGCTTTCCTATAAGCCCGGCACAACTTGCACCGGCCCGTCCGGAACACAGATTCCGGGCGGCTGGGGGTGGCTGACGGAGAGCTCGCCGTGCAACGCCACAACCACAGTGGGCACCTCGAACATGGATTCCGATCCCGGAAACAATCCTCCGAGCGGATGCGCGGACATCCTGAACGGATGGAAGGCCACGATACTCGCAGGCGGGGAAGTCAAAGTTCTGTTTCCTGTCTTCGATACGTCGGCCGGGACCGGCGCCGGTGGGTGGTTCCACATCATTGGCTACGCCACTTTCAAAATCTGGGGCTGGAAATTCGGGAACAACCACGAATACGAATTTCGCAATACCGCTGGCGACCCTGGGATGACAAGCGCGCTGGCCTGCACTGGCGGTCAGGACCGCTGCATCATCGGCCAATTCGTCAAGTTCGAAACAGTCGATAGCAGCAGTGGAACTCCGCCCGGCGGTGACGATCTGGGCACTACACAAATCCGCCTCATCAAATAGTCACACCTAAGGGGAAAGTAATGAAAGCACGCCTACTGGGAGGCATCGCCGCGCTGGTTGTCGCAGTCATAGGCACAGTCCTCCTTTTCAATTACGTCCAAGGCGCCGACCGACGCGCCTTGGCCAACACCGAGACCGAGGACGTCCTGGTGGTTAAGCAGAACGTCCCTGCCGGCACGCCCGCCAGCCAGCTCGGACAGTACGTGACCACTAAGACCGTGCCTCGCACCGCTGTAGCGGCTGATGGGGTACATGATCTGACTTCACTTGGCTCCACGGTAACTTCAGTAGCTTTGGTCCCTGGCGAACAACTCCTCAGCAGCCGCCTCGTTGATGCGAACGCCTACCTCGGCCCCTCCCGGGTTGCTGTCCCTGCCGGGCTTCAGGAGATCACTCTTCGCTTGGGCATTGAGAGAGTCGTGGGCGGCAAGATCCAGGCTGGCGACACCGTAGGCGTCTTCATCTCCATGGCCGACTCTGCGGGTGGCGGCAACGGAACCCAGCTGACGTTTCACAAGGTTCTTGTCACCGCCGTTCAGTTCAGCTCCGGGGCTGCGGCGCAAACCCAGGCACAGGCAACCCAAGGCAGCTCAACGGGTGCCCTGAACGCCGCCAGCGAGAACAAACCGGCCTCGAGTGACTCCTACCTGATCACTTTCGCAAGGGACGCAATTGACACGGAGAAGCTGGTCTATGCCGCTGAATTCGGGAAGGTCTACCTCTCGAAGGAGCCGGCTGACGCGACCGAAGGCACCGCAGGTGTGGTCAATCAGACAAAGGTATTCAAATGAGCCGCTTCATCTTGATCTCTCCCTCCAGCGACTACGAACGGAAAGTTCGGGCCTCAGTAGCTCCCCTCACCGGCTCCTTGCAGTATTTCCAGGCAGCCTATCTCCCCGAGTCCCCTGACGATATCCTCCGGCAGCAGGCGGGCGAATCACCGGAGGTGCTGATTCTTGGCCCTGGCCTTCCACAGGACGAAGCCCTCAAGTTCGCAGCGGTAATGGATCTCCAGTATCCGGAAATCAGCATCGTCCTGGCAGCAGACGATGACGGCGAACTGGCCCTCAATGCCATGCGATCAGGCATCCGCGACTTAATCCCGCCGTCGGCCGATATGGACCAGGTCCGAGCGCTGGTGGAACGGGCAAGCCTTGCCGCAGCTGGACGCCGGCGCGGTCTGGCCCCCAACACTGCCGAGCGTCCCGCCGCGGAAGGAGGCCGGGTCATCGCGGTCATGTCTCCTAAAGGCGGGGTAGGCAAGACCACGGTTGCAAGCAACTTGGCAATCGGCTTGGGACAGGTTTCACCCATGAGTGTGGTTGTTGTAGACCTGGATCTTCAGTTCGGTGACATCGCAAGCGGTCTGATGCTAGAGCCTGAATTCACCATCACGGACGCTGTGGTTGGGGCCGCAAGCCAGGACGCAATGGTTCTCAAGACATATTTGTCGCTGCACCCCAGCAACATTTACGTCCTGTGTGCACCTCACAATCCCATCGAGATGGATCGGATATCCGGCGAAAATATCAGCCACCTGCTGCGCCAATTACGGGCCGAATTCCAATACGTGGTGGTCGATACCGCACCCGGGCTCGGCGAGCACGTACTGGCAACACTGGAACAGGCTACGGACGCTGTTTGGGTTTGCGGCATGGATGTTCCCAGCATTCGTGGATTGCGAACTGGATTCCAAATCCTTTCGGAACTCGATCTACTCCCCGATAACCGGCACGTTGTCCTCAACATGGCAGACCGGCGAACGGGCCTCACGGTCCAGGACGTGGAGGCCACTATTGGCGCTCCGGTTGACGTTGTTTTGCCTAAGTCCCGCGCCGTGCCGTTCTCCACTAATAAAGGAGTCCCCCTTCTTCAGGACGGTAGCCGAGATGCGGTGGCCAAGGGCCTGCGACGGCTGGTGGAGCGTTTCAAACCCAACTGGGAAGCACCACGCAAGAAGGTTCACAGAAGGGCGGTAGTGCAGTGAGTCTCTCAAACCGTTTTGCCAAGATGCGCGGCGAGGCCGATCCCGGTGCCGCATTGTCCCAAACTGCCGCCTCCACTCTGGGCGCTATCCAGCAGGCGCAGGCAGCAGAGCAAGCCCAAGCCCCGGTGACAGTGGAAGTTATCGGAGGGATTGCGAGTGAAGCACTTACAGGCCTTAAGGAGCGCGCGAGCCAGGCACTATACGAAAGGCTTGGCTCCCGGATCACGGACTCATCCCTTGAGGAGTCCGAACTCCATCAGTTTGTAAAGGATGAGCTGAAGGCAGTCGTTGATGAGGAGCAGGTCCCTCTGTCACAGGGTGAGAGACAGCGACTCACACGGGAAATCATCGACGACGTTCTGGGACACGGGCCGCTGCAGCGGTACCTGGATGACCCGTCAGTTACGGAAATTATGGTCAACAGGGCAGATCAGATCTATGTGGAGCGGAACGGCCACCTGTTCCTCACTGACACTAAGTTCAGTAATGAGGAGGCTCTTCGGAGGGTTATCGAACGAATCGTCACCCGGATCGGTCGGCGGATCGACGAATCCTCCCCACTTGTGGATGCCCGCCTGGCTGATGGGTCGCGCGTAAACGCCATTATTCCTCCGTTGGCCGTCAACGGCGCGTCTCTGACTATTCGAAAGTTCGGGCGGGAGGCGTTGACGGTACAAAAGCTGATCAGCTTCGGAAGCCTGTCTCCGGAGATGGCCGAACTGCTCCAGGCCTGTGTCCTGGCCCGGATGAACATCATCGTCTCCGGCGGTACGGGCACCGGTAAAACGACAATGCTGAATGTTCTTTCGTCCTTTATCCCTGCCACAGACCGCATTGTGACCATTGAGGATGCGGTGGAACTGCAGCTCCAGCAGGACCACGTGGTCAGGCTGGAAAGCCGGCCGGCGAACATTGAGGGCAAAGGTGAAGTGTCTATCCGTGACCTGGTCCGCAACTCCCTCCGCATGAGGCCGGACCGGATCGTGGTTGGTGAGGTCCGCGGTGGCGAATCGTTGGACATGCTGCAAGCCATGAACACCGGTCACGACGGCTCGATTTCAACAGTTCACGCCAATTCACCCCGTGACGCAGTGGCCCGATTGGAAACCCTCGTCCTGATGGCCGGAATGGACCTTCCGCTCAGGGCGATCCGGGAGCAGATCGCATCAGCGGTCAACCTGATCGTGCATATCTCCCGCCTCCGCGACGGAACTCGCCGGGTAACTCACATAACTGAAGTGCAGGGCATGGAGGGCGACATCGTCACGCTTCAGGACGCTTTCGTCTTCGACTACTCAGCTGGCATCGACGCGAACGGCAGGTTCCTTGGGAAGCCCGTTCCAACCGGAGTCCGTCCGCGGTTCACGGACAGATTCGAAGAGCTGGGAATTAGGATTTCTCCCTCCGTCTTCGGAGCCCAAGGGCCAAGGAGTCGGTAAATGGAAACTGCAGAAGCCCCGCTCATGGTCCTGGTCGCAGGGGTACTGATGATCTTCGCATCGATCATCGTTCTATTTGTTGTCGTGTTGAAGCCCCGACATGCTATCCCGCTGTCAAGGCGTCGGCCAGATGTTCCTTCAGGCGCATCCAAACTGACCGTTCTCACCGATACTGCTGTTGGCGCCATCAACAAGCGCCTCAAAGGAAGAAATGACTTCCTGGTCACCCGCGAAAAGCTGGAACGGGCGGGGCTGAAGGCCCAACCTGCGGACTTCCTGCTCATGATGGGCGCGGGCGCACTGGCTGGCAGCGTCTTGGGCTTCCTTCTCGGAGGACTCTTCTTCGCAATCCTTATGGTCGCCGTCGTTCCAGCCGGTATGCTCGCTTACCTTTCGATGCTTAGTTCCAGGCGCAGGAGTAAATTTGACGAGCAACTTCCAGACACGCTGCAAATGCTGACTGGGAGCATGCGGGCCGGCCATTCGCTCCTTAGGGCCATAGACGCCTCCGCCCGCGAAACGGACGCCCCGATGTCCGAAGAGCTGAGCAGGATCGTCAACGAAACCCGGATTGGCCGCGACCTGGGCGAGTCAATGATGGAAGTGTCTGCCCGCACCGGAAGCGAAGACTTCGGATGGATTTCCCAAGCCATCGAGATCCACAGGGAAGTAGGCGGCGACCTTGCGGAAGTCCTCGACCACGTTGGTGAAACTATCCGTGACCGCAACCAGATCCGCCGCCAAGTAAAAGCCCTGAGTGCAGAGGGAAAGATGTCCGCTGCTGTTCTCATGGGCCTGCCAGTGGTTCTGTTCTTCGCACTCATCCTGATCAACGGTCAATACGCAAAGACATTTACGAGCACGGTTCCCGGGTTCCTGATGCTTGGCGCTGCCGCTGTGATGCTCACTGCCGGCGGGTTCTGGCTCAGCCGGCTGATCAAGCCGAAGTATTAGGAGCGCGATATGTCACCCATAGCACTCGGGGCGATACTGGCCATCGTTCTACCCGTCTCATATCTGGTCTGGTCGGTGGTGGCTACGGACAGGGTTGCCATCCGGAACATACAAGCCAACCTGGGCCAGCGTGCCAGGAACGCTGCCCCACAAACCCTGTCGCTCGAATTCAGCGCCTTCACCCGCAGGGTCACGCCAGTCCGTTACGTCGCCTGGCTGGACAAACAGCTCGCTGCCTTAGGACGCCCCAAGGAGTGGCCTCTCGAACGCCTCCTGGCGGTAAAACCGCTGCTGGCGCTCGGAGCCGCGCTCCTCGGCTTGTTTTACTTCCTTGCCTCGCCGGAGCCGTCACGCTTCGCGATCCTTCTTGCCGCTATCGCTTTTGGCTATTTTGCTCCAGACCTGCTGATACGCACTAACGCTGAGAAACGGAGGGACAAGATTCGGCAGGAGCTGCCGAACACGCTCGACCAGATGCTGATCTCGGTACAGGCGGGGCTCGGGTTTGAAGCTGCCATGGCCCGTACGGCCCAAAATGGTGGCGGCCCCCTCGCGGACGAAATGACGCGCACGCTTCAGGACATGCAGGTGGGGCGTTCGCGGAAGGAAGCTTACTTGGCCATGTCCGATCGCGTTGACGTCCCAGATCTGCGCTCGTTTATACGCGCGATCGTTCAAGCGGATGCATATGGGATCGCGATCGCCAAGGTATTGAAGGTCCAGGCCCACGAAATGCGGATGAAGCGGCGCCAACGGGCGGAAGAACACGCAATGAAGATCCCCGTGAAGATTCTTTTCCCGCTCATCTTCTTCATTTTCCCGACCCTCTTCATCATCCTTTTGGGGCCGGCAGTCATGAACATCATCGCTGCGTTCTCCTAGGAGGAGTCATGAGGAATCTGATACGAGCTTTGTCCCTGGTCCGAAGCACCATGCGGCAACTGACAGGTGAAGAAGACGGTGCAACCGCCACGGAATACGCGATCACAGTCGGGTTCATAGCAATCGTGATTGTGGCTGGAGTTGGCTTTTTTGGCCTCTCCTTAAATGGCTACTTTGACCACCTCACCACCGGGGTAAAGACCGCGCTCGGTATCCCCTAACAAAGGCTTGCATCTGCAACGTCCTTTGTCACCCAAAGACCGGACCCCCTCGGCACCCAGAACCGAGGGGGTCCTTTTGTTAACGATCACCCAATCCCAGACAAACGGAAAAGAGCGGCTGGCAACGGTGGGTCCATCGACCGCCGGCATTTCTTTGGAGGTCAGAATGAAAGTTGTCAGATTCTTTGTGGCGTTCTTTGCAGCCAGCGCGTTAACCGGTTGCCTGCCCCAATGGGCCCACGAGCAAACTCGCCCCCCGGAGAAGCCTCGTTCTACGGAAACTTCCTCGGTGGCCCAAACCCCGCTGCCTCTGCAGGGATCCTCCGGTACATTCCACATCCTCGACAGCAACGGCCGCACCTTCGACCTCGCATACGACTACGAGCCCTCGCGAATAAAGACCCGTCCAGTGGACTATGGCGGCACCGAATTTACAGAGGTACAAGTCGAGGCGGCTTACAGGATGAAAATACTTAACACGTCAGAGACCCAAACACTGTCCTTCCGACCAACGTCTGTTTGGGAGGCAACTTTCGGACTTTATGCACTTTGGGAGTCACCGAATACGCTCTGTGACGGCCTTATTGGGCCTGGCCGAAAAGGTGACTGGTGCGGAGTGGAACTTGCTCACTTCCACATCGAGCAGGAAGTCCTCCCGGGCACCTCATTGCAGCTCACACCACACCCCGGGTTTTCGGACTCCTACCCCGTACAAGGTGGGACAGTCGCCGTTGATCCCTCCCACCTGCCAGGAATCAGGAATGCTCTGGCTCGGCCTGACAACATTGCCATCACATACCAAGGCAAGGATGGCGGCCGCTTCGTCAACTCCTGCTATCGGGAAGCCAACCTAAGGTACAAACCGCAGTCTGCGGCAGAACTGCGGGACTGGGATCTCCTGGTGGCCGCACGCGACGGCGTGTGCCGCGCGTTCATGGACAAGAGCATCTTCCCAGGCATGTCCAGCTCCGCAGATCCGGATGGCGGGTATACCTACCTCGACTAAACGCGCGGGTCCGAACCCAGGGTAGGCATAGAAAAGACGCAGTGAAAGCGCAGGAAACGTACAAGGCGTAAAGGCTTTGCGCAGGATGTTGCAAGATCGGGTCAACGCCGGATCAAGCGTTGCTAACTTCGATCCAGTGCTGGTGCAGGGCCAGCCAAATCCGTCTCGCACAGGAGTCTCAGATGCTTTCTCTCTACACCAACATCATGACCCGCTTCCGCAGCGAAAAGGGCGCAACCGCCGTTGAATACGGCATCATGGTCGCCCTCATCGCGGTCGTCATCATCGTCGCCGTCAGCACCCTCGGAGGCCAGCTCGGCACCCTCTTCACCGGCGTCACGACTGATATCGCACACCCGAGCACTACCGCCGTTCCTTCCCCGTAGTGAACCGCGACCGCCGTTCCGGACTCCATATCGAAACGGCGGCGCTCTACCCGGCTGAAACAAGCAATCCAAGAGGAGGTGCAGCAGGTGAAACGTGATTCGGAGCGCGGCGCGGCCGCCGTCGAATTCGCGATCCTGCTGCCCCTCCTCTTGATGCTTGTGCTGGGAACCATCGAATTCGGCCGGGCGTACAACGCCCAAATCACCCTGACCAACGCAGCCCGCGACGGGGTGCGGGTGATGGCAATCAACAACGATCCCACCGCCGCCAAGAAAGCAGCCCAGAACGCGGCGGCATCGGTCAGCACCATCCCTGTCTCAAACATCACGCTCAGCACCACCACGTGCAGCACGGGGAACCAGGTCACACTGACCATCAAGTACACGCTGTCTACCATCACCGGCATCGCCGGCCCGTTCCCGATGACAGGCAAAGGGGTAATGCTGTGCGGCGGGTAGGCAAGAACAAGCGGACCGAACAGCACGGCGAGCGCGGCGCCATCAGCGTCATCGTCGCCATTCTGCTGGTGACCCTCCTTGGCTTCGTGGCCATCGCCGTCGACGTCGGCGTGATCTACTCGGAACGCGCCCAACTCCAAAATGGCGCGGACGCCTCCGCAATCGCAGTCGCCCAGAAGTGCGCCCGCAACCCAGCAGACGCCTTGTGTTCGACGACATCCTCGCTCGCGGGCAGCCTGGCGAACCAAAACGCCCTGGACGGCATGAGCAACGTCAACAACATCCAGTTGGACACAACGGCCAGGACTGTTTCGGTCACCACCACATCCAAGGAAAAGGGAGCTCCGGACAATTCGGTCTCCCTCTTCTTTGCCGGAGTGCTGGGCATCCCCTCCAAAGAGGTCGGTGCGAAGGCGTCGGCTGTTTGGGGCAGTCCCAAAGCCGGACGCACCGCTTTCCCGCTTGCCTTTTCCATCTGCCAGGTCAAGGGCTATGTCGACGGCGGCCTGCAGCTTCTCCAGGACCATGGCCAGAATGCCAACGCTTCCTGCAATTACGGGCCCTCAGGAGCGGCGGTGTCCGGTGGCTACGGATGGCTGGTCCAGGACGCCGGAAAATGCGGCGGCACCATCGACCTGGCAGTGAGCGAGGGGGGCAGCGACCCGGGCAACAACGCGCCTGGCAACTGCGATGCCACGCTTAACGGCTGGGGTGCAGACATCACAGCTGGCAAGAAAGTCATCGTGCTGCTTCCCGTCTTCAACAAAATCACCGGCACTGGATCGGGAGCGATCTACAGCCTGGTCTCCTTTGCAGCCTTCGACGTCACTGGCTGGAAGTTCAGCGGCGGCACAGGCCTGCCCTATGAATTCCAAAGCACCAAGTCCACAGCTACAGGGGTCACCACGGCTACCCAATGCACCGGAAACTGCCGCGGCATCATCGGCAAGTTCGTCACCTACGTTTCCCTCGCCGACGGCTACACGCTGGGTCCCGTTGACCCCTATGGCGCCACCATCGTCCGTCCTACCCTTTAGCGCTACCCCCATCAGGAGAAAAAGTGAAGTCTCGCATGCTCGCAGGCACGGCCGCCGTAGCCCTGGCGCTTGTGGGAGCCCTCCTCATAATCGTCTACGCAAACGGCGCCGACGCACGGGCGATGGCCAGCACCAACCCCAAGAAAGTGCTGGTTGTTCAAAAAGCCATCCCGGCGGGAACCCCGGTGAATGACATGACGGCCTCCCTCGTCATAGAAGACGTTCCCGCCGCCGGTGTAGCTGCCACAGCCCTCACGTCACTGGATGGCAAAGGAGGAACGGTCGCCGCCGTGGACCTGGTTCCCGGCGAGCAGCTCCTCGCGGAACGTCTCGTCGCACCATCGGATGCCAAGAGCAGCAGTGCGGCCAAGGTGCCGGCAGGGCTGCAGGAAGTGACGTTTGAGCTGGAACCAAAAATGGTGGTTGGTGGCCGTCTTGAAGCAGGCGACCATGTTGCCATTGGGTTCAGCTTCCCGGCCGGCGCGGATAAGAGCAAGCCGGGCGAACCTACCTCTCAGCTCGCTCTTCGCAAGGTTTTGGTCACGGCGGTCCAGCGGGCGCCGCAATCCACCGACGCGAAGAAGACGACCGACGGCACCAACCCCCAGGACACCACACTCCCCCAAGGTTCCTTCATGATCACCGTGGCGGTGAGTGACGTAGACGCCAACAAGATTATCTTCACCACAATCAACGGCAGCCTCTGGCTCACCAAGGAACCCCTCGACGCCCAGGACAACGGCGGCTTCATCGCCAGGAAGGACAACGTGTACAAATGAGCCGTTTCGTCCTCCTCTCCCCCAACGTCGAGTTCGACCAGAAGCTGCGCACCGCCGTCGCCCACGGCCTGCGCGGCAGCGTGCAGACCATCGCCAGTGACATCCTCCCCGCAGGCCCGGCGGAACTGTTCGGCCTCCTCAACCAGGAGCAGCCCGAAGTCCTCATCATCGGCCCGGACGTCCCCTACGAAGAGGCGTTGCGGTTCGCCAAGGTCTTCGACGTCCAGCTCCCCGGCCTCAGCCTGGTCCTGGTCAGCGACGTGGACCCGGACTTCCTGCTGCACGCCATGCGCGCCGGCATCCGGGACATCCTCAGCCCGCAGGCCGACGCGGCCGAAATCAGGGTGCTGCTGGAACGCGCCTGCCAGTCCTTCGCCACCCGCCACCGCGGTCCCGAACAGCAGCAGGCAGAAAACGGCAGGGGCCTGGTCATCGGCGTCTTCTCCCCCAAGGGCGGCGTGGGCAAAACCACGCTGGCCACCAACATCGCCATCGGCCTGGGCCAGATCGCGCCCATGAGCGTGGTCATCGTGGACCTGGACCTGCAGTTCGGGGACGTCGCCTCCGGCCTCTATCTCAACCCGCAGCACACGGTCACGGACGCCGTCACCCCGGCCGCCGCCCAGGACCCGCTGGTCCTCAAGGCCTTCCTCACCGTGCACCCGGCGGGCATTTACGCGCTGTGCGCCCCGCCCAACCCCGTGGACGCGGACCACATCACCCCGGAACAGGTCAGCAACCTACTGGAACAGCTGGCACAGGAATTCCAGTACGTGGTCATAGATACAGCCCCCGGGATGCCGGAAATCGGCCTCGCCGCCATGGAACAGTGCACCGACGTTGTGTGGGTCAGCGCCATGGACATCCCCAGCCTGCGCGGCCTCCGCTCCGGCCTGGAGGTCCTCCGCCAGCTGGACATCATGCCCGAATCCCGCCACGTGGTCCTGAACATGGCCGACGCCAAGGCAGGCCTGAACGTCCAGGACGTCGAATCCACCATCGGCGCGCCCGTGGACGTCAGCGTCCCCCGCTCGCGCGCCGTGGCACTGTCCACCAACCGCGGCATCCCCGTCCTCCAGGAATCGAAAAAAGACCCCGCCGTCAAAAGCCTCCGCCAGCTGGTGGAGCGCTTCAACCCGGCCTGGCGCGCCCAGGCACAGCGGAAGCTTCACCGAAGGGTGGTTATCTGATGAAACTCTCCGAACGCATCAACGCGGCACAGAACCGGAACCAGGCAGCAGGTGGCACCGCGCTGCTGGAGGCCCCGCGCCCGGCGCCGGCGCCTTCGCCGTCCCCCGCGGAAAGCACGGAGCGGCACCTTCCGGCGCATGCCGCCGTCGTACATACAACGCACGACGCCGGCGCGCAGCAGGT
>Ga0308161_1005146_pt1 | contig 11600 bp, 16 predicted proteins | sample PhyFR2_FD_201034 | JGI IMG/M metagenome (GOLD analysis project Ga0308161, IMG submission 201034) | Phyllosphere microbial communities from UC Gill Tract Community Farm, Albany, California, United States - DLSLF.R2 | ecosystem: Host-associated > Plants > Phyllosphere > Unclassified | place: USA...
ATAATAGTCTTCGATTTTGATTCCTGAACTCAATAGTTTAATACTGCATAATAGTCTTATTTAACTTTTGTATTTCATTACGATTCCTACATGCCATGATATCCGATCGCAAACTGTCCTCTTGCTCTCCAGCGTATCGAGTAAGTGCAATAGCTCTTACGTTATCCTCATTCTTATCAAAGCTGATCCTTACATCCCAAAGAGATTCATAGAATGGTATTTCCGATAGTTTATTTATTGAAATAATTTCAAATAAATCATCAGGTTCTGAATCATAATGATTATTCTTATCACAACCATGATCACAACGATTCATAATCCATTCCCCATAATTGTCGTATAACTTCTTAACTACAACACCTTGCTTATAGCAAAAATCACATTCTCCAATCGTTTGCTCACCTATTGTCATGTTTCACTCTCCTTCATCCATTTTTGGACGCAAAAAAGCTCCCATTAAGTGATTTAGTGCCGAAGCATAAATCGCTCAATGGGAGCGGAACTTAAATAAGATTTTTTTTGCGCGTGCAAAAAATAAGAATAATTGAATACTCTAAAAATATCATTTTTCTTTAGCAAATACAATCAGTGATTATTTTATTGTTTATCTGTATCCAGGTGCAATTTTAAATAATCTGCCATTGCTGCAATAAACTCCGAGTTGGTAGGTCTCGGAATATGTCTGGCTTGAGAAAGGTTTAGATAGCTGCTGTACTTTTCATGGCCGCCTTTATTCCAGCAAACCTCTATAGAATGCCTGATGGCTCTTTCGACTCTTGGCATGGTTGACGAAAATTTAATTGCTATCTGAGGGTACATAATTTTGGTCATTGAACTGAGACACTCATAATCTTCATACCCCATTATGATGGCTTCTCGTAAGAAATGGTACCCTTTAATATGTGGAGGTATAGACAGCTCATTCAGTATTGCACTAACAGATTGATTGATATCTGGCTTATTTAAAACCGGTGTCTTCTTTAGTTTTTTAGAGCTTTTCTTTTTAGATTTAACATCTTTATCTGCAATCTTCACGACATCTCTAATTCGATCGACAAGCATACTTAATTCAATTGGTTTCAAAACATAATAAGCAGCTCCTAATGATAGTGCCTGGTGCATCATATCTTCATTTCGTAATGCAGTCATTAATATCACTTTTGTAGAATGAAGTAAATTGAGGGAGATCAATTTCTCCATTACCGCAAAACCATCCCAATATGGCATAATAACATCCATTAATATTACGTCTGGCAGTCTATCTAAGTCGTTGATCATTTCCAAAGCTTCTTTACCATTATAAGCGACTCCTACAGTCTCCATATCCTGTTGAGTCGAAATGTATTCCTCTAACATTTTTACATATTCTTTATTATCGTCTACAATTGCAATTTTGATGTTCAATTCTCCCGCTCCTTATCATTTAAGACTCTTACTTAATAAAAAAGTACGCACAACCAGTGTTCGGCTGCGCGTACTTCGCGTAAAATATTGAGTTACTCTTATCATAGCATACTTATCTTGGTCGAATCATCAATCAAAAATCAGTCAGATAAAAGGTAACTGTATACCTAATAAATACTTTATCAAAGTGGTATATCTTCCGGATCGCTTTGAATTAGTTATTTATTATAATCTGGATTAACTTCCTCTTTCTCTGTTAATTCACCCCATCCATGAACAGAAAAATGATTATCCGATGGTTGGCATTTTTTTGATTGTTCAATATGCCATTCATTACATTCTTTGCAAAAAGTCTTACTTATCGGTTCCTTTTTTTTATGATGTGGCATTGTCCTATCTCCTTATACTTTAAGTCCACGTAGATCGATCTATAATCATATCTATATTCTCGACTACTTTTAATTTATAATCACTACTATATCACCTTAGACGATTTTTTGGAGGACATTATGCCTATTACAGACGCTGAAAGAAAATTATTTCAAATACTCTATAACTACTTTGGGAGCCATCATCATATGCCAGAATGGAATACTTTAAAAAGATCCATGGCCGGGCGCTCTAAAGAACAAATTATACTTTTGATTGATGCTCTGGAAAAAGCAAACTATCTTAAATGGGAAAATGAAGATCCTTCTACTATAGCCATGCTCAAATTTCCAAACAGTAAAACTCAAAAGGTAGACGGCCAACGTTATTTTAAAGAGTACTGAACATCGGTACAGTTTATAGTTTGTTCACAAGTCCGTAAAGCATCCACAGCCGCCAATATCAAACATATCAATCTGCAGGTCGGTACTTTGACGCAGCTCAATGTCCATATCTTTTATAAGATATGGCTTTTTTCCCTTTTTCATAAAGCTGTACATAGTGAATTTCATATCTATTCCAGCTGCTGGGTGAATATATAACTTTGGACGATCCTCACGATCATAGAAGTAATCTCGATAAGCGTCATCAAGTTTAGCTAATAATTCTGTTTGTACATCTTCCGGAATATCATTTTCTGGATTAGTAATATATCGATAAGAAGATACACAAATCATTAAATGATGCTCTTGCTCTTTGAATTTTTTGAATCTTTCGGGCATTTGTGTGCAATATCATAATTAGTGATAATTAAGTTTAAAAATATCAAATAGATTCTTAGTATTTTTTCATATTATATGAGAATAACTAATATAAGGCTTAGCATTTTCATATTATAGTCATAATTATTGATAACCTACATAACTTCCGTGATATATACAATAAATTGTATATATTTTAATATGTAGATAAGGATTATGAGTATTCTATTTAATATTTAGCACCAGACATAGAGAATATAATAACTACTCTCTTTATCTGGCACTAAATTCATCGTACTAGAAATACGCTTTTAGTACAGCATATTGATACTTATAATAATTCCTTGAAGCCATACCTCTAAATTCAATTAAATTCTTCCTAAAATTACATTGACCACTTTTCCGATTGCATCCGCAAGGGCATATCTTTTTATTCGCCTCTCGTTTTTTAGAAGCTAGAATATCCAATGTTCTAAAAACTGCCTCTTCATTTTTTACATTGAATAATTCTTTATAATCTTCAAATAAACCCATCACACCGTGAGAAAGTTCCCCAAATATTAGATCTCCCCCATACTTGGATTTGTATGACATAGCATACAAATAAGGTGTAATACACTTTTTTGCAAATGTATTTAGTGTAGGATTTGAATGAATCTTTTTTAATAAATTGATTGGGCTACCTAAACAAATACTTCCATCAGAATTAATGTGGTTATCAGCATTTGCTGGGATCTTGCCCCCAATTTCTTTCACCACGGGAAGATGAAAAGGAAAATCTTTAGGTATTTCAATATGGATAGAATACTCATCATGTATAGTAGGCTTATCTCCAAAAACAGCCTGAAACTCATATATGCCTTTTAGACATATACTCCCTTCATTTAAAGGAAGGAGTAACATCCTTGGATAATCATATAAGAAACTATCAATTCCGTTCATATTTAGTTTTTCAACCATGGCGATGGTGCTTCTGTGATCACCTCAAGCTTAGGAAGAGAACTATGAGAAGTATTGCTAAATTGAAGATTATTTTTCAAATCACTTTCATTCAGTTGGACCGAGAATCTTTGAGAGGCCTGTTCTAACAAAATTTCTACGTTTGTTTGTTCTAAGATAGTCTTAAAAGAGATGCGAGCCTGCAATAACCAATTTCTAAAATTTTGCTCAAGTTGCAAGTGTCTACAATCGTCCATATTCCATCGATCAGTAAAATCTTCAGATGGATGTACAGGGTTAGGAACTCGCGGTGTTGTATCATTAATATAGTTTGCCATCTCATCTAAAATTGTTGTTAATGCTGAGATAATGTCTGTTTCTCCTTTATAGGCTCGAGCGGCTAACGTCGTAATAATAATAGAAATTGGTTTGGATTCTTCATTATCTGCAAACATCTGATCGCGATGTCTTTTTAACAATTGAATGCATTGTTGTAATGGAGTTTTTTGATCATAAACTGGAATTTCATCGATTTGTGCTCTTGTGTATGATTCATTCATAAAATGTTGTGGAAACATTCTTCGTTTGAACCATTCTGCATATCCTTCTGGATTACTTATTTTCCAATCATCACAAATTTCTTTGTACCCTTCGTGCCGATCGTCGGTTATAACCATAACGGTTTTTGCAGCTTGCTCTGCAACCTCTTCAGCTGTATCTGTAGCCTCAAACAATCGAATCGATTCCAAAATTTTCATTTTCTTTTCTTCAGATTCTGGAATCGCTGGAATGATATCAAAATGGAATTTGATTTCATCTTGATAACTTAATCGCCAACAACGATGTTTTTCTTCCAATTCCTCTTCGATGTGTCTTGCTTTTCTATAGAGTTCTAACTCATCTCCAATCATTTGTTTCAATTCTTGTTGAGTGTGACTTGTTTTCTTTACCCCTTCTCTAACTTTACAAGCGAAATCAAGATCGTATCGTTCATGTTCATGTAGAGGACGAATGGTTGTACCTAACAAAAAAGAACCTTGTGGGAAAATATGAAGATCGTAATCGCGTAGTGTAGATGCTTCTCTACTAAACCATGCACTTAAATCTTCGTAGCGTTCTTTTACTTTTTTCTGAGCATGGTCTGGTAGATCCAATTTTTCTAAAAGAGATTGCAGTATAAACGTTTTACGCTCCTCGGTTGATAAGATAGTCATAATCTTTCCCCTCCTAAAGTAATGGCTTTTATAAACGATTTTGCATCGTTGTTATGATCGTAAATATCCCAAGGCATTTCTACTTTTGGCATTCGTACTCTTCCCAGCTCAATCGAACAAGAAATAGACATAGTTGGAAAAATGGATAATGTTTGATCGCGACCATGCTTTTGTCTGATCCGATCCAATAAACCTCTAACTTTCGTTCTGAATATCCCAAGTTGTTGTGAAGAAACAATCATGTTAGAACCTCTAAATTGCTCATTTGCTGTCATTTCCCAAATACTCACTTCTGTTCCTAAGACATCAAAAATACGTTGATGTTCAATTTTATCTGTGAGAGAAAAAACTAGCACAGGAATACCATCAAAATGTTCAGGCTCTTGAATTACAAAATCAAAATCAGCTGGAGGTTCTTGCCATCTCCACGTGAGAGGCTCTCTTAATTTTTGACGTACATCTACGTTCACTTTATCTGTAAACAACGCACCTAATTGAATCAATAGTGGCATGGATGCTAAAGCAAATATAGTGAAATGAAGGGTCGGTTGTTCTCGTTCTCGTAATAAAGGCTCAATTTTAGAGTTGAATTCTGCTTTGAGGTTTTCGAACTCAGTCGCCCAAAATGAATCACGATTATCTTGAGCTTTCCAATCCATAGATAAACGTATAGGTTCTGACGACACTGGATAGCGATCAGGAAAAATAGCTTCGTAAGCTTCTATCTTTTCTAGTCGGCTACTCTGTTTGGAGATATTACTTTCATAGAAAATAACATGCGTTTTTTTATCAGATGCTATTCCCGTAACAATTTCTACTCTTTGCTCATGTTCTTTTTTCCAACTAGAGATTAAATCAGCGTTATATTTCTTGGTTTTTTGTTCAGCATCAATTATTTTATGGCATGACTCACAAACTAGCATAAGATTCTCTAAATTATTCAAGTCTTTTGGATGTTTTGCAAACTTACCATGTCCTCGAGGACCTTCTTCTGAAAATGAATAAATATGAGCTTTTTCTGCTAAATTAGCAAGTTCTTGAGTTACAGAAGAACGATAAAGAATTTTATTACAACCTTTAAATTCGCAGCGTCCGGCAGATCTTCCCCAAAGCATGCATTGAGTAGGGACTCCTATATATCTTGTAATTTCTGTACTTTTTAATTTAGTCAAACCTTGACCATCTGAATCTATTGCTTCATTTATCAAAGGATTAATAGTTTCTTTTTCCCTTCCCATAAAAGCCCCCAAAAATCAAATTTGATAATACATTATTAATGTAAATTATTATAATATAATAAAGGATCGTATGTTCCTATATTTATCAAAAAAAATTATTTTCTTCTTCTTTTTCTTTTTTTATTTATTAAGTTGACTTTGTAACGGTCTTCTATAAGTCGTTCTGTATTTATAACCCTGTCCAGATCAAAATCTAATTCATTAAATGGATTGATAACAAAAGTTCTTCCCGCTTGACTTATTTTGTTATATGCCTTCTCAAAATAAGTCTCATCAATACAATCTGAACCATAAAGTAGAGCAAATAATACCGCTTCTTCAATTAACTTCATCACATAAAATGGAATTCCTTTAGACATATAGAATATCTTACTTGCTATATAGGGATCAGATATATTCGATGATGTAGGAAAAGGAAGTTGCATTTCGATTTTTTTCAGAAAAGTACGAAAGGTATTAATCTCTTCTACGCTGCCAAAAGCGAACGGTTTCAATTCTATTTTATTACAATACCTTCGATCCTTTACATATATCTGCAAAAAAAGAATCTGATGAAGATCAACTTCTATTTAATATCAACTCTATATTGTCATCACTTTCTGAATTGGAATTAAAGCAAATTTATTTGATTATTGAACAAATTATTCATTACAAAAATATATAAGTTTTATTATGCAAAACCATTTTAATTTGTTGAATAATAACATTTATTTCGAATTCAAATTAGAGGAAGCTTTTAAAAAAAAGCCCCCTCTAATTTTTTATTAATTCGTTTTTCATAAATAATGAGAAATATTATCGATTATTATGCCATTATTATCAATTAATGAGACAACACACAATTTGGTCTCTCAGTAATTTAAAGTGACCTTGACCAGCTTTAATACAACGTGCATAACAGTTATTGTGAGCAAATCCAAAATTGTATAGATCCGGACGTTGAATATTGTATTTGTCTAAAGCTTGATTTCGATTAATATTATTATAAATCAGTGGAAACTCTGTTTTAAAAGGTAACCAATTTTCAAGTATTTTAGTCTCTCTATGCATTTCTTCAAAGCCTATACCAAAATAAAGTTTAGCTTCTGCAGTGAAATCAGTAGAACGTAAACAATCTTTGTTCCTCCAAAATTCATTAGCCGGCTTTTTACCATACTTTAAGTAGTCTCTTGCAACTTTTTGTTTTTGTAACTTGGAACAGTCACCAATACGGTTGTTATAAACCAATTTTTTTCAAACATCAGCTGCATTGGATTCATATCCGAATCATGAATTAAAAGAGGTAATTTCAATTTATCTGCACATTCGTTAATAAATCGATATGTGTCAGGATGCTCCCACTTTGTATCTGTAAAGTAAAGCACTATATTATCTTCTGGGAACTTTTGCTTAACGAATGCTGCAACTACAAAGCTAGCGATTCCTCCACTGAAAAATATAATTCGCTTAGTCACTTCGATTTCTCCTTTGATTATTATGCTATTGTGCTATCTTTACTAAACTCGTTATACATTTGGGGCATTTTCATACATCTTCTTCTATTTCTTCAAAAAGAACTTGGAATGTTAGGGGATCATAACTAATACCTGGCGGATAAAACACTCCAGCTCCTGCCACTTTATTAGCAACTAAAATAGCTACGATCTCACAATACGATGCTGCTTTACCTTTCCAAAAGAAGTAGTTCGCTTTGTGATTCGAATATCTTCTATCCATAATAAACATGTCTGGATTTTCGGCTTTGAGTTCTACCAAAACCTTCTTCTCTTTCTCCATTGCATTGAGTGCTGCTTTTAAAACTCCCTTGATCTCGCTTGCTGCAGAATATACTTCTAACATCTCTTATTCTCCTTTTGTTTTTTTAGAGCACAAAAAAAGCACTGCTCTTTCCAGTAACTATTGATTAAGATCAAATAGTCACTCGAAAGAAAGTGCTTTAAGAATTGAATGATTCTTTGCCCTGGCAAAGAATAATAAATGGATAGTTACATAAGTATAGCATTTATAAAGGATATGGTCTATTTTAAGATCAAATATATCATTCCGGACAATTTTGTAAAGTAAAAAAAAGACGCCAGGTTAAATTGGCGTCTTTCTCATCCTAATTTGAAGTATTTTCAATTTTATAAATAACCTTGTTAAATTGTTCAATCATTTTTATGATTTCATCTTTTATTGGTTCATTACAGATAAGAATAATATTATCGAATAAACCTAATATACTTTTATTTTGTACAAGTTTTTTAAAGGCATCTAAAAGCGATTCGCCCTTATCAAGTTTCCCTGTGTAGCGGGAATATTGATAAAGCTCCATTAAGCCAACCTGATCAATTAACAAGGTTTTTTCTGCGTTTATTGTTTGTAATTGATTATGAACTTTATCAAGAGTCAGTTCGTTTACATTAAGTAGTATCATAGTATATCCTTTCTATAATAGAAGAGTGACTTCTATTCTTTATATATTTTAGATTATTTTGGTTAGGGCAGCATCAATCGACTCATCATTTTCACCTTGAGGAATACTTCTTAAATCTTTACATCCGTAGAAGCATTCGTTATGAAGTGATAAGTCTCTAAAATGAATACTGATATCTCGATCCACTTGGCCGCAGCTGTCACACGTTCCCCATGTGATGGTATGATTAAGTGCATCCAATCCCCCAACTACTGCAGTACAAAATTTAATGAAATCCAGATCAAAAGGTAGCTTCGTATTTTGAGTAATCCTATCATTTACATAGTCTTTTATTCTTTCTATATCTAATTCCTCACACAATGGATGGTTACTAATATCATATACTCCCATCGTTATATCCATTTGAAGCATCATTAGGAGATCAGAGCCTTTAATATTCATCGATTCACTTTTTCTTTTTTGTATCCAGTTCAATAGTTCTTGTTTCATAGTAGAGTCTCCTTAGTTTTATTATTAGAGCAAAAAAAATACACGCCCTTACCAATGACCAATAAAAAAGAAAAATCGGTCACTCGAAAGAGAGTGTATTTTCAGAAGATTGATAGTTCCTTGCCCAGGCAGGAAATTGTAATTTGAGATATATTAATATCCTACCAAATTACAATCAGTTTGGCACTATAATTTCTGGAAGAATGTACGAATCAGCCTACAAAGACTCTATAGGCTGATTCGTACACATCACTGATTCAGCTGCTCTTTCATTAGAAATCTTATTAACTTGTCGCGAAATAAGTTGGTTACGCCAATAAATTCAAAACCACTTCTAAATAAATTGCTATTCGTTTGCTTTTCAGAGTGTACAAGTTTACATTGAAATGCCAAATCACTTTTACCATGGATTGAGCTGTTTAGATAGAGAACTCCTCCATACTCACCAGGTTCAAATTCTTTTTTTGACATAAAGGAAATCCCGCCGCCTGACAAATCATACGTATGCATCAGATTTTCATTAGTGGGATCATCTTTTAATTTCAACACGCATTTTTGACGAGTCTGAATACGAAAATATTCTCTTTGTTGATTTCTTACGATCTCTTCAGGTAGAGGTAATCTTAAAACCAATTTAGCTTTTTTATACTCGATACTTAATACATCTGTTTGAAATTGATAGCTAGCATCACTTCTCTTAAAATGCACCTGTACTTCATTCAACAAACCCCGCAGCTGATAAATACTTTTTTGCGCAAAATCAGAAATTACGATCTTATTTTCGTGTAATTCTTCTATTTTCCCAAAGATCTGTTTTCCACTATTGTCTTCAATTTCTAAGTATTGATTTAATAAAAAAATATCATTAGTGCACAATGTAACTCCTCCAATTGGTAAAATAGAAAAAGCACGCGCCACCTTTTTAAGGTTGCGCGTGCTTCGCGTTAGTATTGATTTATTCAATATTAACATAAAAGAAATAGCCTGAGAAGAGATTTCCAGAGAGAATAATTATTCTGGCTTTTCGGGTCCAATTACATGCACCGTTATATTTGTTTTTCTCCCAAAACGTTTTGCATCATCCAGGCTGCCCATAAATACATCAATCCTATTCCCTTTTATGGCACTACCCGTATCTTCTGCTTTTCGATAACCGATCCCTTCAATATATACCCACCAGTTAAGTGGTATGACTGTAGGATCTACTGATATAGTATGTTCTTCCTTTACAGTAGCACCTGAAAAAGTAATACCATACCCTTTATCTCCTGGATGTTTGCCAGTACTCTCAACTCCAGCTGTATAGGCGGTCAATTCAGCCTGAATCGTATATTTGCCAGTTGGAGCATTCGGAGTTACAGTTGGTTGGATTACAGCAGCAGCAGCGGCCACAGGCGGTGAGGAAGGTAGTTCTTGCTGCGTAGTATCTGCAACTATAATTGGTACCGGCTTTTTACCGATCGCAATCACTTCAGAAGTATAGGGGAGTATCATTTCTCCATTCTGCTGGGAAGATGTTTTAATCTCACCATTAATACTACGCTGATAGACTGAAACCTTTTGTAATCCAGGCGTACCGCTTTGAATAATAACTTCCTTACCTTCATCTATCGTGTTGTCATTATAGTATACGGTAGGGTAAGGTACTTTTACAGTATACTCATGTTTCGAGATAGATAATCTACTAACATGAATTCGCATTTTATCATTGAGATCATTAGTAAGCCCAGGTTCTACGATATCGTTAGGACCAACAAAAATCTTATTGCTATCAAGCACCTCTTTCACAGTACTTAGGTGCGTTTTTACTGAAAATGATCTTCCATCCACTGCAATAGAAACAGTCCGTAATTTCATTAAATCGACATCTGGTATACTGCTCTGATTATACATATAGACTAAGGAACCGGCTCCTATAATGATTAGGACAGACAGAGAAATCAAAGCATATTTTATAACAGGATGAAAATGTGAATGATGTGAAGCAAAATTATTATATTTCATTTCTTTCTCCTCACACGCGAAAAAGCACCAGTCACATAGTAGTGACTGGTGCTTCCAGCGTTTTATTTAGATAGCTTTATTATATCTCGTTATATATCAGAAGCCAAGATATTATTGACGCTACAGTATCAGATTATTATACTTAAAATAATATAATAAACTAATGTGGAAGCACCACTTGTCTATAAGGACAAGTGGTGCTTTTTTATGGAGGTATGAATATGTTAGCAGGCTTTATGTTGATTTTCATAGTGTTGTTTAACCTAATCACTATTTTTTTGCTTCGATTTTCAAAAAATGATTATTATATCAAAGATACTGTATTATTTATAATCAGCATCTTATTTGCTTCAGCTGCTTCAATGACAGGCTGGGTTAGTCTTTATGTTGGGGTATTTATATATGCTGGGTATTCTATAAAATCAAATAATATCTTTAAAATAATCGTTCTATTCTCTGGATTTATTATTGGATATTATATGAATAATAACTTTTACGTCTACTCTAGCATCCTCTTTATATTTTTATATTCATCCGTCCGATTTGTTGAATCCTTTATTGACTTATTTCGAATGGCTCGCCAAAATGAGATAAATAAAACTGGTACTTCAGATTAAACCAGTGCTATACTGAAGATAATTAAATAAAAAAGGGAAGCACCCTTACTCATATAAGAGTAGGTGCTTCCCTTTTTTTACTTTTAGGAGGTATGTTAGTCTATGAACTGGAAAACAATTCTAACCAAAGAAAGAAAAACAAGTATTAA
>Ga0308161_1005149_pt1 | contig 11590 bp, 7 predicted proteins | sample PhyFR2_FD_201034 | JGI IMG/M metagenome (GOLD analysis project Ga0308161, IMG submission 201034) | Phyllosphere microbial communities from UC Gill Tract Community Farm, Albany, California, United States - DLSLF.R2 | ecosystem: Host-associated > Plants > Phyllosphere > Unclassified | place: USA...
TGCGCAGCAACCAGCGGTGGAAGATCGGTCCGACGAACAGCTCTGCCACGTCTTCCGGGGCCGGCACGCTCGCCTGGCGCAGGCGCTCGGAGATCCCGCTCAGCTGCGGCTCGAGCAGCGCGTCTCGAAACTGCGCGGCAAGGGCGTCGTCCGACTGCAGCTCAGCGGTGACGGCTCTGAGCAGCCGCTCCTGCGTGGGATCGGCCAGCTCATCGATCATGCCGATGGCGAGCGCCGTGAGGTCGACGGCGAGATCACCCGAGTTCGGCACGGTGACTCTGCCGTTCTCGTCGAGGCTGCGAGCCAGGAGTGCGTCGAAGAGGATCTCGCCCGTCGAGGACCATGACCGATAGAGGGTCTGTTTGCTGACTCCTGCTCGTGCGGCGATCCCCTCCATCGTGATCGCCGCCACCGGACGCTCGCCGGCCAGAGAGAGCGCAGCCGCGTGGACCTTGGTGCGGGTTCGTTCACGGGCCATGCTCACAACGATACTCGAGCAAACGAGACGGTGCGTCCAGTTCGCGCTACGATCTTCCCATGACTTCACCGCAGAGATGGTTCATCACCGGCAGCAGTCGGGGCCTCGGGCGAGCGCTCACCACTGCCGCCCTCGACGCGGGTCACGCCGTCGTGGCGACGGTCAGGGGCGACCACGCGCTGCCTGACCATGACCGGCTGACCGTGATGACCCTCGACGTCCGCGACCGCGAAGCGGCGCACGAGACCGTTCAGCGTGCCGCCGACCTGCTCGGAGGAATCGACGTGCTCGTCAACAACGCGGGTCACGGCATGATCGGAGCGCTCGAAGAGGCGTCGGAGGAGGACGTCCGGACGATCGTCGACACGAACCTGCTCGGCCCCCTCTGGCTGAGTCAGGCCGTCGTCCCGATCATGCGTCGCCAGGGTGGCGGACACATCGTGCAGATCTCGACAGTGGGAGCCGTCGGGACCATGCCGATGCTCGGACTCTACAACTCCACGAAATGGGGCCTCGAAGCATTCAGCGAGGCGATGGCCGCGGAGGTCGAGCGATTCGGCATCCGTGTGTCTCTCGTCGAGCCGGGCGCGCTGGACACGGAGTGGGCCGGTGCGAGCATGCGATTCAGTACGCCCCTGCGTGCGTACGACGAGCAGCGGATCGAGATGTTCGGCACCGCGGACGTTCCCTGGCCTGCAGGCGAGCCGAGCGGCGGCACGACACCCGAGGATGCCGCGCGGGTGATCCTCGCCCGAGTCGCGGCACCAGACGACCCACGGCTTCGCGTGCTCGTCGGCGACGACGCTCCCGACCAGGTCGCAGCGGCGCTCGAGCTGCGGCGCCAGGACTACGCTCTCGACCCGCGCTTCCCGACCGCCTGACGCGCTGCTTCTCGCTCACCGCGAGCGCGCGGCGTAGCTCTTTTCGGCTCTATTATCGGCTATATTTTTGGCCACAATATCGGCTAGAATCCGGGTATGCAGACAGTTTCCGTGAGTGAGGCGAAAGACAGGCTCTCCCAGTTGGTCGAGTCGATCGACACCACCCATGATGCCGTCACGATCACTCGTCACGGCAGGCCCGCAGTCGTCATGCTCAGTGTCGACGATCTCGAAGCGCTTCAGGAGACATTGGCGCTGCTTCACGATCCGCAGCATGCCACAGAGGTCGCCGAGGCGGATGCAGACATCCGCGAGGGTCGAACGCTGAGTCTCGACGAGGTGCGCGAGCAGCTGGCGCGTCGGTGAGCCCCCGACCATACGACGTCCAGGTCACCCGTCCAGCACTTCGCGCGCTGCAGCGCTTGGAGCCGAAGTTCGCCGACGCTGTCTTGCGGTTTCTCGACGGGCCGCTGACGGAGAATCCTCTTCGTGTCATGAAGCCGCTCGGGGCGGAACTCGAAGGTCAGCGCAGCGGGTATGTGGGGATCGCCTATCGTGTCGTCGTTCGAGTCGATGAAGATGCCCACGTCGTGTACGTGCTTCGCATCGCGCATCGTGCGGATGTCTACCGGCCCCTCTAGAAGCCGCGCGCTCCGCATCCTGCGGTTACGCTCGCGGGGTGACCGCAGACGATGAGACCGTCATCCACATGACACCGGATGCCGCGTGGCTGCCCCGCCACGGCAGGGCCGAGGTCGTTCGCCGCCGCACCCCTCCTCGCCCGATGAGCGTCGTCCGGCTGCTTCTCCGACAGAACGACCGTGTCTGGGTCGCGGTCGGCGGTGGATCCGCGCTGCGCGACCGGCACTGGTTCCCCCTGCTGGGCTGAGCACGAAGACGACGACAGGAGGAGAGCGCGGAAAGATCTACGCGCTCGCGCGCACGACGAGCTCGGTGTCGAGGATGACGGATCGTGGGGATGCTCCCGCGATGACCTCGAGCAGCACGGCGACCATCTGCGCGCTGATCTGATCCCAGGGCTGACGCATGGTGGTGATCGGCGGCTCGTGGGTGGCGGCGAGGCCCGAGTCGTCGAAGCCGGCGATCGCGATGTCCTCGGGCACGCGGCGTCCGGCGCGGCGGGCAGCGGCGATGGCTCCTGCGGCCATCCGGTCGGAGGCGGCGAACACGGCGTCGACGTCGTGCTCGAGCATCCGGGTCATCGCGTTCAGTCCCGACTCGTACGAGTAGTCGCCCCGTTCGACCAGCGCCTCGTCGTAGAGGTCACCGAGCTCCTCGCGGAACCCGACCAGTCGGTAGCGCCCTCCGGGGGTGTCGTCGGGGCCGGCGATCATGCCGATTCGGCGGTGACCCTGCGCGACGAGGTGCGCGGCCATCGCGCGTGCCGAGGCGATCTCGTCGACGGAGATCGTCGAGAGGTCGCGTTCGTGTCCGAGGGGGAGGCCGCAGCAGACGGTGGGGATGCCGACGTCGATCAGCTGGTCGAGCAGCGGATCGGATTCGTGTGACGAGATCAGCATGACGCCGTCGACGTGTCCGGCGCTGAGGAACTGGGCGACGCTCTCGCGCTCGGCGGGGCTTCCGGCGACGAGCAGCACCAGGGTCATCGCCCGCTGGGCGAGGGCTTCGGCGGCGCCGCGCAGCAGCAGCGCGAAGGTCGGGTCGTCGAACAGCAGCTGCTGAGGTTCGGTGAGCAGGAACGCGAGCGATCCGGCGCGGCCGGTCGCCAGGCTGCGGGCGTGATGGTTGGCGGTGTACCCCGTGGCGAGGATCGCCTCTTCGACGGCCTGCCTGGCGTCGGGGGACACCCAGTGCCCGCCGTTGATCACGCGGGACACGGTGCTGCGGGACACCCCGGCCTGCACCGCGATCTGGCGGATCGTCGGCTTGCGCTTGGCGCTGACATCACTCATCGCCTGCGACTCTACCCACAGCATCCGCTTCGGCGATAGTCCGGACTGGGACCGGTCTCAGTTCGGTAACGGGTGTTGTGATCGGGAGGAGAGCTGGGGTAGAACTGAGACCGGTCCCAGTCGCGTGCATGTCACAGGCTGAGACCGGTCCCAGTCGAATGAGCGACAGCAGCACGGGACACGCACCACGACCGCACCGACCCGATGGAGTGCCGATGACCTCCCCCCACGCCTGGCCCGCTCTGCGCGGAATCGCCTACGGCGGCGACTACAACCCCGAGCAGTGGTCGCCCGAGACCTGGCGCGAGGACGTCGTGCTGATGCGCGAGGCCGGAGTGAACCTGGTCAGCGTGGGCATCTTCTCGTGGGCGCTCATCGAAGTCGCCGAGGGGGAGTTCGACTTCAGCTGGCTCGACGAGCTGCTCGACCTGCTGCACGAGAACGGCATCGCCGTCGACCTCGGCACACCGACCGCATCGCCGCCCGCCTGGTTCTTCGCGAACCACCCCGACGCGCGGGTCATCGACCGCGAGGGACGCACGATGGGCTTCGGATCCCGCGGCATGGCCTCGCACTCGTCGCCGGCCTATCGCGAGGCGATCGTGCGCATCGCGGATGCTCTCGCGGCGCGCTACGCGCAGCATCCGTCCGTCGTGCTCTGGCACGTGCACAACGAATACGGCGTTCCCGTGGGGGAGGACTACTCCCCGCATGCGGTCGCCGCCTTCCGTCTCTGGCTCCAGGAGAAGTACGGCACGCTCGAGGCGCTGAACAGCGCATGGGGCACCGCTTTCTGGGGCCAGCACTACTCGGCATGGGAACACGTCGGTGCTCCCGCGATCGCCCCGAGCGTCGTGAATCCGGCGCAGCGCCTCGACTTCGCTCGCTTCACCGACCACCAGCTGCGTGCATGCTTCATCGCCGAGCGCGACGCGATCCGGGCGCACGCCGACCAGCCGGTCACCACCAACTTCATGGCGAACCAGAGCTGGACGACGGATCTGTGGGCGTGGGGCCGCGAGGTCGACATCGTCTCGGACGACCACTACCTGTGGGCGGCCGACGAGGACGCGCACATCGGCCTCGCGATCGCGGCCGACCTCAGCCGCTCGGTGGGCGGCGGCAAGCCGTGGATCCTGATGGAGCACTCCACCTCGGCCGTCAACTGGCAGCCCCGCAACATCGCGAAGCGCCGCGGCGAGATGGCCCGCAACTCGCTGACGCATCTGGGGCGCGGAGCCGACGGCATCCTCTTCTTCCAGTGGCGCGCCGGACGCTCGGGCGCCGAGAAGTTCCACTCCGCGATGCTGCCGCACGCCGGCACCGAGTCGCGGGTCTTCCGCGAGGTCGTCGACCTCGGCGCGGCACTCGGCCGCCTCGACGAGGTGCAGGGCAGCACGGTGAAGGCCGACGTCGCGATCCTCTGGGACTTCGAGTCGTTCTGGGCTCAGGATCTCGAGTGGCGCCCCTCGGAAGACGTCACGCACGCCGCCCAAGTGCGACGCTTCTACGAGCAGCTCTGGCGCGACGGCATCACGGTCGATTTCGCGCTGCCGGGGCAGGACCTCTCGGGCTATCGACTGGTCGTCGCCCCCGCCCAGTACCTGCTCAGCACCGCGGATGCCGCGAATCTCACCGCGTATGTCCACGGCGGCGGCACGCTGCTGGTGTCGTTCTTCTCGGCGATCGTCGACGAGAACGACGCCGTGCACGAGGGGGGCTTCGTCGCTCCGCTGCGCGAGGCGCTCGGCCTCACGGTCGAGGAGTTCCTGCCGCTGCGCGAAGGCGAGAGTCACGGACTCGACTGGGTCGACCACGAGGGCATCGTCGCCGACGTCTGGCAGGAGGATCTCGCTCTCGAAGGCGCCGAGGTCGTCGCGAACTTCTCGGGCGGTCCCGGTGAGGGCGAGCCCGCGATCACGCGGCACCGTCACGGCTCCGGAACCGGCTGGTACGTCGCCACCCGACTGGACCCCGCGGGCATGCGCGCCCTTCTGCACGACGTCTATGCCGACGCCGGCATCGCCCCGTCCGGCACGCCGGACGGTCTGGAGGTCATCACGCGTCACGGCGTCGACGCCGACTACCGCATCGCCGTCAACCACCGCGACGACGACGTCGAGCTCGACGCCTCCGGTGTCGAGCTGCTCACCGGCGTCGAGGTCTCGGGCGCCCTGACGATCGCAGCCGGCGGCGTCGCCGTCATCCGCACCTCCCACTGACCGCCCGACGTCTCGCTGCGCCCGCTCAGGGCGCGGGGCGGGACCACAACACAACCGCACACCGAAAAACCACCGGTCGCGATGACGCGAAGCGCATCGTCGACCACAACAGATAGGAAAACGCATGCGCAAGCACATCGGAGTCGGCGCACTCGCTCTCGCCGCGGCCGTGGTCCTCGCAGGCTGCTCGGCCGGCGCACCCGACGGCGGCGACGACGCCGCGACCGGCGATGGGGCCGAACTCGTCATCTGGACGGATGCCGAGCGCGAAGCCGCGATCACCGCAGCCGCGGAGGCCTTCGAGGAGGAGACCGGAGCCAAGGTCACCCTCGTGCAGAAGAACTTCGAGGACCTCCGCAACGACTTCATCGCCCAGGTCCCCACCGGCGAAGGCCCCGACATCACCGTCGGCGCCCACGACTGGCTCGGCGCACTGGTCGCGGCCGGCGTCGTCGACACGATCGACCTCGGCGACAAGTCGTCGGAGTTCGAGCAGGTCGCCCTCGACGCGATGACCTACGACGGCCAGCTGTACGCCATGCCGTACTCGCTCGAGACGATCGCCCTCGTGCAGAACGTCGACCTGGTCGGCGCCGACGCACCCGCCACCTGGGACGACCTGATCGCCAAGGGCCTGGCCGCAGGCACCGAGCGTCCGGTGGTCATCAACACCGCCGGTGAGACGGGCGACGGATACACGATGTACGGGCTGCAGACCTCGTTCGGCGCCCCGGTCTTCGTGCAGGACGAGACCGGCTCGTACACGACCGAGGTCGGCATGGGCGGAGCGCCCGGCGAGGCCTTCGCGAGCTGGCTCGGGGCCAACGGATCGAACGGCACCGGCTACATCTCGACCACGATCGACTACGACATCAACAACGAGCTGTTCGCCTCGGGCAAGGCGCCGTACACGATCCAGGGACCGTGGGCGATCAGCGCCTTCGACGGGATCAACGTCGCCGTGAACCCGATCCCCTCGGCCGGAGGCGAAGCCGCCGCACCGTTCGTCGGCGTGCAGGGCTTCTACCTCTCGAGCAAGAGCAAGAACGCGCTCCTCGCGCAGGAGTTCCTGGTGAACTACCTCGGCACGGAAGACGCGCAGCGCGCGCTGTACGAGGCCGACCCGCGCATCCCCGCGTGGACCAGCCTCGCCGAGGAGGTCTCATCCGACCCGATCACCGCCGGATTCGTCGCCTCCGCCCAGGGCGGCGTGCCGATGCCGTCGATCCCCGAGATGGGCTCGGTGTGGGATCTCTGGAACGCCGCCCAGGTGCAGATCATCAACGGCGCCGACCCCACGTCGACGTGGAACACCATGGTCAGCGACCTCGAGACGACTCTCGCCGGTTGATCCTGCCGGGGCCCTTCGTCTCGCTTCGCTCGCTCAGGAGCCGGTTCTGTTCGCGGCCGTCTCCTTCGCTCGGGAGCCGGTTCTGTTCGCGGCCGTCTCCTTCGCTCGGGAGCCGGTTCTGTTCGCGGCCGTCTCCTGAGCGAGGAGCGCAGCGACGAGACGAAGGGCCCCACAGATTCGCAGACAGGACGCACACATGACGATCCAGGCACCGCCCTCGCCGGCTTCCGCCCCCGCACCCACGCCCGTGCTGAAGCCGTCGCGCGACTCCCACGCCCGCCGTTTCCGCGGCCTCGGCTGGGGGTTCCTCATAAAGCTCGCCCTGATGGCGCTGGTCAACGCCTTCGGCATCATGACGGCGATCTCGGCATGGAGCGCCGAGTCGTGGATCGTCCTCGGCGTCGTCGTGCTGCTGGTGGTCATCGCCGACTGGGTGTATTTCACCCGTCGAGCGCTGCCGCTGAAGTATCTGATGCCGGGGCTGATCTTCCTGCTCGTCTTCCAGATCTTCATCTTCGGGTACACGGCCTACATCGCGTTCACCAACTACGGCACCGGTCACGTCGGCACCCAGGAGCAGGCGGTCGAGGCCGCTCTGATCCAGGGCGAGCGCCGCGTCGAGGGGTCCGCCGATTACCCCCTCTCGGTCGTCGAGCGCGGTGGCGAGCTCGGCTTCGCGATCGTCGATGACGACGGCGACGTGCAGGTCGGATCCGCGACGGAGCCGCTGTCCGACGTCTCCGGGGCCGAGGTCGGCGCCACGGGCGCCCCGAGCACCGTACCGGGATGGACCGTGGTCCCCCGCGCGACGGTTCTCACCGACCCCACCCTCGGGGCGAGCATCAAGGATCTCCGCGTCCCCGTCTCGGACGACCCGAACGACGGCTCGATCCGCACGCGGGAGGGCTCCACCGGTTCGGTGTACGAGCCGACCCTGGTCTGGGATGCCGAGGCGCAGACGATCACCGACACGCAGTCGGGCACCGTCTACACCGCCACAGATCTGGGCGCGTTCGTCGCCGACGACGGCACAGCGCTGCCGACCGGCTGGTCGGTGAACGTGGGCTTCGCGAACTTCATCACCCTCTTCACCGACTCGGGGCTCGCCGGCACGCTGTTGAGCGTGACGGTGTGGACCTTCGCGTTCGCGATCCTGTCGGTGGTGCTCAGCTTCGCCGTCGGCCTGGGCCTCGCGATCGTCTACAACGACCCCCGCGTCAAGGGGAGACGGTTCCTGCGGGCGCTGTTCATCCTCCCGTACGCGTTCCCGGCATTCATGGCCGCACTGCTCTTCCGCGGCATGTTCAACGCCGAGTTCGGCGTGATCAACGACCTGCTGTTCTTCGGCTCGCACATCAACTGGCTCGGCGACCCGTGGCTCACCCGTGGTGCGGTGATCTTCGTCAACGTGTGGCTCAGCTATCCGTACTGGTTCCTCGTGTGCACGGGAGCTCTGCAGTCGCTGCCCGGCGAGACGCTCGAGGCCGCCGAGATCGACGGCGCGAACAAGCTGCAGCGCTTCCGCGCGATCGTGCTGCCGCTGCTGCTCGTGTCGACGGCCCCGCTGCTGATCGCCTCGTTCGCGGTGGCGTTCAACAACTTCACCGTGATCTACACCTTCAACAACGGCGGGCCGGCCATCGCCGGGGCGCCGTACGCACTGGGCTCGACCGACATCCTCGTCTCCGCCATCTACGACGTCTCGGGCGTCTCGGGGGGTGCGGCCGACTACGGCCTCGCGAGTGCGCTGTCGATCATCGCCTTCATCGTGGTCGGTCTCATCTCCGCACTGAGCTTCCGACAGACCCGCAAGCTCGAGGAGTACCAGTGATGAGTGAGACCAGAGTCGTCGTGACCGGTTCGTCGAAGGATGCCGAGGCGGCCCGCGCCGGTGCGCGCCGGCGTCGCTGGTGGGGCGATGTCGGCTGGAAGTACATCCTGGCCGTCGTGGTGCTGTTCTTCGCAGCGTTCCCGCTCGTGTACGTGCTGTCGGCATCGCTCAACCCGAACGGCAGCCTCGCGGCATCCAGTGCCCTGTTCAGCGCCTTCGATCCCGCGAACTACATCGCACTCGGTCAGAGCCGCTACTGGGTGTGGTTCGGCAACACCCTGCTGATCGGTGGGGTGACCGCCGTCGGGTCCGTGCTCATGGGGGCCTGCGGAGCGTATGCGTTCTCGCGCTTCCGGTTCACCGGCAGGCGGGCGAGCCTCACCACGCTGCTGGTGCTGCAGATGTTCCCGCAGGCACTCGCCTTCATCGCGATCTTCCTGATGCTGCAGACGATCGGCGATGTCGTTCCCGCGCTCGGCATCAACTCGAAGATCGCTCTGATCTGCGTCTACCTCGGTGGCGCGCTCGGCGCGAACACGTTCCTCATGTACGGCTTCTTCAACACGATCCCCGTCGAGATCGACGAGTCGGCGAAGATCGACGGCGCGAGCCACGCGCAGATCTTCTGGCGGCTCATCATGCCGCTGGTGGTGCCGATCCTCGCGGTCGTCGCGCTGCTGGCGTTCCTCGCGGCGTTCGGCGACTTCATCCTGTCGAAGATCATCCTCACCTCCGAGGACAACTGGACCCTGGCCGTCGGCATGTACCAGTGGGTCTCGAATCAGCTGACCTCGCGCTGGGGGCTGTTCGCCGCCGGTGTCGTCGTCGCCGCCGTTCCCGTGCTCGCACTGTTCTTCTCGCTGCAGAAGTACATCGTGGGCGGGCTCACCCAAGGGTCCGTCAAGGGCTGATCCTCCCTCCGTCCCTGAGCTCGTCGCAGGGTCGCACTGCTCGAAAGGCCGTCATGCACCGTCGCACACGTTCCCTTCTCTCCACCGCCCTCGCCACGGTCACCGCCGTCGCGCTGCTCGGCGTCGGCCTGCCGGCGTCGGCATCCGGTCCCGCAGCCACGGCCGTCTCGGTGGCCGCGCCCGTCGAGGCCACGATCACCGTCCCCCGGGTCGAGAACCTGCCCGACGACTTCATCGGCGGCGTCGACGTGTCGTCGGTGCTGTCGCTCGAAGCGTCGGGCGTGGTCTTCCGTGATGCCGAGGGCACGCCGGGCGACCTGTTCGAGATCCTCGTCGAGGCGGGAGTCACCGACGTGCGGGTGCGGGTCTGGAACGACCCGTTCGACGCGAACGGCAACGGCTACGGCGGCGGGGACGTCGATGTCGACCGCGCGATCGAGATCGCGCGGCGCGCGACGGATGCCGGTCTCGGCGTGCTCGTCGACTTCCACTACTCGGACTTCTGGGCCGACCCGGCGAAGCAGCAGGCGCCCAAGGCCTGGGAGGGCATGACCGCCGATCAGGTCGCGGCCGAGGTGGGGGTCTTCACCCGCGATGCCGTGCGACGCCTGGTCGCTGCGGGCGTGGATCTGCGCATGGTGCAGGTGGGCAACGAGACCAACGGCGGAGTCGCCGGTGTACGCGGCTGGGACGACATGGCGAAAGTGTTCTCGGCCGGCTCCGCCGCCGTGCGCGCCGAGGCGCCCGACACTCTCGTCGCCCTGCACTTCACCAATCCCGAGCGCGCCGGGTTCTACGCCGACGTCGCCGCCCAGCTCGATCGCCGCGACGTCGACTACGACGTGTTCGCGTCGTCGTACTACCCGTTCTGGCATGGCACGCCCGAGAACCTCACGGCCGTGCTCTCGCACGTCGCCGACACCTACGGCAAGAAGGTCATGGTCGCCGAGACCTCGTGGGCGTTCACCCTCGACGACGGAGACGGTCACGGCAACGTGATCGACCTGCCCGCCGAGGCGACGCAGTACCCGGTGAGCGTGCAGGGCCAGGCCGATGCGGTGCGGGCGGTCGTGCAGGCCGTCGCCGACGTGGGCGAGGCCGGCATCGGCGTCTACTACTGGGAGCCCGCATGGCTGCCGGTCGGCGCTCCCGCGCAGATCGAGCAGAACAGGATGCTGTGGGAGCGCGACGGATCGGGGTGGGCGTCGAGTTTCGCAGGGGAGTACGAGCCGGAGGACGCCGGGCACTGGTACGGCGGCTCGGCGTGGGACAACCAGGCGCTGTTCGGATTCGACGGCACCGCATCAGACGCGCTGAACATCTTCTCGTACGTGCGCACCGGGGCCCAGGCTCCTCGTGCCGTCGAATCGGTGCAGCAGGTCGGGCTGCAGGTGACCGAGGGCGATGCCGTCGAGCTGCCTGCCGAGGTCACCGTGCTCTACAACGACGGGTCGTCGGAGCAGCAGGCGGTCACGTGGTCTTCGGCTGCGGAGTTCATCGAGGGCATCGGCGAGTACGCGATCGCGGGTGTGACGGATGCGGGGCTCGCGGCATCCGCCACCGTCACCGTCTCGGCGCGCAACTTGCTGCGCAATCCCGGGTTCGAGGACGTGGACACCGGCATGTGGAGTGTGGCCGGATCGGGCCTGACCCTGCGCGCCTGGGACGACCCGCGCAACGGCACCCACTCGGCGCACTTCTACGCGGCATCCGCGTACTCGTTCGAGCTGTCGCAGACCGTCACGGGACTGCCGGCGGGGTCGTACGTGGCGCGCGCATCGCTGCAGGGCGACGGTGAGGGGGCCGACGGGCGGGCGTCTCTGTCTCTCTCGTCGCCGTCGACGGCCGGTGCTGCCGCGGCCTTCGGGTTCGACGGCTGGCGTGTGTGGTCGACGCCGACCACCGACGCGCTGCAGGTCGGAGCCGACGGCACGGCTGTCGTGCGCATCGCCGCGACCCTGCCCGCGGGGGCCTGGGGCACG
>Ga0308161_1005152_pt1 | contig 11583 bp, 9 predicted proteins | sample PhyFR2_FD_201034 | JGI IMG/M metagenome (GOLD analysis project Ga0308161, IMG submission 201034) | Phyllosphere microbial communities from UC Gill Tract Community Farm, Albany, California, United States - DLSLF.R2 | ecosystem: Host-associated > Plants > Phyllosphere > Unclassified | place: USA...
GCTATTCGGAAGACATGAAGGCAACCTTCCTCGACGTCAATGGCAAGCCGGCGCTGATGCAGATGGGTTGCTACGGCATCGGCATCACCCGCATCCTGGGCGCCGCCATCGAGCAGAATTTCGACGACAAGGGCATCATCTGGCCGGTGTCGATCGCGCCGTTCGAAGTTGTACTGTGCCCGATGGGCTACGACCGCAGCGAGACAGTCAAGACCGAAACCGACCGGCTGTATGCGGCATTGCAGGCTGCCGGCGTGGACGTGATCGTCGATGACCGCGGCGAGCGTCCGGGCGTGATGTTCGCCGACTGGGAGCTGATCGGCGTGCCACATCGCGTGGTGATCGGCGAGCGCGGACTCAAGGAAGGCAGCCTGGAATACCAGGGACGGCGCGATAGCGCCGCCACGCCGGTTGCGCTGGCCGACATGACCGCCTTCATCCAGGACAAGCTGCGGGCGTGAACCAGGCGGCGCAGAGCCGAAGACTGCTGTTGCGGCTGCTTCTGACGTCGGGTTTCAGCGCCGGCCTCGGCCTTGCGTCCGACAGTCATGCCGGCAATCAGAAGGAAGAAGCGCTTGCGGATTCGGTCCGTGTGGCGCTGTCGCGCGCCATCACCGATTCAGCGCCGCCCAAGGTGCGCATCGAGGATATTGGTCAGCGCATCAGGTACCTGAACTGGCTGGCCGAGATGTCCGACCGGCTCAAGCGGAGGCTGCCGGACCGCCAGGTCCGCATCGAGTTCCTCGAAACCCTGTGGTATGAATCCACTCGCGCCGGGCTGGCGCCAGACCTGGTGCTGGGCCTGGTGCAGGTGGAGTCGGCATTCCGCAAATATGCGGTATCTCATGCCGGTGCGCGCGGCTACATGCAGGTGATGCCCTTCTGGACCCGGGTCATTGGCGACGGCGATCCCGCCAAGCTGTTTCACATGCAGACCAATCTGCGTTACGGCTGCTCGATACTGCGGCTGTACATCGACATGGAACGCGGCGATCTGTTCCTGGCGCTGGGCCGCTACAACGGTAGCCGGGGCAGGCCGGAGTACCCGAATGCCGTGCAAAGCGCCTGGAAGCTGTGGGAGCTGCAAGAACCGAAGCGCTAGAGCGATTTCGGTGGGCAGTCGGTGATGCATCAACAAAAACGCCCGCGATAGCGGGCGTTTTTGTTTAGCTCCTGAAAGATTATTTCAGGTGGCCGGAAATGAGTTTCGTCATCTCGAACATCGATACTTGCTTCTTGCCGCCGAAGACTGCCTTCAATTTGTCATCTGCGTTGATGTTGCGCTTGTTGGCTTCATCCTGCAGCTTGTTCTTCTTGATGTAGTCCCAGACCTTCTTGGTGACTTCGGTGCGCGGCAACGGCGCATTGCCAACAACGGCGGCCAGCGTGTCGGACGGCGTCAGTGGTTTCATGAATGCTGCATTGGGGGTGCGCGGGCTGGCGGTTTTGGCTGCCTTGGCGGCGGTCTTGCCAGCGGCTTTTTTCGCTACCGGAGCGCTGGAAGATTTTTTTGCGGGTGCTGCTTTTGCTGCCGGGCTCTTGCTGGAAGCTGCGGTTTTTGCAGCTGACTTCTTGGCGGCCGGTTTAGTGGCTGCTGATTTTTTGGCTGTTGCCATCTTCAAACCTCCTCACTATAGCGTTAAAAAATTGCGCCATGTCACGCATCGCTAATAGTGGGTGGCTTTTGAAAGGTACGCAAGTGTTTTTTACAACTATGTGGCCGCAGGATCGCATTGCGGCCACAGCCGGTTCTTCATAGGGAAAACGGGGCTTGCGAACGGCTGTTTGGCCGGTCTTGCGACCGGCTTCCGCGCGGCCTTTCAGCGCATGCCGGGCATCATGCCTTTCATGCTGCGCATCATCTTCATCATGCCGCCGCCCTTGAGCTTCTTCATCATCGATTGCATCTGGTCGAACTGCGCCAGCATGCGGTTGACTTCCTGCACCGGCACGCCGGCGCCGGCGGCGATGCGGCGCTTGCGCGACGCCTTGATGAGTTCGGGCTTGCTGCGCTCCTGCGCCGTCATCGAATTGATGATGCCTTCCATGCGCCGCACCTGCTTTTCGGCCTGGTCCATGTTGGCGCCGCTGGCGGCCTGCTGGAACTGGGCCGGCAGCTTGTCCATCAGGTTGGACAGGCCGCCCATTTTCTTCATCTGGCCCAGCTGCGCCTTGAAGTCGTTGAGGTCGAACTTGCCGCCACCCTTGATCTTTTCCGCCAGCCCCTGCGCGGCGGCGACGTCGACGCCCTTGCGCGCCTCCTCCACCAGCGCCAGGATGTCGCCCATGCCAAGAATCCGGTTGGCCATGCGCTGCGCGTCGAACGCTTCCAGGCCATCGAGCTTCTCGGCCACGCCGGCAAACTTGATCGGCTTGCCGGTGATGTGCCGCACCGACAGCGCCGCGCCGCCGCGGGCATCGCCGTCGAGCTTGGTCAGCACGATGCCGGTCAGCGGCAACGCTTCGTTGAAGGCGCGCGCGGTATTGATCGCGTCCTGGCCCAGCATGGCGTCGACCACGAACAGGGTTTCGATCGGCTTGACGGCCGCGTGCAGCCCGCTGATTTCCTGCATCATCGCTTCATCGATGCCGAGGCGGCCAGCGGTATCGATGATCAGCACGTCATGGAAATGGCGTCTTGCATGGTCGAGCGCGGCGCGGGCGATGTCGACCGGCTTGTCGGTCGGCTGCGAAGGAAAGAAGTCGGCGCCGACCTGGGCCGTGACGGTTTGCAGCTGCCCGATGGCGGCCGGACGATAGACGTCGGTGGAAACAGTCAGGACCTTTTTCTTCTTCTGCTCGCGCAGGTATTTGGCCAGCTTGCCGACGGTGGTGGTCTTGCCGGCGCCCTGCAGGCCCGCCATCAGGATGATGGCCGGCGGCTGGGTAGCGAAATTGAGCTGGCTGGCTTCGGGGCCGAGATCGGCGCCCATCAGCTTGGCAAGCTGGTCCTGGACCACGCCCACCAGGGCCTGGCCGGGCGTGAGCGAGCCGATCACTTCCTCGCCCAGCGCTTTTTCCTTCACGCGGGCGATGAATTCACGCACCGCCGGCAGCGCGACGTCGGCTTCCAGCAGCGCCAGCCGCACTTCGCGCAGCATATCGGCGGTATTGGCTTCGGTCAGGCGGGCTTCGCCGCGCATGGTCTTGACCACTTTGGCAAGACGTTGAGTCAGGTTGTCAAGCATGGGAACGATTCTGTATAGGAAAGAGGAGGGCGAACATCTAAAGAGAGTCGCATTTTACCCGATGCGGCGGCTGGGAAATCAGGCAGCACGGCACTAAAGCGGCAGGCAGCCGCCACGGCACATGGTGTAAACTTGCGCGATGCAAAATTCCCTTTTCTTCCTGGCTGCCCTGATCTATCTGGTTTGCGCCGTGTTGCCGGCGCAGCAGCGCACGGCAATCGCCGCCGGTACGCTCGTGGCCTGGCTGGTCCATGGCGGCGCGCTGTGGACCGATATGGTGGTGCCGGGCTCGCTGCGGCTGGGTTTTGCGGTAATACTGTCGGCCACATTGTGGATCTCGGTCGCAGCCTACTGGCTGGAAAACCGCAACTTTTCGCTCGACAGCCTGCGCGTGCTGGTATTGCCGAGCGCGGCGGTGGCCGTGGTGCTGCCGGCGCTGTTTCCCGGCAGCCTGGTGCCCCTGCAGGACAAGCCCGTGCTGTATGGCTGGCATATCGCCATCGCCATCATGGCCTACAGCTCGCTGACCCTGGCGGCATTTCATGCGGTGCTGATGGCGGTGCAGGAAGCCAGCCTGCATACCCGTCCCGGCGGCCGGCTCGGCTGGTTCGCCGCCATGGTGGAACGCCTGCCGGCGCTACTGACCATGGAGCGGCTGCTGTTCCGGATGATAGGCTTCGGCTTTGCATTGCTGACCCTGACCGTGCTGTCGGGCATCGTCTTTTCCGAGGAACTGTTCGGCCAGGCGATGCGCTGGGATCATAAAACTATCTTCACCCTGCTTTCCTGGCTGCTGTTCGGGCTGCTTCTCGCCGGGCGCCACTGGCGCGGATGGCGCGGCAAGACCGCGCTCAGCTTTACCCTGTCCGGCTTCGCCACGCTGCTGCTGGCCTATGTCGGCAGCCGCTTCGTACTGGAAGTGGTGCTGCACCGGGGACTGGCATGAAATTCCTGATCTGGGGCGTGATCCTTGCGCTTGTGATGTTCTGGCTGCTCAGGCCGAAGGCGAAGCCGGTGCCGCAGCGCAGGCCGCCGGCCGCCGTCGACGCACCCGAGGCGATGCTGCAATGCGCTGAGTGCGGCATGCATTTTCCTTCTTCGGAAGCGCTGCCGGCGGCAACCGGCGAGGTGTTCTGCTGCGAAGAGCACCGGCGTCATCATGCGTCGCGCTGAAGGATGAGCGCTGTTGCCGGCAGCCTGCGGCCAGGCAATCGGGAAACCCTCTGGCGCACGCTGCAAACCTTCAATGTCACCCGCATCGCCATCGCGGTAGTGCTGCTGGCCTATCTCAGCATCAACGCCCGGCAGGGTTTCTGGATGGTGGAAGGCTTTCTCTACCGGCAGATCTGCGGCGTCTATCTCGCGCTTGCCGTGGGTCTGGGCGTTGTCACGGTCTGGCGCCGTCAGCGCTTGCTGCTGCAGCTGACCGTGGGCGTGCTGGCCGATATCGTTTTCATCAGCACGCTGTACGCGGCCGCCGGTGGCGCCCGGAGCGGCCTTGCCATCCTCTATCTGTTTCCGCTGGCCGGCAGCGCGGTGCTGGCGCCGATGGTGCTGGCGCTGTTCTTCACGGCGCTGGCAGCGCTGGCGATGCTGCTGGAAAGCGCCTATCAGCTGCTCAATTTCACGGCCGAGTCGACCATTTCCCAGGCCGGGCTGTATGGCGCCGCATTCTTTTCCGCCGTCTACGTGCTGAACCGGCTGGCGGGAAGGCTGATACGGCAGGAGCAGCTGGCGACGCAGCACCACGAGGGCTTGCAGACGCAGCAGGCGATCAACCAGCTGGTCATTGCCGATATGGGCGATGGCGTGCTGGTGATGGGCGCGGATACCACCATCTCCATCGTCAATCCGGCCGCCGAGCGCATGCTGGGCCTGTCCGGCGCTGCCGCGCAAGGCCGGCTGGTCGACGTCGCCTGGCTCGCGCCCGTGGCCGACGCCTACCTTGCCTGGGCCGGCAACAGCGCCGCTGCGCTGGCATTCGTGATGCTGAAGCCGGCGGAAGAGCGGATGACGCATCTGCGGCTGCGCTTTGCCAGCACCGGCGCCACCGGCAACGAGCGCATCGTGGTGTTCCTGCAGGACGTGGGCGAGATAGAAAACCGGGCGCAGGAACTGAAGCTGGCGTCGATGGGGCGCCTGACCGCCAGCATTGCCCATGAGGTGCGCAACCCGCTGTCGGCGATTTCCCATGCCAATTCCCTGATCGCGGAGGACGCCGTCGACCCGGTGCAGCTGCGCCTGGTCAATATCATCAATGACAATGTCGGCCGCCTGAACCGGATGATCGAAGACATTCTGCGGCTCTCGCGCAAGGCGCAGCCAGGCAACGAGCCGGTGCGGCTGGCGGCGCTGGTGCCGCAGATGGTGGAGGAATTCCGTGACGCGCAGGCGCTGCGGCCCGGCCTGATCCATGTCGGCATGCTGGATGACTGCAGGGTGCTGTTCGACCCGCTGCACCTGCGTGAAGTGATTGTCAACCTGCTGTCCAATGCGCTTCGCTACGCCAGCGGCCAGGATGCGTCGATCCGGCTGTTCATGGTGACCGGCTCGGCGCAGCGGCGCGAATTGCATGTGCAGGACGACGGCGCCGCCATCACGCCGCAGGTGCGGGCGCACCTGTTCGAGCCTTTCTACACCACGTCGAGCAAGGGCACTGGCCTTGGCCTGTACGTGGCGCGCGAACTCTGCATGAACAATGGCGCCATGCTCGACTATGAATACCGCAGCGATGCCTGGAACCAGGCGCCGGCCCAGGCCAGCGGCCGCTTTGTGATTACCCTAGCCACTCCCGACGCCTGAACGCCATGCCACCTCCCCGCATATTAATCGTCGACGATGAAGCAGACCTGCGCGAACTGCTCGACATCACCTTTTTGAAAATGGGGCTGGACAGCGACTGCGCCGCCACATTGGCCGAAGCCAGAACTCATCTGACGCGCCATGCCTATGCGATGGTGCTGACCGACATGCGCCTGCCCGATGGCCTGGGCATCGAACTGGTGCGCGAGGTCGCAGCCAGTTACCGCAATACGCCGATCGCCGTGATCACCGCTTTCGGCAGCGCCGACAATGCGGTGGCGGCGCTGAAGGCGGGCGCCTTCGATTACCTGTCCAAGCCGGTGGCGCTGGACCAGCTGCGGGTCATGGTGCAGTCGGCCCTGAAACTGACGCCGTCACCGGCAACGATCCCGCCTGCCGCGCCGTCTGCCGCGTCGGGTCCGGCATTGCGGCTCCTGGGCGAATCGGAGGCGCTGCGCAACGTGCGCACCCAGATCGTGCGGCTGGCGCGCAGCATGGCGCCGGTGGCCATTACCGGCGAATCCGGCTCGGGCAAGGAACTGGCGGCGCGCGACATCCATGCGCAGAGCGCGCGGGCCGACAAGCCGTTCGTCGCGGTCAACTGCGGCGCCATTCCGGAAGCGCTGATGGAGGCCGAGTTCTTCGGCTACCGCAAGGGCGCGTTCACCGGCGCCGCCGAGGACCGCGACGGCTTCTTCCAGGCAGCCAATGGTGGCACGCTGATGCTCGACGAGGTGGCCGACCTGCCGCTGCCGATGCAGGTCAAGCTGCTGCGCGCCATCCAGGAGCGGCGGGTGCGCAAGGTCGGCTCGACGGTGGAAGAGCCGGTGGATGTGCGCCTGATCAGCGCAACCCATCAGAACCTGGCTGCCTGCGTCGAGGCCGGCAAGTTCCGGCAAGACCTGTATTACCGGCTCAATGTGATTGAACTGAGCCTGCCGCCGCTGCGTGAGCGCAAGGACGATATCGGCCTGCTGGCTGAAGCGGTGCTGCAGCGCCTGACGGGTTCGTCGCGGACCAGGCTGTCCGCCGCCGCGCTGGATGCGCTGCTGGCACACAGTTTTCCGGGAAACGTGCGCGAACTGGAAAATGTGCTGGAGCGCGCGCTGGCCTTTGCCGGCGGCGACACGATAGAGCTGCAGGATTTGGCCCTGAAGCCGGCGACGCCCGCGGCCGCGCCGCCTGCTGCCGCGGCGCCGCGGGTCGAGGCCGCGCCTGCAGAACCAGCCGCACCGACGCAGGCGATGCCATCGGACACTTGGCCGCCGCCGGCAACGCTGGCCGGCTCTCTGCCCGATCATCTCGACAAGGTGGAGCGCGCGCTGATCCAGGAAACGCTGATGCGCACGGCCAACAATCAAGCGCAGGCCGCCAGCCTGCTCGGACTGACGCTGCGCCAGCTAAGGTATCGGATGCAACGACTGGAGATCGGCGAGGATGAATGAGTCCGCGCCATCCGAGGGCATGATGCCATTGCCCACGTTATCGATCGACCCGGACGGCTGGTGCCCGCAGGCGCGGCGCCTGCCGTCGCCGAACTGCGATGCCCGTCCGCCCGGCGTGGTGCCGGAATTGCTGGTGATTCATAACATCAGCCTGCCGCCGGACCAGTTTGGCGGTCCGTATATCGACGGCTTGTTTACCAACACCCTCGACCATGCGGTCCACCCGTATTTCGACCGGCTGCGGCCCCTGCGGGTGTCGGCCCATTTCCTGATCGACCGGCATGGGCTGGTGACGCAATTCGTCGCGGCCAGCACGCGGGCCTGGCATGCCGGCGTATCCAGCTTCGAAGGGCGGGAGAAGTGCAATGATTTTTCGATCGGCATCGAACTCGAAGGCAGCGACTTCGTGCCGTTCGAGGCGGCGCAATATGACAGCCTGGCGGCGCTGACCCTGGCGCTGCGGCAGCGCTATGGCCTGCGGGCCGTAGCGGGGCATGAGCATATCGCGCCGGGCCGCAAGACCGATCCGGGGCCATTTTTCGACTGGCCGCGTTACCGGCAGGCATGTTCGGGGGCAGGCGATGCGCCAGCCCTTCGCTTCGCGATGCTGGCCTGAAAGTCAAATTTTTTTACGCCGGAACGTTGGGAAAACGCTATTGCATGTGTGCGCCCAACGCACTAGAATTAGTGCCTACTGCGTCAACCATCACTATATATAGTGTTTCATCTTTGGTGCAGATGGTGCGCTGCCATGGTGCCGATCCCGATGCGAGATCGTGCGCCTGAAGCCGGCGGTGGCCTTTCCGGCAGTGATTTCCCTCTTCCGGAGCCCGTGCGACAGCGGTATGCCGCGCACGACAGACAGATCACCAAAACGCCCAGTCAACAATATCGATTCAGGAGGCCTCGTGTACTCATCCCAGGAAATTTCCAGCAAGACAGGCGTAGATGCGCCCGTCAATCCATCCCTGTCCGCCGTTGCAGGCGTGATGCCTGCCAGCAATGCTTCGGCGGATTACCGGATCCTGCGTCGCAACGGTGCGGTCGTTGGCTTCGAGCCCTCCAAAATCTCTATCGCGATGACCAAGGCGTTTCTGGCGGTCAATGGCGGCCATGGCGCCGCCTCCGCCCGCGTGCGCGAGCTGGTCGAGCAACTGACCGACAGCGTCGTGGCTGCGCTGATGCGCCGCCAGCCGGCCGGCGGCACCTTTCATATCGAAGATGTGCAAGACCAGGTGGAACTGGCGCTGATGCGTTCCGGCGAGCATGACGTCGCCCGTGCCTACGTGCTGTACCGCGCCAAGCGCATGGAAGAGCGCGCGCAACAGCAGGCTGCCCGTGCCGCCGTGCCTGGCGCGCCGCAGTTGCATGTGGTCGAAAACGGCCAGCGTCGCCTGCTGGACATGGAACAGGTCCGCACTCTGATCACCGCCGCCTGCATCGGACTGGAAAAGCATGTCGACGCCGACGCCATCCTGGCCGAGACGGTAAAGAACCTGTATGACGGCGTGCCCGTGGAAGAACTGCACAAGTCGGCCATCCTGGCGGCCCGCGCGCTGATGGAAACGGATCCGGCCTACAGCCTGGTTACCGCGCGCCTGCTGATGCACACCATCCGCAAGGAAGTGTTCGGCCAGGAAGTCGCGCAGGCCGACGCTGCCGCCCACTACCTGCATTATTTCCCGCGCTTCATCCAGAAGGGCATCGAAGCCGAACTGCTCGACACCAAGCTGGCCGAGTTCGACCTCGACCGCCTGGCCAAGGCCATCAAGCCCGAGCGCGACCTGCAATTCGGCTACATCGGCCTGCAGACGCTGTATGACCGCTACTTTCTGCATATCCGCGACGTGCGCATCGAAATGCCGCAGGCCTTCTACATGCGCGTGGCCATGGGCCTGTCGCTGAACGAAGCCAGGCGCGAAGAGCGCGCCATCGAGTTCTACAACCTGCTGTCGTCGTTCGACTTCATGAGCTCGACCCCGACCCTGTTCAACTCCGGCACGCTGCGCTCGCAGCTGTCTTCCTGCTACCTGACCACGGTGTCGGACGATCTCGAAGGCATTTACGACGCGATCAAGGACAATGCGCTGCTGGCCAAGTTTGCCGGCGGCCTGGGCAATGACTGGACCCCGGTGCGCGCGCTGGGCGCCCACATCAAGGGCACCAATGGCAAGAGCCAGGGCGTGGTGCCGTTCCTGAAGGTGGTCAACGACACTGCCGTGGCGGTGAACCAGGGCGGCAAGCGCAAGGGCGCGGTCTGCGCCTATCTGGAAACCTGGCACATGGACATCGAGGAATTCCTCGACCTGCGCAAGAACACCGGCGACGACCGCCGCCGCACCCACGACATGAACACCGCGAACTGGATTCCCGACCTGTTCATGAAGCGCGTGATGGAAAAGGGCGAATGGACGCTGTTTTCGCCGAGCGACGTGCCCGACCTGCACGACAAGGTCGGCCGCGCTTTCGAGCAGGCCTACCTCGGCTACGAAGCCCGTGCCGCCAGCGGCGAACTGCGCCTGTTCAAGAAGGTGCAGGCGCTGGACCTGTGGCGCAAGATGCTGTCGATGCTGTTTGAAACCGGCCATCCCTGGATCACCTTCAAGGATCCCTGCAACATCCGTTCGCCGCAGCAGCACGTGGGCGTGGTGCACAGCTCGAACCTCTGCACCGAGATCACGCTCAACACCAACGATTCCGAGATCGCGGTCTGCAACCTGGGCTCGGTCAACCTGCCGGCGCACATGAAGAACGGCCAGCTCGACCATGCCAAGCTGCAGCAGACCATCCGCACGGCGATGCGCATGCTGGATAACGTGATCGACATCAACTACTACGCGGTGAACAAGGCGCGCGACTCCAACATGCGCCATCGCCCGGTTGGTCTGGGCATCATGGGCTTCCAGGACTGCCTGCACATGATGCGGGTGCCGTATGCCTCCAATGCGGCGGTGGATTTCGCCGACCGTTCGATGGAAGCGGTCTGCTACTACGCCTACTATGCATCGACCGAACTGGCTGAAGAGCGCGGACGCTACAGCTCCTACCAGGGCTCGCTGTGGGACCGCGGCATCCTGCCGCAGGATTCGCTGAAGCTGCTGGCTGAAGAGCGCGGCGGCTATCTGGAAGTCGACGGCAGCTCCACCATGGACTGGAGCGCGCTGCGCGGCCGCATCGCCCAGCACGGCATGCGCAATTCCAACTGCGTGGCGATTGCGCCGACGGCGACGATTTCCAACATCATCGGCGTGTCGGCATGCATCGAGCCGACCTACCAGAACCTGTATGTGAAGTCCAACCTGTCGGGCGAGTTCACCGAGATCAACGAACACCTGGTGCGCGACCTGAAGGCACGCGGCCTGTGGGATGAAGTGATGGTCTCCGACCTGAAATATTTCGACGGCAGCCTGGCCCGCATCGACCGCATTCCGCAGGACCTGCGCGAGCTGTATGCCACCGCGTTCGAGGTCGAGCCGAAGTGGCTGGTGGAAGCGGCATCGCGTCGCCAGAAGTGGATCGACCAAGCGCAGTCGCTCAATATCTACATGGCAGGCGCCTCGGGCAAGAAGCTGGACGAAACCTACAAGCTGGCATGGCTGCGTGGCCTGAAAACCACCTACTACCTGCGCACCATCGGCGCGACGCACACCGAGAAGTCGACCACCCGCACCGGCGCGCTGAACGCGGTCAACAGCGACGGTGGCGCCAGCGGCGGCCTGATGTCGCATGCAGCGGCGGCAGCGGCGATGGCAACGCAGGAACCGGAAGGCCCGGCCTGCATGCTGCGCCCTGGCGACGATGGTTTCGAGGAATGCGAAGCCTGCCAGTAATACTTGCGGCGAAGGCCTGAGAAGGGCCTTCGTCCCGCCTGCCACGCCCCCTGTTTCACCGAGGCATAGCCTTGGATGAAATCGGGGGCGTTTTCTTTTGTGGGTTTATGGAAATGGGGTATGAACGCAGTTGCAGTTGTAGTTGCTTTTGACGTACGCGCAGCGACAGTTGCCGTTGCCGTTGCTTTTGAAGTTGCCGTTGCAGTGAAGTCCCGTTGAGCGCGCCGTGACGTCGGTGCGTGGAGCGGGAAAAGGTGCGGCGTCTGTCTGAGCGCCGCGCAGCGGAGCGAGTTTAGCCGCGCCCCGCTCCATGCATCG
>Ga0308161_1005153_pt1 | contig 11583 bp, 6 predicted proteins | sample PhyFR2_FD_201034 | JGI IMG/M metagenome (GOLD analysis project Ga0308161, IMG submission 201034) | Phyllosphere microbial communities from UC Gill Tract Community Farm, Albany, California, United States - DLSLF.R2 | ecosystem: Host-associated > Plants > Phyllosphere > Unclassified | place: USA...
TCGTCACACCGAAACGGCCAGAGGCGATCTGTTTGATGGCAGAGCGTTCCGGGTTCGGCTTGCCGTTCAGCAGCGGCAGATAACGGTCGGATTCTTCGCCGCCTTCACCGGTGTTGGACTTGCCGCCGATCTGGTTCATGGCGATGGCGAGCGTCGTATGCGCCTCACGGCTGATCGAGCCGAAGGACATGGCGCCCGTCGAGAACCGCTTGACGATGTCTGCCGCGGGTTCGACCTCATCGATAGAAACAGGCTTGCGACCGAGCGCTCCCGCAGACTTGATGTTGAACAGGCCACGAATGGTGTTCATGCGCAGCGCCGTCTCATTCACCATGCCAGCGAATTCGCGGTAACGGTCCTGGCTGTTGCCACGCACGGCATGTTGCAGCGAGGCAACGGCATCCGGCGTCCAGGCGTGGCTTTCGCCGCGCATGCGATAGGCATATTCGCCGCCGATATCGAGCGTATTGGCAAGGATAGGATCCTTGCCGAAAGCCGCGGTATGGCGCGTGACGGTTTCTTCGGCGATTTCGGTCAGGCCCACACCTTCAATGGAGGTGGCGGTGCCGAAGAAATATTGCTCGACGAATTGCGAAGACAGGCCGATGGCGTCGAAAATCTGCGCGCCGCAATAGGACTGGTAGGTGGAAATGCCCATCTTGGACATGACCTTCAGAATGCCCTTACCGACCGCCTTGATGTAGCGATAGACAACTTCATCGTCGGACACTTCCTTCGGGAACGCACCGTGCTTGTGCATGTCGAGCAGCGTGTCGAAGGCGAGATAGGGGTTGATCGCCTCAGCACCATAACCGGCGAGCAGGCAGAAATGATGGACTTCGCGCGGCTCACCGGTTTCCACGACAAGACCGACCGAGGTGCGCAGACCCTTGCGGATCAGGTGATGATGCACGGCGGCCGTCGCCAGAAGTGCCGGGATCGCGATGCGATCAGGGCCAAGCTGGCGGTCGGACAGAACGATGATGTTGTAGCCGCCGCGAACGGCCGATTCCGCCCGCTCGCACAGGCGGTCGAGCATCTCGGGCATGCCTTCGGCACCGCGCTCCACATCATAGGTGAAGTCGAGTGTCTTGGTGTCGAACCGGTCTTCGGTGTGGCCGATGGAGCGGATTTTTTCCAGGTCGCCATTGGTCAGGATCGGCTGGCGCACTTCCAGACGCTTGGCGCGGGCCGCCCCTTCGTGATCGAGAAGGTTCGGGCGTGGGCCAATGAACGAGACGAGGCTCATGACAAGTTCTTCGCGGATCGGATCGATCGGCGGGTTGGTGACCTGCGCGAAGTTCTGCTTGAAATAGGTGTAAAGTAGCTTCGACTTGTCCGACATGGCCGAAATCGGCGTATCGGTGCCCATCGATCCGATGGCTTCCTGCCCGGTCGTCGCCATCGGCGACATCAGGAGCTTGGTGTCCTCGCTGGTGTAACCGAAGGCCTGCTGACGGTCGAGCAGCGACACGTCACGGCGCAGCGCGCGCGGCTCCACGGGCTTCAGGTCCTCAAGAATAAGCTGGGTGCGGTCGAGCCAGGTGCGATAAGGATGCTTGGCGGCAAGCTCGTGCTTCACATCCTCGTCGGAAATGATCGCACCCTTTTCCATGTCGATCAGCAGCATCTTGCCCGGCTGCAAACGCCACTTCTTGATGATGCGCTCCTCCGGCACCGGCAGCGTGCCGGCTTCGGATGCCATGATGACGCGGTCGTCATCGGTGACGAGATAACGCGCCGGACGCAGGCCGTTGCGGTCGAGGGTCGCGCCGATCTGCTTGCCATCGGTGAAGGCAACGGCGGCGGGGCCATCCCACGGCTCCATCAGCGCAGCATGATATTCGTAAAACGCCTTGCGTTCCGCCGACATGGACAGGTTGCCCGACCAGGCTTCGGGGATCAGCATCATCACGGCATGGGCCATGGAATAACCGCCGCGCACGAGGAATTCGAGCGCGTTGTCGAAACAGGCGGTATCCGACTGGCCCTCATAGGAGATCGGCCAGAGCTTGGAAATGTCGTCGCCAAACAGCGCCGACGAAACCGACGCCTGACGCGCCGCCATCCAGTTGACGTTACCGCGCAGCGTGTTGATTTCACCGTTATGGGCAACCATGCGGTAAGGATGCGCCAGCTTCCAGGACGGGAAGGTATTGGTCGAGAAACGCTGATGCACCAGCGCAACGGCGGATTCGAAACGCGGGTCCGCCAGATCCTTGTAATAGGCGCCAACCTGATAGGCGAGGAACATGCCCTTGTAGACGATGGTCGAAGATGACAGCGAAACCGGGTAGAAATCCTGCGTTTCCTTGCCGCCGCCCTCATCATAGATGCGGTTGGAGAGGACCTTGCGGATCAGGAACAGCTTGCGCTCGAAATCATGATTGGTTGCAGCATCGCGGCCGGCGCCGATGAAGACCTGAACATGGTGCGGTTCGGTGGCGGCGATATCCGACGCCTTCGACAGCGAGGAATTATCAACCGGCACGTCGCGGAAGCCGAGGAACTGCTGCCCCTCTTCGCCGATGACGTCGACGATGACCTTCTTGTAGTGCTCGATGCGGGAAGGATCGCGCGGCATGAAGATGTGGCCGACCGCGTATTCGCCGGCCTTCGGCAACGTCACGCCCTGTAGCGCCATTTCCTCGCGGAAGAAACGGTCGGGAATCTGCACGAGAATGCCAGCACCATCGCCCATCAGCGGGTCAGCGCCCACCGCGCCACGATGCGTGAGGTTCTCAAGGATGAACAGGCCGTCACTGACGATCTGGTGCGACTTGACGCCCTTCATATGGGCGACGAAGCCAACGCCGCAGGCGTCATGTTCATTGGCGGGATTATAAAGACCCTGCCTTTCCGGCAAGCCGCCCGCGAAACGCGCTTTCGCAGAAACGGGTGCGGCCGCAGCCGCGGTGGGACAGTCTGTGGTCAGGGTTGCGGCGGCGATCTCTGCCTGCGGCTTGTGCGTCATGTTTGTCCCTCCTGCAAAATTACTTGCATGGTTTCATGCGAAGATCCGGCTCGATACAAATTTCTGCTTCCCGCAAAATCCGCATTCAGGCCGGCTGGATCAAATTTAGGACAGCAAGACTGTCTCAATTCCTGCTGATTTTGGCAGAAACGGCTGAATTTAGCAAGGGTCCGAATCCAATTAGTGAATACCCCTGTTTGCAGCGAAGTTTCGATACTGACCTATTGTGCGAAACTTTCTTGTCGAAAGAGCCGCTGGGCCATTGCTTTCATTGCCCGATTTGCCAATCGCAATCTTAGGTTCTAGAACTTTCTCCGTCATAGCTTCACGCAGCCCAACACAGACCCTCAGCTATCGGAAAGCCTTCAGAGATGTTTTTTGCTTCAGACAATTGGGCTGGCGCCCATCCGGCCGTCAATGAACGGCTGTCGCGGGAATCCACGCGTTTTGCCGCTGCTTACGGCACCAGTGAACTCGATCTCTCCATCGAAAAACGCTTCAACGAAATCTTCGAACGCGAAGTCGCGGTATTTTTCGTCGCCACCGGCACGGCGGCCAATTCGCTTTCGCTGGCAAGCATCGCCCGCCCCGGCGGCCTCACCTTCTGTCATTCGGAAGCGCATGTGATCGAGGACGAATGCGGCGCGCCGGATTTCTTTTCAGGCATGCGCATGGTCGCCGTCGAGGGGCCTGATGGCAAGATGCTGCCGGAAAACCTGATCGAGCGCATTGCGCGTTATCCGCAGGATGCCGTGCATCATGGGCGCGCCGCAGCCATCACCATGACGCAGGCAACTGAAGCCGGCACCGTTTATACGCTTGATGAAATCGACGCCATCGCCAAAATCGCAAAAGACAACGGCCTGCCGTTGCATATGGATGGCGCGCGGTTTGCCAATGCACTTGCCGCACTCGGCACGACGCCGGCTGAAATGACCTGGAAACGCGGCGTCGATGTCCTGTCTTTCGGCGGCACGAAAAACGGCTGCTGGTGCGCGGAAGCGATCGTGTTTTTCGATCCTTCGCTTGCCCGGGACTTCTCCTTCCTGCGCAAACGCACCGCCCAGCTTTTTTCGAAATCGCGTTTCATCGCCGCGCAATTCGAAGCCTACCTGCAGGACGATCTGTGGCTCGGTCTCGCCGGCCACGCCAATGCCATGGCCAACCGGCTGCGCGCCGGTTTCGGCTCACTGAACAGCGCCCGCCTGGCATGGCCGACACAGGCCAACGAAGTTTTCGCCATTCTGCCCAAGGCAGCCGCTGAAGCGGCGACGCAAAAAGGCGCGAAGTTCTATGACTGGCTGGAGCCGCGCGACATGCCGGAAAATGTCGGCAAGGACGAAGTACTGATCCGCATGGTCACGAGCTTTGCGACGACCGAAGCTGATGTGGACGAATTCCTGTCGATCTGCGCTGCCGTTTGAACTATCGGAGGGCGTCCCTTTGCGGCGCCCTCAAACCTCCTGCAGGCGGTAACCCACCCCGGTTTCCGTCAGGATATAACGCGGCTGGTCCGGGATTTTTTCGATCTTCTGGCGCAGCTGGCGCACATAGACCCTGAGATATTGCACGTCGGTCAGCTCGTCCCAGACATGTTCCAGCAGGAAACGGTGCGTCAGCACCTTGCCGGCATGCTGCACCAGAACCCGTAGAATATCGTATTCCTTCGGCGAGAGCTTCACCTCCCGATCCTCCACCTTCACGATGCGCCGGACGAGATCGACCGAGAGATCGCCGGTCTGGAAGACTGGCTTCTCGCCCTGTGTTTGCAGGCGATGGCGGAGCGCCACACGGATGCGGGCGACAAGCTCGTTCATGCCGAACGGCTTGCTGATATAATCATCCGCCCCCAGTTCCAGCGCCCTGACGATACCGGCCTCATCCGTGCGGCTGGAGAGGATGATGACCGGCAACGCCAGCCCGTCGCTGCGCCACTTCTCCAGAAGATCATGGCCCGATAAATCCGGGAGCCCGAGATCAAGCACGACAAGATCCGGCTTGTCTTCCCGGACCAGTTCCATCGCCACCTTCGCATTCATCGCCTCGCTCACCGCATATCCCTGGGTCGACAGGCCCACCCGCAGGAGCTTGCGGATCGGCGGCTCGTCATCGACGATCAGAATACGAACGGCGGAATTGGTCATTCCCGATCTCCTTCAGCGGCACAGCGCAATGCGTAACCCTCTGTCGCCAGCAATAGCGCCTTAATCATGATCCAGCACCGGGGTATCGACGGCGACGGGCAGGCCTATGGTAAATTGCGCTCCGCCGCGATCCGATCTGTTTTCCGCGCGGATCGAGCCGCCCATCGCCTCGATGAACCCCTTGCAGATGGAAAGACCGAGCCCCGTTCCCGCCTGCACATGGTCAACCTTGCGCACTCGGTAAAAACTGTCGAAGACCCGCTCAAGATCATCGGACGGAATGCCCGGTCCCTCATCGGCGACCGAGAGGAAGATATTCTTTCCCTGCCGCCAGCCGCGTATCGCAATGGTCGTGTGTTCGGGAGCGTATTTGGCCGCATTGTCGATCAGGTTGAACAGCACCTGTTCGAAAAGCACGGGGTCAACCTTCAGCATCGGCAGGTCGGAGGGGATATCGAGAACGACCTCATGCCGGACAACGATCTTCGCGGCGCGCGACAGCGCCGTTCCGACCATGTCGCCGAGGAAATGCAGCCCGTAATTCGGCTCCATCGCACCCGACCCGATCCTTGTCATATCGAGAAGATTGGAGATGAAACGGTTCAGCCGTTCGGATTCCTCCACGATCGTCGACAGCAGTTCGGCGCGCGCATCAGGCGGAATGTCATCGGCGAAATCCTTGAGCGTTCCGGCCGAGCCCAGAATGGCGGCAAGCGGGGTTTTAAGATCGTGGGAAATGGAGGTCAGAAGTGCCGTGCGCAGCCGGTCCGTTTCGGCCGCCAGCCTTGCTCTATCCACATCCGAGGCAAGCTGGATACGTTCGACCGCCAGCGCGGCCTGGTCGGCCAGCGCATCAAAAAGCCGCTGCTGTTCCGGCGTCAAAAGCGGTCCGCTTCGGTCGTCATCCAGGCCCACCACACCCACCGCACCGCTGCCGGTGCGAAGCGGGAGATAAAGTCTTTTGGCCCCCGGCAAAGTGTCCGCGCCACGACCTGCCGCCTTGTTATGTTCCCATGCCCATTGTGCGGCGGCGATATCGGCATCCACCAATGTGTCGTCGGGCGGATAACCCGCCTTGACGGCAATGGCGCCGTTTTCCGGCATGAGCAGGACGACCCTCACCTTCAGCATTGACGCCATCTGATATGCAGCTGCCCATAACACATCATCGAGCGTTCCGGTGCCGGCCAGCTTTTTCGAAAACAGATAGAGGTCTTCGGTCGTGCGTGCCCTCGAGCGTGCGGAGGCCGCCTGCCGCTGCACCGCGACCGTGAGATTGGAAGCGACCAGAGCGACGCCGAAGTAGAACAGCAGGGCGACAAGGCTGTCCGGAGAACTGACCGTTAGCGTATAACGCGGCTCCAGAAAGAAGAAGTTGAACGCAAGGGCGCCGAGCAACGAGGCATAAAGCGCCGGTCCGAGCCCCCCGCGCACGGCGGCAGCCAGAACGGCCATCAGGAAGACAAGCGCGAGGTTTTGAACGTCGAGCGTCTGATCGAGTACGATCCCGACGATGATCGCCAACCCGACGAACAAAGTGCTGTTGAGATAGGACCGGAAAGACTGGCGGGATCGTGCCGGTGCGAGCTTCACGGCCTGACCCGGCTTTTCCTCGTTCTTGTCGCCGGAAATGACGTGCACGCTGATATCGCCGGCGTGATCGATCAGATCATGCGTCAGCGAGCGCTGAAAAATCCGCTGCCACCAGGATTTTCGCGGGCGCCCGATGATGATGTGGGTGAAATTATTGGCATTGGCGTAAGCGATGATTTCGCGTGTGAGGTCAAGCGCCGGCAGGGTCACCGTTTCGCCGCCAAGCTGCTGGGCAAGCCGCATGGTGCCCGCCAGCCGGTCCTTCTCCACCTCCGACAATTGCTGCGAACGCGGCGTGTCGAGATGCAAAGCGGTCCAAGGGGCACGCAGTCGGTCCGCCTGCCTTCGGGCATAACGCACAAGACCCGGCCCGTTGCTGCCGTGGTCGAGGCAGACCAGAACCCGGTCCCCCGCCGCCCACGGGCCGGAAATGGCATGGGACTGCATGTGGTTGAGCAATTGCTCGTCCACCCGCTGCGCCGTGCGTCGCAGTGCGAGTTCGCGCAGCGCCGTCAGGTTACCCCGGGAGAAATAATTCTCGATGGCGCGCCGGGCGGTACGCGGCAGGTAGACCTTGCCGTCCTGCAGCCGCTTGATCAGATCATCGGGGGTGATATCGATGATTTCGACGTCGTCGGCGCGGTCGATGATGCTGTCCGGCACCGTTTCGCGCACGCGGATACGGGTGATCTGCGCCACCACATCATTCAGGCTTTCGACATGCTGGATGTTGAGCGTCGTATAGACATTGATGCCCTGCGCGAGGATTTCCTGAACATCCATGTACCGCTTGGGGTGGCGGCTGCCGGCGGCATTGGTGTGGGCGAGTTCATCGACCAGGACCAGAGCGGGGCGACGGGCGAGGATGGCATCGATATCCATCTCCTCCAGTACCTGACCGCGATAATCGATGCGCTTGCGCGGGATTACGCTCAGCCCTTCGACCAGCGCCTCCGTTTCCTTGCGGCCATGGGTTTCCACGACACCGATAACGGTATCGACACCATCCGCGAGCTTCGCCCGGCCGGACATCAGCATCTCATAGGTCTTGCCGACGCCGGGTGCAGCGCCTAAAAAAATCTTCAGCCGGCCTCTTGCCTCGCGCCGGGCATTTTCCAGCAGCGCATCGGGCGACGGTCGGCTAGGCATATCGCTGATATCGTCAGGCATTTAACCACCAGTGGTCGAGGCTATGGCTTCCGCAGAAGCCATAGCCATTTCAGTTTATGAGCCGGCTGCGTCAAGTGCCATATTGAGCGCCAGTATATTTACAACGGGCTCGCCCATGAAACCCAATTCCGGCGCTTCGACATGACGCTCGACCAGGGCTCGCAGCGCGGTTTCATCCATGCCCCTTGCTTTGGCGACGCGCGGCACCTGGAAATAGGCGGCCTCGGGCGAGACATGTGGATCAAGGCCGCTGCCCGATGCCGTCACCAGATCGGCGGGGACTTCCGCCGCCGGGTTTTGGGCCTTTGCGGCCTCATAATCCGTCTTCACCCGGTCAATGAGCTTGGCACTCGTCGGGCCGAGGTTGGATCCGGACGATGAGGCGGCGTTATATCCGTCGCCGGCGGCGGAGGGGCGCCCGTGAAAATAGGTCTCGCCGGTGAAGGCCTGACCGATCAATTGCGAGCCGACCACCTTGCCATCCTTTTCGATCATGCTGCCATTGGCCTGAACGGGAAAGAGCACCTGCGCCAGACCCGTTATCCCCAGCGGATAGGCAAGGCCGGTAATGGCCGTGGTGGCGAGAATCAGCACCAGTGCGGGACGAAGCTGTCTAAACATTGTCTTTACTCCTCAGGCGAGACCGAGCGCCGTGACGGCGAGGTCGATGAGCTTGATGCCGATGAAGGGAACGATGATGCCGCCGAGGCCATAAATGACCAGATTGCGCGACAGCAGCGCGCCAGCGCCAATCGGACGGTATTTGACGCCCTTCAGCGACAACGGGATGAGCGCGATGATTATGAGTGCGTTGAAGACGATCGCCGACAAAATGGCGCTCTGCGGCGTCGAAAGCCCCATCACATTCAAGACGCCAAGCTGCGGATAAAGCACCAGGAACATCGCCGGGATGATGGCGAAATATTTGGCGATATCGTTGGCGATGGAGAAGGTCGTCAGCGCACCGCGCGTCATCAGCAACTGCTTGCCGATTTCGACGATCTCGATGAGCTTGGTCGGATCACTGTCGAGATCGACCATGTTGCCGGCTTCGCGGGCTGCGACCGTGCCGGTGTTCATGGCGACGCCGACATCGGCCTGCGCCAGCGCCGGCGCATCATTGGTGCCGTCGCCGCACATGGCGACAAGCTTGCCCTTGGCCTGTTCCTCGCGGATAAGCTCCAGCTTGTTTTCCGGCGTGGCCTGGGCAAGGAAATCATCGACGCCTGCCTCCGCCGCGATGGCGGCGGCGGTCATCGGATTGTCGCCGGTAATCATCACGGTGCGGATGCCCATGCGCCGAAGCTCGGCGAAACGCTCGCGAATACCGCCCTTGACGATATCCTTCAGTTGCACGACGCCGAGCAGCTTGCCATCGCGCACGACGGCGAGCGGGGTACCGCCAGCCTTGGCGATGTCTTCCGCTATTGCGCGGATAGCCCGCGTGGCATCCGTTTCGGTTTTGAGGGCAAGCGCCGCATTGCCATGTTGCAGAGCGCCGCCATCGACATAGGCAAGAACCGCATCAACCGCGCCCTTGCGGATGGAGGCGCCTTCAAAATCCACGCCGCTCATGCGGGTCTGGGCGGTGAAGGGCACAAAAGTGGCGTGCAGCTTCTGCATATCCCGGGCACGGATTCCGTATTTTTCCTTGGCCAAAACCACGATGGAGCGGCCTTCCGGGGTTTCGTCGGCGAGCGAGGCGAGTTGGGCGGCATCGGCAAGTTCCTGCTCGGAGACGCCGGGGATGGGGCGGAGCTCGGTCGCCTGCCGGTTGCCAAGCGTGATCGTGCCGGTCTTGTCGAGCAGAAGCGTATCCACGTCTCCAGCAGCCTCGACGGCGCGGCCGGACATGGCGAGAACGTTGAAACGCACCAGACGGTCCATGCCGGCAATGCCGATGGCGGACAGAAGCGCGCCGATGGTGGTCGGGATAAGCGTGACGAACAGCGCCACCAGCACGATGATCGGGATGGAGCCGCCGGCATAGGCCGCGAAACTTGGAATGGTCGCGGTGGCCAGAACGAAGATCAGCGTCATGCCGGCCAGCAGGATGTTGAGCGCGATCTCGTTCGGTGTCTTCTGACGCTCGGCGCCTTCGACCAGCGAAATCATCCGGTCGAGGAAGGTGGAGCCGGCAGCAGCGGTGATGCGCACCCTTATCCAGTCCGACAGAACCTGCGTGCCGCCGGTCACCGCCGAGCGGTCGCCGCCGGACTCGCGGATGACGGGGGCGGATTCACCCGTGATCGCCGCCTCGTTGACGGATGCGACACCCTCGATGACTTCACCGTCGGAGGGGATGATATCGCCTGCCTCGACAAGAACGATATCGTTCACCTTCAGGCTGTCGCCCGCAACCATTTTATACTGGCTGCGATCATCGCTGTTCAGAAGTTTCGCCTGGGTTTCCGTGCGGGTCTTGCGCAGGGAATCCGCCTGTGCCTTGCCGCGCCCTTCGGCGACGGCTTCCGCGAAATTGGCAAACAGCACGGTGAACCAGAGCCAGAGATTGATCTGGAAGGAAAAGGCGAGATTGGCGCCGCCGGTGATGAGATCGCGGATGAACAGCACCGTTGTCAGCACCGACACCGTCGCCACCACGAACATGACCGGATTGCGCGCAAGCGTGCGCGGGTTGAGTTTTTTGAATGCGTCGGCAATGGCCGGCACGAGAATGCGAGAATCGAGGATGCTCGCTTGTTTGGACTGGCTCATGAAGAGGCTCCAGCGTTTGAAACAGGGCGACCGATGAGGATCGATCAGCCCGTGGTAACTTCGAGGGCGACAACGGCGGCGAACAGAGCCGCCATCATCGCAAGAATGAGATTGGAGGCGCACCAGCCGCCGGGCGTGGCGCTCCCTTTGAAAGGAGCGCCTTTACGGGCGGGAACGATGCAGTTACGTCGGGACATGTCATCATTCATGGCATCACCTCAGAAGAGCTGGCCTGCCGCCATGACCAGGTGTTCGGCAACGGGGCCGAGCGCGAGTGCTGGCAGGAAGGTAAGGCCACCAACAATCAGGATCGTGCCGACAAGCAGGCCGACGAAGAGCGGACCATCGGTCGGGAATGTGCCTGCCGAGGCGGGAACGGTCTTCTTTGTGACCAGCGAGCCGGCGATGGCGAGCGCCGGGATGATGACCAGGAACCGCCCCATCAGCATGCCGAAACCCAGAGTGATATTGTACCAAGTGGTATTGCCGGTCAGGCCACCGAAAGCCGAGCCGTTGTTGGCGGCCGCCGAGGTATAGGCATAGAGGATTTCGGAGAAGCCATGCGGCCCGGCCGTGCCGATCGACGCCACCGCCGAAGGCAGGACGGTAGCTGTGGCGGTGAAAGCCAGCATGGCGAGCGGCAGGCAGAGAATGGCCAGAACCGCCATCTTCATTTCCTTGGCCTCGATCTTCTTGCCGAGATATTCCGGCGTGCGGCCGACCATCAGACCCGCCACGAAAATGGCGATGACGATGAACAGAAGAATGCCGTAGAAACCCGCGCCGACACCGCCGACAATTACCTCACCCAGCTGCATGTTGATGAGCGGGACGAGACCACCGAGCGCCGTGAAGCTGCCGTGCATGGCGTTGACCGCGCCACAGGATGCAGCCGTGGTGATCACCGCAAAGAGCGACGAGAGCGCTACGCCGAAGCGGACCTCCTTGCCCTCCATATTGCCACCAGCGAGACCAAAGCCGTGC
>Ga0308161_1005156_pt1 | contig 11576 bp, 10 predicted proteins | sample PhyFR2_FD_201034 | JGI IMG/M metagenome (GOLD analysis project Ga0308161, IMG submission 201034) | Phyllosphere microbial communities from UC Gill Tract Community Farm, Albany, California, United States - DLSLF.R2 | ecosystem: Host-associated > Plants > Phyllosphere > Unclassified | place: USA...
AGACAGCGAACAATGTCATGCCTTATGAAGCGATCGGTGCGACAACGAAAGAAGAAGCACAAGAATTACTGGACCCCATCGCAGAAAAATACCAGAAAGTTCAAGGCTTGGATTACTCTCTAGAATATAGTGACAGCGAAGCCACTGAATCTTTGACCATCAATTACGATGAGTTGGACTATGACGCCGCCAAACAATTGCCCGGTGTCAGCTTTGAGGGCGACACGGACAACGGTATCAGCATGGAACGGACGGAAGAGATGCTTTTGGATCAAGGATATGAACTAAAAGAAGAATAACTCCCTCAGGGCTCAACATAGAAAAAAACGCTATGCACCACTGTCTTTCACATGAAAGAACAGTAGCGGCATAGCGTTTTTTATTTAGGCTTGGCGATTGTCTAATGATGCCCCAACAAACGCTTTGATCAAGCGTTGTGGACGTGTTGGACGTGAGATCAATTCTGGATGGAATTGGCAGCCAACAAAGAATTTGTTTTCTGGAATTTCCACGATCTCAACCAACCGATTGTCAGGTGATACACCAGAGAAGACCATTCCCTGTGCTTCAAAAATCTCACGGTATTGGTTGTTGAATTCGTAACGGTGACGGTGACGTTCTTGCACCACTTCTTCATCGTTATAAGCCGCAGCTGTTTTGGTACCTTTCTTCACTTTACATGGATATAGACCTAAGCGTAATGTACCACCCATGTTTTCGATATTTTCTTGATCGGCCATCAAGTCAATGATGTTATTGGCTGTTTCAGGATCTGTTTCTGCAGAATTGGCATTTTCTAAACCAACTACGTTGCGGGCAAATTCCACGCATGCCATTTGCATCCCTAGACAAATCCCTAAGAATGGCACATCGTTTTCGCGGGCATAGCGAATGGCTTCGATTTTCCCTTCGATGCCGCGATCACCAAAACCACCGGGAACCAAAATACCGTCTGCATCTGATAAGTAGGCAGCTGCATTTTCAGCGGTAATGTCTTGAGCTTTGATCCAATCTAATTCAATATCTGCATCAAAAGCAAAACCAGAATGTTTTAACGCTTCAACCACAGATAAATAAGCATCTGGCAATTCAACATATTTTCCGACAAGTGCAATCCGTACTTTTTTCTTCAAGTTCAAGACTTTCTCTTCTAATGCTTGCCATTCTGTCATATCAGCTGCTGGAGCCGTCAATTTCAAATGATCACAAACGATTTGATCCATGCCTTGCGCTTGCAGTGCCAATGGAATTGAATACAGTGTTTCAACGTCGCGAGATTCAATGACTGCTTCAGGCGCCACATCACAAAATTGCGCCAATTTGTTTTTGGTTGATTGGGAAACTGGTTGTTCTGTACGGACAACTAGGATATTCGGTTGAATCCCTAAGCCACGTAATTCTTTGACACTGTGTTGTGTCGGTTTGGTTTTCATTTCTCCTGCAGCTTTTAGATAGGGGATCAAGGTAGTATGGATGTACATCACGTTATCCGCACCTACATCGGCCTTCATTTGACGCAACGCTTCTAAGAAAGGCAATGACTCGATATCCCCAACTGTGCCGCCGACTTCAGTGATAATAATATCTGAGTCTGTCATTTTGGCAGCCCGCATGATTTTTTCTTTGATTTCATTGGTGATATGTGGAATGACTTGGACAGTCGCGCCTAAATATTCCCCTTTTCGCTCTTTCCGCAAAACTTCTGAATAGATTTTTCCAGTTGTTACGTTTGAGTATTTGTTCAAGTTGATATCAATAAACCGTTCATAGTGACCAAGGTCCAAGTCCGTTTCTGCGCCATCATCTGTTACAAATACTTCCCCATGTTGATATGGGCTCATTGTGCCCGGATCGACATTGATGTAAGGATCGAATTTTTGGATCGTTACTTTCAAGCCGCGGTTTTTTAACAAACGGCCCAATGACGCTGCAACGATACCTTTCCCAATTGAAGAAACCACGCCGCCGGTTACAAAAATATATTTTGTCATAAACTGAAAAACTCCTTTAATCTATTTTACAGGAAAAGCACTTAGAAAATAGTAAAAGCTCCCTATCCATCGAATGAATAGGGAGCGAAAATTCTAAATCACTTTCTGACTCTTGTAAAGAGTGCCCAAACAGAATGATACAATCTCACCTGATAAATGTCAAGAAAACTTTATCGGATTTTTTCAGAAAAAGACTTGAGTTTCAAATCGAAGGTGGTTCTTCCATGAGGTTTCATGAACCCACCCGTAATTAAAAATTCTTAACTACTCTTCACGATTTCACCATATCTATTCGAAAGAATATCTATTTTTACGCCTACTTTATTGATTTTTACCTGTCATAATCGTTTTTGTAGAGGAAGACTGGCGCTTTACTCGTTTTGCTAAAAATGATTGGAAGATTCATTCTAGGTATTTTTGGCAAATGTGAGGTGCAGGTTCGATTCCTGCCTTCTACGCTATGGTTTAACCCTGAACAAGATACTGCGATGTATCTTGTTTTTTTGGGGTTTCCCGATTATGTCTCATACGCTTCTCCAGAATGGACGGTTGGTTGATTCTAACGAAAAGATTTGCGACAATAGCTATAAAAAAAGAATCTGCAGCATATTTTCTGCAGATTCCTTTTTATCGAGAAAGTTTAATTCCGACGATTGTTATTTCCAAACAAAATAATCAAACGCAGCAATTGTAACAATGTCGCAACCGCTGCTGCGACATAGGTTAATGCAGCGGCAAACAGTACCCGTCGTGCTTGGGGAACTTCTTCCTCTGTCAATAATCCTCCGTCTGCCAAAATTTTGATTGCCCGTTTTGAGGCATCAAATTCGACAGGCAGCGTCACCAATTGGAAAATAAACGCCAATGAAAAAGCGATCAATCCCAAATTGACAAGAAACGAACCACGAAGCAAGACACCGATCAAAATCAAGGGAATCGAAATCGAAGTGCCAATATTGGCGATCGGAACGATCGCATGACGCAGACGCAGTGGGAAATAGCCCTTGGCATCTTGGACCGCATGTCCGCACTCATGGGCTGCGACACCAATCGCCGCAACCGAGGTTGATTGCGCCGTAGCTTGCGATAAACTCAATGTTTTATTGCCTGAATTATAATTGTCTGTTAAATCACCAGCGATGGCTTGAACACCAACATCATGAATGCCTTGGCTTTCCAAAATGAATTGTGCCGCTTTCGTTCCAGTAATATTGTTGCGGCTTTTGACTTTGTCAAATTTGTTAAAGGTACTTTTGACATATGCTGAAGCAGCCATCGAAATAACCATACCGATGATCACTAAAATAAACGTAGGGTCGTAAAACCAACCAAAACCATATCCACCCATACCATACATAAGTGTATTCCTCCTTTAAATCTTTGACCTTATTTTACCATTAAAGTCGTGAAAAAACGGTGAAGATGAAACGAAAATTTTGTATTTAACCTTTTTTTACAAACTCAGATTTCAATTTCATTGCACCGAATCCATCGATTTTACAATCAATATTGTGATCACCTTCGACCAATTTGATGTTTTTCACTTTTGTCCCTTGCTTAATGGCACTTGTTGCACCTTTGACTTTGAGATCTTTGATCACAGTCACGGTATCACCATCGACCAGAAGATTGCCATTGGCGTCTTTGTAAATCGGCAGCTCTTCTGTGGCTTGCGCGTCTTCCCATTCATGGCCGCATTCGGGGCAAACATAGAACCCCCGGTCTTCATATGTATAACTTGATTGGCACGTAGGACAATGTGGCATTTGTGTCATATTGTTGCTCCTTTGATAAAATAGTATAGTTGTAAAAAAAACAATTCGGCTTCAGCATACCCAAAATTGATACCGGATGCAACCACTATTTTCGTCATAAAAGTTGTAAAAAAAACATGCACTGCATTCGAACATTCATGTGCTCGTTCTGCAGTGCATGTTATCTATGGTGCAATGAGGGGATAATCCCCTATTCTTCCTATGATACACATGTCTTTATTTCGAAAAATAATTGGCACAGGCATCGCCGATCCATTGGATGATTTGCACGATAACGATCAGCAAAACAATCACAAAAATCAAGATTGCCGTTTCGTAACGGTAATACCCGTATTGGATCGCTAAATCACCGATCCCACCTGCGCCAATCGTACCGACCATGGCGGAGTAGCCCAATAAACTGATCAGTGTCAAAACAAAGCCGCGAATCAATGCTGGCAAGCTTTCCGGCAAAATCACCTCACGGATGATCTGACCTGTAGATGCGCCAGAAGCAATACTCGCTTCTAGAACACCATAGTCGATTTCTGCGAAGGCCGACTCCGCGATCCGTGCATAAAATGGGATGGCCGCGATCGACAATGCGATAGCCCCTCCTGCTGGTGTATAAGGGTCACCAATCAACAACGCCGATACAGGAATCAATGTGATCAAGAGAATCAAGAAAGGCAGTGAACGAATCGCATTGACAATAAAATCAGCCACATGGTGCAAAGCTTTATTTCTATAAAAAAGTCGGCTGCTTACTAAAAATAGCACTAACCCGATCAACAAGCCAAAAACAACGCCAATCACTGCAGAAGTCCCTACCATAAAGAAGGTTTCCCAAAGCGCCTTAGGCAAATTGGTTTTCAATATCTCGATCGTTTCAGTCATTGGCGGCACCTACTTTCCTCAAAGAGAAGACATTGGCCGCAATATACGCGCGTGCTTTGTCGATTTCTTCTTGCGGGCCTGTCAAATATACATACAAAATACCGATCACATCTTGTTGGATATAGTCAATTTTTCCATGAATAATATTGACAGCCACATCATACGCTTTGGCTACTGTTGAAATCAAGGGTTCCAACGTATACCCCCCTTGATATCTTAATTCCAGCAAATCGCCCTGTGTAAAGAGCGCCAATATTTCCTCCGGTAGTGTCAAATCTAAATAACGGCCAACCAACTTTTGCGTGATTGGTTGATTGGGTTGACTGAACAGCCCATAGGTCGTTTGTTCTTCCACGATTCGGCCGTTCTCCATTACTGCTACGCGATCAAAAAATTTGCGGGCAACATCTAATTCATGGGTAATAAAGACGATCGTGATACCGGTTTGTTCTTTGATTTTCGTCAATAATTGCAGAATCTCTTCGGTGGTTTCAACATCCAACGCACTCGTTGCTTCATCACAGAGCAAAATTTCCGGCTGATTAGCAATGGCACGGGCAATGCCGATCCGCTGTTTCTCGCCACCAGACAAATTATTGGGATACGCATGCAATTTATCTGTTAAATCCACCATTTCCAGTAATTCCATGATCCTAGCTTCCCGCTGGTCTTTGGGGTAGTTGCCGGCTTTTAGCGCAAACGCTAAGTTGTCCTTGATCGTTCGATTATGGATCAAATTGAAATGTTGAAAAATCATGCCGATTTTCTGGCGGATTTGCCGCAATTCCTGTCCCCGCGCTTTCGTGATATCTTTTCCGTCGATCAAGATCTGGCCGCTTGAAGGGACTTGCAGTAAATTCAACGTCCGAACGAGGGTGCTTTTCCCCGCGCCGCTCAAGCCCACAATACCGAACACTTCTCCTGTCTGTACGGAAAAGTCCACACTGTCCACCGCTTTTTTTAATTGCTTATTTTGTTTGAATAAAACCGAAACCTGTTTTACTTCTATTTTTACCATCGCTATTCCTTCTTACTCTGTCCAAAAATCTGGTTGATTGAAATCTTTGAAAGCTGAATCAGCAATCGCATCTTTGAAATCTTGACTTTCCAACACTTCAGTCACAGCTTGTGCAAAGTCGCTGTCTTTATCTTCTGTGCGAACAACAAAAACATTTTTATATTCTTCTTTCAACGACTCTAGCGCCAATGCATCCGCCGGATCTAAGGAAGCCGCCCAAGCAAAATTCCCAGGTACCAAGGCTACATCTACGGTATCTAAAGAACGGGCCAATTGTGCAGCATCCAGCTCTTTGAAGGTCAAATTTTTCGGATTGTCTTTGATATCCGCTACAGTGGCTTTGGTTTCATCGATATCCTCTGCAATCGTGATCAAGCCGTTGGCGGCTAACAATTGCAAGGTCCGTGCCAAGTTTGATGCATCATTGGCGATCGATACGGTTGCACCATCTGCTAGATCATCCAGACTAGTCAGTTTATTGGAATAGATCCCCATTCCTAATGTTGGTACTTTTTGTAATGCTGTCAAATCTAAATCATTGTCTGCTGAAAATTTTTCTAAATAAGCCGTATGTTGAAATAAATTGGCATCGATTTGCCCATTGGCTAAGGCATTGTTTGGTTGGATATAATCATTGAAGACCTTTGTTGTCAAAGTATAGCCTTTATCTGCCAATAATGGTGAAATCACATCTGTTACCATATCACCATAAGGACCAGGTGCAACACCTACTACTTTTTCTTCTAAGGCTGCTGACGTGCTGGATGCTTCTGTATCACTATCGCTACTACTGTTTCCGCACGCTGCTAAAGTGAACAAGACGGCCGTTGCCGCCAAACCAACTGTTAATTTTTTTAACCCTATCATTCTTCATTTCCCCTTTATTTTAAAATAAAAAAAGTCCCTTCCCTATACATATAGAGAAAGGACGAAACAACCAAGTTCGTGGTACCACCTTTATTCGTTGATCAAGATCAACCTTATCAGTTCACTGATTTGCTGTAACGGGCATCCCGTTGTACGCTAGCTTAGGCTCACGTACAAACGCTCAAAGACCATCTTCAATCAATTGCTTGTGCTCTTTCCCACCAGACCGAGCTCTCTGAAACAAGCAGCAATGACTTACTTTTCTTATCGTTGCGTATGTTTTAATTGTGCTTAACTATACGATACGTCGAATGGCTTGTCAATCTTTTTTTCATGAAAATCCAATTCATTTACAAGTGTTTTCACCTGGTTTATAGATGCAAATTCTCATCTGTGATCAATCCTTCTGACACCATGATGGCATCCCCGATCAAGGCGAGTTCCTCATGATCAACCACCACTGTTAAAGTGCCGCCAAGCACATGCAACAAGACTTCTGCTGTACTTTCCCCTTGATGGTGTGACACCGCATAGGCAGTAGCACCAGAACCCGTACCGCAGGCAAACGTGAAGTCTTCTACCCCGCGTTCAAAGGTTCTGACGATTAAATCACCGGTAGGATCTTCGTCATAGAAGTTGACATTGGCGCCTTTTGGGAAGGCCTCCCAATGGCGAATCGCTTTGGCTGTATCTGTCAGCTCATTTAAAGGTACATCTGCTAAACCTGGATAATGGACGACGGCATGGGGAATTCCTGGATTGCCTAATTCAACATAATCCAGCGTTGTGACCGTTGTTCCTGGGAAGGATTGATCAAAACGCGTCACTGTTGGCGGATTTAACAAAACTTTGTATTCTTTCTTGTCTAAGCGCCAAGCGGGTACATCCCCAGCCACTGTTTCAATGATCATTGCTTCACCAGCGATTTGCTGTTCATAGGCATAACGCGCAATACAACGCGCGCCATTTCCGCACATCTCAGCTTCCGTGCCATCTGCATTGTAAAAACGCATGCGAAAATCAGCTGTGCCTTCTGGATAGTCCACTGCCATCACGGCATCGGCACCAATCGAGAATTTATGTCGACAAGTTTGGATCGCTAGTGTTGAGAGTTGTTCATGGGTCAGCTTCAATGAGCGATTATCGATCACGATAAAGTCATTGGCGGCACCTTGCATTTTGGTATAGGGAATCTTCATGGTTGCTCACCTGCTTTCTTATTTTGATCTGGCCAAACGCCGATTTATTTCGTTAAAAATGAAGGAATCACTTCATTTTGGATCATTTGCTGATAGGTTTGACGTTTGACGGCCAATTCTGCTTGGCCTTCATTGACAAACACAACAGCTGGGATTTGCAAATTGTTATAGTTGCTTGCCATTGAATAGCCATAAGCCCCTGTTGAAAATGTCGCAAAGATGTCACCGGTTTTAACGGGCGGCAACGCCAAGTCCTTCACCAATATATCGGTACTTTCGCACGCTTTGCCAGAAATCGTGATGGTTTCTGTTGCTGGTTCATTGGCGCGGTTAGCCAAGATGCCTGTATAAGCTGCTTGGTACAAACCCGGACGAATATTGTCTGTCATCCCACCATCGATACTGGCATACGTCCGGATACCAGGAAGTGTTTTGATACTGCCAATCGTATGCAAACTAATACCGGCCTCTGCAACAATACTACGCCCAGGTTCAATAACGATCGTTGGCCGTTCTTGGTTTTGCTGTTGATAAAATGCATCGATTTTTTCCATCACTGGGTTAAGGAAGAAACTGTAAGGCTGACGGATGTCCGCTTCAGTATAACGGACACCAAAACCGCCACCAACATTCAACTCCTTGATCCAATAAGAAAACCGATCAAAAATTTGTTTGACTAACTGCAGGGCTGCATCTGTAGCGCCTAGATGTGATTGGTTATCGGATAACTGACTGCCAACATGAAAATGCAGCCCATAAAAATCGAGCTCTGGCGCATCAATGACTTCGGCTATCAGCGGAAACAAGATGTCTTCATCCAATGGAATCCCAAACTTAGAATCTTTTTGGCCAGTAGAAATAAATTGATGCGTTTTTACAGACACTTCTGGTGTGATCCGCAACATAATCTTCGCCACCTGATTCATCTCTTGGCAAATCGCCCGAATCAAGCCGATTTCTTGGATCCCATCGACAATGATCCGGCCAACACCATACTCGATGGCCGCTGTCAGCTCTTCGATTGATTTGTTGTTGCCATTAAACTCGATATGTTCTGCAGGGAAATCAGCTTGGATCGCCGTATATAATTCACCGCCACTCACAACATCCAATGACAATCCTTCATCAGCAATGATCCGCAACATCGCAGTTGTACAAAATGCTTTGGCTGCATAAGCCGCTCGCGTATGCGGATAGCGAGCCAAAAAGGCCGCATGGATTTTCTGACATTCTTCCCGAATGTCAGAAACAGAATAGACATACAAGGGGGTCCCGAATGTTTGCGCCAATGACACCGTATCGACACCATCGATGTATAAATGGTTTTCTTTGATTTCTTTTGTCATTTTGCAGCTCCTTTCGTTTCATTCAATGCAGGGATCAGTCGGACATAACACTCAATCCCTTGCAAGAGATTTTTTTCATCAAAATTCATTTTATTGCTGTGCAGCGGGTACGTATATCCCTTGTCTTCATTCCGTATCCCAACGAAAAAGAAAACACCAGGAATTTCTTTTTGATACATCGAAAAGTCTTCCGCCAACATATAGGGTGGGGTTTCGAGATAACTATCTCCTGCGACTTTCGCCAAAACATCCACCATTTGTGCATCATTATCTACGACACGATACAGGTGCTCAAATTCTACTTCTGCACGACAACCATAGCCTTTAGCAATTTCTTCCGCTAACAAAGTCACACGCTGTGTCATCGTATCATACACATCATCATCAAACGCGCGCATCGTCCCATTCAAGACAACTTTTCCCGGAATGATGTTCTCAGCATCTCCACCATGGATTTTGCCAAACGTGATCACACCAGAGGACAACGGACTGATGTTGCGAGAAATCACTGAATGCAACCCTTGGATCACAGCCGCAGCTGCCAAGATCGCATCACTTCCTTGTTGCGGTTGTGCCCCATGGGCGCTGGCGCCATGGATCGTGATATTGATTTCGCCATTGCGGGCCATCATCGGCCCTTTGCGGCAAGCGATCACACCTTCAGGGAAATCCGGAAAGACATGCAAGCCCACGATTTGTTCCACCGCAAAATCCCGTAAAACACCTTCATCGATCAGCAGTTGTGCCCCCCCTGGCCCTTCTTCTGCTGGTTGGAAAATGAGAATGATCGTTCCTTGGATCGCGTCTGGGTGTGCGGACAAATACTTAGCAAAACCCAACATTGTGGCCATATGTCCATCATGCCCACAAGCATGCATGCGCCCCTCGTGGGTTGAATGAAATGCGACCCCAGTCTCTTCTTGGATCGGCAATCCGTCAATATCTGTTCGAAAAGCAAGTGTTTTCCCTGGTACTTCACTGCGGAAAACCGCCACTAAACCTGTATCTAAAATAGGATAGATCTCCTTAATGCCAAAAGATTGCAACTGACGCAGCAAGTATTCTTTTGTCTTGAACTCGGTCAACCCCAATTCAGGAATTTGATGTAACGCACGTCGATAACGCACCACATCCTCAGTTAAATCTTTGACAGCTTGAGATACTTGCATGTAAAAACACCTTTCTTTCATCCGAATAAATTATCCATAAAGGGGCTGGATATTCAGTTTTTCATGGTTTTTCATTGATATTGGTTAATATTATAGTATATAATTCGAATAATCTATAGATAAATTGTCTAAATTTTTCGATTTTTATTCAAACTTTTCTGGTACACTTATCTTATAGACAAAAATAAAATTGGTTGGAAGGATGTGTCGTATTTTGACAATATTCAAAGGTTCTGGCGTTGCTTTGATCACCCCTATGCTTCAAGATGGTTCGGTGGATTTCGATAAGTTGAAGGAGTTGGCAGAGTGGCATGTGCAACAAGGAACTGACGCGATCATTGCTTGTGGTACGACCGGAGAAGCCTCCACACTGGACGACGAAGAACACATCGCAGTCATCGAAGCTGTGGTGCAGCAAGTCGCTGGCAGAATTCCCGTGATCGGTGGTACTGGTTCGAATAACACCCAGCATGGCATTTACCTTTCGCAAGAAGCGCAACGTGTTGGTGCAGATGCATTATTGGTGGTGACACCTTACTACAATAAAGCAACAAAAAGAAGTTTAGTGGCGCATTATGAAGCCATTTGTCAAAGTGTTGATTTACCCGTGATCTTATATTCAGTAGCTTCCCGCACAGGCTTGAATTTAACCCCTGACGCTGTAGCTGAGTTGAAAAAGATTCCAAATATCAAAGGGATCAAAGAAGCCAGTGGCGACATTTCACAAATTGCTGAAATCGCACGCTTGGCAGATGATGATTTTGCACTGTATTCCGGCAATGATGATCAAGTGACACCGATCCTCGCACTTGGCGGCGCTGGCGTCATCTCAACGATTGCTAACATCGCACCTAAACAAACGGCGAAATTTGTTGCTGATTTCTTAGAAGGCGATCTTCAGCCGGCCATTCAAGAACAACTGAAACAAAAACCATTGATCGATGCCATCTTCAGCGAAGTCAACCCAGTGCCGATCAAAGCAGCGGTGTCCTTACTAGGAAAATGCGATTTGCATTACCGGTTGCCCCTTGGCATGCCGGAAGATGCGACCTTGGTCCATTTAGAAGAAGAAATGACTGCATACGGTTTGCTTTAAGGAGGCAGCAAGGTGAAAAACATTTTATTAAGCGGCGCCAATGGCCGCATGGGTCAGGTGTTGCAAAAACTGATTGGGCAGCACCCAGATCTTGAAGTTGCAGCTGGATTGGATCGCCACAAAGATCTTAACGGCGCTTTTCCGATCTATGATTCAGCCGCTGACATCAAAGAAACGATCGATGTCGTCATCGACTTTTCGCATTACAGCAATGTCCCTGAGCTGTTGAATTACTGTGT
>Ga0308161_1005158_pt1 | contig 11572 bp, 14 predicted proteins | sample PhyFR2_FD_201034 | JGI IMG/M metagenome (GOLD analysis project Ga0308161, IMG submission 201034) | Phyllosphere microbial communities from UC Gill Tract Community Farm, Albany, California, United States - DLSLF.R2 | ecosystem: Host-associated > Plants > Phyllosphere > Unclassified | place: USA...
CGCCGTTGTTGGCGCCGAAAGGGCCGTAGACGCCGGCGTGGTTCATGCCGGCGAACAGCACGTTCGGGCTGGTCGCGGCGAAGGCGAGGCTCATCGGATCGGCCATGCCGACCGAGCCCACGCCGAGGATATTCTGGCGCCCGAACGTCAGCGTGCCGAAACCGCCGGCGAGGCCGACCGACGCCTCGCGATCGAACAGGCTCGTGCCCGACGGCGTGCCGGTTCCGACGCCCGCGGTGCCGTTATCGTTGAACAGCGTGCCTTCGAGGTCGAAGGTCGCCTTCAGGCCGCCGCCGAGGTCCTCGCGGCCGCGGAAACCCCAGCGCGACACCTGCATCTGGCCCGCTTCGAGCGTGGTGCGGTTGCCGCTGTCGTTCGTGACATGGGTCACCCCGGCGTCGATGATGCCGTAGATCTGCACGCTCGACTGCGCGTGGGCGCTGGACATGCACGCGAGCGGCACGGCCAGCGCGACGAGGGTCTTCTTCATGAGATGTCTCCTGTTATCGGTATGGGATGCAGGTGCCGGCGCCGGTCTCCGCCGGATACGATGGCCCTGGAATGAGGTCGAGTTCCACTGAGTGAAACTTCGGACCTCATAATGGAACTGTATTTATGAGTTTAAATACTGTCAACAGGATTCGGAGGGTGTTGTTCGGGCGACGCGAACGGCAGGCTCCCGCCTTGCTGCGGAATGCCGGGCGAGGAGGTGTTTCGCTGTGTGGAATATGTGTGCAGCCGGAGGGCGCGGCGCAGCAGTACGGGGTGGAACGCGGGCGAGCGCGTCGACGTGTCGTCGCATGGTCCGGTTCCGCAGGCGATGGACCGGCGCAGGGGGGGGGCGCCCGATCCGCGCCGGTGCAGGCGCACCGGCCGGGATGACGGGAAGACGAGGACCGGCGCCCGTCAGGCGGCGGCCTGGACCTCCGGTTTCAGGACCCGCTCATGCAGCTCCGGTTCCGCATCCGCATACAGCTTGACGACCGTCGACGTGCGCGTCCCGTACCCGGGAATCTCGATGCACACGGCCGACAGCTGCCGCTCCAGGTCGAGCGGCACGCCGGTGTCCGGCAGGCGCATGTCCGGCGCGGGCGTCGTGTCGGCCAGCATCTCGAAATACGCTTCTTCCGGCGCGCCCTGCAAGAGCAGGCTGGCGAACGTCGCCTTCGTGCGCACGACCTTCGGCCACGGCGCGTCCAGCAGGCCGTTCGACACGCCGTAGATGCCCGGTTCCAGCGCGCGGCCGTTGCGCGGGTCGGCGCCGGCCCGGTTCGAGAACCAGTAGATGCCGCTGCCGTCGCCCAGGATCAGGTTGAAGCCGTTGTACGCGCCGGCATCCGGCGCGATGCGTTCCAGGTAGGCCGGGACGTCCAGGTCGCCCTTGAGGAAATCGGCGACGAGGGCGCCGCGCGTGGGCGCGTCCGTGCGGCGCTCGTTCGGCGCGCGGATGTTGGTGAGGGCGGCGAACTTCGGGCCGTGCGGTCCGGTCGTCGTGACGCCCATCCAGCTGCCGCCGCCCAGCAAATCGCGGCCGGCGATGACGTGCGGCGCGTCCGGCCACGGAGCGGCGGGGGTCGCGGGCCGGTCGTAGAATTCGTCGCGGTTGGCGCACGCGACCAGCGGCAGGCCCGGGATCACGCGCCAGGCGAAAACGATCAGGCACATGTGGGGAGATCCGTAAAGATTTCGGCGCGGCGCGGCCCCTCGATCAGGCCGGCCAGGCCGGCGCTGCGGACGGCGGCGTCGAGCAGCGCGGGAAAATCGGCAGGCACGCCGGGGTAGACTTCCATCCAGGTCTGCAGGCCGTCGCGCGTTTCCGGGCGCCGTTTCAGGTGCGGCCGCACCGCGTGGCGCGCGGCGACGTCCGCCTGCAGCGCGCGCACGCGCGGCGCGAGGCCGGCCGCGTCGGCGTCGCGCACCTTGTAATAGACGTACAGGTCGATCATGTCCGTCACGCGTCGACGGCGTCGAGCGGATACGGCAGCGGCAGGAAGCGCAGCGGCGTGCCGCCGGCCGAGCCGTGGCGCACCTCGCCGTCCAGCGCGGCCAGCTTGATTTCCACCAGGACGTCCGCACCGCCGGCACCGTTCGGCGCGGCGTTGACGACCATGCCGCACGGCTGGTCCGGGTCGTCGACGGCGAACACCTCGTCGCCCGGGAGGGCGGCGGCGTTCGCCAGCGTGGCCAGCGCCGTGCGGCGCTTCAGCTTGCCGAGGTACTGGCTGCGCGCGACGATTTCCTGGCCCGGGTAGCAGCCTTTCTTGAAATTGACGCCGCCGAGCAGCTCGTAGTTGATCATCTGCGGGACGAACTGTTCCTGCGTGCCCGGTCCGATCTGCGGCACGCCCGCATGCACGGACGCCAGCCGCCAGGCGGCGTCGCCGCCGAGCGCGAGCCGTTCGCGCAGCGCCGGCAGCGCGGCGCCGGCGCGTTCCGGCGTCGTCAGCCACAGGTAGCGCGGCTGGCCGAACGCGTCCGCGACGCGGATGACGGTGCCGGACTCGCCGTCGACGCGCGCGTACGGCGCCTCCGGCAGCGTGCCCGCATGCGCGCGCAGCGCATCACCGGCCGCGGCGCCGCCGAAGCCGAGGGTCGCGGCGAAGCGGTCCTCGTCGGTGGCGTCGCGCAGCTTGGCCTTGGCGCGCAGCACGAACATGGTCAGGCGCTTCTGCAGCGGCGGCTGGATGGCGCGCGGCAGCTGCAGGTACACGGCCTCAAGGTCGCGCCACATCAGGAAGGTCGCCTGCAGGCGGCCTTTCGGCGTGCAGTAGCCGGCCAGGCGGGCCTCGTTCGGGCCGAGGTGTTCGACGTCGTTCGTGAGCTGGCTGTGCAGGAAGGTGGCGGCATCGTCGCCGGCGACGGCGATCAGGCCCAGGTCGGTGACGGCGGCGACGAAGCCGCGTTCCAGGTCAGGGGTGGCGAGGGTGCTGCCGAAGTCCTCGACCTGCGTCGCGCTGTCGGGGTGAAATCGGGCGCCCTGGGTGGCGAGATGTTCGATCCAATGGTTCATGACACGAATAATTTCCGGTTTAGGCGATAACGGCTTTATGATTACGGGCTCATTATAAGTTCGCCTCAGAAAATGCGCCGACGACGGCAAAAAACCAAATCCAGCATGCCACTCATAAAAAAACTCATCGTCACCGGCGTGATCGTCGCCGTCGCCGCCGGCGCCGGTTTCCAGTGGTGGAGCAAGCAGCCGATCATCCCCGGCGGCGCGCCCGTCATTCCGTTCGCCATCGCCCAGGGTTCGGGCGTGGCCGGCGCCGCCCAGCAGATGGAGACGGCCGGCGTGCCCGTCAATCCGTTCCTGTTCGGCGTGCTCGCCCGCATCACCGGCAAGGCCGGCCAGATCAAGGCCGGCAGCTACGAGCTCAAGCCCGACACCACGCCGCGCCGCCTGCTGACCCAGCTCGTGCGGGGCGAGTTCGCGCAGGAATCGCTGACCATCATCGAAGGCTGGACGTTCCGCCAGATGCGCCAGGCCATCGACAACGCGCCGAACCTCAAGCACGAGACGGCCAAGCTGACCGACAGCGAGATCCTGGCCAGGGTCGCGCCCGACTACAAGGCGCCGGAAGGCCTGTTCTTCCCCGATACGTATCTGTTCGCGAAGAACGCGAGCGACCTGTCTATCTACAAGCAGGCGCACGAGATGATGATGAAGCGCCTGAAGGCCGCATGGGACAAGCGCGAGCCGGGCCTGCCGTACACCGACCCGTACCAGGCGCTGATCATGGCTTCGCTGGTGGAAAAGGAGACGGGCCAGAAGAACGAGCGCGCGATGATCGCCGGCGTGTTCGTCAACCGCCTCAAGACCGGCATGCTGCTCCAGACCGACCCCACCGTCATCTACGGCATGGGCGACAGGTACGAGGGCAAGATTCGCAAGAAGGACCTCGAGACCGACACCCCGTACAATACGTATACGCGCGCCGGCCTGCCGCCGACCCCGATCGCGCTGCCGGGCGTGCAGTCGCTCGCGGCCGCGACCGCCCCCGCCAGGACCGAAGCCCTGTACTTCGTCTCGCGCGGCGACGGCACGAGCCATTTCTCGGTCAACCTGTCCGAACACAACAAGGCTGTGAACCAGTACCAGCGCAACGGGTCGTCCCAGTAAAACGAATGAATGCAATGAACGAACACGATGCCTCGCGCGGGCGCTTCATCACCTTCGAAGGCATCGACGGCGCCGGCAAGTCGACGCACATCGGCTACGTCACGGCGCTCCTGACAGGCGCCGGCAAGACCGTCGTCTCCACGCGCGAGCCGGGCGGCACGCCGCTCGGCGAAAAGCTGCGCGACCTCGTGCTGCACGAAAGAATGCACCTCGAAACGGAAGCCCTGCTGATGTTCGCCAGCCGGCGCGAGCACGTCGCCCAGGTCATCGAACCGGCCATCGCGCGCGGCGACTGGGTGCTGTCCGACCGCTTCACCGACGCCAGCTTCGCCTACCAGGGCGGCGGCCGGGGCCTGGAGCGCGCCCGGCTCGACGCGCTGGAACAATGGGTGCACCCGCACCTGCAGCCCGACCTGACGCTCCTGTTCGACGTGCCGCTGGACGTCGCCCGCGCGCGCCTGGCCGCCACGCGCACGCTCGACAAGTTCGAGCAGGAGCAGTCCGACTTCTTCGGGCGCGTGCGCGCCGAATACCTGCGCCGCGCGGCCGGGTCGAACGGCCGGATCGTCGTCATCGATTCCACCGTGTCCGTGGACGACGTGCGCGCCAGCCTGAAGGCGGCGCTGGAGGCATGGCTGTGAGCATGTACCCGTGGCAGGAAGACGCCTGGACGCGGTTGCAGGCGATGCGCGCGCGGCTGCCGCACGCGATCCTGTTCCACGGCCCGGCCGGGATCGGCAAGGCCGACTTCATCGAGGCGTTCGCGCAGGCGCTGCTGTGCGAGAACGTGCGCCCGGACGGCCACGCCTGCGGCCAATGTGCGTCGTGCGGCTGGTTCGTCCAGGGCAACCATCCGGACTACCGGCGCGTGCGCCCGGAGGCGCTGGAAGACGAGCTGCCCGCGGCCGAGGGCGAGGATGCGCCCGCCGAGGACAAGAAGACCAAGTCGAAGACGGCGTCGAAAGACATCAAGATCGAGCAGGTGCGCGCGCTGGCCGACTTCATGAACATCTCGACGCACCGCCAGGGCCTGCGCGTCGTCGTGCTGTACCCGGCGGAAAGCCTGAACATGCCGGCATCGAACGCGCTGCTCAAGACGCTGGAGGAGCCGCCGCCGGGCACCGTGTTCCTGCTGGCATCGAACGGCCTCGACCGGCTGCTGCCGACGATCCTGTCGCGCTGCCGCAAGTTCGCGCTGCCGCTGCCGGACCACGCGAGCGCGCTGGCATGGCTGCAGGCGCAGGGCGTGCAGGACGCGGACGGCTGGCTGCGCGAGCAGGGCGGTGCGCCGCTGGCGGCGCTGGCGCAGGCCGAGACCGGGTCGCGCGACGAGCTCGACGGCCTGCTGCAGGTGCTGGCCCAGCCGAGCGTCGACCTGGCGTTGCGCAGTGCCGACAAATTGAGCAAGGTGCCGCTGGCGGCGCTCGTCGCCTGGCAGCAGCGCTGGCTGTACGACGTGTTTTCGTACAAGCTCTCCGGCGTCATCCGGTATTATCCGAGATACGAGCGGCAGCTGGCGGCCCTGGCCGGACGCGTGCACGTGGCGAACCTGATGGCCGCCATCAAGTCGACGAACGAGCGCCGCGCCGTCGCCGACCACCCGCTGTCGCCCAAGCTGTTTGTGGAAGACATGTTGCTCGATTACACTGCACGCTGCGGCGCGAACGCCGCCTGAAAGGAACCCGATGAGTGCCATGACGACCGGTCCGGTCGGCGGCATGCCCGCCGACCCGAACGCGCCGCAGCCCGTGCGGCCATCCGTGCTGTCGCTCGCGATCAAGGAAAAGGCCGCGCTGTACGCCGCCTACATGCCGTTCCTGAAGAACGGCGGCATGTTCGTGCCGACCAACAAGCCCTACAAGATCGGCGACGAGATCTACCTGATCCTGTCCCTGATGGACGACCCGAACAAGTATCCGATCGCCGGCAAGGTCGCGTGGATCACGCCGGCCGGCGCGAACAACAACAAGGCGCAGGGCATCGGCGTGCATTTTCCGGCCGACGAAACCGGCCAGCGCGCCCGCCTGCGCATCGAAGAAATCCTCGGCGCCGCGCTGCGCTCGTCGCGCGCGACGCATACCCTGTAGCCTTTCCGTCAACCGTTCCGCTTCGATAATGCCGTCCTCCGTTCACCCGCAGTTCACCCATCGTCTCGCCCGCTTCGAAGACCTCCCGACGATCGTCGACATCTACAACTCCACCATCGCCTCGCGTGAGGTCACCGCGGACACGGAACCCATCACCGTGCAGTCGCGCGAAGGCTGGTTCCACGACCACACGCCGGAACGCCGTCCGCTCTGGGTGATCCACGACGCGGCCGATACGTCGGACAATCCGGCCGTGATCGGCTGGTGCTCGTATTCGAACTTCTACGGCCGCCCCGCGTACTCGGGCACGGCCGAGGTGTCGATCTACATCGCGGAACGCTGGCGCGGCAAGGGCGTGGGCAAGTACTGCCTGGAACAGGCAATGGCGTTCGCACCGAACGTCAAGGTGCACACCTTGCTCGGCTTTATCTTCGGGCACAATGCGCCCAGCCTGGCGCTGTTCCGCAAGTACGGTTTCGACACCTGGGCGAATTTCCCGCGCGTGGCCAACCTGGACGGCGTCGAGCGGGATCTGATCATTCTCGGCAAGCGCGTCGCCTGAGTCTTACCATGCGGTTGCGTCGTTTCCGGCATTGCTGGAGACGACCGCATCCTCTGCGAATCGATCCATTCCACCCAAGCCGATAATCATTCGGCTTTTCGTCTGTTTCAGGTGGTCGCACCGCCGACGCGGACGACCGCGCCGCTCAGCCCGCGCACGTCATCGTCTCCGATATGGTGATCCGTATCGTCGCAGGCCAATCCGTCCAGTTCCAGCGACGCCCGGCCGGCCCTGTTATGCCGGCCGTGTGAATTGCCACGCGTCCAGCGAGGCCGCATGGACCCGTTCCCGCCGGGGCGGATCGTGGCGGATGGTGACAGTGCGTGAGATTTGACGCTTTGGCAACATGTTATGCTGACGCAATCATCTGCTTGGCACGGAGTTACTCTTGAAATGGCATGTCAAGGCGATCGCGGTGACGCTCGCCACCCTCGTATCGGGCACGGCACTGGCCGACGGCCGCTCGGCTGTGCACAACCTGTTTGCAAACATGGGCCGGGCCGGCGCCAGCTTCCAGGGCGTCAATGAACGCGACGTGCTGGTCAGCCCGACACTCGTCAAGGGCATCTATATGCTGACGAATCGCCAGGGCGGATTCGTCACGTTTACCAACGAGGCTGGAACGCTTACCGGCGACTCGCGCCGCTTCGAGTTCATGTCGCCGACCGGTGCCGCGCCGCGTCCACTGACGCCTGACGAGGTCAATGCGTTACGCGCCGAGGTCATGTCGGCGATCGACTATGAAAAGCTGCCGAAAGTCACTTACGGCAATGGCGGCGGCCGTCGACTCGTGATGTTCAGCGCGATCGACTGTGGTTACTGCAAGCGCTTCGAGGACGAGATGCGCAAGCAGGCACGCGGCCTCGACTCGACACTCTATGTCGTTCCTTCCTCGTTGCAGCCGATTTCCAAAGGTGGGTTGCAGCCGTGGCAGACCGTGTCGCGCCTCTGGTGTGCGGAGGACGGCGGCACTGCATGGCGGGCATTCTGGACAGCGCAGACGGTTCCCCAGCCACGTCAATGCGCGTTTGCGGACCCGGAGACGGCGCAGCTGGCCAAGGTGCGACTGACCGACATTCTCAGCGCAGTCGGCGTGCACGTTCGTGGAACACCCACGGTCGTGCGCGAAGACGGCGTGGTCATGCGCAATCAAACGGATATGAGCACGGCATACATCGTGTCGGCGTTCGGCTCGGCCAGTGCACCAGCTCCCAGCAATCCCGCACCGAACTGGCTGGCGAGCGTCGACAGCGGCTTTCAGGCGCAAGCCGTCAATGACCCGCCGGTGGTTCCGCAGGATGCGCAGCCGGCACAGCGCAACGGAAAGGTGAATCTCATCGAAGCACTCAACCTGAAAAAGCTGTTTGGAAAATAAGCCGCGCCGTTTTTTATAATCAGTTCACCTTGACACGACCCATGATGAAAAAATCTCTGCTGGTTCTCCTTCTCGCAACGCTCGCCGCCTGTAGCGGTCCTACCGATATCAAACTGTCGGAAATGAATCAGCCTGAAAATGCGAAAAAGCTGCTGGAGGCGTTGTCGCCGGAAGACAGGGCGGCATTGCAGGCGTACGTGATCGGGCACGCGATCACCAATACCCTCGATTACAAAATCACCGTCAAGCAAGCTATTGCGGATTACAAGAAAGAAGCGGCGCAGAAAGAAAACGTGCGCAACTCCATCAAGTAACCGCCTGTATCCCGGCCGATTCCGGACCGGGCCAGCGTTCGCGCGGCGGCCGAAGCACAGCGGCTGCCGCGTCCCTCCAGCGCCGATCGCAGCGGATGGTTCGCAAGCGTCTCCCGCATGAACCGCTGGGGGGCGATGCGGACCCGCCGTCCGCGCCGCAATCTCACCTCGCGTACAATATCGGGATGTACATCGATTCCCACTGCCACATCAATTTCCCCGAACTGGCCGCGCGCATGCCCGACGTGCTCGCGAAAATGGCCGAGAACAAGGTCACGCATGCGCTGTGCGTGTCCGTCGACCTGCCGGACTTCCCGGGCATCCTCGCGCTGGCCGAGCAATATCCGCACATCTACGCCTCCGTCGGCGTGCACCCGGACTATGAAGACACGCCGGAACCAACCGTCGAGCAGCTGGTCCAACTGGCGGACCACCCGAAAGTCGTCGCAATCGGCGAAACCGGGCTGGATTATTATCGGCTCGAAGGCGACCTCGAATGGCAGCGCGAGCGCTTTCGCACGCACATCCGCGCCTCGCGCGCGACCGGCAAGCCGCTGATCATCCATACCCGCTCCGCCAGCGCCGACACGATCCGCATCATGCAGGAAGAGGGCGCAGGCACCGACAAGGGCGGCGCCGCCGGCGTAATGCACTGCTTCACGGAATCGCTGGACGTCGCGCTGGCCGCCATCGAGATGGGCTTCTACATTTCGTTTTCCGGCATCGTCACGTTCAAGAGCGCGAAAGAACTGCAGGCCGTCGCCAGGGCCTTGCCGCTGGACCGCATCCTGATCGAAACCGATTCGCCTTACCTGGCACCGGTGCCGTTCCGCGGCAAGATGAACGAGCCCGGCTACGTCGCCCACGTCGCCGACTACCTGGCCACCCTGAAGGACGTACCGCTGCGCGAGATCGCCGACCGTACCACCGAGAATTTCTTCAACCTGTTCAAAGCTGCAAGGACCTGACCGATGACTTCGATGCGCCCCATGAGCCCGCTGCGCCGTACCGTTCTCCATTCCATCGTCCTCGTGGCCGCCATGGCCGCGGGCGTGATGCCCGCGCAGGCGGCGAACGGCAGCACGACCGACTTCTTCCGCGCCGTGCAGATGGACGACGTGCGCACGGTCCAGTCGCTGCTCGGCAAGGTCGACCCGAACGCGCAGAACCCGATCGGCGGTGAGCCGGCGCTCGTGCTGGCCGTACGCGAAAACGCCATGCAGGTGCTCGCCGCGCTGCTGGCCTACAAGGGCACGAACGTCGACGCGACGGCGATGAACGGCAACACGGCGCTGATGATGGCCGCGTTCAAGCGCAACAAGCCGGCCGCCGAGGCGCTGATCGCCAGGGGCGCCGCCGTCAGCCGCGACGGCTGGACGCCACTGCACTATGCCGCGGCCAGCGGCGACGTCGAGATCGCCAGGCTGCTGCTGGCGAAAGGCGCGCGCGTCGATGCCGTGTCGCCGCCGGCCAGCGGCAAGTTCACGCCGCTGATGATGGCCGCGCGCGAAGGCCACGACGATGCGGCCGTGTTCCTGCTCGGCCAGGGCGCCAATCCGGCGCTGAAGAACGGCGAAGGCATGACCGCGGCGCAGATCGCCGAAAAGGCGGACCATCCCGCGATCGCGAAAGCCATCAACGCCCGCGCAGGCCAGGGGCGCTGAGCGGTAGCGGCGGCCCAGGCCGTCGTTCCCGCGAAGGCGGGAACCCAAGGCCTGTGCACGCCAGGCGATAACGCTTGAACATCAGCCGTCGTTCCCGCGCAGGCGGGAACCCAGGGCCTGTGCACGCCAGGCGATAACGCTTGAACATCAGCCGTCGTTCCCGCGCAGGCGGGAACCCAGGGCTGTCCACGCCAGGCAATAACGCTTGAACATCAGCCGTCGTTCCCGCGAAGGCGGGAACCCAAGGCCTGGGTGTGTCACGCGATAGCGCTTGAACTCCGGTCCCCGCCTGCGCGGGGACGACGCTCAATTGCGTTCGTCCCGCTTCGCCGATCAGGTTGTCATCGGGCGAACTGGCCCCGTATTCCCCTTCACCTCGACCCTTCAGTTGCCCTCAGGAATGTACATAATGCATCCTGAGATTAACCAAGGCGCCGGCGATGCGGGCACGAACGAGGAACCTATGCTGAACGAACGCGAAATCGAGAGCTGCTACCTGGGACAGTTCATTCCGGTCCATTATCACCACAACATGCTGATGGACCAGAACCGCATGCACAGCTTCAAGTCGGCCATCTACCACGCCGTCAAGCCGGGCATGAAGGTGCTGGAACTGGGTGGCGGTACCGGCGTCCTGTCGTACTTCGCGGCGCGCAACGCGTCCAAGGTGTATTGCGTCGAGTTCAATCCGGACATGGTGCGCGAGGCGCGCCGCTTCCTGCCGATGAATCCGGACGGCCACAAGGTCGAGGTCATCCATGCCGACGCGTTTGAATACCTGCCGCCGGAACCGGTCGACCTCGTGATCTGCGAAATGATCCACGTCGGCATGCTGCGCGAAAAGCAGGTCGAGGTGATCGAGTCGTTCAAGCGCCGCTATCTCGCGCGCTTCGGCGGTCCGCTGCCGATCTTCATGCCGGAAGCCGTGATCATGGCCGCGCAGCCGCTGCAGCTCGAGTACGACTTCGAAGGTTTCTATGCGCCCATCGTGCAGTTCCAGCAGACCAACGTGCTCCAGCCGGGCACGGTCGAGCTGGCCCAGCCGGGCGTGTATTCCATCATCGACTTCAGCCAGCCGGTGAGCGACGTGATCGCCTGGGAAGGCCAGTTCCGCATGGAGCAGGGCGGCCGCCTGAACGCGCTGCGCTTCATCACGAAGAACGTGCTGTCCATCGTCGAGGAACGCGGCACGACGATCGACTGGCTGAACCACTACATGATGCTGCCGCTGGCACAGCCGCTCGACGTGCAGGCCGGTGACATCGTCCAGGTCGCCTTCGCCTACCGCGCCGGCGGGTCGATCCCGTCGCTGGAAGCGTCGATGCGGGCCGAGGTCGTCGTGCGCGCGGGCGAGCCCGTGCACGTGCGCGAGACGGCGCTGGCGTAAGACGCCGTTCGTCCTCCTTCCTTGCCGCCCCGCACCGCCGGGGCGGCGCCGTTTGTCCCCGCA
>Ga0308161_1005160_pt1 | contig 11569 bp, 12 predicted proteins | sample PhyFR2_FD_201034 | JGI IMG/M metagenome (GOLD analysis project Ga0308161, IMG submission 201034) | Phyllosphere microbial communities from UC Gill Tract Community Farm, Albany, California, United States - DLSLF.R2 | ecosystem: Host-associated > Plants > Phyllosphere > Unclassified | place: USA...
AAAAGCACATGACCGCCAAGGCGACGACCTCCGCGACCTTCGAGCAGGACGTCCTGCAGGCCGACGGACCCGTTCTCGTGGACTTCTGGGCCGAGTGGTGTGGACCGTGTCGCATGGTCGCCCCCGTGCTCGACGAGATCCAGTCCGAGAACTCGGGCAAGATCACCGTCCTCAAGCTCAACGTGGACGAGAACCCCGACCTCGCGATGAAGTACCAGATCACCTCGATCCCCGCGATGAAGGTGTTCCAGGGCGGTGAGGTCAAGACGACCATCATCGGCGCGAAGCCCAAGTACGCGCTCGAGCAGGACCTCGCGCCGTTCATCGGCTGAGTCCCTCGCACCAATCGAATCCCCGGCGCCCTCGGCGTCGGGGATTCGTCGTTTCCGGATCATCCGCCGACGGACCCGACGGAGACCGGATGCCGCGTCCGCGGCGCCGTGGGAGGGCGCAGCGCGCTGTTGCCCGGCTGCTCGACCAGATCCGTGCGACCGTCGGGTGGGGGCCAGCGGAGGACGCACCGTTCCTTCGCCCCCTCTGAGGCCCTAAGACGCGTCGAGGCGCACGCTGGCATCCCAGCGGCGGTGAGGCTCTTCGTCGCCCAGAATGCGCCACACAGCCCGTGTGAGCGGGGGATAGTCGAGGGCGATCTGCCGCAGGACGCGATAGTTGCGCGCACGGTTGGGACGCTGGCCGCCGTTCTCAGCGATGTTGTCGGCGCGGAGGGTCAGAACGACGAGCTCATCGACGCTCGGTAGATCTTCCATGAAGTCCCACGGGTCTTCGCCGCCGCGCAGGCGTTCGTGGATCAGGACCGCCAGCTCATCGGATGCCTCTGCCCGCAGCAGCTCCAGACTCGCCCGCCGGGGCGGGTCTTGTTCGTTCGCGGTCACTGTTCCAGGGTACGCGTGCCCTGCGACACCCGGGCCTCGAGCTCAACCGGTGTAGCCCTCTTCGCCCAGAGCGGAGAGGATGCGATTGAGATCCTGGATGGTCGCGAAATCGATGCTGATCTGGCCTTTTCGTGCCGTCAAGGACACTCGGACCTTCGTGTCGAGCCGGTCGCCGAGACGTTCTGCGACGTCGTCGAGTCCGGAACGACGCGAGCCGGCCTTGGGTTTCTGGCGCGCGGGGGAGACCCCCGGCATCTTGGCCGCTGCCTCCGCCGCACGGACGGAGAGATCCTCGTTGACGATCTTGTCCGCGAGCTTCTGCATCTCTTTCGGGTCTTCGAGCGAAAGGATCGCGCGCGCGTGCCCCGCGCTCAGAACGCCGGCAGCGACGCGCTGCTGGACGGGCACAGGGAGCTTGAGGAGGCGGATGGTATTGCTGATCTGCGGCCGCGAGCGTCCGATCCGCGTCGCAAGCTCCTCCTGGGTGATGCCGAAGTCCTCGAGAAGCTGCTGGTATGCCGACGCCTCTTCGAGCGGGTTGAGCTGCGAGCGGTGGAGGTTCTCGAGGAGCGCGTCGCGAAGCAGGTACTCGTCGTCTGTCTCGCGCACCACGGCGGGGATGGACTCGAGTCCCGCCTCACGGGACGCGCGTGTACGGCGCTCACCCATGATGAGTTCGTACGTGCCGTCACTCTTGTCGCGGACGACGACGGGCTGCAGGACACCGAACTCGCGCACCGAGTGCACCAGCTCCGCCAGGTCCTCCGGGTCGAAGTGCGTGCGGGGCTGACGCGGGTTGGGAACGATCGACTTCGGGTCGATGTGGACCAACCGCGCGCCCGGCACCGACACGAGATCTTCCGCCGGAGGCGCGGCATCCGTGTCCGCTTCCGCCGGCGCCTTGTCCTTCGCCGGCGCACCGGGAAAGAACACGTCGACAGGACGCGCCTCGGAGGCCTCGGCCGTGGGGATCAGGGCGCCGATACCGCGCCCGAGTCCGGTCCTCTTTGCCATCAGGAGCCCTTCGTCGTGGTGTCGCGGTGGACGATCTCGACCGCTGCTTCGCGGTAGGCAATGGCGCCCGCTGACTGGCCATCGTACGCGATGACGGTCTGACCGAAGCTCGGCGCCTCGGAGACGCGGACGGAGCGGGGGATCACAGTGTTGAGCACTTCATCGGTGAAATGGGAACGGACCTCGTCGGCGACCTGTTGCGCGAGACGAGTACGCCCGTCGTACATGGTGAGCAGAATCGTGGAGACGTGCAGGGTCGGGTTGAGGTGCTTCTGGATCATCTGCACACTCCCCAGAAGCTGGCTCAGCCCCTCCAGGGCGTAGTACTCGCACTGGATCGGAATGAGAACCTCGTCGGCTGCCGTGAACGCGTTGATCGTGAGGAGTCCGAGCGATGGGGGGCAATCGATGATGACGAAGTCGAGATGATTGCCGTCGATCGCGAGATAGTCGCGCAGCGCGCCACGGAGTCGGTGTTCACGAGCGACCTGCGAGACGAGTTCGATCTCGGCGCCGGCGAGGTGGATCGTACTCGGCGCACAGAGGAGGTTCGGGGATTCGGGACTCGTCTGCACGATCTCCGCGAGCGGCACCTCGTTGATGAGGACGTCGTAGATGCTGGCCGTCTCCGCATTGTGCGCGACACCGAGAGCGGTCGACGCGTTGCCCTGCGGATCGAGGTCGATCACGAGAACGCGCGCACCGACCGAGGCCAGAGCCGCGGCGATGTTCACCGCCGTCGTGGTCTTCCCGACGCCACCCTTTTGATTCGAGACGGTGAAGACTCGCGTCCGCCCGGAGAGCTCGATCTTCACGGCCTCGAGCGCCCGGCGCCGGGCGGAAAGATCAGCGATCTCGCGGGCGATGGGGGAGTCATAGAACGAGGTTGACGATGGCGTCTCGTCGGACTGTTTCACGTGAAACGTTCTCCCTTGCCGTCGCCGAACTTGCCCAGTCTACCCGCGGGGTCGTCGGATTGATCGACGGGATGCGGCGTGGGGAGGGGTGAATGAGGTGTCCGTGCCGCCGCGACGGCGCCGGCCCTCCTCGAAGGTCACGCGCCGCCGAGCAGAAGCCGCGCGGTGGCTATGAGGGCACAGAGGGGATGCCACTTCGTCTCGCTGACACTCTTAACGCACGCGTCATGCCGGTACTCAGCGAACGAGTTTTCCGTTTTGCCCAGATGCCGGAGAGCACTGTGAGGCCTGCGACTTCGTCTCTGCTCACGCTGCAAGCGCGCGGATCGTGTCGGTGCTCAGTGAGCAAGCTCCTCGGTTCCCCGATATAGCCGGGAGCGCTGTGGGGCCTCGCGCCAGATCCGCGCGGGCCACGGCTGCGGATGGTGCGACACGTGTATGCCGCTCGACAGTGGGGCAGGCAGGCGAGAAGCGCGACGCTCCCGTCAGCCGACCCGGAGAATCGTGCTGCCGCGCGTTCCATCCGTATCCCGTGCGCGACTGCTGTCGGCACCGTCGGACGCCCTCGCCTGCGGTGGCGGGACATTGAACTCAGCCACCCACCATCCTTCAATCGTGGCGAGACCGCGCTCCTGCGTGAGCTGCACCGACGTCCCGCGAACTTAACGGGCGATCATCGCCAGAACACCACGCGCGTTGCCGACTGACATCCCTCGACCGTTTCACGTGAAACACTCTCCGTAGTCTGACGATCAGTCATCGTCGTCGAAGGGAAAGTCGCCATCGTGCTGATGCGCACGTCATTTCCTCGACGGCGCATGAGCTCGTCTCACACTCTCGTGACCGTAGGCACAGCCTCGCGTCACATGCGAGCAACAGATCGCGCACCGGTCGCCGCGGGGGAGCGAAGGGCAACTCGCAGCGCGCCGCGCGTGCATTGCGCACCGGTGATCTCTTCCGCGTCATCCGGGGGTCGCGCAGATTTGCGTGAGGTGACACCAGTGGGGTTCATGTGAGTAGTGCCCCGTTCATACGGTGCGCACGCGCCGGCCCGCGGGACGTGTGCGCATCAGCCCAGCTGTCCGGGCGGCCAGCGAGGGGCATGAACCCAACGGTTTCCTGGTCACCAAAGTGAGGTCCCGCGTGCACTCCGCGACGAGGCTTAACCGTATGCTCCGCAACAGAGAGGACTCATCCTGGCGACGAGGGGGCTCCTCAACAACACCGAGGGTCGTCCTCGTGCCCTGCTGAAGACTTGCCCACCAACGATCGCACACGGTCCGGCTGTGGGCCTCTGTCATGTGGTGCACGCGCGCTTCGTGCTGAACGGGTGCTGTTCGTGTCTGTACCTGCGCCAGACTCGTCCGGTCGATTCGTTCACGAGCGGTCCGTTGCCGCGTGAACGGCCCTGCCAGTGGGGGATCGTCGGCGCCGTCTGTTTCACGTGAAACATCGGCGCGATTGAGGTGGGCGCACCGATCGGTCCCCCTTCTTGAAGCCTCTAGGCCAGGGGATACGACGGCCACGACACCCTCGCGAGTAAAGCGCCCGGGGTGATCGCCATCCGCTCGTCCTCCCGTGCGTGGTGACGGGCTCCCGGGGCGGAGCGGACCGACCAACTCGACATCGCCGGTGCCCAAGAGCTCGCATGCCGCCACGACGCGGTCCAGCTGACCCCCTCGTGGCCGAGCCTACGGCGCGGATGCCGGGGCAGCGCCGTGCCGCCCAGTCAGGTCAGGACCCGGGGTTTGTCGTCCTTCGGGGCGAGCTGCGAATGCGTTCACCCGCCATCCTCAGTTTCGTGCGTCCACTGGCGCGCGGGCTCAGACCGATGACATGACCCCATCGTCGGAGCTGCGCCTTGCTCCCGGCAAGACCGCTACGCGTTCGTCCTTGCACTACTCTCCAGGAAGCGGCAGATGCATCCTCCTCCTCGTGCTCCCATGGTCGCATCAACGTGCCAATCGCCTGCCGGCCGCGGGCCGTTCCGGCGACTCGCATACCCGCCACCACGTCTCCCCGTAATGGTCCATCAGGACTCGACGGTTGCAGTCATTTCCAGCGACGCGACAGGGACCGCTTCCCGCGCATACGGCCACGGTCTCACGACGTCAACGAGGTCACCCACCGGCAGACCGGCCCGCCGACCAGATGCCTATGGAACGTCGTCCTCCCCGCAGGGTCACCATCCCTTCGGCCGTCCCCGTACCCTCCAGAAGCGGCGATGGTGACCACCTGCGCACGCAGACACAGCCACATCAACTGATCAGCTGTGTCCGGCCCGCCGCACGGTCCGACACCCCGGCACGCCGGATGTTCGCGTCACTCCTGTTGGGTTCGCCCGCATGAGGCGCGGCGGTTCACCCCGCGAGGCTGCGAACACAATCGCATGCGCATACCGCCACCCTCATGTCTGCTCGTGATCTGGATCCCGGCCGCGGACCGGCTCGAACCGGTCGAGTATCCCGCCGACGTTGTGCTGGCCGCGCGTTGCGTCGGGCGTCCAAGACTTCGCAGACGACACGGGGACCGCGCGAACGTGCGTCGCCGTTCCGACGGCAGGCGTTTCACGTGAAACATGCGCGCAGGTTCGGTTTCCCACAGCCCATCACTCGCCCGACGCCCACCACGTGGCTCTCTATGTCCACGCGGCGGACGGGATACCTAGCAGGCCGCAGCGCCCACACAATGTCGGATCGGGGAGGGCTCATCCGCGGCGTCGCGTGCCACGAAGGATACGGCCCGCGACACTTTTCGCATTCTCCCCTTCCCACCGCTTCGCGACCGCGCAGTCTCAGGGGGAGGGGAGAGCGAGGTTGCACCCCGAACGACCGTGAACTCAACGCACGCAGAATGAACAAGCTCGCCGGACGTGCGAACAGCCGACGACGCCTCACGTGCCTCGCTCGGAGCCACCATTCCCCGCCCCTGATTGCAACCCACCCCTCATGGTTACGCACCGGGGCAGCCGCCGGACCACGTGCGAACGCACTCAGCCACCGCGGGCTCGCCCCACCGCCGCTTCGGAGCTGCACGCACATGGCCGGCGGGGAAGCGGATCCTCAAAGCCGCACGAGATCAACGCGGACGATCACGGATGTCCACAGGGACCGGTGACTGCCCGAAGAGCCAACGCGAACGCGGGATGCGAGCCTGCGCCTGCCGGGCTCGACGCCACCACCCCGCAAGTATCCAGCAGAGGGTGTGCCGTCGGCGGCCCGTAGCGAACTATGCTCGCACGACCATCTCGTTCAGGCGAAGCACGGTAACGGGTCGACCCTCACCTGACACGAGACGGAGCGGGTCACAGAGCCCCGCACTTGTGGGCTCCCCGGTGAGGGGAAGCGGGCCGAATCGGCAATCAAGCCACCGCCGGCGAGCTAGCCTCAACCCCGGTCGATGGGCGCGCCACATAAGTGGTCATGGGGTTGAGCGCAGCCGCGCTTCGCCTTCGCTACACCTCGAACCTCGCGTTTGCCGTTGCCGTTGCCGCACCGTTTCACGTGAAACACTTCGCGAAGGCGGATTGAAGCCGATCATTACCCACCCTGCGCGCTATGGAGTGCGAGTACAGGCCAAACCTCTAGCCGGGCGGTCTGCCAGTATGCACGCGCGAAAGCGGGCCAAAGTAGCGTTGATGAGAACCCGGTCAGAACATGCATCGCACAACCTCACCGGCCGTGGCCCACGTCACGCGACCCCTCGGCCTCACCCTGGCCTCGGCCTCGGCCTCGGCCTCGACCTGGCCTCAGCCTCCGCCTCGGACATGTTTCACGTGAAACACCTCCCCAGGCTGTCGACCGGTCTGACCGCGAGCCGCGGGCACGCCGATGCTCGCCTCCAGCCTCGCCGTACCCCGTGAGCAGCACGTCTCGCGGACCACGAGGAGAGACGCCCGCGGTCAGTTGATCGTGGGGGGAGTGAGTCACGCACGCCCCCCCGACCTCTGCGTGTGGCGTGACACTCGGAGTCTCCGCGCGTCCCGTCGACTTCGTGCGCCCGACGACTTCTCGCGTGACCAGCTGTCGTCATGTGTCGTGAGAGGCGCAGCAACGACTCTCCTCCACTCAGCACCCAAGTGAACGCGGGGGCAAGCTCGACGCGTCACAACGTCCCCGATCACACGTCGCGTAATCCCCACCGCACGTCAGAGCGCCGCGGTCCGCCGTCGCGCCGCGGTCCGCCGTCGCGCCGACTACGGGTGTTCGTTGTATCCGGTACGACGTAGCGTTCTCCATTCGCGTGTACCGGCCCGCACACGTGCCATGCCCCGCGGACACCGCAGACCGCGACCCGGTGTTCGTCAGCTCTCTGGAGCACCGGCCACCCTTGAGGTCATTGAGTGCGGACTAGTCCCTTCACCACATTCAGACACGGGGGATCGACCCCAGTTCCAATCGGGACGCTAGCCATTCCCGGCACAGCCTCAAACCCGCGGGACGAGCACGCGGCTGCGTGACGGACACCCCTCGGGCGAGCTCGGCCTCGTTGTCGGCACTCCTGGTCCCCTCGCAGATGGCCAAGCTGTGTGAACAAAGAGTTTCACGTGGAACGTCGAGAACAGGCCAGTTCCAAATGCCACGCCTCCCACGAACGGACACCGTCGCCGCCCGAAAGTCTGCACCGGACGACGATCGGATTCGAACACCGTCATGGTCCACGAGAGAGCGAAGGGCTGCGATGCATGGCAGCTGCCGAGGGACAACCCCCGGCCGGTAGTCATTCGCGCCCCTCACCGTCTGATCGACCTGCGCAGGCCCATGTTCCCCGCGGCGTCCCACCTTCCATAGAGGCTCAATCCTTTTGGTGACCCCCAGGGCTCTACCGGATCCCGCCACGAGGTAGGTGAGATACAGCAGCGTTGCAGCGCCCCGAATCACCCGGTTTCGACGGCCGCAACTCCTCACGCCGTGATCGGTCATCGGCACGCCGCCTGATCCCGTCAGCCTCAATGGCGAAGCCGTCTGCCCGCAGGCACGAAGTGGGGGAGTGGCGACCGCCTGCGCGTCGCCTCTTCACCGCGCCGTGCAGCGCGGCTCGCTTCAGATCTCTCCTCGTCCCCAATCCGGCACATGCGCGCTCCGATACCTCGACGATCGAAGAACTCCTGTGGACACGGCACAGAGCTGCGCCGGCCAGCGCCGGGGGAGGGGGCATCACTTTGCGGCCGCCCGACCTGTGTTCCCAACGCCTTGGCGCACGCTGAGACAGCGCCACGGACATCATCTATCCACGCCCCCACCGCGGCCGACAGGCTCCTTCTGAAGTCGGCGGAATTGTCGAGAGGGACGGCGTCATCGCGGGTATCCAACAACCAACAACGTGGTCGCAAACATAATATGTTTGCCGAAATGATGCGCGCAGGGTGAGCAACGACCCTTGCGACCCGAAGAGCGCTCTGAGACATCAGTCGACGAACTCACACGTCCAGGACGTCGCCACCGGGTCCCGGCCGCAGAACAGGATCCCCCCAACCGCTCCGCGACCTTGCCACCGGAGGTCGGCTCCACTGCCTCGAAACAGTCGATCGCGTCAGCCGCGGACGGTGCGACGGAGAGTCGTCGTCAGCGCGAAACCGTCGCCACGAACACTCGCGTCGGCTCGTCGAGCTGGCCTTCGCCGACGACCTCGACGCGGACGTCGGTCAAGCCGAATCGGCGTACCTGCTTCGCCGCCGCGTCGATCTCCGCGCCGACATTCGCCCCTTTGAGCAGGACGAGCCTGCCACCCGGACGAACAAGGGGTGCGGTGAAGGGCAACAACGTACGCAGCGCGCTCACCGCGCGCGCCGTGACGACATCGAACGAACGGCCGTCCGCCCACTCCTCGCCGCGCATGCGCGCCACGGTCACGTTCGCGAGGCCGAGGCTCTCGGCCTGCTCCGTCAGCCAGATCGTCCGACGTTCCATCGGCTCGATGAGCGTCCATTGGACGTCGGGCCGGGCGATCGCCAGGACGATTCCGGGCAGGCCCGCCCCCGAGCCGATGTCCGCCGCGTGTCCCTCGAAGAAGGGCGCGGCCACCGCGCTGTTCAGGATGTGCCGGGTCCAGAGACGGGGAACCTCGAGCGGGCCGATCAGGCCGCGCTCCTCCCCGTGCTCCGCGAGCGCCTGCGTGAAGCGTCGGGCGAGCTCCAGACGGTCACCGAAGATCTCGGCGGCGACAGTCGGCTCCGCCTCGAGCTGCAACGGCATCCGAGGACCTCAGCTGCGTCGCAGGACGGTGTGGCGATCCGCGCCCTCACCGAACGACTCGGACACGCACCCGCGCTCCGCAGCGATGTCGTGGACGAGCTTCCGCTCGTAGCTCGACATGGGCGGCAGCGAGGCCTGCGAAGCACCTTCATCGAGGCGCTCGATCGCCCGGTCGACGAGGTTCTCGAGCTGGCGCTGACGGGCATCCCGCGATCCCCCCACATCGAGGATCAGGCGCGAGAACCGACCTGTCGCGTTCTGCACGGCGAGGCGCGTGAGCTCCTGAAGAGCCTGCACCGTGTCGGAGTGCGACAGCGACGAGAGGGCGCCGGCATCCTCCGCCTCGACCGACACGTAGGCCCGACCCGCGCGCACGTCGAGCGCGAGGTCGCCGTCGATGTCGGCGATATCGAGCAGCCCCTCGAGGAAGTCGGCGGCGATGTCGCCCTCTTGCTCGAGCTGCTCTTCGGTGGCGGCGTTCTGGTCGGTCGAGATCTGCTCGGACGTCGTCATGATGGTCTCCGGGTCGTCAGGAGGAGGGATCGGATGCCGCGGAGCCGGGGGCCGGTCGCGCCGGCGAACCACCGGGCTTACCGCCCTGCTGCTTCTTGGCGCGCTGCTTGCCGACCGGCTGCTGACGCTTGGGCTGTGCGGCGCGGGCGCGCTCTGCTTCCTCGAGGAGGCGCTGCTGCTCCGCGCGGTACTTCTCGATGGGGACGACCTTGCCGCTGGAGTCGATCGCCTTGCCCTTGCGCGCCAGGCGCTCCTCGCGGGCCTTGGCGGCGTCAGATCCGGGCGTCGGCATCTCACGGATGACGACGAACTGCTGCACCATCGTCCACAGGTTGCTGACGAACCAGTAGATGACGACACCGAGCGGGAAGAAGACACCCGAGAAGATGAAGGCCAGCGGCAGGATGTACAGCATGATCTTCTGCATCTGGTACGCCTGACCGGTCTTGGCCTCGGGCGACAGGTTCTTCGAGATGATCTGCAGCTGGGTGAAGAACTGCGAACCGATCATGAGCACGACCAGCGTCAGGAGGATCGCGACGGTGACCTGCCCATCGGGCTGGCTCCACGCGGTGACCAGGTTGACGTGCATGGATGCCACGTCGAACAGGCGTGCGTCGTAGAACTCGGTCGTGAGTTCCGGCGTGAGCAGACCCACACCACCCACACCGCTCGCGGCGTGCTTCGACACGTCGTTCAGAACGCTGAACAGCGCGAAGAAGATCGGCATCTGGACCAGGAGCGGGAGGCAGCTCGATACCGGGGTGGTGCCGTGCTTCTTGTACAGCGCCATGGTCTCGCGGCTCATCGCCTCGCGAGACAGCTGGTCGCGCTTGCCCTTGTACTTCTCCTGCACCTTGCGCAGCTCAGGAGCGATCTCCATCATCTTGCGCTGGCTCTTGATCTGCTTCACGAACAGCGGGATCAGGGCGGCGCGCACGATGAGCACGAGGCCCACGATCGAGAGCACCCACGTGAGTCCCGCCGCCGGGGCCATGCCGAGGGCCGTGAACAGCGCGTGCCAGCCCACGAGCACGAGCTCGACCATCCATTTCAGCGGCCAGAGGATGGTCCCAATGAGATCGAATTGCACGATCAGTCCTTCCGGGAGGGCACGACGAAACCGTGCGGAGTGAGTTCGTGACGGAAAGCGCGGTGAGGACGGACATCGTCGATACCACCCTGAGCCCAGGGATGGCAGCGTGCGAGACGGGCCGCGGTCAGCGCGACACCCTTGACGAGTCCGTGCTGCTGCACGGCGCCTACCGAATAGGCAGAACAGGAGGGGTAGTACTTGCACACGTCGCCATAGACGTGCGAGATCGTCGCGCGATACGCGTGCAACAGAGCCAGTCCGGCATTCCGGGGGAGGAGCGGGACGGATGCCGCCACCGACGACCACTCCAGATGGGCGTTGCCGGTGGCAGAGGTGGGAAGCGTCGACGAGCTCACGAGAAAGCCTTCCGCTGGAGACAACGGAGGACGTCGGATCGAAGCGACGCGTAGTCCGCGGTCGCCGAGGAGGGGAGTGCTCGGATCACGACCGAGGCGCCCCCGCGGACAGACGGGAGCGCCTCGGCGCACACCGCCTTGAGGCGGCGGCGAACGGTGTTGCGGGTGACTGCGGATCCGACCTGCTTGCTCACGATGAAACCGAAACGGGCGGGGCCGTCTTCGTCCACGCTGCCGACGTACGTCACGGCGTGCGTTCCGGCGCACCGAGTGCCCCGGCGGACAGTGGCTTTATAGTCCGATCCGCGGGTGAGTCGGTTCGGCTTCGCGAGCACCAGGTGGGTCAGGCCGAGAGTTCGGTGCGGCCCTTGGCACGACGGGCCGCGAGGATGCCGCGCCCGGCGCGCGTGCGCATGCGGGCGCGGAAGCCGTGCTTCTTGGCGCGGCGACGGTTGTTGGGCTGGAAGGTGCGCTTGCTCATGGGTCACTCCGGAGGTGGTGTCGCCCGATGCTCTTCTGCCGGGGACGTGGGTCGGGACTGCCGTATAGGCATAAGTCAACCGACTAAGGCTACGTCGCGCGCGCC
>Ga0308161_1005164_pt1 | contig 11563 bp, 10 predicted proteins | sample PhyFR2_FD_201034 | JGI IMG/M metagenome (GOLD analysis project Ga0308161, IMG submission 201034) | Phyllosphere microbial communities from UC Gill Tract Community Farm, Albany, California, United States - DLSLF.R2 | ecosystem: Host-associated > Plants > Phyllosphere > Unclassified | place: USA...
GGCGCCAACGATGGAGCCCGGCACGGTGGTTGCACAGCAAACTCAGATCATCAGCGATCAGCGGCTGGCGCTGGCAAAATCGATGATTGAGTCCGGCTGGGCGGAAAATCTAAAGGCAACCGTAAAGCCCTGATTCAGGGAGGAATTAAGGATGAAAGCAGTGATACGCGAGGGCGATACCCTGCGGGAGTACGGTGGAAAAGTGCTGGGCGGGCATTATCTTCTCTTCGGTAACGGGATTGCCTGCAAAGGCGATGCGGTGAAGTGCAATAAACATGGGATGACGGTCATCAGCGAAGGCAGTTCATTATCGGAAGTGGACGGACAGCCGGTGGCGTTGCACGGTCACCGTTGTGCCTGTGGCTGTACGCTGGTGAGCTCCTTTCCCGATTGTGGCATTGAGCTATGAGACCGTTACCGGAGTATCCACCCTATCGGGTTGCGCGTCCTCCTGCGGTAAAGCGATGGTTGTCAGCGGGCGCGCTGATGATATTGCTGTGCGGTGGGGGCGGTGCGCTGCTTCAACCTGCCGGGAACGGTGCCGGGCTGGCCATGAAAGGAATGGCTGGCGCGGTGATCCTGATGGGCATGCTCTGGTTAATACACCTGCTGTATTACCGGACTTCGGCCCATAACGCCCGATATTATGAACAACTGGTTGAGCAGCAGCAGCAGGCCTGGTGGAAGCAGCATCGACACCGTTTCGCGCTCAGTGAAATGGTGCTGCTGGGCCCGGCCGGAACCGATACGTCACACTGGCTGCGGCTGTTAAAACGCGAGCATCGGGTTCCTGAGATAAAAAATGAGCCGGGCGGGAAAGCGCTGCGTATTGGTCGAACACTGGTCGATACGGTGACTGAACGCGAGGCTTTGCTGGCAAAAATGCTGGTGCTGCAATGGCAGACGCAAAGCGCAGATTCCCCCCTCCCACACTTATGTCGCTGTTACTGGCAGGGTTCTCTGGATGCCTGGCATGCATTCTGTACCCAAATGCAGGTTTCATTTCCGGACGTGGTGCTGCCGAAAAAACCGGAGGCATGGCAAGGCGAAGAGACGCTGTCTGCACTTGCCTCAACGGCTCAAACGCTTCCTGAAACAGAGGCCATTCTGGTTGCCGGGTGTCATTCGATAGCGGCCTCATTTAATTCTGTGCTGCCTGCCGGTGAGTCCGCTGCACTGTGTCTGGTCGCGCAGAAAGGACTGGTCAGCCTCACCCGTGGAGAGGTTTACGATATCGCCGGGAAAGAGGTTTTAACCGCAGCCTGCGAACGAGCGGAGCAGCAAAGCGGCTGCGAAGAGCCGCCTGACGCCTGCATGCTGTTCTCACAGCCGACGCTGCCCGCCCTGGCGCAAAGCGGCTGGAATGTGACCCATCACGTTCAGGACCTCAACTGGGGCAACCCCAATGATATGGAAATGCTTATCGTGCTGGTTCTGGCAGCCCTTTACGCAAAAAACTATCAAGAACCCTGCGGCTGGATAGCCAAAGACCCTCTTCATACTCTCGCACTTGGAATTATTAAACCTTATGGTGAAGGAAAATAAACCCGCTGAATTTTCTGTGCTTGCCACGGCGGTGTTGTTTGTTGCCACTATCACGCTGCTTGTGCTGGCAGGTGGATTGCTGTGGTGGTATTGGGGGGAAGATCTCTCCACGGAATGGGTTTTGATACGTCGAATCATAACGGCCTGCTTTGTTGTCTGGGGAGTGTCGCTCTGCATACTGGTGCTGGGGTTTATCGCTTTTCATTTAATGATACGGGATAAAGTGATGGGGGAGGCTTCTTCCAGACCGGTCAAAAAGAAAAGAATGCCCTGTCTGACTCTCAGCACGGACATCAGCAGCCATCTCCGTCGCCGCTATAACCTCTTCTGGCGGCGTAAAACCCGTCTGTTGTTAATCACTGGCGATGAAGCGGCAATCGAACAGCTGGTACCGGGCCTTCACGAAAACCAGTGGCTCGAAGGCAATCGTACCGTCCTGATATACGGCGGCAGTCTGACTTCTGAACCCGATAAGGAAAAATACACCGCGCTGCGTAAACTGCGCTGCGGGCGTCCTCTGGACGGTATTGTCCGGGTAATGCCGCAGTCGCTTAATCTGACCCCACAAATCAGTGACAACGATCTACGCAGCCTGGAAAAAATCAGCGAACTGTTGCGTTATTCAGCGCCCGTCTGGTTGTGGCAATTGTGCGACAGCCACTGGCCGCAGGAGAATCGCCCGGAACAGGCAGTAGGGGCAAGCTTCCCCCCGCGTGCAAAAGAAGACGATATTATTCACCAGCTGGAACTGATGCTGCCTGCCTTGCAGACACAGGGTTTACAACAGGTTGTGGAAAATAACAGCCACGACTTTCTGCTGCGCCTGGGTCAGCACCTTAAAGAGGGAGGTATCAGGCGCTGGGCTCAGCAGCTGGTACCCTGGTTATCTGCCTCCCAGCAGCGCGTTCCGCTGCGGGGCCTGATGTTCAGCCTGCCTGCGAGTAAACCTGCTGATATTGCTGAGGGAATAACCGGTGATGCAACTGCCGGCGTCGGGAAATATCTCCCGGAATCACAACGTCATGCGCTGATTCTGCCGTTGACCTGGCAAGGAATAGTGGATGACTGTACCCGCATACGTGGTCGCCGCGTCGGTATGGCGTGGGAACAGACGACTGGCTGGGCACTGATGGCCATCCTTTGCGTATGGGGCGCGGGGATGCTGCTGTCGTTTGCAGTTAATCGTCTGCAGATTGTCTCTGTTGCGCAGCAGGCTCATGGTCTGGTCGGGCATCCTTCCGTATCGGATTACCACCTCACGGCTCTGCATGCCCTGCGTAATGATGCGGGACGCCTTCACCACCGTATTCGCGATGGCGCTCCGTGGTATCAGCGCTTCGGTCTGGATCACAACCCGCAGTTGCTCGACGCGATGCTGCCCTGGTACGGCGTGGCGAACAACCGGCTGATACGCGATCCAGCGAATACGGCCCTGATGCAGAAAGTCAGTGCGCTGGCAAACTCCGCACCTAATAGCGACCAGCGGATCCTCCTGGCGAAACCAGGCTATGACCAGCTAAAAGCCTGGTTAATGATGGCGCGTCCGGATAAAGCCGATGGCGCGTTTTACGCCCGGATTATGAAAGACGTGCAGCCGACGCGGATGGGCATTTCAACCGGCCTGTGGCAAAGCCTCTCCCCGGATTTGTGGGCTTTCTACATGAATGAACTGCCTCAGCAACCACAGTGGACAGTCACACCGGATGCACAACTGGTGAGTCAGAGTCGTCAGGTACTGTTGCAGCAGATTGGTCGCCGCAATGCAGAAAGCACGCTGTATGAGAACATGCTCAAATCCGTAAGTCGTAACTTTGCCGATCTCTATCTTGACGACATGACCAGCGGCACCGATGCCCGTCGTCTGTTCACCACCGATGAAGTGGTACCAGGCATGTTCACCCGCCAGGCCTGGGAAGGCGGCATTCAGCAGGCTATAGAAAAGGCTGCCAGTTCCCGCCGTGACGAAATTGACTGGGTACTGAGCGATTCCCGTAAAGCAGTATCGTCAGACCTGTCGCCGGAAGCCCTGAAAGCACGTCTGATACAGCGTTACTTCACCGACTTTGCCGGCAGCTGGCTGAGCTTTCTCAACAGCCTGCGGCTTAACCCGGCAAACAATATTGCGGACGTCACCGACCAGCTGACGCTCATGAGTGATGTCCGCCAGTCGCCACTGATTGCCCTGATGAATACCCTCGCCTGGCAGGGGCAGACCGGACAGCGAAGCGAAGGCCTTTCAGATTCCCTCATCAAATCAGCTAAAGACCTCACAGGCGGGAAAGACAAACCTGCAATCGACCAGTCCGCCTCAATTCCGCAGGGGCCGCTGGACGAGACCTTTGGCCCACTGCTGCAGTTACTGGGCAAAAACAAGGGCAACAACGTCATGTCGGCGGACAACTCTCTGAGTCTGCAGACGTATCTGACCCGTATCACCCGCGTGCGTCTGCGCCTGCAACAGGTGGCCAGTGCCTCTGATCCGCAGGAGATGATGCAAAACCTGGCACAAACCGTATTTCAGGGTAAAAGCGTGGACCTCACTGATACTCAACAGTATGGCAGCCTGATTTCCGCGAGTCTGGGTGAAGAGTGGAGTGGGTTTGGCAATACGATGTTTGTGCAGCCACTGAGCCAGGCCTGGGAGACCGTGCTTCAGCCATCGGCAGCCAGTCTGAATGACAAATGGAGCCGGTCAGTTGTCGCGAACTGGCAAACTGCCTTTTACGGTCGTTTCCCGTTTGCCGCCAGTAAAAGCGATGCCTCTCTGCCGATGCTGGCCGAGTTTATACGCAAGGACAGCGGGCGTATTGAACGCTTCCTGACCACGGAACTGAGCGGCGTATTGCACAAAGAAGGTAGCCAGTGGGTACCGGATAAGGTCAACAGCCAGGGGCTGACCTTTAACCCGACGTTCCTGCGTGCCATCAATAAACTGAGCCAGCTGTCAGACATTCTGTTTACCGACGGCAGTCAGGGTATCAGCTTCGAACTTCAGGCACGTCCGGCACCTCAGGTAGTGGAAACTCAACTGACCATTGATGGACAAAAGCTGTACTATTTCAACCAGATGGCTGACTGGCAAAGCTTTCGCTGGCCGGGAGACACTTACAAGCCGGGAACCATGCTGACCTGGACTACGGTCAACGCCGGGGCACGTCTCTTCGGTGACTACAGCGGAACCTGGGGGTTTATTCGCTGGCTGGAGCAGGGCAAGCGCCAGCAGCTTGACCGCAGCCAGTGGATGATGAGTTTCACTGCCCCGGACGGTCGTACTCTGCAGTGGGTGTTGCGCTCACAACTCGGAAAAGGGCCGCTGGCGCTGCTGGATCTGCGCGGTTTCACGCTGCCGGATCAGATATTCAGTGTGGACAGCGCCGCCACCGCGCAGGCGCTGATGGCTAATACAGGAAACAGTGACATGGAGGGTCTCGAATGAGCATTTTGCAGAATCTTGTTGCCGCATGTCAGGCGGATGAAATTCAGTTGCGGCGACAGGCGCAGGCACGGATAGAAAGCTGGCACCCCTGGTTAGCTCCGGTAAGTGACGTCAGTCCGACCGGAGAAGACCCAGGCTATGATGATGATTTTCAGCGTATCCGGGAGGAGGTCAATAAACTCTCCGGGATTGATACCGGGCTGATATGTGGGCTTGCTGAAAAGTTACTGACCACTGAGGTCAAAGATATCCGGATTGCGACTTATTACTGCTGGGCGCGCCTGCATCAGGATGGCGAAGCAGGCTTTGCCGAAGGGCTTGAGTTGCTGGCGGGTTTACTGCTGCGCTTTAGCATGCAGCTTCATCCACAGCGTGATCGCAGCCGGAAGGCCGCGCTGGAGTGGCTCGCGGGTCCCCGTCTCCTGAACAGTCTCTCACTCTACCCGGAGGTCGTACGCGAGGATGCACAACGTACCGCCGGCGCGCTGCTGATCATCCGCGATAACCTTGACGCTGAACCTGAAGCGTCCCGACCGGAGCTGAATGCCCTTTACAGTGCGCTGGAATCTCGCCTGATAAAGGCGGGTGGCGTGGATGCTGTGGTGCCGCAGAATGCAGGTAATACAGTACTTTCCCAGGCCTCCACGCTTACCACTGCACCTGACGCACCGAGCCTGAGTCATATTGCCTCTGGTCAGGATTTGCTGGCTCAGGCCCGAACCCTGACGGAATATCTGCGTGAGCAACCCGACGGCTGGCTGGCCGCACACCGGCTGATGAAAAGCCTGCGTCATGACACGCTGAGAGCGATTCCGGCGCCGGATGCCGAAGGAAAAACGCGTATCGAACCGCCGCGGGCCGATCAGCGGGCCATGCTCAAACGTCTGTACCTGCAGCAGAGCTGGTCAGAGATACTGGAGCAGGCGGACAGCACCTTCTCGCGTGGCGCCAATCACCTCTGGCTGGATTTGCAGTGGTATATCCACCAGGCCCTGATCAAGTCGGGGCAGGATGTGCTGGCAGACATCATCGCCGCCGACCTGAAAGGGTTGCTGCGCCGCCTGACCGGGCTTGAAACCCTGGCTTTTAATGACGGTACACCGTTTGCCGATGAGGTCACGCTGAACTGGATAAATCAGAGCGTACTGGATGATATGTCAGGCTGGCGTGATGAACCGATCAGTGCCGTCAGTGAGATGGATAACCAAATCCTGGCCCTTGAGCCGGAAGCGCTGGAGAAAGCGGACACCGATGGTCTGGATGCCACACTTCACTGGCTGCAGACTCGCCCGGGCATAGACGCCACAAAAGACAAATGGCTGCTGCGTCTGGTGATGGCTCGCGTGGCTGAACAGAAGGGCAGGAATGAACTGGCCCTGCATCTGCTGGGTGAGCTCGACAGTGCCGCACAGGCAATTACCCTCACGCATTGGACACCCGCACTGCTGTTTGAAGTGAAATCACGCCGCCTCAGACTGCTGCGCATGAAAGCCACACGCAGTGAAACCGATAAATCCCGACTTCAGCCCGAGATGGATTTGCTTTTGTCCGATCTGATTGCGATCGATCCGGCAGGCAGCGCAGTGCTTTGCGGCTGAATCCGTTGACTCCCCCCTTTGACTCTTTTTATGAGCTTATCTGATGGAAATAAATAGTAAGGAACGCCGCCCGCTTGCCACACGCGACAAGCGCTGGGCGCAAAACAGTGCCCGCTGGTTAGGGAAAATGAACATCACACCGAACCAGATTTCGCTCGCCAGTATTGTCTGCGCGCTGATGGCGTGCGTCGCATTTAGCCTGGCGTTTACCTGCCTGAGCGTATGGGCGCACTGCTGTGGTGGGTCACTCCTTTCGCACCGTGGCAGGCCGCGCTGATCTCTCTGGTGATTACGCTGCTAGGCTTTGCGGGCGGGCTATGCAGTCCGCGATTAAACGAGATCGCGGCGTAAAGGACTTCGGTGCGATGATCGAGGGACATGGAGGAATGATGGATCGTATTGATTCGCTCTGTTTTGCCGCCCCGGTTTTTTCCATCTTGTCAGTTTTTATTTCGCCTGAACCTTCCCCTGACCAATCAGAATAAAATGCTATGGATGACTTAACTCTGCGTTATTACGACGCTGAAATGCGCTACCTGCTGGAAGCCGGTGAAGAGTTTGCCCGTGCTCACCCTGATCAGGCAGCCATGCTCAACCTTGATAAAGCGGGGGCGCGTGACCCGTTCGTGGAGCGCCTGTTTGAAGGCTTTGCCTTCCTGATGGGCCGGCTTCGCGAGAAGCTTGATGACGATCTGCCGGAGCTGACCGAAGGACTGGTCAGCCTGCTGTGGCCGCATTACCTGCGTACCATTCCGTCGATGTCGGTAGTGGAGTTCACGCCCGACTGGCGTGAAATGAAAGAGCAGATGCGCATTGTAAAAGGTTTTGAGGTGAACTCGCGGCCCGTCGGTGAGAAGGGCACGCGCTGCCGCTATAGCACTACCAAAGAGATTATCCTTCAGCCGCTGTCACTGGAATATGCCCGATTATCGACGGGTCCTGACGGGCATTCGATCATCAGCCTGCGCTTTAACTGCAGCCATCTTGCCGACTGGAGCCGGGTCGATCTCCGACAGATACCCCTTTACTTCAATGCTGACGCACCCCTGGCCTGTGCCATGCATGAAGCCTTTACCATGAACACGGCGCAGCTCTGGCTACGGATGCCGGGTGACACGGACAGAAGACCGCTTGCCGGACATTTCACCGCGCTGGGATTTGGCGATGACGATACCCTCTGGTCGAAAGGAAACTGCAGCTTCAGCGGCTACCAGTTACTGCTGGAGTACTTCACCTTCCGTGAGAAATTCATGTTCACGGGCCTGCGTGGGCTGGAGAAAGTGGTCTTTCCGGCTGAGCTCCCCTGGTTTGAAATCGATGTGGTTCTGGCGCAACGCTGGGAGCATGATTTCAATTTTACGGAAAAGCACCTTCGCCTGAACTGCGTACCGGTAATCAACCTGTTCCCGCTGGAGTCGGATCCGCTGACGCTTAACGCACTGCAGACTGAATATATGCTGCGTCCGATGCGCGTGCAGGATGGCCATACCGAGATATATGCGGTGGATTCGGTGATGTCATCGAGCCAGCATACCTATGTCCCATTTTCCGGGTTTCGCCACAAAGGCGGAATGATGCGGCATGAAGCGCCGGAATATTACTACCATACCCGCGTGCGTCGGGGGCCTTCCGGGCTGCATAACACCTGGCTTATCCTCGGCGGCGAAGCCTTTGATAACCATACGGTCCCGGAAGATGAAAGTCTGTCACTGACGCTCACCGGCACCAACGGCCAGCTGCCACGCCGTGCGCTGCAGAGCACGGTTCTCGATACGGTGATGAAAACCACCTCGGCCAGCATCGCCGTACGTAACCTTTGCGCGCCGACGCTGCCCTGTTATCCCCCGGCACAGGATCGTTTTCACTGGCGCGTGCTGAGCCATCTCGGCAGCGGGTTTCTGTCGATGATGGACAACGCCGACGTGCTACGCGGCACCCTGGCGCTGTACGAGTGGACTGACAGCGAGATGAACCGCCGCCGCCTGGAAGCCATCATTGACGTGAAGCACAGCGAAACCGAGCGCTTTGAGCAGGGCTACCTGGTGCGTGGTGTGCAGATCGAAGTGACGCTCGAAAGCCACGGTTTTGCCGGACGTGGCGACATCTGTTTATTTGGCGAGATGCTGAGTCGCTTCTTCGCGCTCTACACCGATATCTACCTGTTTAACCGCCTGATTATTATCCTGCAACCGACCGGAGAACGCCTGCAATGGGAAGAGAAGCACAACCGCCGCATTCCCGGCTGAGCCCGCGACTGGAAGCTGATCTTCACCGCATTAACTTTTACCGTTTATGTCAGCTGCTGGAGAAGCGTAATCCCGGCGGGCCGCTAATGGGCTCAACCAGCCATCCGGCGGATGACCCGGTGCGATTTGCACCGCATCCGGGAATGGGGTTTCCGGTCAGTGAACTGAAAGCTGTCGACTATGACGAGGCTGATGACAGCAGGCCTCCGCTCATCCGAACAACCTTTATGGGGATGTATGGTGTCGATTCCCCCTTGCCGACCACCTATCTTGATGACATCACTCAGCGCCGTGAAGGGCATGAAGCGCTGCAGGGGTTTCTGGATATCTTCAGCCACCGCATCCTGACGCAGTTTTACCGCATCTGGCGTAAATATTCTTACCCGGCCACATTTGAGCCCGGCGGGACCGACACCATTTCGCAGTCGCTTCTGGGTCTGGTGGGGCTGGGTATTCCCGGCACCGCTAACCATATTGCCACACCCGTCTCCCGCTTTCTGGCGCTGCTGGGTGTGCTGCAACAGCCCGGTAAAACCCAGGAGGGGATGCAGGGACTGGTGACTTTGCTGGCCCCGGATACCACTGTGCAGGTCAGTCCTTACTGTCTTCGGCCTGTGGAGGTCAGTCAGCCTCTGGGTTTTTACGGTGATAACGATTTTCTGCTGGACGGTAACACGCCGCTTGGCGAAGAGGCGATGGATGCCAACAGCCAGTTGCTGATTGCTCTGTCCACAGATAATGAGCAGGAGTCGCAAAACTGGAAGCCGGATGGCCTGCTGTATCAGGATTTTCTGGTGATGCTGCGCGTTTATCTTGGCTGGCGTTTTAAGGCAAAAATCACCCTGACCACACGGACTCATCTGCTGGCCGCTCCACCGCTCGGCGACGGTCCTTTCTGGTTGGGTATGAACGGCGTACTGGGTGTGGAGAGAGATAATCTGCCGGACGACATCCCGCAGACTTTTACCACGGAACTGGGCTATTACACCGGCCTGCAGCCCGCCACACCACAACAAGGAAACCGACATGTTACGTACACATTTGATTAATCCCGCGTGCTGGCTACCTGCACTGCTGGCATGCAGTCTGACGGGCTGCGGGGTAACGCAGGGCATCACTGAGGGTACCAAATCGGCATTTAACGCTCTGTTTTATAAAAATATTAATGTGCTGCATCTGGATTTCACCGCACGTGAAGCGCTGAACACCGATTCACGGGAAAGTAACTCGCTGTCTGAACCGGTGGTGGTCCGGGTTTACCAGCTGAAAGACCGCAATACCTTTGACAAAACGGTCTACCAACAGCTGCTGAAAGAGGGAGAGGCCATTCTGCAAGCCGACCTGCTTGCCAGCCGTGATGTGGTGGTGAAGCCGGGCGGTGATGTCAGCCTGAATATGCCGATGGAGGCCGACGCGCAGTTTGTGGCGGTGGTGGGGTTGTTTCGCCACCCGGATACTGTCAACAACACCTGGAAGCGGGTGTTACAGCGTGAAGACCTCGATCCCGATAAGCCGCGCATTCTGGAAGCGGGTAACAATCATCTGACACTACTGCCGTTTAAGGACCGCTGATGACCCAGGGACATAACACACCTTCGCTGTATGAAATGCTCACCGGCCATTTCACCGGTGGCCTTGGTCTCAACCAGGTCAGTGAGGAAAATCAGCTCATCCTGTCAGTACTCGATAATATGCAGCGCATCCTTAACTGCCGTGCCGGCACGCTTGCACATCTGCCGGATTACGGCCTGCCCGATATGACCAGAATTCTGCAGGGGATGCCGGGAACGGCCCATGAGCTGATGGGCACGCTATCGGCCGTGCTGCTCAAATATGAACCCCGATTGAAAAAGATAGATGTTGTTCTTCAGCAGCAGAATATTCCCGGAGAACTGCGCTATGCCATTGACGCTGAACTTAAAGGGGTTGGACTGGTGCGATATGGCACGGAGTTTATGCCCGAAAGGCGTGTTCTCCTGCGCCATCTTAAACAGCAGCAGTATCTCGACACAGCAACCCGTATGTAAGGTCAGGCAACACCATGACAGTAAAATCGCAGTTCCTCAAAAAACTACGGGCCAGACAACCCGCGCCTGTCTCGTTTACCAGCAAAACGCAGGCCGATATCGCGGAGTTTCGCCTGCGAATGACGCAGCTTCAGGAGCAGATCGACGTGTGGCTGGTGGATACCGGACTGAAGGTAGAGACGCTCAGTACATCCGTGACGGACCTGCTGGTGGAGAGTGGGGTTTTTGATATTTCTGCTATCGTTCTGCGTCACGACGACAGGATCGTAAAGTTTATGCCGCTATTTCTTTACGGTCAGGGCGTGACCGGATGTGTGGAGGTGACGCTCCATGCAGCAGGCGGCATAACGTTCCTGGGGCGTTTGTGCATGCGGTCAGGTAATTCGGGTGGCTGGTCTTTTATGTCGCCAGATGCTTTATCTCTGGCAGTACAGCATTTCGATGAAAGCACGTTTTTTAATCTGATTCTGGCGCTCCTGCCGTAGCGGTCAGTACCACTATTTCTGCAGAATCACACAATCTGAAAGCGAATCCGCAACTCCCTATACAAACCCTCTTCCACTGTTTCAGATCCGTCAAATGGACAACCTGTCATGAATGACATCACCCAACGTAAAATTAAAACCGGTGGCGATCCGCGTACGCTATCGGATTACGCCGCCCTTCGCGATGAACTGAGTAAGCTGACACATCCGGCGCGTCCTGATGTTA
>Ga0308161_1005169_pt1 | contig 11552 bp, 9 predicted proteins | sample PhyFR2_FD_201034 | JGI IMG/M metagenome (GOLD analysis project Ga0308161, IMG submission 201034) | Phyllosphere microbial communities from UC Gill Tract Community Farm, Albany, California, United States - DLSLF.R2 | ecosystem: Host-associated > Plants > Phyllosphere > Unclassified | place: USA...
CAGCAGCACCGAGATCCAGAACGGCAGGCCGAACAGCACTTGCAGCACGGTACCGATGGCCAGGATCGAGGTCACCCCGATCATCAGCGCGTAGGCCAACATGATCACCGCGCTGGCCTGGCGGGCCATGGGGTTGTAGCGTTTTTCCAGCACCTGGGTGACGGTGAAGATCTTCAGCTTCAACAATGGCTTGGCCAGGAACAGGTTCAGCGCAATGATCCCCATGCCCAGCGCAGCACACAGCCAGAAGCCGGAGATGCCATGCACATAGCCCAGGCGCACGGTGCCGACGGTGGATGCGCCGCCCAATACCGTGGCGGCCATGGTGCCCATGTACAGCGTCGGGCCCAGGTTGCGACCGGCCACCAGGTAGTCTTCGTGGGTCTTGGCGCGGCGCATGCCGTAATAGCCGAGCACGAGCATGCCGGCGGCGTAGATGAGTACGACGAATAAATCCAAAGCCATGACGGCGAGTCTCCGATTATTTTTTATTGTGCTGAAGGCGCTTGCAGTGCAGAAGGAGCTTGCTGCGGTGAGGGCGCTTGCTTTGGCGAGGGGCCATAGACGGCCGCCGGTTCCGGAAACAGCCGCAGCAACGTCAGGTACACCACCGACGCCAACCCCAGCGTAACCGGCAAGCTGATATCAATGCCCTCGGCCAAATTGCCCAGCGGCCCGACAAACTGCCCGGGCAAATTGACGAAGCACAGCCCCACCAGCGCACTCGGAATCCATGCTCCCAGCCCGCGCCAGTTCCAGCCATGGCTGAACCAGTAGCGCCCGCCGGTTTCACCACGGGTGAACACTTGCAGGTCATCCGGGCAGTAGAAACCACGACGCACGATCAGGCCGATGATCATCATCACCATCCACGGCGTGGTGCAGGTGATGATCAGCACGGCGAAGGTCGACACGCTCTGCACCAGGTTGGCGGCGAAACGTCCGATAAAGATGAAGGCAATCGACATCACCCCAATCAGCAACGTCGCCTTGACCCGTGAGAGCAGGCGCGGGAACACGCTGGACATGTCCAGCCCCGTGCCATACAGGGAGGTCGTGCCGGTGGACATGCCGCCAATCACTGCAATCAGGCACACCGGCAGGAAGAACCACGTCGGCGCCACCGCCAGCAAGCCGCCGACGTAGTTGTTGGCCGCGATATAGTCCGGTGCCTTGATCGCGACGATGGTCGCGGTGGCCAGGCCGAACAGGAACGGGATCAAGGTGGCGATCTGAGCCGCAACCACTGCGAGCATGATGCGTATTTTCGGCGTCTCACGTGGAATGTAGCGCGACCAGTCACCGAGGAATGCGCCGAAGGAAATCGGGTTGCTCATGGCTACCAGCGCTGCGCCGATAAACGCCGCCCAGAAGCCGGTCTGGCCCATGGCGACGCTGCCCGCGAAGTGGCTGTCGAAGGCGGGCGCGAACGCGAAGATCCCCAGCAGAAACAGCAGGCTCGCCGCCCATACCGCAATGCGGTTGACCCACAGCATGAAGCGAAAACCGTAGATGCACACCGTGAGGACGAGCAGGGCAAACAGGCCATAGGCCAAGCCCAGGGTCAGGTCAGTTTCCGGCAGGCCGATCAGACGTTTCGCACCACCGACCAACGCATCGCCTGAACTCCACACCGACAGTGAGAAGAAGGCAATCGCCGTCAGCAATGACAGAAACGAACCGACAATCCGCCCGTGCACGCCAAAGTGCGCCCCGGAAGACACGGCGTTGTTAGTGCCATTGATCGGGCCGAACAGGCCCATGGGCGCCAGGATCACAGCACCCACCAGCACGCCCAGCACAATCGCCCAGACACCGGCCTGGAATGACAAGCCAAACAGCACCGGGAACGAGCCCAGCACGGCAGTGGCAAAGGTGTTGGCACCGCCGAAGATCAGGCGGAACAGATCCTTGGGGCTGGCGGTACGTTCGTGGTCCGGGATCTGTTCGACCCCGTTGGTTTCAATCTTGCGAATACTGTTTTGGTTGTTTTTATTATTCATGATCAGCTCCGATCACATTGGCTAAGGGGGCGGCAGCCCTTCCGGCACAGCGGACAAATGTTCGTGACAGGCCAGCCACAGGCCTTCTTGTTGTTCTGTGCGTAGCCCTTGCCTTTTGAAGACAATGGTCTCGCGTTCCTGGCTAAAGAATTGCTCCCCGTTCATGCGCAGCTCGGTGGCCACGTCATGCACAAATATCGCCACGTCACCTTGCAGGCTGACAAAGGCATTGCTCGAGGTGCACGACAGCACCTCGAATCCCTCTTCCGTGCGCCAGTTGTCCCACAACGCCTGGTAGGCATCGCGACTGAGCAGCGGTTGGGGGAGGGTGTAGAACACAAAGCTGGCGTCGGCCGTGAACGCGCCGAAGTAGGCAGCGCGATCATTGCGGGCGAAGGCCGCCACCAGGTCGGCGGCGGCTTGCAGCACCTCTTGTGTGCTCATCAGCGATGCGCCACGCCGGGCAATACGCAGAGCATCTCGTACAACAGGTTGGCGCCGAGCAGTGAGGTGTTGCCGGTGGTGTCATACGGCGGCGAAACTTCTACCAGATCACAACCAATCAGGTCGAGGCCCTGGCAGCCCCGGATGATCTCGATCGCCTGGATGGTGGTCAGCCCGCCGATTTCCGGGGTGCCGGTGCCGGGTGCCCAGGCCGGGTCGATGCCGTCGATGTCGAAGCTCAGGTACACCGGGCCGCCGCCGACTTTTGCGCGCACTTCGGCCATCAACGGCGCGAGGGAGTGGTGCCAGCATTCTTCAGCCTGGACCACACGGAAACCCTGTTTACGGCTCCAGTTGAAGTCTTCGGCGGTGTAGCCTTGGGCCCGCAGGCCAATCTGCACTACGCGGTCGCAATCGAGCAGGCCTTCTTCCACGGCGCGGCGGAAAGTAGTGCCGTGGGCGATTTTCTCGCCAAACATATGGTCGTTCACGTCAGCGTGCGCATCGATGTGCACCAGCCCGACCTTGCCGTGTTTCTTATGAATCGCCCGCAGGATCGGCAGGGTAATGGTGTGGTCACCGCCCAAAGTCATGGGGACCACGTTGTGTTCGAGGATCTCGTCGTAGGCTTCTTCGATGATGCGCACGGCGTCGAGCAGGTTGAAGGTGTTGATCGCCACGTCGCCGATATCGGCTACCGACAGCGAGTCGAACGGTGCGGCACCGGTGGCCATGTTGTACGGGCGGATCATCACCGACTCGGCGCGGATCTCACGCGGCCCGAAGCGGGTGCCGGCGCGCAGCGAAGTGCCGATGTCCAGGGGCACGCCGACAAAGGCGGCGTCCAGGCCCTTGGCCGATTGCAGGTGGGGAAGACGCATCATGGTGGCGATGCCGGCGAAGCGCGGCATTTCGTTGCCGCCCAGTGGTTGGTGGAAAATCTTGTCCACGGGATTGCCTCATCGTTGTTTTGTTTATTAGAGGCCGATTCTGCGAAAAGCCCGTGGCGGGAAGAATCGGCAGGGGCAAATACTTAGTTCAGATTTTTCTAAACTATTGCCTGGGGTAAACTGCGTTCAAATGTGGGAGGAGCAAGCCCCCTCCCACAGGATTTTGTGTATGCCTCTGGAGACCTCATGGCCAACGCCTTGCCCGACCTGAAACTCCTGCGCATCTTCGTCAGCGTCGTGCGGCACCAGGGGTTTGCCAATGCGCAGCACGAACTCAACCTGTCCACGTCGGCCATCAGTACGTATATGAGCCAGTTGGAGTCCGCGTTGGGCCTGGTGCTGTGCCATCGCGGGCGTGGCGGGTTCAGTCTCACCAGCAAGGGCGAGTTGTTTCATCAGGAAACCCTGCGTCTATTAGCCGAGCTGGAAGGCTTCGAGCAATACGCCGCCGCGCTCAAAGGCGAGCTGCGCGGCACCCTCAAGCTTGGCGTGCTCGACTCCACCGTCAGCGACAAGGCCCTGCCGTTTGCCGAAGTCATCGGCGCCTACAGCCTGGAACACCCGGCGGTGCACCTGCATCTCTCGGTGATGAGCCCCTACGAGCTGCAACTGGGCGTGCAGGACAACCGCCTGGACCTGGCCATCGGCGCCTTTTCCAACCGCATGAGCGGGCTGATCTACATGCCGCTGTACCGCGAGCAGCATTGGTTGTATTGCAGCACGCGACACCCGTTGTTCAATGAACGGCGCATTCCAGAGCAAGTGATCACCCAGCAACGCATGGTCGGCCGCGGCTACTGGAGCCAGGCGGAACTGGCGCGCCACGGCTTCAAGCACAGCGCCGCCACGGTGGAAAGCATGGAGGCGCAACTGATCCTCGTGCTCTCCGGCGCCTACATCGGCTACCTGCCGGAGCATTACGCCCAGGCGTGGGCCGACAAGGGCGATCTGCGGGTGCTGCTACCTGCCACCTTTGGCTACCAGGCGCCGTTCTCGATGATCATGCGCCGTGGCCGCAGCCGCGAACCACTGATCCAGACCTTCCGCGATTTGCTCAAAGCCCAGCTCAACCAGGCCTGATAAACCATGTCCAGACTCCAATGTTCCCGTTGCCTCAGGCCCGTCACCCATTGTTTATGTGCGCTGATACCCAGCCTCGACAGCCGTACCCGCGTGCTGCTGTTGCAGCACCCGAGCGAGGTCAACCATGCGCTCAACACGGCGCGGTTGGCGGCGTTGGGCTTGAACAATGCACAGTTGGTGGTGGGTGAGGTGTTTGATGATTTGGCGACATTATTGAACCCGCCGGGTTATCAGGCGCGCCTGCTGTTCCCCGCCGACGACGCGCAGCCGCTGCAAGCTTATGTGCCCGGGGAGCAGCCTCTGTTGTTGGTGGTACCCGATGGCACCTGGCGCAAGGCGCGCAAGTTGCTGCACCTCAATCCGCTGCTGGCGGCGTTGCCACGGGTGACCTTGGCCGACGGCGGTGTTTCGCGCTATCGGCTGCGCAAGGCGCCTGGGCCGGGGGCCTTGTCGACCATCGAAGCTATCGTGCAGGCGTTGCAGGTATTGGAAGCGCCCTCGTCATTCGAGCCGTTGCTCAAACCTTTTGAAGCACTGATCGAAGGGCAGATTGCGGCGATGGGGGATGAGGTCTTCCATAAAAATCACGGCGACGGTCGGCCTGGCTAGCAGGTCAACGAGGTTCGGCCATCGGGGCGAGCCCCCTCCCACCCTTGAATTGCGAATACAGTCAAATGTGGGAGGGGGCTTGCCCCCGATAGGGCCCTCCCAGTCACCTTATTCCTTTAAGCCATAAGCACCGCACTTTGCGTGATATGGCCCGCCGGCCTTTCCCGGTATGATGTGCGCCCCGCAGTCTGGATTGCGAATACGCCATGACCTTGCAGTACCCTACAATCGCCGATTGCGTCGGCAACACGCCCCTGGTCCGCTTGCAACGCATGGCGGGTGAAACCAGCAATACCCTGTTGCTCAAGCTCGAAGGGAACAACCCCGCAGGCTCGGTCAAGGACCGCCCGGCGCTGTCGATGATCACCCGTGCCGAATTGCGCGGTCAGATCAAGCCTGGCGACACCCTGATCGAAGCCACCTCGGGTAACACCGGGATCGCGCTGGCCATGGCCGCTGCGATCAAGGGTTACAAGATGGTGTTGATCATGCCCGACAACGGCAGCGCCGAGCGCAAGGCGGCGATGACTGCCTATGGCGCCGAGCTGGTGCTGGTGACCCAGGAAGAAGGCATGGAAGGCGCCCGCGATCTTGCTGAGCGCATGGCCGCCGAAGGCCGTGGCCAGGTGCTGGACCAGTTCGCCAATGGGGACAACCCCGAGGCGCACTACACCACCACCGGCCCGGAGATCTGGCGCCAGACCCAAGGCACCATCACCCATTTCGTCAGCTCCATGGGCACCACCGGCACCATCATGGGCAACTCGCGCTACCTCAAGGAGCAAAACCCGGCGATCCAGATCGTCGGCCTGCAACCGATGGAAGGCTCGGCGATCCCTGGCATTCGCCGCTGGCCCGAAGAGTATCTGCCGAAGATCTACAACGCCACGCGCGTGGATCGCATCATCGACATGGCCCAGCGCGAAGCTGAAGACACCACCCGCCGCCTGGCCCGTGAAGAAGGCATCTTCTGCGGCGTGTCCTCCGGCGGCGCCGTGGCCGGTATGTTGCGTCTGTCCAAGGAAGTGGAAAACGCGGTGATCGTCGCGATCATCTGTGACCGAGGCGACCGTTACCTGTCGACCGGCATTTTCGACGAACCCAACTGATGGCCAAGCACGAGAGAGGCCTGCGCTTCCAACCGACGGGCGGCAGCCGGGCCCCACAGATTCCAGTGGGCAAGAAACAGCGCCTGACCATCGAGCGCCTGGCCAATGACGGCCGTGGCATCGTGTTCTTTGAAGGCCGCACCTGGTTCGTCAATGGCGCGCTGGCTGGCGAAGAAGTCGAAGCACGAGTGCTGGGCGCCCACGGCAAAGTGGTCGAGGCTCGCACTGAACGGGTGTTCAAGGCCAGCGAACTGCGCCGCCCGGCGCCGTGCGCCCACGTTGGTCGCTGCGGCGGTTGCAGCGTGCAGCACTTGCCCCACAACGAACAACTTGCCCTGAAACAGCGCATGCTCGCGGAGCAACTGTCCCGTGTGGCCGGTGTCGAACCGCAAGAGTGGGCCGCGCCGTTAAGCGGCCCCGAGTTCGGTTACCGACGCCGTGCCCGCGTGGCCGTGCGCTGGGATGCCAAGGCGAAAAAACTCGAGGTGGGTTTCCGCGCCGTGGCCAGTCAGGACATCGTCGCCATCGACGATTGCCCGGTGCTGGTACAGGCCTTGCAACCGATCATGCAGCGCCTGCCGAACATGCTGCGGCGTCTGAGCAAGCCTCAGGCCCTGGGGCATGTCGAGTTGTTCAGTGGCTCGTCCGTCGCCGTGTTGCTGCGGCATATGGCGCCGCTGTCGGACGCGGACCTGCTGATCCTGAAAGAATTCTGCAGTTTCCATGAAACCCAATTGTGGCTGCATGGCGAAGGCCAGCCGGAACCGGTTGAGCCCGATCAGTCACTAGGGTTTCGATTGGACGCATGGGACCTGCAACTGGCGTATCGGCCGGGGGATTTTGTCCAGGTCAACGCCGGGGTCAACGAGGCGATGGTTGCCCAGGCCCTGGACTGGCTGGCGCCGCAGCCCGATGAGCGGGTGCTGGACCTGTTTTGTGGGCTGGGCAACTTTGCCCTGCCGCTGGCAAAACAGGTGCGAGAAGTGGTGGCGGTGGAAGGGGTGCAGACCATGGTGGATCGGGCCGCACAGAACGCTGTCAGCAACAATTTGCATAATGCGCAGTTTTTTCAGGCCGATTTGTCCCAGCCTTTGACTGACGCAGATTGGGCCAAACAGGGCTTTTCTGCGGTACTCTTGGATCCACCCCGCGATGGTGCCCAAGAGGTTGTGCGCAAGCTCGCCACCCTGGGGGCCAAGCGCCTGGTGTATGTGTCCTGCAACCCGGCGACGCTGGCGCGGGACACGGTTGAGTTGGTCAAGCAAGGCTACCGGCTAAAACGTGCCGGGATCCTCGACATGTTTCCGCAGACAGCGCATGTCGAGGCCATGGCGTTATTTGAAGCGGGCTAGGATGCCCGTTTAATCCGACTGGCCTGCATTCTCCAAGGCCGTGATCTGCCAGGGAGTTTGCAGCAAAAGGTCGGCATGATTTTTGGCGCATCCAAGGTGCGTCGTAGGGAAGGTAAGCAAGATGGTACAGGTGAGAGCACACCAGCCGATCAACACTGACGGCAGTATCAACCTGGAGGCATGGCTGGATCATGCCATCAGTGTCGACCCGGCACTGGACCGTGAAGCCTTGAAAGCAGCCTGCGAGTTCGCTCGCGAGTCTGAGCAGCAAGACAATGCGGCCAAGAACCTGTGGGCCGAAGGTACCTCCAGCTTTCGCACCGGGCTGGAGATCGCCGAGATCCTTGCCGATCTCAAGCTGGACCAGGATTCGCTGATCGCCGCCGTGCTGTATCGCGGCGTGCGTGAAGGGCACATCCAGTTGCCGACCGTCAGCCAGCGTTTCGGCGCGGTGGTGGCCAAACTGATCGACGGCGTCCTGCGCATGGCGGCCATCAGCGCCAGCCTCAGCCCGCGCCAGTCCATGGTGCTGGGCACCCAGGGCCAGGTCGAGAACCTGCGCAAGATGCTGGTCGCCATGGTCGACGACGTACGCGTCGCCCTGATCAAACTGGCCGAACGCACCTGCGCGATCCGTGCGGTGAAAACTGCCGACGACGAGAAACGCAATCGCGTTGCCCGCGAAGTCTTCGACATCTACGCGCCGTTGGCCCATCGCCTGGGCATCGGCCATATCAAGTGGGAACTGGAGGACTTGTCCTTCCGTTACCTGGAACCCGATCAATACAAACAGATTGCCACGTTGCTGCATGAGCGGCGGCTCGACCGCGAGCGCTTTATCAGCGACGTGATGGGCCAGTTGCGCGCCGAGTTGCAAGCCACCGGTGTCGACGCCGACATCAGCGGCCGCGCCAAGCATATCTATTCCATCTGGCGCAAAATGCAGCGCAAGGGCCTGGCCTTCAGCCAGATCTACGACGTGCGTGCGGTGCGTGTGCTGGTGCCGGAAATGCGCGACTGCTACACCGCGCTGGGCATCGTCCACACCCTGTGGCGGCACATTCCCAAAGAGTTCGACGACTACATCGCCAACCCCAAGGAAAACGGCTATCGCTCGCTGCACACGGCGGTGATCGGTCCCGAGGGCAAGGTGCTCGAAGTGCAGATCCGCACCCATGCCATGCATGAAGAAGCAGAGCTGGGCGTGTGCGCGCACTGGCGCTACAAGGGCACCGACGTCAAGGCCGGCTCCAACCAGTACGAAGAGAAAATCTCCTGGCTGCGCCAAGTGCTGGAATGGCATGAAGAACTCGGCGACATCGGCGGCCTGGCCGAACAACTGCGGGTGGATATCGAGCCGGACCGGGTCTACATCTTCACCCCCGACGGCCACGCCATCGACTTGCCCAAAGGCTCCACGCCCCTGGACTTCGCCTACCGCGTGCACACCGAGATCGGCCACAACTGCCGGGGCGCCAAGATCAACGGGCGCATCGTGCCGCTCAACTACAGCCTGCAGACCGGTGAACAGGTCGAGATCATCACCAGCAAGCACGGTACGCCGAGCCGCGACTGGCTGAACCCGAACCTGGGCTACATCACCACCTCGCGGGCGCGGGCGAAGATCGTCCACTGGTTCAAGTTGCAGGCGCGGGACCAGAACGTCGCTGCCGGCAAGACCCTGCTCGAACGCGAACTGGGCCGCCTGGGCCTGCCTCAGGTGGACTTCGACAAGCTGGCCGAAAAAGCCAACATGAAGATCGCCGAAGACATGTTCGCCGCCCTCGGGGCCGGCGACCTGCGCCTGGCGCAACTGGTCAACCTGGCCCAGCAACTGGTCGAGCCGGAACGCGGCAACGAACAGCTTGAGCTGATCCCGCGCAAAGCCACCGGCTATAAGCCCGGCAAGCGCGGCGATATCCAGATCCAGGGCGTGGGCAACCTGCTGACGCAAATCGCCGGATGCTGCCAGCCGTTGCCGGGGGATGCCATCGTCGGATACATCACCCAAGGCCGTGGCGTCAGCATTCACCGCCAGGACTGCGCCTCGGTGCTGCAACTGGGCGGGCGCGAGCCGGAGCGGATTATCCAGGTCAGCTGGGGCCCGGTGCCGGTGCTCACCTACCCGGTGGACATCATCATCCGTGCCTACGACCGTTCCGGCTTGCTGCGGGACGTGTCGCAAGTGCTGCTCAATGAGCGGATCAACGTGCTGGCGGTCAACACCCGCTCGAACAAAGAGGACAACACCGCGTTGATGTCCCTGACCATCGAGATTCCGGGATTGGACGCATTGGGCCGGTTGCTGGGGCGGATTTCCCAGTTGCCGAACATCATCGAGACACGGCGTAACCGCACACCATGATGTATTCGCTGGAAGACCTGCTGCACCTGATGAGCCGCCTGCGGGACCCGAAATACGGGTGCCCGTGGGACATCCGGCAAACCTACGCGACCATCGTCCCGCACACTCTGGAAGAAGCCTATGAAGTGGCCGACGCCATCGAGCGCGGCGACTTCGATCACCTGCAAGGTGAACTGGGCGACTTGCTGTTCCAGGTGGTCTATTACAGCCAGCTGGCGCGGGAAGAAGGGCGTTTCGAATTTGCCGGGGTGATCGACGGCATCACGCGCAAGCTGATTCGACGCCATCCTCACGTGTTCCCCACCGGCGATCTGTACGCGCCGCTGGATATCCCGCAGTTGAGCGAGGAGCAGGTCAAGAAACGCTGGGAGCAGATCAAGGCCGAGGAGCGTGCGGAAAAATCCGACGCGCCGGAGCAATTGTCCCTGCTCGATGATGTGCCCACCGCGCTGCCGTCCTTATCCCGTGCCGCCAAGTTGCAAAAGCGCGCCAGCCAGGTTGGTTTCGACTGGCCATCGGCCTTGCCGGTGGTGGACAACGTGCGCGAAGAGCTGGATGAAGTGCTCGAAGCCATGGCCGACAACGACTCGGTGGCCATTGCCGATGAAGTCGGTGACCTGCTGTTTGCGGCGGTCAACCTGGCCCGTCACCTCAAGGTCGACCCGGAAACCGCGCTGCGTGGCGCCAATGCCAAGTTCGAACGACGTTTCCGATTTATCGAACAGGCATTGCGCGACACCCGTCGTCCCATAGAAGATTGCACCCTCGAAGAGTTGGACGCCCTGTGGGGCGAAGCCAAACGTCAGGAAAAGAACGTGTCCAGCTGCGGTTGAGCAGTTGCCTAAGTGAGTAAGCACCATGAGCCTTTCCCTTCGCGACCAGTTGCTCAAAGCAGGTCTGGTCAACCAAAAGCAGGCCAAGCAGGTCGGCAAAGATAAACAGAAGCAGCAGCGCCTGGTCCACAAAGGCCAGATCGAGGCGGATGACACCCAGGCTCGCCTGGCCATTGAGGCGCACGCCGAGAAGGTCAAGCGCGACCAGGAGCTGAACCGCCAGCATCAGGAAAAAGCCGAGGCCAAGGCCCGCACGGCCCAGGTCAAGCAATTGATCGAAACGTCGCGCCTGCCCAAGCTGACCACCGAGGACTACTACAACTTCGTGGATGACAAGAAGGTCAAGCGCCTGTCGGTCAACACGCTGATGCGCAACAAGCTGAGCAACGGCTCCCTGGCCATCGTGCACCACGGTGGCGGTTACGAGGTGATCCCGCGGGAAGCGGCGCTGAAAATCCAGGAGCGCGCCCCGGAGCGCATCGTGCAGCTCAATATCCTCACCGAAAGCCAGGTTCCGGATGAGGACGATCCATACGCGGCCTACCAGATCCCGGATGACCTGATGTGGTAAGGCGGTAGCAACCAATTGTGCTGAGCGGGCTTGCCTGTGGTGAGCAGGCTTGCCCTGCGTTGGGCTGCGAAGCGGCCCTGAAAACCAAACGCCGCATTCTCTCTGAAAGAATGCGGCGTTTTTAGTGGGGTGGCTTCGCCACCCAGCGCGGGGCAAGCCCGCTCACTACACGGTAGCTTCAGGAGCTTTGTGCCTGGCGTTTCATTTCAAGCGATTCAAGCTCGTTTTTATAA